>Ga0114948_10000615_pt1 | contig 14301 bp, 10 predicted proteins | sample CR04metaG_FD_83877 | JGI IMG/M metagenome (GOLD analysis project Ga0114948, IMG submission 83877) | Deep subsurface microbial communities from Mariana Trench to uncover new lineages of life (NeLLi) - CR04 metaG | ecosystem: Environmental > Aquatic > Marine > Ocean trench > Sediment | place...
GGAGGACCTGGTCAGCGTGTTCGAGCACAACGACATTCCTGTAGCGCTGGCCGCAAAAGAATCTTGCTGTGGCATGCCGAAACTGGAACTGGGCGACCTTGAAGCGGTGCGGCAGGCCAGGGATGCCAATATTCCGGATCTGGCCTACCGGGTGGACATGGGCTGGGACATCGTGACACCAATACCTTCGTGCACGCTGATGTTTAAACAGGAATTGCCGCTGATGTTTCCCGAAGACGCAGACGTCAGGAAAGTGCGTGACGCGATGTTCGACCCGTTCGAGTACCTGATGTTGCGGCACAAGGACGGCAAGCTCAGAACAGATTTTCAGAACACGCTCGGCAAGGTGGCGTACCAGGTGCCCTGTCATTTGCGGGTGCAGAATATAGGCCTGAAAACCCGGGACCTTCTTTCGCTGGTGCCGGGCACCGAAGTTGAAGCCATCGAGCGCTGTTCCGGTCACGATGGGACCTACGCACTGAAGGAAGAGTTTCACGATATCTCCCGGAAAATTGCGCGGCCGGTCATCAATAAAGTGAGAAAAAGCGAAGCGGACCACTTTGTCAGCGACTGTCCGATGGCGGCGGAACAAATTGCGCAAGGGCTGGAAAACCACGATGCGGCACACCCGCTGGCGTTATTGCGCCGGGCCTATGGAATTTGAGAAGACATGGAAAAACTGACCATAGACAAACTCCTGAGCCTGGAGGCGTACGACGGGCTGCGCGATCAATTCAGAGCGGACGTCATCGAGCACAAGCGGGACCGCAGGCTGGCGCTCGGCACAAACGCGATGCTCTATTTTGAGGATACGCTGACCATGCAGTACCAGGTACAGGAAATGCTCCGTATCGAACGTATTTTCGAGGCGGCCGGAATCCGCGATGAGCTCGACGTGTATAACCCGCTCATTCCGGATGGCACGAACTGGAAGGCAACCTTCATGCTCGAGTTTCCCGATGCCGGGGAGCGCAAGGTAATGCTGTCGCGGCTGATCGGGATTGAAGAAAAGGTCTGGTTGCAGGTTGGAGAACTGGACAAGATCCGGGCGATCGCGGATGAGGATCTCGAGCGCGTGAATGAAGAGAAAACCTCCGCCGTTCATTTCCTGCGTTTTGAATTGTCGCCGGAGCAGATTGACGCCCTGAAGGGCGGTGCCGGTCTTGCGGCCGGCATCGATCACGAAAACTGCCAGGTAGAAATCCGGCCGGTTGTCGCCAACATTCGTCAGTCTTTGGTCGGCGATCTCGATTAGGGTCCCGCTGGGCCGCGCTCCTTCGAAAGCTTGCGACGATTCCGATTTTCCGAATAAGCTGAATAAGTATGATTTTCGTACTGTTACTCCGTTTTCATTCCGGCTAGAATCCGCCCCGACATTTCTGCTTTCGCTTGGGGCAAAACAGGTAGATGAGCAAACGTTACGATGCGGCCGACATCGAGGTCCTGCGTGGTCTCGATCCTGTGCGGCGGCGGCCGGGTATGTATACGGATACCTCACGGCCGAATCACATGGCGCACGAGGTGCTCGACAACAGCGTCGATGAAGCGCTTGCTGGCCACTGCAAAAAAATCGAAGTCACGATCCACACTGATGGTTCCGTGGAAATCAGCGACGACGGCCGCGGCATGCCCGTCGACGTCCATCCGAAAGAGAAAATTCCGGGCGTTGAGCTGATCCTGACGCGCCTGCATGCGGGCGCCAAATTCAACAAGGAAAACTATCAGTACTCCGGCGGTTTGCACGGCGTCGGCGTATCCGTCGTCAACGCACTTTCAAAAAACCTCGAAGTCTGGATTCGCCGCGGCGGAATCGAGTACAACATGAGTTTCGTTGGCGGAAAAAAGCGCGGAAAACTCGAAAAAGTCGGCAAAGTCGGAAAAGCGAACACGGGTACGACGATTCGCTTCTGGCCGGACAAGCAATATTTCGATACCGACAAGATTTCGGTAAAACGGCTGAAGCATGTCTTGCGAGCGAAAGCGGTGCTGTGCCCGGGACTGATCGTTCGGCTGAAGGTCACCAAACCGAAGGAAAAGATCGAGTGGTGTTATTCCGGCGGACTGGAGGAATACCTGCTCGAGGCGATGGGAAAGGTAGAACATCTGCCGGCTGAACCGTTTGCGGGCAGCATGAGTGGCAAGCACGAGGCAGTCGACTGGGCGTTGGCCTGGCAAACGGAGTCCGGCCAGCCCGTCGTCGAAAGCTACGTGAATCTCGTGCCGACCCCGCAAGGCGGTACTCACGTCAATGGATTGCGTACCGGGCTGACTAACGCCATGCGCGAGTTCTGCGAGTTCCGCAGCTTGCTGCCCCGCGGCATCTCGCTGGTACCCGAGGACATCTGGGACGGGCTGAACTTCGTGCTCAGCGCCAAGCTTGAGGATCCGCAGTTTTCCGGGCAGACCAAGGAAAGACTGACGTCTCGCGAATCGGCAGCGTTTGTCGCGGGAGTAATAAAGGACAGCTTTGCCCTGTGGCTCAATCAGCACCCGGAAACCGGCGATACTATCGCTCAGCTGGCGATCGCAAAGGCACAGGCGCGGCTCAAGGCGGCAAAGAAAGTGGTCCGCAAGAAAATCGTCTCGGGCCCGGCACTGCCCGGCAAACTCGCGGACTGTACATCGCAGGATCCCGAGCTGTGTGAGATTTTCCTGGTCGAGGGCGATTCGGCAGGCGGCTCCGCGAAACAGGCGAGAGACAGGATTACGCAGGCGATCATGCCGCTGCGCGGAAAGATACTGAATACCTGGGAAGTTGAAGCAAACGAGATCCTGGAATCACAGGAAGTACACGACATCACCGTTGCGTTGGGCGTCGACCCGGCGAATCCCGACATCAGCAATCTTCGTTATCACAAGATTTGCATCCTGGCCGATGCGGATTCCGATGGACTGCATATTGCAACGCTGATTTGTGCGCTGTTCCTGCGTCACTTCCGCGAACTGGTGCTGGCGGGACATGTGTACATCGCGATGCCGCCCCTGTATCGAATCGACGTAGGCAAGGAAGTGTTCTATGCACTCGATGACAGTGAGCGGCAGGGCATCCTGGATCGTATCGACGCAGAAAAAATCAAGGGCAAGGTGACAATTACGCGCTTCAAGGGACTGGGGGAGATGAACCCGCAGCAACTGCGCGAAACGACAATGAATCGCGACACGCGCCGTTTGGTGCAACTCACTGTCAAGCCCAGCGATAAGACGGATCAGCTCATGGACATGTTGCTGTCAAAAAAGCGCTCGGCGGACCGGCGCAAATGGCTCGAGAGCAAGGGCAATCTCGCTGAGGTTTAGCTCGAATAATTCATGAGTAACGGCACCCAAAGCGAAACGCTTCACATGAATCAGCCACTACAGGTGCAACAGACTTATGGCGAATCGTTTTGGCCTGCGCCTGCCGGGTTGCCGCTTCCTGTGCCGGCACCTCGCGTCCGATCCTGCTCGACCCGTAGCCCTGCTATGAATGTCGCACGATCGGACACGATGCACGCGGCACAGAAACCGGCATCCCCGGCTACTCATGAAATATTCGAGCAAGGAAAACTCTAATGCAAAATCAGCTGAACCTGGAAGGCGTAGAGCGGCTTGCGTTAAAGGAATTTACAGAGAAGGCTTATCTCGATTATTCGATGTACGTCATTCTCGATCGGGCCTTGCCACAAATCGGCGATGGTCTGAAGCCGGTACAGCGTCGCATCATTTACGCGATGAGCGAGCTGGGCTTGTCAGCGGGGCAGAAACCCAAGAAATCGGCGCGCACCGTCGGCGATGTCATCGGCAAATTCCACCCGCACGGTGACTCGGCCTGCTACGAAGCCATGGTGCTGATGGCGCAGGACTTTTCCTATCGTTATTCGATTATCGACGGGCAGGGTAACTGGGGGTCAACCGATGATCCCAAGTCCTTTGCCGCGATGCGCTACACCGAGTCCCGGTTGAAGCCCTATGCAAGATCGCTGTTGTCGGAGCTCGGGCAGGGTACGGTCGACTGGGTGCCGAATTTCGATGGCACGCTCGAAGAGCCGGTTGTGTTGCCGGCGCGGCTTCCCAATATATTGCTGAACGGTACGACCGGCATTGCGGTCGGTCTGTCCACCGATGTGCCGCCACACAATCTGCGTGAAGTGGCCAGCGCACTCGTCCATTTGATCGATAGACCGAAGGCGACCATCGCTGACATCATGAAGCACATCAAGGGTCCGGATTTTGCGACCGGCGGTGAGCTGGTGTCGCCACGGGCCGATATCAAGCAGATTTACGTGACCGGCAACGGAACGTTGCGCCTGCGAGCCACCTACAGGCAGGAAAACGGCGACATCGTGATTAACACCTTGCCCTACCAGATATCCGGCGGCAAGGTACTGGAGCAGATCGCGACGCAGATGCGCAACAAGAAGCTGCCGCTGGTGGAGGACCTGCGCGACGAGTCGGATCATGAAGAGCCGATCCGCCTGGTCATTACGCCGAAGTCGAACAAAGTCGACGTTGACGAACTCATGTCGCACCTGTTCTCGACGACGTCCCTCGAGCGAACGGTGCGCGTCAACATGAACATCGTCGCGCTGGACGGGCGGCCGAAGGCATTCAACCTGGTCGGCATCCTGTCGGAATGGCTCAAGTTCCGGCGTGACACGGTCAAGCGCCGCCTGCAGAATCGCCTGCAGATTGTTTCAGACCGGCTGCACATTCTCGATGGTCTGTTGATCGCGTATCTGAATATCGACGAAATCATCAGGCTCATTCGCAAGGAAGATAAGCCCAAGCCGGCCCTGATGAAGAAATTCAGGCTGTCCGACATTCAGGCCGAGGCGATCCTGAATCTTCGCTTGCGGAATCTTGCCAAACTTGAAGAAGTGAAGATCAAGGGCGAGCAGCAAGAGCTCAACGAAGAACGAAAGGGTCTCGAGCAGACGCTGAAAAGTGCGTCACGGCTGAAGACCTTAATGAAAAACGAGATACTGGCCGACGCGGAAGACTACGGTGACGACCGGCGCACCCTGATCGTCGAGCGGGAAGCGGCACAGGCGATGGACGAGACGCAACTTGTCGCCAGCGAACCGGTTACGGTCGTGCTATCGCAACGTGGCTGGGCCCGGGCGGCAAAAGGCCATGATATCGATCCTCTTGCGCTGAACTACAAGTCGGGCGACGGCTTTCTCGCGGCCGCCCACGGGCGCAGCAATCAGCTCGCGATGTTCATCGATAGTACCGGTCGCGTGTACAGCGTCATTGCGCAATCGCTGCCTTCTGCCCGCGGCCAGGGCGAACCGCTTTCCGGCAAGTTCAAGCCGCCTGACGGCGCCGAATTCTGCGGCACCATGATTGGCGAACTTGCCAATCAATGGCTGCTGGCGAGCGATGCCGGCTACGGATTCATCGCTACACTCGAAGACCTCGTAACGCGGAACAAGGCCGGCAAAGCTGTGCTGCGGGTGCCGCCCGGCGGCAGGGCAGTTGTGCCGTCGCCGGTACCCCTGGATACTGAGTGCCTGATAGCGGCAGTGTCGTCGATTGGACGGCTATTGTGCTTCGAGATGGAAGAACTGCCGGAGCTGGCCAGGGGCAAAGGCAACAAGCTCATCAATATTCCGACGAAAAGGTACAAGGCTGGTGAAGAACAGCTGGTCGCGATGGCGGTCATTGCGGAAGGCGGTAATCTCCGGGTGCATACCGCAACGCGCGTGATGACGATAAGGTGGGACGACCTGGATGATTACTACGCCGAGCGTGCGTTACGCGGCAGCATGCTGCCGAAGGGATGGAGATCCGTTGTCAGCCTTGCAGCCGAATTGCCGGAACCGGACTAGCAGCCCGCCAATTCAGGATGCTTTCGATTTCCTGGCAGCGCTGCGCCCGGACTCTATTTCGATCACGGTGTCGCTTTCTGCCGATGGCATTTCTGCGGTCAGATCCAACATTACGCCGATATCGTCAAAATCCTCATTCTCCGCGCTGCCTGATTCCGGCAGGTTCGCCGCCAGTTCGGCCGTATTCTCCGCATCCAGTGCGCCCGGCATCTCAGCCGTGTCGCCGCTTACATCAACATCGTCCATGCGTTCTGACAGTGCCCGGGCAGCTTCTTCGATCTCTTTGTTGAGGGCTTGAGTCGCAGTCAGCTCGTCTTCGTAATCCTGTTCGAGAATGTGGTAGTCACCTTCCTGGCTCAGCGTTTGTTCTGTGTCGTCGCTATCCGGGTCGTCGTCCGCAGCAACCAGTACGGCCTGCAAATCTCTCGTGGTCGAAGTGTTTTCGTCGAGAACAACGCTGGTGGCATCTACGATCATCGACATGTCGTAGTCTTCGTCAGCGTCAACTTCGGCAACGTCGTCGTCGCTCGGCAGAATCTCCTTTTCGAGAATCGTCTCTCTCTTTCTCTCAATCGGCGGAATGATGTCAGTTGGCAGCAGATCCTCTTCCATGGAGGCCTGCTCGGTAATTTCCAAATCAACCTGGTAGTCGTTGTCACCGGAAGCCGAGAATCCGTAGTCCTGCGCGACGTCCATTTCGGCCGCGTCCTGCAGGCCGGTGCCGGCTTCGAGATCGGCATCGAGAACGATTGCCCGGGAATTAAGGGTGTCGTCATCAAAGTTATAATCGATGTCCGATACGGCCGGCCGCGGGGCAGGCTCATCGCTCCGGCGTCGGGATGGGACTGCCGGCGTGCCGACTGCAACTGATCTGAATCGCTCACGGAGTTGCCGGCCGAACACCAACAGACCAAGCATCAGCGCCAGGCCGGTGCCGCCAAGCCACAGCAGCCACGACCATGCACCGCTGATACCACCGTCGCCTGTTCCCCTGCTGACAATGGCAGGGGCTGGCTGGGCAATCCGCGGTGTCTCGATGGAAATGTCCGGAATGTCGACTACTTCGTCGGCGCCGACCGGTATAACGAACGGCGAATCCGTACCGACAATGATATCGCCCGGTCGCATCTCAGGTATGGCGGCTTCCGCAACCGTTGCTGCCGTCGGTTCGGCAGCCTCTTCAACCGTTGCTGCCGCCGCCTCGGGCACAGGTGCAGCTGAAGTATCTGGAACTGCAACGCCGGAGTACGCAGCGGATGATGCGGCGTCTGAAGCAACTGTATTTTGCTGAACCGCGTTGCCGGCGTTTGCAGTGGCAACTGCGGCTGCGCCCGTCATGTCGGGAATAAGCAGCCAGCTTCCGGCTTTCAGAAGATCCCGGTCGTTGTTCAGGAACGCCCCGGGATTGGCTGCAAAAATTGCGTCAACCGCCGGCCAGAGTGCAATGGATCGATGCTCGATCCGCGATGCTATCTGCGACAGCGAATCGCCCGGTTGTACCAGGTAGCGGCTGCTCGCGTCGATCGGGTTGTCGTTCTGCGGACGCGCGCCGGCCGGAACAGTCGGTGTCGGTTTTCGCACATTGACGATATCGGCTGCGGTTACCGTTGAGGCCTCCACAGGGAGCAGCGGTGCCGCATCCGTACTGAGTGCCACGGCTTCGCTTTCCCCGGGCACTGCGGGATCGATCATCAACGTGTAATCACGCGCAAGGTTTGCGGTGTACGGACAATTGACCGACAGCTGCATTGCCAGGAGTGGTTCGCGTACTGGCGTACGACCGTTCAGGACAATCACACTATCTGTAACCGTGACGCGGATGTTGCTGACGATCGGGATACCATTCGCGCTGATGCCGGGCTTCAGGAAAATGCAGTAATCATACATTTGCTCGTTTGGATTCAGGGCGTAGGCGATGCTCGCACGCAACGGCTGACCCAGAGTCGAATCGACCCTGATTTGGCCAAGTTCAAGCGCCGACGCCGGCGCGACGGCAAGCCCGCAGGCGCCGCCAACAGCGACCAGTGCAGGCAAAATCTGCATGTTTGTCTTGCGCTTCGCAGTACTCAATTTTCCGTTCTTGTGTTTGCGTTTATTTGGTGCTTTCACAGGCCGATACCCCGGTATTCCAGATTGCGTGATTCCTACGCTCGGTTTTCGCCCCAAATCAAACGTGTACGGCGGGCGAAGTTCAGACTATGTGGCCCTGAAATGGCTGTAAACGTGCCTTTCCCATGTTTTGTAAATTGCTGCTCCAGGAGCCGCTTTCAGGCCCAAATATGTGATATGTGTCACACGTTCGTCTTTGATTCACTTAACGTAATTTTGGCCACAAAAAAGACGTTTTTCGGGATCTGCGCAAGAACAATCTACTTGTTGCCTATAGCCTCGAGCGTCGTATGGACGACTTTGGTGGATTCCTGCAGGACGACTTCGGGTTCATTTACGTAATGGCCCTGCATAAAGTGTACGCCGAGCTGAAACAGCACCGCCATTTCGTTGGCATTTTCAACGCGCTCAGCGATAGTTTCGATACTGCGCTGCTGGGCCGCCGCGGCTACCTTCCGTACGCTCTCCTGCAATTCCATATCTGTCGTCAGCGAATGCATGAGTTCGCCGTCGATCTTGATGTAATTGGGTTCGAGAATATCGAGGATCTGGAAACGATTCTTATCAATGCCATAGTGCTCGAGCGCAAATTCGATACCAACCTTCTTAAACGCATCCACGGTCTTTTTGGTGTCCTTGATGTACTTGGCCGCTTCCTGTTCCGGGATTTGAATACACAGGTGTGATGGATTCAATTTGCGTTTTTCGAATTCCGATTGCATCCAATCGACAAGCGACGAGTCCACCATCGAGTGGTGCGACAGTTTGACAAAGACTTTCTCCGCTTTGTGCCTGGTGCAAAATTCGATCGATGCGGTAACCATCCAGCGGTCGATCGTCTTCATCAGATTATTGCGTTCGGCCGCTGGCAGGAATTCTGATGGCAGGACGGCGGTGCCTTGCTCATCAATCATCCGCACGAGCATGTCGTACATTTTGTGCGCGTCACTTCGCAGTCCGGCAATCGGCAATTGCGCGAGCCGGAAGCGGTTGTCCATGAGGGCAGCCTTGATGTGCCTGACCCAGATTGCATCGTATTTCTTAAGGCGTGTGCTTTCATCACGAGCTTCGCGAAGATAAACGGAATTGCCACCCTGGGACTTCGCACGGCCGTGTGCATCCACACACGCGCCAACCAGTTCCTCGAGATTTGCATAGACGCCACTGACTCCGACTACACCGATGGAGCAAGTCAGCTCGATTTTCTGGTTGCCAACCTTGAAGCTGTGCTGGCCGATGTGGTCGACGAGTTGCTGTCCCCATACTTCCGCGTCTCGTATGTTGCCTCGTTCGAGCAGCGTCATAATGCCAGTGCCCTCGAAGCGGCCAGCGACGTCCCGCGGATGCATGCGTGTGCGAATTTCTTCTGCAAATTGCGCCAGAATTTCCTCGGTATCGAGAATACCAACGTCACTGCGCACCTTTGAAAAATCGTCGGGCTTGATGAATACGAGCGCGTGTAAGCCGGATTTTGGTTTGCGCTTGAGGCGTTTCGTCATGCGCTCCAGGAACTGGGCGCGATGAAAAAACAGTGTTGTCGGATCACGTTTGAGAGCCTCGTGCACCAGCATCGTAGGCTCTTCAACGACAACTTTTCGGGGCGCGATGAGGATCTGTACATAGGGCCCGTCGTCGAAATCTGTGAGGCGAAAGTCGAGCTCCAGTGTTGCCGCATCTCCTTCACCGCCAGTGGATTTCACGACCAGTTTTTCGCCTGCCTGCCATTTCCCTTGGGTCGTGGCAATGATAGCGCCTTTGATCGCCGCCTGGCTTTCGCCGAGGAAACTGTCCATCAATGGCAGCCCAATGACATCCGCTTTTTCCTTGGCCTGGAACAGCTCGACCCAGGATTTGTTTACCTCAATAATGATCCCTTCCTCGATGTAGGCGATTGCACTGGGCGAGTTCTCCATGTAATCGTTCAGTTGCCGCCGATACTCGAATGCGGAATTCATTGTTGAATCGAGTGCCCGTTCGACGCGATACGCGCGCAGTTCCCGACCGACCACAGCCTGCAGTCGTGCCTTGTTGTCGATCGACACGAGATCGCAGGCGCCATCATTCATCGCCTTCAGGATAGTGTCTTCATCGACTGTGGTCTTGAGAGCCAGTAACGGTACTTCGGGAATGTACCTGTCTTTCTGTTTGATGACCTGGCGAATCGCTTCCGGATAGCGATCGTCATTCACGATGACAAGTTCGAATTGCTGTTGTTCCAGGGCTTCATCGAAGCTGGCCGGGCTTTCGACCCAATGGCAATGTGCGGCGTGTCCGGCATCCCGAAGCGCCCCGTTCACGAGCTCGACATCGTCCTGAATCTCGGTCAGAACGGCGATCGCTATGCTCTGTCGCTCGTTCAAATCTCATTCCTTGGAATTGGCACGGGCCCTGTATTTCCGGGGTTCTCAATAGATCAGGGAAGTCTATACAACACCGTCACACTAATCCCTGACGCTGTATCAAAACCGTGACGGGAATCAAATAATCAACAGTCTCAGCACGGAATCAATGGCCAACATCGGGAATTCGCGCCTGTACCGACCGGTATTGCTATTTGTTTTCGAATGCTTATCGTGTACGCCCCTGACGCGTATCATTGCCGTAGCAGGCTGGATTATGTCAACAGGTTGCCGGTACAGTTCGGCTACCGCAAAAATTATGGATCAATTATGCCCGGCGGCAGCGCCGGTCAATGGAAACGAAATGTCCAGTTACAGTACTAATGAATTTCGCTCGGGTCTTCGAATCATGATCGACGGCGATCCTTGCGTGATCGTTGAAAACGAATTCGTAAAACCCGGCAAGGGTCAGGCATTCAATCGCGTCAAGATCAAAAACCTGAAGACGGGGAAAACTCTTGACAAAACATTCAAGTCCGGCGACAGCGTCGAAGCCGCAGATGTCCTGGAAACGGATATGCAGTATTTATATGCGGATGCCGAGTTCTGGCATTTTATGCTCGAAGATACGTTTGAACAGTTTGCGGCAGACGAAAAAGCTGTCGGCGAAGCGAAGCAGTGGCTGAAAGAGCAGGACGTCTGCCAGATTACTCTGTGGAACAACACGCCGATCCAGGTTGCACCGCCCAATTTCGTCGAACTCGAGATCATTGAAACGGATCCCGGCGTTCGCGGAGATACCGCAAGCGGCGGCGTCAAACCGGCGTCACTTTCGACAGGGGCAGTAGTCAAAGTGCCATTATTCGTTGAACAGGGCGAAGTAATAAGAGTCGATACCCGCAGCGGGGAATATGTTTCCCGGGTCAAATAGACTGGGTCAAATAAACTCGCCAGGGTCCAGGAGCAGGCTCTCCAGGAAAGTTTCACAGAGTAGTTCCACGCCTGACTGATCCGCTTCGCTGAAGCGTGACGGTTGCGGGCTGTCAATATCCAGCACGCCGATCAGTTCGCCGTGCATTGAGAGCGGCACAACAACTTCGGATCTTGATTCCGGATCGCAAACAATATGCCCGGCGAATGCATTAACGTCGTCAATGCGTAGCGTCTCTCTCTTTTCGGCGGCCGTGCCGCATGTACCCTGACCGACTGGAATTCGCACGCATGCCGGTAGCCCCTGGAAAGGGCCCAATACAAGTTCCTTGCCGCGGAGCACGTAGATGCCGAGCCAGTTGATGTCGGGTATCCCGGCATACAACAGACCAACGAAATTGGCGGAATTTGCGAGCGCGTCTTTTTCACCGGCAAGCAGCGCAGCAAGTTGATCGTTCAATGACTGGTAATCGACGGGCATGTTACTCAAATAGTGAAATTCGTTACGGCACCGATGTCGCTTTGATCTTCATGCAACATCAACAGCCGGTCAATACCGACTGCGACACCGGCGCATGGCGGCAAACCCGCGCGCAGCGCGTTTATGAGTTCCTGGTCGATTGGATGGACTGCCGCTGCATTCCTGCGACGCGCCAGTCGGTCCCGTTCGAAGCGCGTCAACTGTTCGTCTGCATCCGTCAGTTCGACGAATCCGTTTGCAAGCTCGAGACTGCCGTAAAATACCTCAAAGCGATCGGCCACCATTGCATCGTCAGGACAAATGCGTGCGAGCGCGGCCTGGCTGGCCGGGTAATGAAATATTACCGTCAGTCTGTCTTTTGCGAATTCCGGGACGATCTTGTCCGCCAAAACAAGATCAAGCCAGGCATCCGGGTCGTCGCCGATTGCACGCTTCAGTTGCTCATCCACGCTGATGGAACTGGCCAGTTGCGCTATGTCCAGCGTCCGCGGACTAAGGTTTAGCGTCTTTTGAAATGCATCTTCGTAACTGATGAATTCCGCCGAGGATGCCAGACCCGATCGGGCAAGGAGTGCCGAAACGAACTCGATCGTATCGCGCATGATCTCAGATAAGCTGAATTTCAGGCGGTACCACTCCACCAGGGTAAATTCCGGCAAATGATGTCGTCCGCGCTCACCGTCCCGAAAGACTTTGCAGATCTGATAAATGTCGCCAAAACCTGCCGCAAGTAGCCGTTTCATCTTATGTTCCGGCGACGTGTGCAGGAAAAGTTCCGGTTCCATCGCGGAGCTGGCGGACAGACTTTCGACATGCGGATCCGTTACCGGAATTTTCGACAAAGCCGGCGTATCAACTTCCAGGATGCCTCGCGCGTCGAAGAATTCCCGGGCACGTCTTAGCAGCCCGGCCCTGCTTGTTGCGACAGCGGGGCCGGCCAGCGGCCGCCAGGACTCGTCATTCACGACGATTCCGGGGCTATTCGGCCGATAACCTGGCCCATCCTGACTTCTTCACCCGGGCCAGGTTCGATCGAAAACTCGCAGGAGTCCGGCGGCAGCAAGATGATGACGGTCGAGCCCATGTTGAACCATCCGAGCAAATCGCCCTTGTTCACCTCGGTGGGGTAACCATGCTGATGGATATCGATGTCCTGCACCACACCTTTGTGGCGTGGCCGGATCTGGCCGGTCCAGGGTGTACTGATACTGCCGACATGCAGCGCGCCGATCAATATCATAATAATCGGACCGGCATCGCTGTCGAAGTGGCATGTCAGTCGTTCGTTGCGCGTGAATAAGTTCGGCAATAGCGAGACGGTGGTTGGATTGACGCTGTATAACGCGCCGGGTACGTAACGTGCCGCGACGAGAGTTGCACTCAGGGGACAATGAACGCGGTGGTAGTTTTGCGGAGCCAGGTAAAGTGTCGCAAACGAACCGTTGCTGAAGCGCTCGGCGTCTTTAATATCAGTCATCAGCAAATCGGACAGTGAATAGTGAATCCCTTTCGCCTGCAACAACATGCCCGATTCAATGTTGCCGCAAGCGCTCACGATTCCGTCGATGGGCGATATGATTGAATTGGCCCCGTTATCGATCGGTCGTGCGCCGTCGACCAGTTGCCGGGTAAAGAAATCATTAAAGGATGGATAACCGTCGGGCACGGGCAGGCCGGCTTCCTCGACGTCGACTTTGTAAATTCTGACAAAGCGGCGAATCAGAAAATTCTTGATCGACTTCGTGCGAATTCCGGCGATATGAAATACCAGTGCCGTCAGCAGATTTTTAGGCAAGACATGTTGCAGAAGTACGAACGGCCAGGCCAGCAGTTTGCGCTTGGGCATAACTACCCCGTGATCATTGGAATGTCTGCGACAAAGTGATCGACATTGTGTGGCGCGCTGAACAGTGCATGAAATTCCCCACGCTTGTTGATCATGATTACCACCGCGGAATGATTAACGCCGTGGTTGCCGTGTTCATCCACGGTATTTTCGAAAAAAATACCGAGTGCCGACGTCAGTTTGCGAAGCTCCGTCACTGAACCGGTCACGCCCGTCAACCCGTCGCCGAATTGTTCAATGTATGCGGCCATCACCTCCGGCGTATCGCGCTCCGGGTCGACACTTATTAATACGATTTCCGGAAAAGTGTTTTCGCCCCCGGCCAAAACCCGGCTGCGCGCGATCGCCAGTTGCGTGAGCGTCGCTGGGCATATGTCCGGGCAGTGAGTGAAGCCAAAGAACACCAGGCTCCAATGATCACTGAGTGATTCGTTGTTGAATTCCGCCCCGTTCTGATCGAGCAGGCTGAATCGCGGTAGCGCGGCCGCTTGTGGCAGGATCGTCGCGTGCAGCGGTTTGCCAGGCGGCCCCTGGAATGCCTGGATCATAAAAAGGGTGCCGCCCGCGAACGCCGTTATCACGAGACCGGTCGCAAGGATGTTTCGTAGTGAACCCATAGCCGCGGCATTCTAACGCAGCTGCGAATCTCTAACCCGGTTCGGGGCTGAAGCCCCTCCAGCAATCGTTGATATGCATGATAGATTGGCAATTCACATGACGGTAGATGATTTCATCCGGCGCACGGCGCGTGCATTCGACCAGGCAGGGCTTGTCTATGCGCATGGCACC
>Ga0114948_10000621_pt1 | contig 14256 bp, 10 predicted proteins | sample CR04metaG_FD_83877 | JGI IMG/M metagenome (GOLD analysis project Ga0114948, IMG submission 83877) | Deep subsurface microbial communities from Mariana Trench to uncover new lineages of life (NeLLi) - CR04 metaG | ecosystem: Environmental > Aquatic > Marine > Ocean trench > Sediment | place...
CCAGATGTCCTCGCGGCCGCCGCCGAAGCCGAAGGTCTTGAAGCCCATCGTCTCCAGGGCGCGGTTCCCGGTGAAGATCAGAAGGTCGGCCCACGAGATCTTCTGGCCGTACTTCTGCTTGATCGGCCAGAGCAGCCGGCGCGCCTTGTCCAGGCTCTCGTTGTCGGGCCAACTGTTGAGGGGCGCAAAGCGTTGGTAGCCAAGGCCTCCACCGCCGCGGCCGTCGGTGATGCGGTACGTGCCTGCGGCGTGCCACGTCATCCGGATGAAGAGCGGCCCATAGTGGCCGTAGTCGGCCGGCCACCAATCTTGCGAAGTTGTCATCACCTGTTCGATGTCCTTCCTCAGGGCATCGATGTCAAGTGTCTTGAACTCCTCAGCGTAGTTGAAATCCTTGCCCATAGGATCTGACAGGGGAGAGTTCTGGCTGAGAACCTTCAGGGTCACCTGATTCGGCCACCAGTACTGGTTCGAAGTCATTTCGTTTCTCCTTTCGGCTATTTGCTGAATGCGTCGCAACGCAATTCGGAATCAGGTCCTAATTTAGACCGACATTTCGCATATCAACCAGTCGTTTGATTTGTCAAGCTATTTAGACTCACTCTAATCCACGCGGATCAGGGATGTCAATTTGCTTATAAGCACAAAACGTTACACTGATTTTTGACCAGTACCCACCCGTTTGGCGTCGGAAGCTATGTCACCTGAAAATGCCGAGCCAGTATCGAACGCTGGCCGCACACCCTGCCTGTGGCCTTATTCGTCGCGCCTGTCCAGCACCTTCTGGAAGCGGGTGGCGTGGGAACGCCCCGCCTTAGCGAGGGGCTCAAGCCAGTCTGCAATGTCGTCAAGCCCCTCGTCCCAAGCGGTTCTTGCCATTGCGGGAGACATGTTTATGTACTCATGCATCTCCGCCGCGATCGCGGCCTTCAAGTCTTCCGCGGTGGCGCCGCACGCCTCTGTGCCGGCGCTATGGTCTGCATGTGACCTGCGATCGTGATCGTGTCGCCAGGCATCAGCACTAGCGCTGCAAGACGCCGCTTAGTCCGCTATAAAGCCAGGGCGTCGCTACATGGGGAGTTTGCCCGCAGTTCGGTTCGGCATCTTCTCAGGCTCGGTCGTCCTGCTGGCGGCTGGGCCAGTCCATTTTGTTGCAGCGCCCGAGCTAGCCGTGGAGCGTTACACCAAGCGTCCCGCTTGCCTGTTTGCCTGTCCAGTGCCCCTGTTTCCATAGCGGTTTGTATACCAATCCAAAAACAAGGGGGCTGCAGCAATACTGCTTTTAGTGGCGTCTGCTCTCTGTACCCGGTCGTGGAGGGATGTGGCGGAGAAACTATAGCTTAAAAATCAGTAGCTTATGGTCCACGGCTATTTAGCAGTGGCTGAATCATTCCCAACGACCACCAGGTATCCACCGTCGATACCGTTCGGTAGATTTTGGCTGAGATTAAAGCCACGCTGCGGCAGAATTTAAAGCAGTGCCTTAGGTGGCCAGAAGGCAAAAAAACATTTGGCGAACCCTCATCATCTCAACTAATATCTAACCAGACGGCCACTTCGGCCGATTTACCACTACCATTAGATTGACTAGAACGGAAATCCGCTTTCCAAACAATTAACTATGGCGACTCCGAGCACAGCAACAACAATCAGTGGCTTGGCACTGCGGCTCGTACGCGACAACTTGTTGAGTACGAGCGACGCTGAGCGCATTCAATCAGAAGCTAGCACACAAAAGGTTCCGTTCGTAACCCAGCTGGTCGAAAGCAAGAAACTCGATAGCACCACCGTGGCCAAGGTGGCCTCGGATGAGTTTGGTGTGCCGCTATTTGATGTCAGTGCGTTGGATCTTGAAGCGGCACCGGTCCAACTCGTTAGTGAAAAGATTATTGCGCGTCACCACGTGCTGCCGATGTACAAACGCGGTGCGCGGCTGTTCGTCGCGATTGCCGATCCGACCAACATTCAGGCGCTCGACGAAGTCAAGTTTCACACCGGGCTCGGCACCGAACCCATCCTGGTGGAAGAGGCCAAACTTTCTCAGGCGATTGAGAAGGTCATGGAGGCCGGTGACACGAGCCTGAGTGACCTCGTCGGTGACGATGGTCTAGAAAACCTAGAACTTCTCGCCGACGAAGATGACAAGGGGAAGGCCAGCGATGAAGAAGGCGTCAACGACACGCCTATCGTTAAATTCGTCAACAAAGTCCTTATGGACGCCATCAACCGTGGTGCCTCGGATATTCACATTGAGCCCTACGAGAGAACATACCGTGTGCGTTACCGGCAAGATGGTATATTATACGAAGTTGCGACACCGCCGTTGGCTCTGTCCAGACGCATAGGCGCGCGCTTGAAGATTCTCTCCAAGCTCGATATCGCCGAACGTCGCGTACCTCAGGATGGCCGAATAAAGATGCGTATTTCGCGCAATCGCGCCATCGACTTTCGTGTTAGTACGCTGCCCACCCTGTATGGCGAAAAGATCGTACTACGTATTCTCGATCCCACATCCGCCACCCTTGGTGTTGACAAACTTGGGTTTGAGCCGCACCAAAAAGAAGTATTCATGGAAGCCATCCACCGTCCACAAGGTATGGTTTTGGTGACTGGCCCTACTGGTAGCGGTAAGACGGTGACGTTGTATACCGGGCTCAATATCCTCAACACGATAGATCGCAACATTTCGACCGCCGAAGACCCGGTCGAAATAAATGTGCCTGGCATCAATCAGGTCCACATCAATGAGAAAGCCAACCTTACATTTGCGTCGGCATTGCGCGCATTCTTGCGGCAAGATCCAGATATAATAATGGTTGGTGAGATTCGAGACCTGGAAACGGCCGAGATCAGCATCAAGGCGGCCCAGACTGGTCACTTAGTACTGTCTACCCTGCATACGAATGACGCGCCCGCCACGTTGACCCGTCTGGCGAATATGGGGGTCGCGCCCTTTAATATCGCATCGTCGGTGCACCTCATCATCGCACAACGTCTAGCGAGACGTCTGTGCGAAGGCTGCAAGAAACGCGCCGACATACCCGAGCAAGCACTCCTGAAAGCCGGTTATAAGAAAGAAGAAGTCGGGGGTCTACAACTCTACGCGCCGATTGGCTGCGACGGCTGCACCGACGGATATAAGGGTCGTGTCGGTATCTACCAAGTCTTGCCGATATCGGAAACGACCCAGCAGATCATTATGCGTGGCGGCAACCAGCTCGACATTGAAAAACAGGCCGTGAAAGAAGGGGTATTCGATTTGCGCGTGGCAGCACTGAACAAAGCGCGTGCAGGAGTCACCAGCCTGAAAGAAGTTGAAAGAGTGACTAATCTGTAACTATGGCACAAGCAACTGTTAAGAAACCCAAACTAGACACCTTTCAATGGGAAGGCGTCGACAAGAAGGGTAAAAAGATAAAAGGCGAGATGGATGCCGCCAGTGTGGCGTTCGTCAACGCGATGCTGCGCCGGCAGGGCATCAGCCCGGTGAGAGTAAAGAAACGCGCCACGGCGCTTTTTAGCACCAAGAAGAAAATAACGCCTAAGGACGTGAGTATATTCACCCGGCAGCTCGCGACCATGATGGCAGCGGGCATACCGGTGGCACAGGCGTTCGATATCGTCGCCAAAGGCCATGAAAACCCTAGCATGCGAGAACTCGTTAATTCTGTTAAACACGACATCGAGTCGGGAACCAGCATGACCGATGCCATGTCGAAACATCCATTGTATTTCGATGAACTCTATTGCAACTTGGTGCAAGCAGGCGAAGCGGCGGGTATCCTCGACACGATCTTGGATAAACTTGCTATCTACAAGGAAAAGATCGAATCGCTCAAGAGCAAGATCAAGTCAGCGCTATTTTACCCAACTGCCGTTATTGTGGTGGCATTTCTCATCACTTCTATATTGATGATCTTCGTTATTCCGCAGTTCGAAAGCCTGTTTAAGGGTTTCGGGGCCGACCTGCCCGCGTTTACCAAAATAGTTATCGACATATCTGATGTTTTCACGGAATGGTGGTGGGCAATATTCGGCGGCATCATCGGTACCGTGAGTTTCTTCAGCTACAGCTATAAGCGATCGATGAAGATGCAACACACCATGGATCGGTTGCTCCTCCACGCACCGATCATCGGTGAAATTGTGCGCAAGGCGACGATCGCCCGGTTTACGCGTACGCTGGCCACCATGTTTGCAGCCGGCGTGCCGCTTGTCGAGGCCCTGGACTCAGTGGCGGGTGCGTCTGGCAACCGTGTCTATTTCGAGGCCACAATGGATATCAAAGCCGAGGTGACCACCGGTACGCAATTGCAGGCGGCCATGGCCTCGACCCAGTTATTCCCCAATATGGTCGTGCAAATGATCGCGATTGGTGAAGAATCGGGTGAACTCGATACCATGCTGAACAAGGTGGCAGACATCTACGAAGGAGAGGTGGATGACGCCGTCAACGGCCTGAGTAGTCTGCTTGAACCAATAATCATGGCCTTTCTTGGCATCGTCATCGGTGGCCTCGTGGTCGCCATGTATCTGCCAATCTTCAAGCTTGCCGCTACTGTCTAGCCTTTCCCCGCTTACGACCGATTAGCGTCCGCGACAGGCGCGAGTTTATTCGCATGGACACCCTGTATGTTTGGCTCACCAGCAATCCCGTAGCGGCCCTGGTGACGAGCGGCGCACTAGCTTTAGTTATCGGCAGCTTCCTAAACGTGGTGATCCACCGCTTGCCAGTGATGTTAGAACGAACATGGCTAAGACAATGCCAAGAAATGTCGGGGGCTGAAACATCGGCGGCGGACGCCGAAGAAACCTACAATCTCATTACGCCTCGGTCGCGCTGCCCGCATTGCAACCACAACATTACCGCGCTGCAGAACATTCCGGTCATAAGCTTCTTGTGGCTGAAAGGAAAGTGTGTGGCATGCGGCCACCCTATCTCCTGGCGTTATCCCATCGTCGAACTGCTGACCGCTATCTTATCGATGGTTGTGATTTGGCACTTGGGCATCACCTTCGCCGGTGGCGCTGCGCTGTTGTTCACATGGATGCTGATAGCGCTAGCTGTGATCGACTTCGATCATCAAATTCTGCCGGATAACCTTACGCTACCGCTCATATGGATCGGGCTCTTGGTTAACCTGTACCCAAACCCGGCCTTCGCGCCGCTGACCAGCGCCGTCATCGGTGCCGTCGCCGGTTATCTGTCGCTGTGGAGCGTGTTTCATATCTTTAAGCTGATAACCGGCAAAGAGGGCATGGGATATGGCGATTTCAAACTGTTTGCCGCATTTGGGGCGTGGCTGGGTTGGCAAAACCTGCCATTGATCGTTTTACTCGCTTCCTTGGTGGGTGCGATCGTGGGTGGTGCACTGATTTTGGTACTGGGACGTGATCGACAGCTGCCCATACCATTCGGTCCTTTCCTGTGTGCAGCCGGTTGGATCGCCTTATTGTGGGGAAACGATTTAACACGCTTCTATCTACAGTTCGCAGGACTAAACTAAGCAGAGATTTCACCGGCTAGGAACATGTTACGGGTTGGCCTCACTGGCGGTATCGGTAGCGGCAAAACGACTGTCGCCGACATGTTTGCCAACCATGGTGTCCCCGCAATCGATGCCGACGAGATTGCACGGGCCCTAGTGGCCCCATACCAGCCGGCATACGATGAGATCATCAACGCCTTTGGCCGTGACATCGTCGACGGTGACGGTAACATCGACCGAGACAAACTCCGCCGGCTAGTCTTCGATGACACCCAGCGCCGTCGGGAACTCGAGACCATTTTGCATCCGCGGGTTAGAACCGAGATCCATCACCAGTCTGTGGAGTTGGATGCGCCCTATTGTATTATCGTTATCCCACTGCTCATCGAAGCCGATCACCTCGATCTTGTAGAGAGAGTGCTCGTCGTCGACCTCGATGAAGAAAAACAAGTACACCGCGTTGGTACACGTAGCGGGTTTAGCGAAGCCGAGGTCAGGAAAATAATCGCCGCCCAAATCGAACGTAGCGAACGTCTGCGCCACGCTGACGATGTAATCGAAAATAATGCCGACATAGCGAGCTTAGAAGCCCAAGTCGAAAAATTACATCGGCGCTACCTGGCCCTAGCCCGCGAGTAGTGGGTTGGTCATCCGGGCTCGTCTATGTCCCCGCACTGTCCGACAGACGACAGACCTCAGTGCGATAGCCATCGTCGTCGAGCGTGAACGTACGATAGCCCGCCATTTGCGTATCGAATGTCTTCTCGGCGCGGGCCGCGAACTGCACGCAGGTCGAAGGCGTCGTGTACATGTCGGCCGTGCCGATACGTCCTGCAAACGCCTGGTGCACATGACCGGCGCAGACCACCTTTACCTCGGGGGAGGTCTCAATGAGTTCGACAAGTTCTGCGGGCTCATTAAGGCCGAGCTTATCGATCCAGGCAACATTAATGGGAATTGGAGGATGATGAACAAAAAGTAAGGTCGGCGTGCCAGGCGCGCTCGCCAGTTCGGTTCTCAGCCACGCGAGCTGGGCACCGTCTACACGGCCCCTAACCTCGCCCGGGACATGGGAATCAAGGCCGATGATGCGCCAGCCACCGGCCGATAACACGAAGGTGAGGGCGCCTTCGTTTTCCGAGAACAACTCAGGAAAGGCCTTTCGCAGATTGGCTGGATCATCGTGATTACCGGGGATGATGCGGCAGCGGACCACCCATTTCCCGAGCGCCTCGCGCAGCATCAGATACGTCTCGAACACCTCGTCTTGTGCAAGATCGCCGGTCAGTATCAGATAGTCGAGATCGCTTTGCTGCCTTCTAACCTGCTCCAGTACCGAACGGAAGGTGGCCCATGTCGGTACCCCGGCCAATCGACCAGCCGGGTCTTGGTACAAGTGAAGATCTGTGAGTTGTACTATGCGAATGCTCATCGATTAGACATCTCCACGCCGCAGATCCCTAGTTAGGAGTGCAATTGCCAGGTTTTCAAGGGCCTTCCCATTTTTCCATGCAACCATTTCTCGATAGATTTGTTTTCCCATCAATGAATTCAGTCTATCAGCAAACGGTGTTTCGCCCTTTAGTATCTCATTCGGTGGACCTGCACCGCTTGAGTTTCTCGTAAGAACACCGATCGCCATATCTTTGTGCCCGTTCCATCTTTGGCGTCCACGTGATTTTCTCGTAACGCGCCAGGACACGGTCGCAGAACCTCGCGAGAAACTCAAGCTCGCGCTCTGTCTTGGCAATCTTCTTGGCCTCATAATAGACATCGACAGAGCGCGCATAGCGGTAGACATCATTGAATTCCGAGACCCTGTCAGGATTCTTGGGGTCGAGAAATCGTCCCTTATCGCTCGATGACCACCAATACTCTAGTTTCTCCATGACCGCCTCGGCTTCCGGCACCAAATACTTGGCCTCTGGGTGATGTCCATACCTGTAGGAAGGAAGAAATCCATCCTTGCGGGCAACGGCGTTAGCGTGCCGAGAGAAAAAAATACCGGCCGGCGGACCAAGCGAAGGCCAGATATAGTACTCGCCCTTTTCATTTGTGGTCGTTTTCATCTCTCTTATCGTCGTGCTCCCGTGACCGACGATGATGTAACCTGACATAGTGACGGTCACCTCGGCCCCTTCAATCGGCTCTCAGGTTAGCGAATTGATAACCTTGCCACTGTGTGAACCACCCACCATCCCCGAGCAGTAAGCGAGGCCCAGGCCGAGTAGAACGGGGATCAATAATTTTACAATCGTCTTAGGTGTTCCTGGGTTCATAACACTCAGTCGGACACATTAGAGCTTGTTCCGGTACTTGGAGAGTATAGTGTCCGTCACTACGGGCGCAGCGAAGTTTTGGTTTTTTCGCCCCTTCGGTCGCGCCGAGGCCGCTCATTTGCGTCCTGCAACTGCGGCACTTGTGCTTCCTGCACATCGAACGAGGGCAGCCGAAGGCCGCTCTTGTGGATCCATCTACGCGCGGCATTAATACGTCCCTGTATATCAACCGCGGGGTAAATGGTTTTGGGTACAAAGAGTACCTCACGTGCGGGCGACCGACAGGGCTAGGCTTGTTCCCACCAATCCTGTGCATTTCCACCGTCCATGGCGGTCAGATGTCGGAAGGTACGACTCCAGGGAAGGAGGAGATAGAGTTGCGCCAGGAGCAGCAACCGAGAGCAATGCAGGAGCAATTGCCGAGACGAAACCCCGCGTATTACACCGTCGGCGAAGCCGACACAGGTCAACCACCCGGGCGAGACCGGGTTCATAGACCGTCGCGTCAGCTGACGTGCAGGGATGCACTAATGCCGCGGGTTCATGGATGAACAGCAGCGGCGACTATCAATCCGCGCCCTCAATCGCGCGAACAACCCCTTCCATATCCTCCGCATCCCAAATCCCACTTATCATAGCAAGCCCTTGCGCCCCCGCGTCGCGCGCCATCGATAAATGTTCTGCGCGCATACCGCCAAGCGCGTACACTGGCACGTTCATATGTGCGCATAGCTCTTTAAACCTCTGCCATCCGAGTGGCGTTGCTTTTGGATGACTGCTCGTCGCTAATACCGGCGCCAATGCAACAAAATCCACCCCCAGGCGCGAGGCAATTTCTAGCTCTTCTTCATCATGCACGGAAGCACCGACGCAATAGTCCTCGCCCAAAGGACGTGTCGTTAATGCCCGCAGTCGTTGGCTATTTAAATGAACACCATCGGCGTTGCAATCCACGACTATTGCAGGCCGGGCGTTAAGCAGGAGCTTGGTGTGGTAACGACGACAAAGATCACCAACCTGCAAAGCCAAGTTCCGGTATTCTTGTTCAGGCAAATGCGGTTCACGAAGCTGTAACAGCCGCATGCCGGCCCTAAGCGCGCGTTCCAGCTTTTGAAAAAACACGCCTGCGCCTAACCGGTGACTATCGCTAATGCCATAAAGTGCCGGTAGGCGCGTTGCCATTACAATAGTGTGGTTGGCCGCCGGCAACTCACGTTTCATCAGTCGATCTTGATTGACCCAATCAACGACTTGTCTCTCGCGGCCGTGCGGCACGCCATCGTAGTCCGTCACGCGCCAGACATCTAAGAATACTTGCTTATCCGGGTAAGCATGACGTATCTGGATAAGCGGATAGGCCGAACGCACATGAATACCGAGCTCTTCTTCAAGCTCGCGTTCTAATGCTTCACGAGGCGACTCGCCGGATCTTAGCTTGCCGCCAGGAAACTCCCACTTGCCAGCTTGATGGCTATCGGCCGAACGCTGTGAAAGGAGGACGTCTGACCCATCAACAATGACGCCAACCGCAACGTGTACCGCGCCGTCAGCTGCGATAGTTGGCGTTGAACTGGACATAGTCGTGAGACAAATCCGACGTCCATATGCACGCCGCCGCCGACCCTACACCAAGATCAACCTTGAGATTGATCTCCGATCGGTCCATAACCGCCTGACCGCGGGACTCGGTGTACTCAGCATCGACCGCACCTTGGCTCACAATCTTCACCTCGTCGAGGTAAATCGAGACTAAACGAACATCGAGTTCAGGAATCTTAGCCCTGCCGATGGCAGCCAAAATCCTTCCCCAGTTGGGATCAGAGGCAAAGAACGCCGTTTTGACCAGCGGTGAATGTGCAATCGTATAGGCAACTTCAAGACACGCGGCTTCACTCACGCCACCCATGACATCAATGGTAATAAATTTCGTCGCCCCCTCGGCATCACGCACGATCGCCTGTGCGAGCTCCATTGCGACCTGAGACACGACCTGCGCCAACTGCATGAACTCAACACTGTCAGCGCTATCGATAAGGGGTGCTTGCCCTTGGCCAGTCGCGAGCAGAACAAAAGAATCATTTGTGGACGTGTCTCCGTCGATGGTGATGCGGTTAAATGACAGCGTAACGGCCTGGTTGATACACTCCTGAAGCACGCCGCGAGTTACGGCAGCATCGGTTGCAACGAACGCGAGCATGGTCGCCATATCAGGGCAAATCATGCCCGCGCCTTTGACGATACCGGTGATAGTGGCCGGCTTGCCCTCAAGCTCGAATTCGCGTGACACCCCTTTGGCCACCGTGTCGGTTGTCATGATGCCATGCGCCGCATCCGCCCAGCCCGATTCTGCGAGTTGCTCAACGCACGTCGGCAGTGCGTCGATTATTGCTTCACGCCGTAAACGTTCACCGATAACGCCGGTTGAGAACGGGGCCACCTCTTGGCCACGACAACCCAATTTCTCAGCCAGGACATCACAGCAGCTCAGCGCATCACCAATGCCGAGGTCGCCGGTGCCGGCATTGGCATTACCGGCATTGATGAGCAGTGCACGCGGTGGCGTTTCGCATATGTGTTTACGTGCTACGGTCACCGGGGCGGCACAAAAGCGATTGCGGGTGAAAACAGCAGCGGCTTGCGAACCCGGCGCTATTTCTATAACCACCAGGTCGGGGCGGTCCTTATATTTGATTCCAGCCGCACCGGCTGCAAGCCGAATCCCTCTAACCGGATATAGGGTGGGCAACTGTGATAAGCCGACTGCCATTGATCGTTATCCGTAATTCGTAAGTTGCGTCGCTGAGGCGACAGTATACTACCGGGGCGCCGGCCCCGTACGCGGGTTACTTTGACTCGGACCTTCCCTGGTCCTCGCCTTTCGGGTCGCCTGCGGCGGTCCAAATTTGATCCTGTCAAATTTGTCTTTTCAGCGACAAGACAATTTTGCCGGGAGCAAAATTGGGCGCGTGCTTGCTTCGCGCGCCCGCAAGGGGCCGCACCAAGGACGATGCGGCTCCCAGTAACCAAAGAAATGCTCCCCCGCGGTTGCTATACAGGGACGTATGAATGCGGCGAGTGGATGGTTAGGATTGTTCCTAACAATCCGTTGCATTTCCTCCGTCCATGGAGGTCAGATCCACAAGAGCGGCCTTCGGCCGTATTGCCGCAGTCTCCGGCTCCGCTTTCCCTGCTCTCGCTGGCAAGTCCAGGGCTCGCCCTCCGTGGCGAGCCCGTTCAGCGGGACAATCCATGCGCTACGCAGTCCCTGCTTCGCTGTGGCACCGGCCCAAGCCGTCCCCGGCTTGGGCGTTCGAGCGGGTGAAGGTCCCCCGGACCTTCACCTTATTACCGCCTCACCCACTAGACCTTTGTCTTTTATCCGCTTCACCCCTGCCCGGCCCTCTACGGGGCAGCACGATGTGAAGGCGACCGACAGGACAAGGATTGTCCTGACGTGCATGGATGCACTAATGCCGCGGGCGCAGGGACGCGGAGGAGCGGCCTCAATCCTATTGCATTTCCACCATCCATGGTGGTCAGAAGGAGGACGACTGCAGGGATGCAGGAGGTAGAGCAACGCAGGGAGCGGTTGCCGAGGTAGAGTTGCGCCAGGAGCAGCAACCGAGAGCAATGCAGGCAACCGGCAGGTGACCTACATGGATGTAGGAAAGTAGAACAATGCAGGAGCGATTGTCGAGACGCTGGAAGTTAGGGCAACGCACGACTCCATGGATGGAGGAGTTAGAACCGCGTCGGGCGACCTGCAAGGACGCAGGAAGTTAGGGCAACGCAGGGAGCGGTTGCCGGAACAGCGGTCGAGGAGCAGTTGTCGGAGCAATTGCCGAGATGCATGCGAGTGGCCTCGGCTCGGCGTAAGGCGCCAAAAGCGAAACACCTTAAACCCGTTGCAGCATTGTACGCGACGATAAGGGCCGTTTGAGTCACGACTAACGAATCACGATTCACAACCCGTCCGTGTCGACTTCGCTCCTCAAAAAATAATCTTGGGTTGTAAAGTGTTTCTGATTTTTTCGCCCCTACGGTCAAGCCGAGGACAAGGGCCGCCGAAGCACGGCCCCGTTAGGGGGCACGGGAAGGATCCCGTGCGTCCGCCGTCGGTATCACGGATGTGCCGTCGGCGGACCCACTGAGGCAACCGCCAGCCCGAGGTTGCCCGCACCTGAAGTGAGGTGCGGGTCGCAGACCGCGGGGCAAAATGGCTTTGGGTACTTTCGCCGAAACGAAAGTACCTCGTGGTGCGGGGGCGAAACCCCGCGTTATATACCGTCGCCGAAGGCGACACGATCCGGTACGACTTGCGTCTCACGGTTTACGTCACAATTTAAGCAAGTCGCCCATGACAATGCTTGTACTTCTTGCCTGAACCACAAGGGCAAGGTTCGTTGCGACCGATCTTACGGTGCTTGCGCACGATGGGTTGTTGTACCGTCGCTACTTCTGCATCCCCGCCGTCAGCCTCATCAGCTTGGAGAGAAGGGTGGCGGTATTGCATTGGTTGCTGACGGCGACCATGTGCTTCAAGCGCATCGACATCTTCAACTGTTTGAATTCTGATACGGGTAAGTAAACCGACTATCTCGCGTTTAATACTGTCAAGCATCTCGCCGAACAGCTCAAACGCTTCACGCTTATACTCTTGCTTGGGATTCTTCTGGGCGTAGCCGCGTAAGTGAATGCCTTGGCGTAGGTGATCCATAGCGCCAAGATGATCCTTCCACTGCCGATCTAGAACGTCGAGCATGACCACTTTTTCCAAATACTTCATGACCTCGTCACCATAGGCGGTGGCCTTTTCCACATAGGGTTGTTCTATCTTCGCCAGAATTTGCTTACGCAACTTCTCCTCATCAAGACTATCGTCCTCCGCTAACCATTCGCTGATCGGCAGCTTGATATCGAATTCGCGATGCAGATCTTCTTCTAGCGCCGGGACATTCCACTGTTCTTCCAGGCTATCGGGCGGGATGCTCTGACTGATGAGCTCGTCCACGGCGTCTTGTCGAATCCTGATGATGCTCTCAGATATGTCGTCGACCTCCATTAGATTATTACGTTGCTGGTAGATCACTTTACGCTGGTCGTTAGCGATATCATCGTATTCAAGCAACTGTTTACGGATGTCGAAGTTCCGCGCCTCCACCTTACGTTGCGCGTTCTCAATTGCACGCGTAACCCAACGATGCTCGATGGCCTCACCCTCTTGCATGCCTAGTTTCTGCATCAGACCCGATACACGATCGGATCCGAAGATGCGCATGAGATTGTCTTCCAAGGCCAAATAAAAACGCGAAGAACCGGGGTCGCCCTGACGACCGGACCTTCCCCTAAGTTGGTTATCGATGCGACGCGACTCGTGCCTTTCGGTACCCACCACATGTAAGCCACCGGCATTCACCACCTGTTGATGGCGTTGGCTCCAGTGTTCCCGAACGTGTTTCCTTTCTTCTTCATCGTCGCCGATCTCTTCTAGTTCCTTCTCGAGATTGCCCCCCAGGACGATATCCGTACCGCGCCCGGCCATGTTGGTAGCGATAGTAACCGTCCCTGGTCGACCCGCCTGGGCTACAATCTGTGCTTCGCGCTCGTGCTGCTTGGCGTTCAGCACTTGGTGCGGAATCTGCGCTTGCTTAAACATGTTAGAGAGTTGTTCGGAGCTCTCAATCGAAGCGGTACCAACCAGCGTCGGTTGGCCGCGCTGATGACAATCCTTTACGTCTTCCAGAATGGCAACACGCTTTTCGGCCGCGGTGCGATAAACCAGATCGCCGAGATCCTCTCGCACCATGGGCATGTGGGTCGGGATCACCACCACCTCAAGCCCGTAGGTCTGCTGAAACTCGAACGCCTCGGTGTCCGCAGTTCCCGTCATGCCCGCCAGTTTTCGATGTAGGCGGAAGTAATTTTGGAAGGTGATGGAAGCTAGCGTTTGATTCTCGCTCTGGACGGCCACACCCTCCTTTGCTTCCACCGCCTGGTGCAGACCTTCGGACCAACGTCTACCTGCCATCATACGGCCGGTAAATTCATCGATGATAACGACCTCATTGTCCTTAACGATGTACTCAACCTCACGGTGGTACAACGTGTGGGCACGCAGGGCGGCGTTCAAATGGTGTAACAACATGATGTTGCCGACATCGTAGAGATTGCTACTAGTCTCGAGCAGTCCTGCTTGCGATAGCAGTTGTTCTACATGCTCGTGTCCGGCCTCCGTCAAAAACGCCTGTTTGGTCTTTTCGTCAAGCGAATAGTCGCCCGGTCCATCCTCGACCTCCTGCTTTTGGAGCTTCGGGATGATGCTGTTGATCTTCCGATAAAGGTCCGTGCTTTCCTCGGCCGGTCCAGAGATAATCAGCGGTGTGCGCGCCTCGTCGATCAGGATCGAATCCACTTCATCGACGATTGCGAAGTTAAGGCCACGCTGGTAGCGGTCGGCAGCGCGAAATGCCATGTTGTCGCGCAGGTAG
>Ga0114948_10000629_pt1 | contig 14161 bp, 12 predicted proteins | sample CR04metaG_FD_83877 | JGI IMG/M metagenome (GOLD analysis project Ga0114948, IMG submission 83877) | Deep subsurface microbial communities from Mariana Trench to uncover new lineages of life (NeLLi) - CR04 metaG | ecosystem: Environmental > Aquatic > Marine > Ocean trench > Sediment | place...
CGCCACGTTTAGTGTCAACGACATTTCCGTGGCGAAAAAATACATCCCGTACATCCCACAAATTCCGCGGACCAGCGAGTGGTTACAGGAGGGCTTGCTGGCGGGACGAATTCCTCGTGGTACGGTCAGGTTGTACGGCCCGCTGGACAAATGGCCGTTCGATGGCGGAGAAGGTCGATTTCTGGTCGAGGCCAATCTTCGTGATGCCCTGATTTTGTATCAGCGGCGCTGGCCTGTGGCGGAGATCATCGATCTCGATATCGTCATCGATAACATGCGCCTCTATACGGAGCGAAATCACATTATCAATGTCGGCATTGAAGTTATCGATGCACGCGTTGAGATCGGGGACTTCCGGACGCCGATTCTGACCATCAATATCGACACGGCCGGGCCACTCGAATCCGTGCGGTCACTTCTGGCCCAAAGCCCGATTGGTACGGACGTCCTTAACGGCAATCTCGAGCGAATATCGGTGACGGGGGACGGGGCCTTCGATCTCAAAATGACGATACCGATTCGCGATTGGCAAAGTTTCGATTTCACGTCTCGCATGCAAACAAGTGGTGCGACCTTGAAAATTGATGGGTTCCCGGCGCCGCTGACCGAATTGGGCGGTGTGGTTACGATCGGACGCGAGTATGTTAGTAGCGAGTCTTTGGCAGGCATGCTGCTTGGCAACCCGGTGACTATCGATTTGCAGCCGGCGCCGGATACGATGCCGGACTATCGTATTATCGCGACAGCTCATGGGGCTGCGACGGCCGAAGCGCTGGTCTCAGAGCTTGGCATTCCGCTCGGCGATGATATGTCGGGCGCCACAGATTTTGTTGCGCGATTGTTTTTCGCACGCGGCGAGCAGGAAGTTCCAGCACCTTTTAAAATCGAGATAGCTAGCGACCTTGGCGGGTTGGCCATCGATTTGCCGGAACCACTGAATAAAACTGTCGATGAAACGATGGCGCTCGCCGCGACCATTCAACTGCCACCGGATGTCGATCTCATCGAAAGTTCGGGCGTCATCGACGGCCTGCTGTCCTGGCAGCTCGAATTTACCAAGGAAGAGGATAACTGGGACCTTGATAACGGTGTCGTCGCGTTCGGTAATGAGGCCGTGGAAACAATGGATACGCGAGGACTGCACTTGCGTGGCCGCGCCGAATACGTCGATATGCAGGAGTGGTTCGACCGCAAACGTGCGACCGATTCGCAAACCGGCTTGGGCGATCGTATTCGATCCGTGGACATGACGATCGACAGTCTGTATCTGCTCGGTCAACACATTACTGATCATCGAATTCGGGTGGATCGCGGTGCGCAGGAATGGCTGGTCGAGTTTGACGGCGCCGACATCGTTGGATCAGCGTCTGTGCCGTATGACTTCACCGCAGGATTGCCGCTTGTGGTCGATATGGACAGATTGGTGCTGCCCGGGAGCGAGGATGGTCCGGTCGGCTCTGACACACATATTGATCCACGGTCATTGCCTCCGATCACGATCAAGGCTGCTGAGTTTGCCATCGGTACCCGATTTTTCGGTTCGGTCGAAGTTACGCTCGATCGGACAGCGGACGGCCTGGAAACGGACAATCTGATCACCAGGGATGACACGTTCGATATCGTCGGTATGGGGCGCTGGGTAGTCGATGAATCCGACCCAACCGGATCCCACAGTTATCTGACCGCGACGCTGACGAGCAACAACGTCGAACAGACTATGATCCGGCTCGACTACGACCCGGGTATCGTCTCCGACGATCTCTCAATGCTGCTCGATCTCGACTGGTCGGGAGGACCGCGTGATGATTTCAAAGCATCATTGAATGGCGACGTCGAGGTTCGGATTGGTACGGGTCAACTCAGCGATGTCGAGCCCGGCGCCGGTCGCATGTTTGGGCTTGTGAGCGTCGTGGCATTACCACGCCGCCTGGCACTCGATTTTCGCGATGTGTTCGGTAAGGGATTCGGCTTTGATCAGATACGTGGCAAGTTCACGATCCATGACGGTCAGACATTCACCTGCGATCTCTCGCTTGAAGGGCCGGCTGCAGCGATAGGAATTGTCGGGCGTGCGGGGCTGGTTGACCGTGACTACGACCAAACGGCGGTTGTGAGCGCGAGCTTCGGTAATGCGCTGCCCGTGGTCGCAGCCGCACTTGGCGGGCCCCAGGTCGCGGCTGTCATGCTGATTTTCTCGCAAATCTTCAAAAAGCCACTACAGGAAGTCAGCCAGATTTACTACAGTATCAGTGGCTCATGGGACGAGCCGGTTATCGAGTCCGTGACAGCCGAACTGTTTGCCGCGCAGGGCATAATGGCTGGCTGCATAGACGGTTCCGAATAACGTGCGCGTCGCCGCGATTCAAATGAACAGCGGTTCCGATGTGGCCGCCAATTTGCAACTTGCCGACCGTCTTTTGGCCGATGCAGCAAACGACAATTGCCTGCTCGCTGTGTTGCCGGAAAACTTCGCATTGATGCCTGAACACGGGCGCGACAAGGCGGCACACGCAGAGCAGCGTGGTGACGGCCCTATTCAGGACTTTCTGGCTGACGCTGCGCGGCGACACGGCATTTGGATCATCGGCGGTAGCATGCCACTGGTGTCACCGGATTCGGAACGGGTGTTTGGCGCCTGCCCGGTTTACGATGAAGGCGGCAAAGAACTCGATTGCTACCTGAAGATTCACTTGTTCGACGTCAAGCTGCCGGACCGTGAAGAGTCCTACCAGGAATCCTGGTCGATGGTCGCCGGTGACAAGCTGGTTTGCGTCGACTCCCCTTGCGGCAGGATCGGTCTGACAATCTGCTACGATCTTCGGTTTCCAGAAATGTTTCGCCAGCTCGTCGACGATGGAGCGACCGTGTTTACGATTCCAGCGGCATTTACCAGGGTTACGGGGTTGGCGCACTGGCATACGTTGCTACGCGCGCGGGCGATCGAAAATCTGGCGTATGTCATTGCCCCCGGGCAGTATGGTGAGCATCCGGGCGACCGATCCACGTTCGGGCACTCGATGATCATCGATCCCTGGGGTCGAGTCCTCGTTGAGCAGGCGACCGGAAATGGTCATGTTGCGGCTGACATCGATCCCGAATTACCGGCTAAACTACGCAGTGAGTTTCCGGCGCTGGCGAATCGGCGCCTTTCAGCCGAGCGACTCATGGAGTGAATTTGAACGACCACGAACCCAAAACGCTTGATTCAGTCATTGCCCGCACACTCGAGCCGGCCGGCCTTGATGAGAATGCTTTGAATACCACTCTCGGTACGATGATGCGAGGTGGCATCGACTATGCAGATTTGTATTTCCAGGTGAGCCGGCAGGAGAGTTGGACGGTCGAGGACGGCATTATTCGGGAAGGCAGTTTCAGTCACAATCAGGGTGTCGGCGTACGCGCGGTCAGCGGCGAAAAAACGGGTTTCGCTTATTCTGACGAGCTTATTTTACCGGCATTGCAGCAGGCGGCCACAGCGGCCCGAGCGATTGCTCGCTCCGGCCAATCGAAAGCATTGCAGGCCTGGCAACGGATTGATTCGGCGCCGCTGTATCCGGTCGCCGATCCCACGACGAGCATCACGGATCAACAGAAGACGGCCATGCTCGCCGAACTTGAGCAGGCAACACGCAGCCTCGACCCGCGTATTGAGCAGGTGATTATCAGCCTGTCGAGCTGTCATGACCTCGTGCTCATTGCGGCGTCGGATGGCACATTGGCCGCCGACGTCAGACCGCTTGTCCGTCTGAATGTCAGCGTCATCCTCGAGAAAAACGGTCGTCGCGAACAGGGATACGCCGGTGGCGGAGCACGTGCCGATCTCAACTACTTCCTGTCCGGTGACAGGCCGATGGACTACGCTCGCGAAGCAGTGCGGCAGGCGGCCGTTCAGATGGAGGCGGTTGCAGCTCCGGCCGGTCCCATGTCCGTCGTTCTTGGGCCTGGCTGGCCCGGGATTCTGTTGCACGAGGCGGTTGGTCACGGACTCGAGGGGGACTTTAATCGTAAGGGAACGTCGGCGTTCTCGGGTCGAGTCGGTGAGCGTGTGGCGCCAAAAGAATGCACAATCGTGGATGATGGCACTATGCCGAATCGCCGAGGCTCGTTAGCCATCGACGACGAGGGCACGCCGGGCCAATACAATGTGCTGGTCGAGAACGGAATTCTGCGCGGATACATGCAGGACAAACTCAATGCGCGCCTGATGGGCGTTGCGCCCACCGGTAACGGCCGCCGAGAGTCGTTTGCCCACATGCCAATGCCACGCATGACCAATACTTACATGTTAGCCGGGCCACATGAGCCCGAAGAAATCATCGCCTCCGTCGACAAGGGACTGTATGCGCCAAACTTTGGCGGAGGGCAGGTCGACATCACGTCCGGAAAATTCGTATTTTCGGCCAGTGAGGCGTACTTGATCGAAAACGGCAAAATCACGGCGCCAGTCAAAGGTGCCATGTTGATCGGCGACGGCCCAGAGGCGCTCACCAAGATTTCGATGATCGGCAACGACCTCAAACACGATTCTGGGGTCGGGACTTGCGGCAAAGAGGGCCAGTCCGTCCCAGTCGGCGTTGGCCAACCCACCCTCAAAATCGATGAGATCACCGTCGGCGGAACTGGGTAGATCGCAGCAGCCTGTGGACAGGGCGCGTATCGACCGAAGTAAAGCGCAGCGTAGCGAGCCATGAGGGAGAGACGTGCCCTGTTTGCGGGCTGCTAATACCCAATTTCCAATGAGAAACATCTCATCCGCGGGCCGCAAAGTCTTTACATAATACGGCTGACGGTGCTTCTCAACTGACTCTGTGAGTTTGCTCACTCCATGCAACGCGGCGGTTGTGTACTGTCTGTCTGACTCAAGGAGGAGCTCGACAATGGCATTCGACAATACAAATACTGAAATGGATCTCGACGCCGACACTCAGATTATCGTAGAGGGACTTGGCACGGACGGTCGAGACGGCGGTCCGGATCTGATCGTGGATGGAATGTCTGATTCGATCCTGTCGCGCCTGCTTGGTCTGTTTGGCATCGGTCGCACACGCCACTGATCCGGCTCTTCGGCCGGGTTCTTCCGTATCCCACTGGACTCCGCAGCAGCAGCTGTGGACAATTGATCGTTATGTGGGTTTCCAAGCCAATCTACGAAAGTCTGCCGTACTTCTATCTGCTCGTCGGCGCAGCCTGCCTTGGCGCTTCGATGTACATTAATCACTGGTATTGGCCGACGATATGTTTCGTAACCGGACTGATTTGCCTCGTTGCAGGTCTCGTCGTACTGCTGAAACGCCGCGATTATCGAGTGACGGACCGCCGTACCGGCCAGTAATTGTGCTCGTGGCGGCTACTTGCCGGCGGCAGATGCTTGGTCATCTCCTGAGCTCTCATTTTTGACCGCGCCAGTGGGTCGGCGGAGGTTCGTGTAAATGAGCTCATGCACACCGAGAGTAACGACATCACCGTCTTTGAGGCGGCATTTCTTGATCTGCTTTTCGCCAATAAATACGCCATTCGTGCTGTTCAGGTCTTCCACGACACAGCTGTTGTCATCAATGATTAGTTGCGCATGGTGGCGACTGACAAACTTGCTCTTGATGTAGATCTCGTTGTCGGGTGAGCGACCAATAATGATTCGCCCGGGCGGAAATGACTGTACCGACACCGACTCGCCCTCAGTTCTAACCTCTATTCGCGAGACGTGCGAATTGTGGCCGTGATGGCGTGCTGCAACTTGCAAAAGCCTTTCTTGCAGACCGGACGTGCTCTGATGCTCTTCCCAATTCAGCTCGGCAATAGCGGTCTCAATGTCCTTGGCCGAGACAGACTTGCCCTCGTCAGCAAATACACACAACAGCGCGGTATCGCACAGTGTGTTGATCAATCGCGGCACACCACCGGTGTAACGGTAGATAATGTCGAAGCAGTCTTCTTCGAAAAGATCGTTGGGCTCACGGCCAGCGACACCAACTCGATGGTCAATGTACTGTTGCATGTCCCGCCGATCGAGTGGGCCTACGTGAAATCGTAAGCGCATTCGCTGCACCAGCTGTTTCAGCTTTGGGGACTCGAGTGTTTGCCGCAACTCGGGCTGACCTGCCAGGATTATGCGCAGTACCTTTTCTTTGTGTGTCTCGACGCCCGACATCAAGCGAATTTCCTCGAGCACCTTCTTGGACAGGTTTTGTGCTTCATCAACAATAAGCAGTACTTTTTTGCCATTCGAGTATTGCTCGATCAGGAACATGTTGAGCATGTCGAGTAGCTCGACCTTGCGCTTATTGAACGGTTTGAAACCGAACTCCGTGAGCACGGCCTGCAGAAATTGCGTCGGCGTCAACTGCGTCTGTGACACGATCGCGTAGACGATGTCGTCTTCGAGATCCGATAGAAACGACTGCAGCAACGTTGTCTTGCCGGAGCCGATTTCGCCCGTTATGACAACAAATCCGTCGGCCAGCCAGATCGTCGACTCCATGTAGGCCTTGGCGCGCGCGTGCTGCTTGCTCCAATAAAGGAAGTCCGGGTCAGGCGTCAGCCCAAATGGCTGCTCACTGAGATTGAAATGCTTTATATACGACATATTGGCTACTGGTTTTTCACGCAGTTTACCCGGTTTTTTCCCTAATTTCGGCAAGCAATCGATCGCGCTTGGCGGCCGAGTCGGCAATCACTGTGATATGGCCGAGTTTCCGCCCCGGCCGAGCATCCTTGCCATAATCGTGCAGATGACTCTCGGGGATGCCGCGTGCAGCAGCGGGAATGTCGCCGATCAGATTCAACATGCCCGCATAACCGCGCAGTTGCGGCGCTTCGAGGTGGCCGTTGCTAATGGCAATCAAGTGGCTCGTGAATTGACTGGGTATGGCACCTTCGATACTCCAGTGTCCGGAGTTATGGACGCGTGGCGCGAACTCATTTGCCAGCAATTGATCGCCAACGACGAATAACTCGAGCGTGAGTACGCCGACATAACTTAGAGACTTCAGCAGTGCTGTCATAATTTTTTCGGCACGACGGGTCAGCATCTCATCATCGACCGGTGCGCGAGACACTCGCAGTATGCCGTCAACATGCTCGTTTTGCGTCAGCGGGTAAATGATGATTTCTCCAGCCGCATTGCGTGCGCCGATGGCCGATACCTCGCAATCGAAATCTACCCATGCCTCGGCAATGAGTTCGCTCTCTCCGAGTTGCCGCCAGGCAGTTTCGATGTCTGCCCGATGCCGGACAACGCATTGCCCTTTACCGTCGTAGCCCAGGCGCCGGGTTTTCAGTACCAGCGGCAAACCAATCGCTTCTATAGCGTTTTCTAGATCGTCGATGGAATCCACCGGACGATAGGCCGGCAAAGAAATTCCCAGGCTGCCAAACAATTGTTTTTCGGCCAGGCGATCCTGTGCCTGGCGAAGAGCATCGGGTGGTGGATACACGGGCACTTGTTCGCCGATGCGTTCGAGCGCTTCTACCGGCACGTTTTCGAATTCGTAGGTCACTATGTCGCAGTCAGCGGCGAGGGCCGATAACGCGTCATCATCGTCAAACGGAGCCCGGATGACGCGCCCACAGGTGGCGGCGGGTGGGTTGGGTGACGGATCGATAAATGTACAGGACATTCCAAGATCGCGTGCTGCAAATCCGAGCATTTGGCCGAGCTGGCCGGCACCGATAATGCCAATTCGCATGCTGTTTAGTCTGTGGGATCGCTGTTTGCCAGAACGTCTTCAGTCTGGTCCTGGCGAAACTTTTCCAACGCTGCGGCAATAGCGTCGTCGTCGTTCGCGAGTATGGCTGCGGCAAGCAGGGCCGCATTGATCGCGCCGGCTTTGCCAATCGCCATGCCGCCCACTGGCACGCCGGCTGGCATCTGCACTATCGAGAGCAGTGAATCGAGGCCTTGCAACGATTGGGATTTAATTGGCACGCCGAGAACTGGCAGACGCGTTTTCGACGCAGCCATGCCCGGCAAATGCGCCGCGCCGCCGGCGCCGGCGATGATGACTTTCAAGCCCCGGTCTACGGCTGATGCGGCGTACTCGAACAAAAGATCAGGAGTGCGGTGCGCCGACACAACGCGAACCTCGTGGCCGATAGCGAGTCCGTCGAGGGTCTCGCTCGCGTGGCGCATTGTCTCCCAGTCTGAGCGGGAGCCCATGATAATGGCGACCTGCTTACTCATTGCGGAATTCTAACCAGAATGTCGTGAACGCGCCGAAAAACTTGCCGCTTGAGTGTTTTCTCAGTTCTATCGCTAACCGTCATCGCGAGGTCACCGAGCAGCTGTCGCAGTTCGGCGTCCGGAGCACCAATGTAAGCTTCAAAGTCATCGAGTGCCTGCTTGCCGTCGCTCACCAGCTTGTCTCGCCATCGCTCCGCGCCCGCGAATAATTTCTTTTCGCGGCGATCGTTAGCGCCAAGAGCCGTGAGCTTTATGCGGATTTGCTCGGCATTCGCTTTGCGCATCAACTTGCCGATCAATAGCTTCTGTCGCCTCAGTGCCCCGTGCGACTTCATACGCGCTGCTCCGCGAACCGCCTTCAGCAATTCCTCGTTCAATTCCATTGTGACGAGATCGCTGTCTTTGAGCGCAACGAGCTGCTCGCCGAGTTTCGCGAGCGCCTGTTGCTCGCGCTTACGCGCATTTTTACTGGGCTTATTATTAGTCACCGGCTAAGCTACCCGGGGGTTATCAATAGATCGCAAAAGGCGACGTATACGATGGGCGAGATTGCCACAACCGAATCGCTGGGACAAAAAGAACTCGAATCGCTCGTGCGTCAGGTGCTGGACGAGGCCATAAAGCAAGGCGTGGATCAGGCGGAAGTTGCCGCAAGTCACGACACGGGAATGTCTGCAACGGCCCGGCTCGGCGATGTCGAGAGTCTTGAGTACACCAATGATCGCGGTGTCGGAATCACCGTCTACAAGGATTTGCGCAAAGGAAGTGCTAGCACCTCCGATATTTCGCCGGAGTCAGTCCGGGAAGCCGTGCTCAAGGCGTGTGCATTTGCCACGTATACCGCACAAGACAAACATTCCGGTCTCGCGGCACCGGAACTGATGTGCTCCGATATCCGGGATCTCGATCTCGATCATCCCTGGGCAATTGACTCGTCGGCGGCCATTGAGATGGCGATCGCGTGCGAGGAGGTAGCGCTCAAACACGATTCACGCATCAACAATTCTGAAGGGGCGTCGGTTTCAAGCAGTCGAAGTATGTGCGCCTATGGCAATACGCACGGCTTTGTTGGCAGCTATGCGACGTCAAGCCACAGCGTCAGCTGCGTCGTGCTCGGTAACGAGAACGGCGACATGCAACGTGACTACTACTACAGTGCGGCACGAGATGCTGCCGATCTCGAATCGGTCGAAGTCATTGGCGAGATGGCCGCACGACGCACCGTTGGTCGACTCGGTGCGCGCAAGATCAAGACCACTCGAGTGCCGGTGCTATTCACGCCGGAGCTTGCGAGAGGCTTTATCGGGCATGCCATCGGGGCCTTGTCCGGCGGTGCACAGTATCGTCGTGCCTCGTTCCTGCTCGATGCAGCGGGAGACAAGATCTTTCCGGAATTCGTTTCGATTCTGGAGCGGCCGCATCTTCCCAAAGCGATGGCGAGCGTTGCCTACGATGCTGAAGGTGTTGCTACCTACGATCGTGACATCGTTGCTGACGGCGTTTTGCAAGGATATATTTTGGGCAGCTATTCAGCGCGTCGACTTGGATTGGAATCGACGGCGAATGCGGGTGGCGCACAGAATCTTATTATTCCAGGCAAAGATGGAAACCTGGAGTCGATGATTCGTGAGATGGGCACAGGCCTCCTGGTCGAAGAGCTGATTGGTCAGGGCGTTAATGCCGTTACCGGCGATTATTCACGTGGGATCGTTGGGCAATGGGTTGAGAACGGCGAAATTCAGTATCCGGTGCACGAAGTGACCATCGCCGGCAATCTGCGAGAGCTGTACAAGCGAATTTCGATGATTGGCACAGATCAGGACACGCGCGGCGGAATTCGCTGTGGCTCGTTGCTGGTCGAGGAAATGACCGTCGCGGGCAGCTAGTTATGACAGGGGACTGCGTCTCGGTGAATCCGTCCCCAAAGGGCCTACACACCGAGCATCCGTCCCCTATCTGCTTACACTACCGCTGTTGCTGCCGCCTGACAGTTAAACGGGTCACACTTATCAGTCCTCCACTTTTGCACATTAAGTATTGTTAGGCAGCAAGAGCAGCTAATGCGAATCCTGTTTGTTTGCAGCGAGAATCGACTTAGAAGCCCCACTGCAGCAGCAGTATTCTCAGATGCCCCTTGGCTTCTGTCACTAATCTTGCAGCGGCAACAATCGCGCCGTAAGCTGATCGCATCAGAGCTTAGACGTCAGAGTGCAGGTGCAAGCGATGGAAGAACTCATCTTTCTCGTCAAGGGTTCCTCAGCCGACCCGTACGAAGTCACATTCATCAAAGACGGTACTAGCCTGACCGCGATATGCACGTGTCCGGCCGGCACCTACGGAAACTTTTGCAAGCACCGAATTTCGATCCTCGATGGAATCACCAAAATGATTGTGAGTGACAACATCGATCAGGCGGCGATCGTAGTCGGTTGGCTGCCCGGTACGGATGTCGGGGAGGCGCTGTCTGAAATGAGGCAGGCGGAGAAAATCGCCGACCCCGAGAAAAAAATTCTAAATGCTGCCAAACGGAAACTTGCGCGGGCGATGAATTCGTAGCGACTGCGCACTCTAACAAAGCACTACCACACGCTGCCGAGTGCAACTCTAATCGCCTCTCCACTAACGCCACTGGATTCCTCGGATGCGAGGAACGCGATCGTCTCTGCAACTTCCTGGGGCGTGACAACGCGGCCCGGCGGATACGATGTCGCCCGTTCCTCCCATACCTGATCCGCCGTGATATCCCGATCCTTCGCCTCCTGGCGGGCTGAGCGTTCGGCCATCTCCGTCCGGACCCAGCCGGGCAATACGGCGTTCGATGTGATGCCGAAAGATCCACCGTCCAGCGCAACCGAGCGCATCAATCCCAGCAGCCCGTGTTTGGAACTGGTGTACGCACTCCCGGCGGGTTCGGCAACCAAGCCAGCCGTAGAACTCGTGTATACGACGCGCCCGTATTGACGATCAATCATTCCCTTTAATACCAGCCTTGAGAGATAGAATGGCCCGTCAAGATTGACTCGCATCGTCTCAGCCCAGACGTCCGGTTCCTGTTCCCAGACGACCCGCTCGTGAGCTGACCCTATGCCATGGTTGCAAATGAGAATCTCAATCGGACCCAGACGTTGTTCGGTATCCGCAACCGCTTGCGCACAGCCCTCCGCACTTCCGAGATCCGCCACTGAATACTCGAGCCCGACGTCTGCCAGATCCTGCTCGCTTCGGGCGACGCACATTACCTGGGCGCCTCGTGACGCCAGAAGTTCTGCCGCTGCACGCCCAATTCCTCGGCCCCCGCCTGTGACCAGGGCTACGCGCCCTTCAACCCCAGCGATACGTCAATCACTCCCGGCGGAGTTTTTTGAATCGGCTCTGTCCAGCAATTCCGCCAGGGATTGGTCGCCGACCGTGCTGGCAATTGCGGAATCGAGTTCGACACCGAGTCCGTGAATCGCTTTTTCCCATTTCGGGTCGCGATACGATCCCGTCTCGCCACGGACGCGGACTACGTCAAGAATGTCGGTCACTTTGATACGCGACATTTCCCGCGCAGGCACCAGCTCTTCTAGTTCGGTCAAGGTCAAAAGGTGTTCCTCTTCGAGACCGGCAATGACGGGGGCCAGCGTTACCGACGGAATCTTCATGTGCTGTGCCAAGGAACGAATCGTTTCACTGGACTTGCCTTCACGAAACGCACGACCGACCAGGAACATGATATTGAGGGCGAGACGTTCGCGCATTGAATTCGACAGACGCGGTTCGCGACGGCCGATGCGCAAATAGGCGGGATTCTGGTGATAAAACGCGAGTTGCGACCCAATCAGCAGAATGAGCCAGTTCATGTACAGCCAGATCAAAGTTGTGATTGCGATGGCAAAGCCCGAATAGATCAGTTGCGTTCGCGACGAGTACACGACAAAGGTCGCGAATATCACACCGATGCTTGCCCAGGCGAATCCCGCCGCAAGTCCGGCGATAAGCGCCGAGCGAAAGCGGACCCGCGTATTGGGCATGTACATGTACATAAACGTGAATACGCCAGTCACAAGCATATAGGGCGTTAGCTTGCTGGTTGCCATGACTATCGAGCCGAGAAATTCAATACCCAGGAAAAACTGCACGATCGCATTACTGCGTAACGAGGCAATCATGCCGATTGCAATGAAAATAACGACCGGGCCAATTAACAACACGACCATGTATTCGACCATGCGTCGCGCGAAATTCTGTCGCTTCGCGACATGCCAGACGTAGTTAAAACTCTCCTCGATCTTCTGCACCATCGAAATCGCGGTATAGATAAAGAAGGCGAAACTGACGCCACCGAGCACACCGCCCTTGACGTTGTCGACCAGATCGATGAGTTGTCGTGTAAGTTCCGCTCCCTGGGGTCCCAGCGGTTCGGCCAATGTGAGTAGCATTGGTTCGAGTTGGTTATGGACGCCGAATCCCTTAAGGACCGAAAAGCTGAAGGCCAGCAACGGCACGATTGACAGCAGGGTTGTATAGACGAGGCTCAATGAGCGCATCATCAAGCCGCCGGCGAACATATCCCTTATCAGGGCAACCGTGTAACGCAACACACGGGCGAAAATGCGCCCGGCTATGCCGTACTTATACAGCATGTCACTCCAGACGAGCTGCTCAAATCGTTCACGGAGTAAGGCGATCATTGCTTGATACTATCAGCTGAACAGCCGAGTCAGTGCTTCCTGGTACTTCTCGCTGGTTTGACTCAGAATATTGGCCGGTAACGCGGGGCCAGGCGCTGTCTTGTCCCAGGCCAGCGTGTCGAGATAGTCCCGCACGAACTGCTTATCAAAACTGGGTGGACTGATGCCGACTTTGTAGTCATCGACTGGCCAGAATCTCGACGAGTCCGGCGTCAGCACCTCGTCAATTAAGTACAGGCGACCCTCGTGGTCGAGTCCAAACTCGAACTTGGTATCCGCGATGATGATGCCGCGATCGAGTGCATACGCAGCAGCGCGCTCGTATATTTCAATTGACACGTCCCGCACGCGCACAGCAAGTTTGTCGCCGATGAGTTCGACAACGGCATCGAAGCCGATGTTCTCGTCGTGATCGCCGGTCTCGGCTTTTCTGGCCGGCGTGAATAAGGTCCGCGGAAGTTGTTCAGCCTGTCTAAGATTCGCTGGCAATTTGATGCCGCAAAGCCGGCCCGATTCCTGGTAGTCACGCCAGCCGGAGCCGATGAGATAGCCGCGGACGACGGCTTCGATGGGCAACGGCTTGAGTCGCTTCACGACCAGTGATCGATCGCGCAAGGTTAGTGCAATCTCCGGATTATCCACCACATCGTCGACGCGGCGGTCCGTTAGCTGATTCTCGACGAGGTCGGCCATCATGCGGAACCAGTGAAGCGAGATAGTCGTGAGGACGCTGCCCTTCATTGGCACCGGGTCGGGTAGCACGACGTCATACGCAGACAAACGATCCGTTGTTACGACCAGGAGGTGATCGTCGTCGACACTGTAAATGTCGCGCACCTTGCCACGCCCGATCAGAGGCAGGTTCGGAATCGTTGATTCGAAGAGCGCGTCACAGGAAGTCATGACACGGATAATCACTGTTGGGCTAAAACGACGCAAGCGGTTGCGATAGGATTAGCCAACGGCGTCTCGCGAGGTTCTCGATTGTATTGGGGCAAAATCATTGGCACCCTGGCCGGGCTTGCGACGCGGCAGCCCTGGTTTGCGTTGCTCGGTCTGTTTATCGGCGATCAGTTCGATCGTGGTTTCGCGAAACGCTACCGCGCCTTTGAGGTTCAGGGCGCCACAGTTGGCCGCCTGCCCGAAGACTATGTCCGGCCCCTTTTTCAGGCGATGGGACACCTGGCCAAATCGGATGGCCGAGTCAGTGAGGCTGAAATTCGTGCGGCACGATCAATCATGCATCGCGTGGGGCTTGGACCTGCGAAAGTGCGTCATGCGATCAACTGGTTTGACGATGGCAAGCGAC
>Ga0114948_10000632_pt1 | contig 14156 bp, 13 predicted proteins | sample CR04metaG_FD_83877 | JGI IMG/M metagenome (GOLD analysis project Ga0114948, IMG submission 83877) | Deep subsurface microbial communities from Mariana Trench to uncover new lineages of life (NeLLi) - CR04 metaG | ecosystem: Environmental > Aquatic > Marine > Ocean trench > Sediment | place...
CGGTGTTGGCTCCGTGATGGTGGGCTGGATCCCTTGCCCGATTCCGGTGGTTCCTGCCTCGCCCGGACACTGCATCATCGGCTGGCAGCCGGACGGTCCCACCTATTACAACTACGTGGCGGCCACGGATCCGACCGCGACCTCGTTCGTGGTCACCTCCGAGTCGGACATCGATGCTGAGCTCACGGTCAACTACTGGGGTTTCGAGCGCGCGAACGCCGCCGGTGTGGTGACCGCGCCTGCGGCCAACCCGAACTGTGCGGTGGGCTCGGTGCTGGACATGACCGCCAACCCGCCCGTGCCGGCGGCCAACCTCGTGGGGCCGTGTCAGTTCGGTATGGGCTCGACGGTGTTCTAAGCAAGCACCCCGTTTGTCCTCGAGTGGGACCTGGCGTTGGCCAGGTCCCACTTCTCTTTTAAGCGATCTTTCTGCATCACGAGCAAGCTCTGGCAGCAGAGGCGCCCAGTGTCCATCCCAAGACGAGCCAGCTCGTGGGCCGCTGGCCCCTCAAGAGCGTTCCGGGGACAGCCGATTCTAGGCAGCGTGTCCAGCCTGAAGCCGCGAGCCTACCGGTCGTACCTGCTACTGGGAGGCGTGCTGTGCGTGCTGGCCTGGGCCACACACCGCACCAACGCCTCGCTGGAGGGGGAGGTCTACCAGACCGTCCGGCGGGGTGACCTCGGAGTCTTGCCGGATGGCAGGGTGCTGCGGGTGCTCTCGCTCGGGTTCGAGCGTCTCGTGGCGGACCTGTTCTGGCTCCGCACCACCCACTACATCGGAGACGAACGCTCGGCCGAGGTCGGCTATCCGGCTGCCGCCCGGCTGGGCGAGCTGGTGACGGACATCGACCCCCACTTCAGAACAGTCTATTCGGTGATGAACAGCGTTCTCACCGTGCTCAGTCATGAGCCCGAGGCGGCCATCGCCTTGCTGGACAAGGGGCTGCGTCATATCGACTGGTGGAAGCTCCATTTCCTCCAGGGCTACAACTATCTCTTCGAGACAAAGGAGTACGCGAAAGCGGCGGAGCAGATGCAGCTGGCCGCGAGCAAGCCCGGGTCTCCGCCTTATCTGCGTCTGCTGGCCGCGCGGCTCTACGCGCAGGCCGGTGATCCGGAGACGGCCATGGCCTTCGTCGGGGCCCGGATTGCCAACGCCGCCACGGAAGAGGAGAAGGCCGGGCTGGTCCAGCGCTACCGCGATCTCTGGGTCACGCGCGACCTGGGGATCATCGACGCCGCAATCCAGGCCTACGAGCAGCGCCGGGGCGAGCAGCCGGCGGCGCTCCAGGCGCTGATGCGTGCGGGGCTGCTGCGCTCCGAGCCGCGTGATCCGGCCGGGAACCCCTATCTGATCCAGGACGGCGCCGCGGCGACGTCCATGGAGTACGAGAGGCTAACGGTTCACATCAATCCGGGAGGGCAAGCGTCATGAGTCTGATCCAGGCGCGGGGTCTGCGAAAGAGCTTCCGCACGGGCTTCCTCGGTCGTAGGGTGGAGGCCGTTCGCGGCGTGGATCTGGACGTCCGCGAGGGCGAGATCTTCGGTTTTATCGGCCCGAACGGCGCCGGCAAGACGACCACCATCAAACTCCTGACCGGGCTCATCCTGCCTACGGCGGGCGAAGCCTGGATCCAGGGGGTGCCGGTATCCGATCCGCGCTCCCGACAACACCTGGGATTCTTGCCAGAGGGAACCTTCTTCCACGAGTACCTGACCGGTGCAGAGTTCCTGGATTTCCACGCCCGCCTGCTGGGGATCCCCCGTGACGTCCGCCGGCAGCGCATCCCTGAGCTGCTGCAACGTGTCGGCATCCCGCACGCGGCCGACATGCGGCTTCGAAGCTACTCAAAGGGAATGCGGCAGCGCGCAGGGCTCGCTCAGGCGCTCATCGGAGACCCCGACGTGCTGATCCTGGATGAACCCATGTCGGGTCTCGACCCCCTGGGTCGCAAGGATGTGCGCGATCTGATCCTCTCCCTGCGTGATGAAGGCAAGACCATCTTCTTCTCCTCGCATATCCTGGCGGACGCGGAGGTGATCTGTGACCAGGTCGCGATCATCGTACGTGGCCGGGTCGTGCACCAGGGCTATCTGGATGCGCTGCTGGGCCAGGAGCTGAGCGGCGTAGAGCTGGTGGTCGAGGGGATCGATGAGAACCTGTTCGAACAGGTCCAGGCTCTTGCGCAACGCGCGCTGGTGCAGGGCTCCCGCTTCCAGTTCGAGTTCGATGACGAGGCGGAGGCCGAGAAGGCGCTGGATTGGATCAGGAGTGAGGGTGGCCGCATCCGCAGCCTCGTCCCCCGACGCCGCAGCCTCGAGGATCTCTTCGTTGAGGAGGCCAAGAAGGAGACCCACGCATGACCGCCGGGGCCAATCGTATCTTCGTGATTGCACAGAACACCTACCGCGAGGCGGTGCGGGAGAAGCTTCTCTACAACCTGTTCGCCTTCTCCACCTTGATGATCCTGAGCTCGATCGTGCTCGCAAAGATGCATCTGGGGTACGACGAGCGAATTTATTACGACGTGGGGCTGGCCGCGATCGCATTCTTCGGCGTGCTGATCGCCATCTTCGTGGGGATCAACCTGGTTTATCGCGAACTCGCGCAGAAGACGGTCTACACGATGCTCGCGAAGCCCGTTCATCGCTGGGAGTTCGTGGTCGGCAAGTACGCGGGCCTCGTCTCTCTGCTCGCGCTCGAGATCGGGATGATGGCCGCTCTCTTCATGCTCGTGGTCTGGTACAAGGACACGCAGTTTCCGATCCAGCTGCTCTACGCGATTGGGCTCATCTTTATGGAGCTGGTTCTGATCACGGCCGTTGCGCTCTTCTTCTCGAGCTTCACGACGCCCTATCTGGCTGCCATGTTCACGGTGGGGCTCTGGATCATCGGACATCTGCTGGCGGACATTCGGGATTTCGGCAACCTGCCCGATGCCGCAGGCATCCGGCCTATCACGCAGGCGCTCTACTGGGGCTTGCCCAATCTCGACCGCCTCGATCTCAAGGGTCCAGCTGCGGCCGGGCAGGTCATCGAGCTCGGCACGGTGCTCAGTCGGGCGCTCTACGCGCTCCTGTACTCGGCCATGCTGTTGATTGGGGCAGTGGCTCTGTTCCAGCGCCGGGATTTCCGTTAGCCGCGCGCTAATGTGGGGAGCATGAGGGACCGTGCCGCCCTTGACTGAGATCCCCTGGGGTGTGTGGGTCGTGGCCGCGTTCACTTTCGGGGCGGTGATCGGAAGCTTCCTCAACGTGGTCATCTACCGGCTGCCACGGGATCAATCGATCGTGCGTCCCGCCTCCCGCTGCCCCGCCTGCGCGCAGCCCATCGCCTGCTGGGCGAACGTCCCGCTCCTCAGCTATCTGGCGCTTCGAGGGAGATGCTTCCACTGCAAGGCTCGCATCTCATCCCGCTATCCGGCGGTCGAGGCCCTCACCGGTCTGCTCTTCGCCGCGCTTTTTGTCTACTGGGGATTCACACCGCAGCTCCCGGTGACCTGGCTGCTCAGTGCGGCACTGATCGCGGTCATCTTCATTGATGTCGAGCACCAGATCATTCCCAACGCGATCACCTTTCCCGGGATTCCGCTCGGGCTTGCATGCGCCTGGCTTCTGCCTATACCCCCGGACATCGTCGACGCGCTGTTCGGGCTCTTCATCGCGGGGGGCATGATGTGGGCGATCGCCGCCGTCTACGAGTGGTCGACCGGCCGCGTGGGCCTGGGGATGGGCGATGTAAAGCTGGTTGCGATGCTGGGCTGCTTCCTGGGCCTGCAGGCGGCGCTCGGGATCCTGGTGATCGGGTCCCTCCTGGGCCTGGGACAGGCTCTCGTCATGATCGCGTTCAGAGGCGCGGGCCGCCTGACGCGGATTCCGTTCGGGCCAGCGCTTGCCGTAGCCGGGATCGTGCACCTCTTCGATCCCGACATCCTTCCCCGGATGCTTGGCCAGCTATGAGCTTGCGCGCGCGAACGCGGGGGCTCCAGTTCGAGATCATCGCGAACCTCTTCGTTGTCATGCTTGCAGGCCTCGCGATCGTGGCGGTCGTGATGGGGGCGCTCGCCACGCAAGCGGTGGATCGGGCGGCTCTCGAGCGGCTGCGAATGGGCGCACGCTACCTGGAGCGAGCTCTGGTGCTCGGATCGCCGCGGCTGCAGGACTTGGCCGTGCTGATCCGGACCTTACCGCCTCGCACGCTGGGCGGCTCCTGGTTCGTGCTCGACGAGGGCGGACGCAAGCTGAGCAGCGGCTCAAGCCCAGCGCACCTCGTAGCCGAGCTTGCGGAGCTGTCGCGGATGGCGCGCGAGAGAGGCGAGGCCTTGCAAGGAGGAGGGGTGCCGATCCGAGATCGGGTCCTGGCCGTGCCTGTCATGACCCCGATCGGCGAGACGGGGACCCTGGTGGGCTGGGTGTCGAAGCAAGAGCTAACACGTCGCCTGCTGCCGATCCTGCGCTCGGGGGCCTGGGTGTTGCTGATCTCGGCGAGTGTGTTCGTGGCCTTCGGAGCCTACCTGCTGCGTCGACGCATCGTGCGGCCCCTACAGCGCCTGTCTTTGGCCACCCACCGGATCGCCGCCGGGGACCTCGGCGTCTACACGGACGCGACCGGCTCGGATGAGCTCGCGGAGCTGGCAGCGAACTTCAACCAGATGGCCGAGTCCCTGGCGCGTGAGCACGAAGCCCTCACGCGGGCTCATCGCTCGCTGATCCAGAGCGAGCGCCTGGCGGGTGTGGGCCGGCTGGCCGCGGGCGTGGCGCACGAGGTGGGAAACCCGGTGGCGGCGATCCTCGGCTACGCGGAGCTGCTGCGGCGCGAGCCTGATCTCTCGGCTCGTGGTCGCGAGGCCAGCGAGCGGGTGCGCGATGAGGCACTGCGCGTTCGAGCACTCGTGCGCGAGCTGCTCGACCTCAGTCGAGCCGATTCGCTCGAGCTGGGCTCGTTCGGCGTGGACGAAGTGTTGAGACGAGTGCTGAAACGGATGCGCCCCCAGAAGCTGCTGGAGGGAATGGAGCTCGAGCTCGTGCTCGAGCCCGATCTTCCAGTCGTAGAGATGGACCCCCGTCGTGTGGAGCAGATCCTGGTCAACCTGATCGAGAACGCCGCCTTCGCCATTCGTGGCATGCCGCACCCGCGTATCGAGCTGCGCGCCTACCCGGCACGGAGCCAGCTGCGACCGTTGCGGCGACGGGACGATGCGGTAGAGCCATCGTTCGTGAGCATGCGCAAGCCTGATGCCGTTGCGCTGGCCGTGATCGACAACGGCCCCGGAATCGATCCCGAGCATCTGCCACAGCTCTTCGACCCCTTCTTCACCACCAAGGATCCGGGCGAGGGGATGGGGCTGGGTCTCTGGAACTGCTACCGCATCGCGGAGCTCCTGGGCGGTCGACTCGAGGCGGAAAGCGAGCCCGGAAGGACCTGCTTCAGCCTCCTGCTGCCTGTGGCCGATATAGAAACTGGAGATGTCCGACCGCCGGGTTCTGATCGTCGATGATGAAGAGGGGGTACGCACCAGCCTCGCCCTCATTTTGGAGGATGAAGGCTATGAGGTGCACGCTGTGCCCGGCCCCGAAGAGGCGCTCCAGGTCGCTCGAGAGATCGGGTTCGACGTCGTGCTTTGCGATGTTCGCATGCCAAAGCGCAGCGGCCTCGAGATTCTCCCAGAGCTAAGCCGTCTTCAGCCGGGCGCGACCATCCTGATGATGTCCGCGTACGGCGACATGGATCAGGCGCTCGAGGCCGTGCGTCTGGGGGCATACGACTACCTCGCCAAACCCTTCCAGCCCCAGGAGCTGCTCCTGACCATTCGCAAAGCGGAGGAACGGGAGCGCTTGAAGCGTGAGAACACCCGCCTGCGCCGGGAGCTCGGCCAGGGTAGGGCGAGCCGTGCACTCGTGGCCGTCTCGTCCGCTATGAAGGAGCTCCTTCAGCTGGTTGAACGGGCAGCGGAGTACAAGAGCACCGTGCTCATCACGGGCGAAAGCGGTGTCGGTAAGGAGATCGTCGCCCGCGCCATCCACGAGCTGAGCGGTCGTAGCTCCCAGCCTTTTTTGGCCGTCAACTGTGGAGCCATCCCGGAAGCGCTGATCGAGAGCGAGCTCTTCGGCCATGCCCGCGGGGCGTTCACCGGGGCCGAGTCCGAAAGGCGGGGCCTGTTTCGGGAGGCGCACGGGGGGACCGTCTTCCTGGATGAGCTCGGGGAGCTCCCTCCGACGATTCAGGTCAAGCTGCTGCGCGTGCTCCAGGAGGAGGAGGTGCGGCCCGTGGGCGAGTCCAAGCCCGTTGCGGTCGACGTGCGAATTCTGGCAGCAACGGCGCGTGATCTGGAGGCGGAGGTGGCCGCTGGACGCTTCCGGGACGATCTCTTCTACCGGCTCAATGTCTTGCGCATCCACATTCCCCCCCTGCGCGAACGCCCTGAGGACGTTCCCGCCCTGGCCGACGAGCTGTTGAGGGGTCTGGCCCGGCGCATGGGACGAACCGTACAGCGACTGAGCCGCGAAGTCGTCGAGGCTCTGAGCTCCCATCCCTGGCCCGGGAACGTGCGCGAGCTGGAGAACACTCTCGAGCGTGCCCTCATCTTCTCAAAAGGGGATCAGCTGACCTTGGATGTCTTCCACTTCGCACAAGGTATAACGCCGCCCCCAACACAGTCGCCGGCTGCGCCTTCGGCCCCTGAGGTGGAGGACCTCTCGATCAAGAAGCAGACGCGGAAGCTCGAGCGGCGCCTGATCCGCGCCGCCCTGCGCTCTACGGGCGGCAATCGGACCCGTGCGGCACGCATCCTGGAGCTCAGCCCGCGTGCCCTCCAGTACAAGATCAAGGAATACGAGATCGAGCCTCTCAATCGCCCGTCTCCTCCCGCCGATACCGACTGAGCTTGATCTCAGCTTCCCGGGAGACCGGGGGGGAAGAGGCAGCTTGATGCGTTTGGTATGGCTCACACTTCTAGCGCTCCTACTCGCGGCCTGTGGCGGTGATGATGCTTCCACGCCGTCATCCTCGGAGCCATTCACCAACTCCAATCCGCAACCGAATCGCGCCCCCGTCCTCAATGACCTCGCGATCCAGCCGGCCGCTCCCCGCTCGGACCAGGCTCTTTCGGTGTCGTTCAATGCCCACGACCCCGACCATGATTCACTCGAGACCGAGGTCGCGTGGTACCGCAATGGGGCCAGCGTGCAGAGAGGCAAGCAGCAGATCCTGTCCGCCTCGGGTATCACGCGCGGAGATGAGGTTTACGCGATCATTCATGTCAGCGATGGAAAGCTCACGACATCCAAGAAGACCCCAACCGTGCGGGTTCGCAATCAGGTGCCCCGAATCGAGTCAGTCGAGCTTCTACCCAGAGAAGCGACCGCCAAGGACGGGCTCCTCGCCGTGGCCCGGGCGATTGATTCCGACAATGACTCGATCGAGTTCAGCTACAGCTGGGTGGTGAACGGAACCTCGCTTCGCAACGCATCCGGCCCTCACCTCGAGTCCGGCCGCGTGCGAGGTGGTGATACGGTTGTCGTGTCGGTCGTCGCGAGCGACGGTTTCGGAAAGAGCGATCCCGTGGAGTCTCCCCGCGCGCGCATCGGAAACTCCGCCCCCCGGATCACATCGAAGCCCACGTACAACCTCTCTGGACGGAGCCAGTACAGCTACCAGGTGGTCGCCGCTGACCCGGACGGTGACCGGCCGCTCCGCTACCAGCTGATCGAGTCGCCCCCGGGGATGACGATCGGTCTCGTGAGTGGGCTCCTGTCCTGGATCGTTCCGGATGACGCGAACGGCAAGTACCCGGTCGAGCTTTCCGTTCGAGACTCGAACGGAGCGGAGTCGCGCCAAAGCTACGTCCTAGAGCTCCGCTGGCAAACGGCTCCCGCCAACACCCCTTAATCGCACACGATTTGCTCTCCGCTTAAGCCTAGGTTGGGTTCGGCAACCCTCAAGTCGGCATCGCAAGTCGCCGATCATGCTCGGAAGGAGGGAAAAGCCGCGAATCGTCGGCTGACACCCCCTTGTCGAATAGTTGAAGCTGCATTTCTTCTGCGTCTGTAGGACTCCGGAGGCTCCAGATGGCGATTACTGGTGTTAGACGAATACGAGAGGGTCTGATGATGAGCAAAGCCGAGCTAGCCCGGAAAGCTGGGCTCTCAACGCTGACCATCGACCGGGTCGAGGCGGGAAAGACCTGCCGACTCGATACGAAACGTAAGATTCTCCAGGCCCTGGGATTGAAGGTCTCGGACAAAGAGTCGGTCTTTGGTTGCAAGCAGCCGGAGGACGCTCTCGCTGCGGTAGCTGCGCAGAGCCCCCCTGGATACGAACCCTTGCGCTGAGAGGCTGGAATGTTCTTCCGATCCAAAGCCATCGTAGGTCTCGATGTTGGCTCGAGCGCCATCAAGGTTGTCGAGCTGCAGACAAGCTCGAGTGGATACAAGCTGACGGGATTCGGGTACGCACCGTTGCCGCCCGAGGCGATCGTACAGGGTTCCTTCATGAACTCGCCGGCGATCTCGAACGCTATCCGGGAGGCCTGCGAGGACGGCGGCATCAAGACTCGTGACGTCGCAACCTCCGTGTCCGGGCACGCGGTGATTGTCAAGAAGATCTCTCTGCCGGCTCAGAGCGATGAGGAGCTCGAGGAGAGCATCCGCTGGGAGGCCGAGCAGTACATCCCATTCGATATCAACGAGGTGAACATCGATCATCAGATTCTCCAGGAGGCGACCACGGACGGCCAGATGGACGTCCTTTTGGTCGCGGCCAAGAAGGATCTGATCGATGACTACCTGAGCGTGGTTTCCGATGCCGGCATGAGCATCGCAGTCATGGATGTGGATGCCTTTGCGGTGGGCAACATGTACGACTTCAACTACCAGCCGACGAATGATGGCGCCGTTGCGCTGGTCGACATCGGGGCTTCGGTGATCAACATCAGCGTGCTCAGCGGGTCAGTCCCGCTCTTCATCCGCGATATCACGAGCGGGGGCAACCAGTACTCCGAAGAGATCCAAAAGACGCTGAACGTGAGCTTTGAAGAGGCGGAGCGGATCAAGGTTGGCGAGGCCCCAGGAGGGGTGAGCACCGATGTCATTCCCCAGGAAGTGGAAGAGGCAATGCGTGAGGTGTCCGACACGCTTCTGGGGGAGATTCAGCGATCGCTGGACTTCTACCGGGCGACCGCGTCCAGCACCCGGAACATCGAGAAGCTGGTGCTCTGCGGCGGCTCGGCTCGGGTGCCCGGGCTCGTCCGGCTCTTTCAGGAGCGCGTGGATATTCCGGTGGACATCGCGAATCCCTTTGCTCGCGTCGAAATTGCAGCGGACTTCCGCAAGAACGATCGGATTCGGGAGCTTGCACCGGCTCTGGGCGTAGCTGTGGGGCTCGGCATGCGGAGGCTGAACGAGACATGATTCGAATCAATCTCCTACCGGTTCGCGAGGCGCGCCGAGTCGCTGGGGTTCGTCAGCAGGGAACACTCCTGGGCATCTTCGTTGGGGCGGCGGTGCTGTTGGCCGGGATCATTCATGTCGTGAAGATCTCTGAGGTCTCCAGGACCCGTAAGCACATCGTGGCGGCGCAAGCGGAGCTCCGAGCCCTGGAAGAGGTCCGCAAGGAAGTCGAACGCTTCACGACGGAGCAGGCCCAAATCGAGAAGAAGCTCGAGGTGATCGCTGCACTCGAGCGTTCCCGGATCGGCCCGGTCCGGATCCTGGATGAGATCGCAACCCGCATCCCGAAGCGTCTGTGGCTCACCAACCTCTCCATGCAACAGGGGGTGCTCCGGCTGGATGGCGTAAGCATGGATGCCGAGATCGTTGCGGCCTTCATGACCAGCCTGAGTGAGTCGCCGATCATCAGCAATGTGGAGCTGGGCGAGACGAAGCTCGAGGAGACGGAAGGACTGAAGCTCACCACCTTCAAGGTGAGTAGCTCGTATAGCTATGGCGTTCCGACCGCGAATGTGGCCGGCACGGGCGGCCAGTAGGTATAGGACGGAAGCGCGGAGCAGGAGCGGAGATGGCTACTGAACAGCAGATGAATATTTCGCAGGTGCTGGAACAGATGGCGCGTCTTCCGAAGAACGTCCGTGCTTTGATCCTGGTTGGCGCTGCGGGTGCCGTGCTCTGCATCTACGGTTTTACGCTCTATGGCGGGATCAGCAAGAAAGCCGTCGCGTTACAGGGGCAGCTCACACAGGTCCAGACCAAGATCGTCGAGAGCCGGGCCGTGGCTTCGAACCTGAAGCGCTTCAAGGGGAAACAGCAGGAGCTCAGGGCTGAGCTGGAGATCGCGCTACGGCGACTCCCCAACCAGAGACAGCTCCCGGTTCTGCTCACGAACATGAGTAGTCTGGCCAAGAAGTCCGGGCTCGAAATCCGCTCCTTCAAACCAGCTGCAGAGGTGAACCGGGGCTTCTATGCAGAGGTTCCCATCAGTATCGAATTCCTCGGTCGTTATCACGAAGCGGGGATCTTCTTCGATCGGCTCTCACGCCTGTCGCGGATCATCAACATCACGGAGCTGAAGATGTCCCTGGCCGATCGAAAGGCGCTGGTGCCGGTTCTGAAGGTAGAGGGCACGGCTACGACGTTCCGCTTTGTCGATGTGGCGCCTGATGCTCAGGGAGGGGTCTGAGGTGCGTGTTCAACACCTCATACTGACGGGGCTGGCCGTCATTCTCCTGGCCGCTTGCGGCAAGGACGAGAAGCCGAAGGCCACCCCGATGCGTCCGATGGCGCCCCCTCTGGCGGTGGTTGAGCCGGAGGCAACTGTGGGCGAACTGGACAAGGACTATCGTTACGACCCAGAGGGCAAGCCGGATCCCTTCGAGTCGTTCTTCAGGGTGAAGCTGAGCGCCGACGCCGATGACATTACCTCGCCGCTTGAGCGCTACGACCTCTCGCAGCTGATCGTCACGGGGATCATCTGGGCGACCCGAAGTGCTCGTGCGCTGGTCGAGGATCCCTCAGGCAAGGGATACATCGTCGCGCTGGGGACTGCGATCGGGAAGAACCGAGGGAAAGTCATCAAGATTGAAGACAACCGGGTCTTGGTTAAGGAGACCTACATCGACTTCCATGACATAGCGACGACCAAGGAAGTCGAGTTGCTCCTGTACGAAAGTCAGGGAGGGTCATGAGGATGGGGAGCTCCATCAAACGGCGGGTAGTTAGTCTGGCGGCCGCGCTTGCGCTGGTTGCGTCGCTGTCCGCCAGGGACGGCTTCGCGCGGGATGTGAAGACCATCACCGAGGTGGAAGTGCGGGAAGAGCAGGGAATGACCCGTATCATCCTGCGCGGCGCGACCGATCCCATCTATACCGCGTTCCTACGGGAGGACCCACCGCGGCTGATCATTGAGCTTCCGGACGTGATGCTCGACAGAGTCGAGACCCCGATTCGTATTGACAACGGCGTGGTCAATGATGTCACGCTGGCGGCCTTCGGGGATCCCCAGGTCTCTTCGAGCATGGTACGCATCAGCGTGGGGCTGGCCGACGAATCCGAGTACGAGCTGATTCCGAACGGTGATGAGCTCATCATTCAGGTCCGCTCGCTGCTTTCGCCTCCGATGGCCCCGACGGTGGTCGCGCAGGGCCAGCCAGAGCCAGTAGCGCTGCCCGCGGCGCTGGATGAGGACGAGGAAGTCGTCGCCGAGCGCGCCCCGGAGCCCGAGCCCGAGCCGAGCGCTGCTCCCCAGGAGCTCACGCACAGCGAGGCCCACGCGCTGGCCGAGGGCGAGCTCGTCGTACCGGCCCAGAAGGCCCGGGGCGCGAGTCGGATCCAAGGTCTGGTCGTGGAGGACAATCAGGTCCACGTGATCGCGGACGGCCCGATCGATAGCGTCGACGCGTTCCGCTTGAAGGAGCCTGCGCGTCTCGTGCTGGATTTCTGGGGCGCACGGAACGCCGTGTTTCCGAACAGGTTTACCGTTGATTCGGGCTTGATTCAGCAGGTTCGCATCGGGCAGCATGCGGACAAGGTGCGCGTGGTGCTGGACCTGCGCGGTGAGGTGACGTCGCACACCGTCGAGGCCAGCGACAACGGTGTGCGCATCGCGCTCAACAGCGACAGCGCTCAGGACGAAGACGAACAGGTAGCCTCTGCAGCCCGCCCGATGGTCGCCGCTCCCGCGCTGTACCTGGAGGAGAACGAAGACGGGCAGGGCTTTGCCGGCGAGCAGAATGTGTGGGTCAAGGGAGTGCGATTCGAGTCCCTTCCCAGCGCCGACCGCGTGGTGCTGGACGTCGGGGCTGAGCTGCAGGCGCTGGTCTACGAGCCGGATCCGATCACCGTGGTGATCGATCTGCCCGGCAGCCGCATCGAGCCCGAGAGCGAGCGCCGAATCGATACCCGGGAGTTCGGCGGTCCGCTGGAGATGTTCTCCGTCTTTCAAACGCCCGACGTTCCACGGGAGCAGGTTCGGGTCGTGCTGAAGCGGCGAGGTTCCGACAAGGTGCGACTGAGCTGGGAGGACGGGCGCCTGCTGATCGAGCTGCCACGTGCGAGCCGCAGCGCCTATCTTCCGGGCACCACCGTTCCGGCTGAGTTCGCGTCCGCTGTTCCCGGTCCGGGGCCGCTCGCGCCCGCGCCCATGGGCCCGCCCGAGTCGGCCATGGGCGCCCCCGCATCCTTCATGGGACCCCCGGCTCCCGGCGTGTACTCGGCCCCGGGAATGGCTCCGGGCATGGCTGCGGCTGGGCGGCCGGGCGGACCGATAGGCCCGCTACTGCCGGCGGCCTTCGGCGTGGACCCACTGTTCGCAGGACCGGCGGAGCCGGCCTCCATCGACATCCTCGAGGAAGGTGGCTTCGACGACGAGAAGACCTACAACGGGCGACGCATCTCGCTCGACTTCAAGGATGCCGACATCGCGAACATCCTGCGCCTGATCGCCGAGGTCTCCGACCTCAACATCATCGCGGGGGAGGAGGTCGATGGGAAGGTCACCATCCGGCTCGTTGACGTGCCCTGGGACCAGGCGATGGATGTCATCCTGCTGACCAAGGGTCTCGGCTTCGTCCGGGTGGGGAACGTTCTGCGTATCGCCCCACTTGAGACGCTCAAGGCGGAGAAGGAAGCGCGGCTGATGGAGCGCCGCTCCAGGGAGAAGCTCGAGGACCTGGTGGTGAAGCTCCAGCCCGTGAACTACGCGGACGTGAATGAGATGAAGGACATGATTCAGCACCTGCTTTCTGCGCGCGGATCGGTGATGGTGGATACGCGCACGAATACGCTCATTATCAAGGACATCCCGTCCGTGATCCACGAGGCCACCGCGCTCGTCAAGGCGATCGACACCCAGACGCCTCAGGTTCTGATCGAGGCCAAGATCGTGGAGGCGACTCTGACCTTCGCGCGTGCGCTTGGCGCCAACTGGGGGCTCGGCTTCACCGGCACCAAGACCGTGGGCGGCCTTACCACGCCTTCTGCCGGCGGCTTCCCGGATCTGCACCTCTCCAGCAGCGCAAGCGGGCTGGACCCGTTGATTTCGCTCCCCAATGGTGAGCAGCAGAGCAACTTCATCTCAATGAACCCGGTCTCGGGCATCCTCAACGGTGTGTTGCGGCTCGGGCTCCTGGGTCATGACGATCGGATACAGCTCGATCTCGCCCTAATGGCGGCCGAGTCGAATAACCGGGGTAAGGTGATTTCCTCACCGCGCGTGGTCACCCTGGATAACCGGGAGGCCATCATCAAGCAGGGTGTGGCGATCAAGTTCACCGAGATCACGCGGGATACGGTGACAACGAGCTTCGTGGATGCAGTGCTCGAGCTCAAGGTGACGCCTCATATCACGGCGGATCGCTCGATCATCATGAAGGTGAAGGTCTCACGGAATGCGCCTCAGCTCTCGAGCGCCAGCGGGGACATCGTGGGCATCACGAAGAACGAGACGGAGACCGAGGCGCTTGTACGCGACGGTGAGACGATGGTCCTGGGGGGCATCTACGTGGTGGATAGCGGGAAGAGCACCACCAAGTTGCCCTTCCTGGCGGACATTCCGCTACTGGGGGCGATCTTCAGGAGCAAAACGATCCAGGACGAGCGGCGAGAGCTACTCATCTTCGTGACGCCACGAATCATTACGAGCCCGAGCTCCGACTTATAGGGGAAGCTTTGCTAGCCTCCCGCGATGGGGAAGGTAAAGCGCGAGC
>Ga0114948_10000637_pt1 | contig 14127 bp, 12 predicted proteins | sample CR04metaG_FD_83877 | JGI IMG/M metagenome (GOLD analysis project Ga0114948, IMG submission 83877) | Deep subsurface microbial communities from Mariana Trench to uncover new lineages of life (NeLLi) - CR04 metaG | ecosystem: Environmental > Aquatic > Marine > Ocean trench > Sediment | place...
CAACCATAATGTATACCGTATTATGGTTATTGTAATTATATCACGATTATTAGAATACCCAGGGACTTATAATATATTTTTTAATCCAGAAAAAACATATTAAAGAATAAAATATAAATTATTATGATTGACAAAAAATGTGTCATACCTTTGGAACCTTAATCTGGAAAACTTTTATTATATTTATACAATCCAGGTTCCATTTTTTTATCAAACCAACCTTTTTTCGAATCCCTTTTACCCCATCGTTCCCAGTTAAATCTATCGAATTCACTTGGACTATCATCCGCAAATCCTTCCAGATTGTATTCTCTCATCAAACGTTCTTTTTTCATTGGGACACCATATCCAGTATAAGAATATCTTTCCTTAATATTATTTTTATATAATAAAAATATAACTATTCCAATAATTATTATTGTATATTTCATTTATATAATAATCATATATAATAATAATAATAATGGGCATTCTTATTACAGATTCATTAGTTGTCAATGCTACTGGGATCACAGTAACTAATTCATATTGTTCATTTGGAAAATCAACTGTTAAAATAAAAAGGGATGTTAATCTAAATGTAATAGATGATCACATCTATATAGCTCACGGAATCGCAAGATTATATAATAGTATTCAAGACAGAAAAGATAATAAAGATCCTGTAAAACAATATTTTATTAACTTACCAGATGTTGATATATCCCAAGTTAATGACAATAATTTATATACATTGCTATATGACAAATTAAAACTTGAATCCGACTTTTCCGGTAAAAATATACTAGATATACCTACAATCGGCGTCACTACTAGCTCAGCATCAAATGTTAATATTGTCTCCGGTATTACAATAAGTGATTCATTAAACCAAAACTTAATCAGAACATTTGACTATTCTGTAGATAATGGTATTTCTACAATATTAAACGAAAATCCTGAAATATCTTTCACAGAATTACATCTAGCACCTGATTTTCTTGGATTATCAGAAACTAACCTAAAACTTGATGTCATATCACAAGGTATATCAACATCCGCAAGAATAATATCCGATAATGCTATCACTTTAGGTATAACTAATCGGAACATTGTTGTAAATCTAAAAGCTAAAAATCCTCAATTATCTGTAACATATAATTATGTCATTAATCCTGAATAATTTTAAAATTTTAGCACTGGAAGAAAGACTACCAATATCTGAATCTACTAAACCATTATTGGCAAAACATATACCTTCTGGTAAATTGTTAACATAATTATGTTCTGTCACAATAACCAAGCATTATCATCATCGTCAAAACTCATTTTTTAAATAGAAATCTTTTTTCTGGAGGCGCGCCAAGGGGCAAGGTTTTTAATTAGGGGAATGCCCTAATTAAAAATCCATAAAGAAAGGCGTCGCATTTCTTTATGGCAGAGCCGCTCCTGCCTTTGAAACTCGTCTGCCCGAAGCCCGCCGGCAATTTTTAAAATATCACAAATCACTTGCTTTATGAAAGTAGAAGATTCTGTATTATAATAAAAGACCGTAATATTGAATAAAATATCCGTGATATTTTTTTTATAAAATTAAAAATATTATAATAACAAAGCTGGGTTGTATAATGGGAAATTGTAAATCTTGTATTAGTGATATTGATATACCAGATGATGAATACGATAATTACATAAAATATTTAAAAAATAGGAAAATACAAATTAAAAGATTACGTTCATATTCGAAACGTCTGGAACACAGAGCAGATGGAGAATATGATTTCAGAAAATTAAATATACCTGAACGTTGCAACTCCGGATTGCTACCTGATTCCCGCAAGGAAACATTTGATGAAATGTTAGAATCACTTGAAAAACAGGTCCGGGCTCGACCATTGGCTGGGCGGCAAAAAAATGAAAGAGAGAGAAAAGAAATAGAAGAAATGTGTATGGATATTCAACATGTAAATTGAAATAAAGGATTAAAAATAAATAATTTTATAAAATGACATCCGCTTTTTATAAAATTAATGAAAATACAACAGACTTAGAGGAAAATAGAACACCAGGAAGCACAGAATTCTCTTTATTATATGAAGATGATATTAAAAAACTGTCTACATATATGAAACTATGTCTAGTAGTTGAAACAATTTTAATAATAATTAATATATTTACACTTAATAAGGCATATGTTTTTTTACAATTTTTTTTATTGTTTGGAATTTATGGTATAACACGATATCATAAGAATACTATTTTCGCTTATACAATTTTTATATGTTTTGAGATTATACTATATATTGTTTTAGTAATAAAATATAAATTATATTTCATAATTTACATATTATTTGAATTTGTTAATATAACTGTAAGTATTACTTATTTACGTTTTATTAAAGATTTAGATGAAAATGAAATAATATATTTGCGCGAAAATACAGAAAATACGATAAAAATCCCTTTTATTTCGTAGACTGACCCGTATTCTTTTTCCTTTTATTTCATAAAAAATTTAATAAGATATTTTTTAACAATAATTAAAAAAATGATTGCTATAATACCGTATAAAATAAGATTCTCTTTTTTGGTATTATTACTCGTCATATTATTTGAATATATTTTGTATGCATTTTGATAAGATATTTCTTGTTTTCCGTTTACTTTATTTACATTGTTGTGTAAATCTACTGTCCATTTAAATAGATCTTTGTTATTATTTAAATAATTTTCGATAGGTATAGATTTTAAATTTTCTTGCATATGGGATTTACAATTAGAACACGGCAATACATATTGGATACTTTTATAAAAATTTTTGTAATATTCTTTATCATATACTGATGGATTTTCTGGATATGACATGGCAATATAATGAATTACTTTCCAAAAATGTGGGCCCCAAATATTTGGTTTGATTTGAGTCATATATAATAAATTATTATTTTTTTTTACCAACCATTATTTATCGTCCGATTATTCTTGTTTTACTTTTCGTTTTTTCACTACATGGATATTTGTATAAATATTTTTTATTTCCTTGATAATAAATTTTTTTAAACCAATTTTTAGGATTATCAGGATTATCCATACGTTCTATTTCATGTAATAATTCTAAAGAGAATTTTAAAAATTTAACTTTATTTCTATTTGTTTTAAAAGTAATTATAACTCTTTTAAAAGATTCAATAATAAAATATTCAATTTCTTCTAATGTCATATTTTCATGTTTATTGTACATTTTAACTAATTTATATATACTTTTTTTACCAACTTTACCCCTTTCATCTATTTTTCTTATCATCTTATAAATATCATCACTTTTATAAAATTTATACAATATATCAAAAATCTTCTTCACATTACCATCATTCACCCTTTTAATTATATTACTCTTAATCTTTTTAATAAAACCCTCTAGTTTATCTCTAGATAATGAACACGCATTCAATCCACTACTATTTCTCGTCTTCTTTTCTTTTATTCTAATCCATATATTATCTTTAAATTCTTCTTGATCTTCTATCGAAATTCCAACTATGTCACTATCTTCATCAAAATGTTCGCAATTTTTTAATATTGGCGTTGTTTCTTCTGAACTATATTTTTTAAATCGTTTAATCTTAGATTTTTGACCTGGGAGTAAAATCATTCCTACCTTTTCTCCCATCCATACATTATAATTATCAGATACAGGAATTGCTGATTCCAAGCTGAAATTTTTCCCAAAGTCGTAAGTTGGCATTCTCTCATACATTGGTTTCTTTTCAAAATCAGATCTTTTTCTTACACCTTCTACATCAAACTCTTGAAATATGTAGTATTCATTCTTTTTATCATCTAATCTTCCAAAAACATATCCTGGATTTTTATTCATCGGTTTAAAAATATGTATAAAACTAGAAAAATCTGTCTTATCTGTAGGAACAATACTATACAACGCTTTTTTAATTACATATCCATCTTCATAAATATCATCCTTTAAATTTTCATCTCTAAGTAACTCTTCATATTTCAATATATATTGAGTATCAAAATATTTCTTTATTAATGATATTACATATTGTACATATGGATTTAAAAAATTATTATCATAAGTACTTGTATCTATATCTTCTTCTGTTATAGTTAACGGAAATTCATCCTCTAATCCATCATAACATTTATACATATCATCTATTTTAGGATCTAATGTATCTATATTAATTTTTTTATTAATACTACAATCTATTGCTGATTCTTTTAGTATTTTTTCTATTATTTTGACACTCATATCTAAATATTCTGATCTTTTATACATTAATATGTCATATGACAAAGCAGCTTCTTCATTTTCGCTACTTCTAGATAAATCAATATCTAATTTTTTTTCGGCATATCCTTGATCTTTTTTTTCAATTTCTTTTAACAGTTCATTGATTTTTTTACTTTCTCCCCTCTTCTTAGACAAAATAGATGCATAATGATATATTTCTACATTACGATCCTTTTTATCTAATGATTGATGTGAACAATGTCTTAATCCTCTACCTATAATTTGTTCAAGTCTAGCTCTATTATGCCACGGTTCTAGTATATGTATCTGTCTTATATTAAGTAAACTAATCCCTTCTTTTAATACAGGGGAACTTACTAATATTTTTACTATTTTACCATTCACATTGTCGGGTTTTCTAAATATACTTAATATAGGATCTTCACCTACAAAAGTTAAATCTTTATCAGTACCTATTTTATAATCAAAATACATTGGTTCAAAAATTCCTGTACATTTACACTTTTTCCGTGGATCGTAACATCTATAACATAACATATCCTCTTTTTTGGGTTGTTGTGGTTTAAATTTAGGCCATTTGGAATTAACTCCATAAAAAGCATTTTTTTTGGAAGTATGTGTTTTTGTACTTTCATATAAACTGATACCATTTCTTAATAACATTGTACAAATCATCATTACACCCGTTTCAACATAAGTACTGTAAATAAAAATCAATCCATTTGGAGATTTTTTGATATGTTTCAAAAGGTAATAAAATTTAGATGAAATTCTTTGTAAATTATTTTCTTCAAAATTATCAATATCAATAGTATAAATTTTTCTTTTATCAAATATTTGATCACCTGATAATAAATTTTTATGACCTATATTACCTAACTGTGTCAAATAAACTGAATTTGTCTTTTTTAAATTAACATACGTCAAATAAGCCGCCTTCTGTAATTCACCCATCTCACATAAAATTACTCTTATATCAGAAGAATTCGGTATTCTTTTGGTTTGATCACTAGATGTTTTATGTCTAATATAATCTGAAACCGTAATACTATCGACTTCGTCCGCGTTATCTTTCCAATATTTCGGTAATGTACATTCAGGTTCTTTACATACATATTTCCTTTTTGCGAATGTGTAAGGATTTTCATTTCTAATATATGAAATATAACCTTTACACGCTAATTTTAATTTCTCTTCACCATTTTTTTTTAGTTTGGTACAATTTTTTTCAAAAATTTCATCCACATCTAATTTCGGCATATTGTCATTTACTAATAAAAGATTTAATATATCCACTATTTCTGTGGGTGAATGTCCCATTGGTGTGGCACTTAAAAGAATTAACTTAACATTATCCGAATGTCTTAAAATTTGCTCTATCGCTTTATATCTTTTAATCCCCTTCTCCTTTCCTTCATCCTTTACTCCATGATATTTTAAATTATGTATTTCATCTATGATTATTACCCTGTTACTATACATATCACTTATCCATTTACGATATCTTTCCGTAAAATTATCCTCCTTCCTTAAACGTTTACTCTGATTATTAATTATATTTGTCAATTTTTGATAATGCGTAATATCATAATATTTATTTATTAAATCCTTCGAATTTTTTATTTTGTCATCATCTGAAACTATACTGTGTAATTGATAATTTTGATAATCCGAAAAAGTACACTGATTATAACCCTTGTGGATGTCGTGTATCTCATTCCTGAAATTTTCCTCCGAATTATCACCCGAAACTACTACCAAAATTCTCTGATGTATTCCACCAGATATCTTCTTCTTATACGTTTCCGCTATCGATATTGCTGAACAATTATGTGTAATTGTAAAACATCCCAATAAATATCTGTAATTACCATCCAACGAAAATCCATAATAATTATCTATTCCTTTTTCCTTGACCTTAAATCCTGTTACCAAAGGATCTTTAATCTGTTGTCTTTTATCTGCTTTCTTTCTTGGACATAATACAGGTATTTCATCTAAATGTTTTCCAGATATAGTCATTTTATTATAAATACCTGTTTTTGGTCCACCTGGGGCATTTGTACATGTTTTTTTAACTTTTTTAATATAACACGCAAATCCTAAACTACGAACGAGATATACAATGTCTTCACTTAATTTACTGTTTTTTTGCATTATTTCATATCCACATTTATTGTAATATCCATCCGTATCTATTAAACCAGCTAATAATTTTAATCTATTTTCTCTTGAATTGCATTTATAAATATGTGGAATATGTTTATTTTTAATTAGGTTATATTTTTTTAGTATTCTTGTAATACGGTTACATCTTTTATTCATTGATTTAAAATAATATAGATATCGTGATGGATTACTACAATTTAAATAACAATCATATTTTAGTAATTCCTTTGACAAATATTTTAATATTGTTGATTCTTGATTTGTAAAACTTGGACCATTTGAATGACCATCACCTAACCATAGACCAAGAATATATGGATCTAATTCAACTTTCTTTTCTGGAAAATCTACACCAGTTCTGTATAATTTTAATATACGTTTATTACGATTTGATAATTTTAAATAATCGGAAACAGATATTTCAATTATGGCATTTTTTCTAGGTTCTAAATATTCCTCCGCTTCTTCTCTTGTTTCAAACAACTTAGATTTTTCTATACAATTCTCCTGTAAGAAACGAGCACAATAATGTTTCATAGTTTTACACCTTTTATCAGTAACATAACTAACTCCATTATTAGTTGCTTTCAAACATAGGATATGTTCAGAATTAACGGTGAAACTTTCTCCATTTGTTGGACATATTTCATACATAGTATCCTTACCACGAGATAGCGATAAAACCTTTCTTGGTGTTGAATCATCACCCATTAAAAGATCACCAACTTTAACGTCTTGTACCATTTTAATCCTCCCATTAAATAAGATCGTAGGAGTATCGACAAAACAGCATGTCTTTCCCGATCCCGTACCATGGTATAAAAGAACCCCTTTATACGGGGTTTGGATCGACATATAATTTTTCAGGAACATTTGGTGGGTGAGAAGTTTGAAGCGTTTTTCTTTACTGGGGCAGATTTTTTTTTGAATATCGTCATCTGTTTCGTCATAAGACGGGTATACATTTTGATAAAATTCTTTTTTCATGTGTATTTTTTTATAAAAATTTTTATCATCTAAGTCGGGGTAGAATTTGTATTTACCTAAATTTTCTTCTATATTAATTTTTTCAAGTAATCTTTTTTTGGCGGACATATTAAAAACATCTAATTTATCGGCAATTTTTTTAAGTTCATTAACATCATAATTATTTATATTTTTCCGAATATTACGTAATTTACTCATATATATATTATAATATTAATAAAATTAAAATAAATTTTATTAATAAAAACTCATCTAGTTTCAGTAGTACCATTAAGAAAGAAAACTGTTTTCGATTATTGATCATATATCCTACGTAATTTGCTATGAATTTGTGTAATTAATTCTACTTTTTCGGTATGATATGAACGAAACAATCCTATAATTTCATCATATGTATACCATCCGATAGCACCAACTTCACTCATCTGAGTTTTATTTTCTGGATTTAGGATAGCCGGTTTATCATTGGATATAAACTTTGCGATATAGTATACCGCTTTGTATGAAATATTGTTTGTGCCTAAATGTTCTTCTTGAAATGTGTCAACATTTTTTAAAATTTCATAATCATTGATATTATAATTTGTTTCTTCTATAAATTCTCTATTAGCACAATCGTTATCTTTTTCATGTGCGTTTCTTCTACCCTTCGGAAATGACCATTCCGGTTCTGTGTATACAGATCTAGTTTTCTCTAAAAAATATTTGATATTTATCCTTTCGGTATAATTGTCGACAGTTATACCGACTCTCATTTGATCAAATCTTTTTCGTGCTTTTTGATATTCGTTTCTCCTACTGTTTAACCAAAGGTCGTTCCATAAAGTATCAAAATCATTATTTTCAATAATTTCTCTTTCATTAATAGTCATATTTGTAAATAATGTTAGTAAAAATGGTAAATTAGTATTGGAATATCTTCCACGAAGAAATTCAACATATGATAAAGAATTCCTTCTCCTAATCATAAGATATTTAATATCTTCGATAAAAGTTTTTTCTTCTTCCATTTTAAAACAAACTACCCCATAACTTGTAATAGGATATTTACATTCTCTATAATAATGGTTATACAATCCACAATTGGTACAATATGCTTTTCTTCTCATATCATTCATAAAACTCTTTATATATTAAACTTAATTTTAAATTTTATTTATTTTTAATCCTCCCCTTCCAAAGATGTAGGAACGGATGGAAAGATGTAGGAACGGATGGAAAGATGTAGGAACGGGTGGATGAAATTTGCGGTTCATATATAAAAAATACGTTAAGGAATAAATCATATTATCTTAAAAAAGGAAGCAGCGACCCGTGCATTAATGAACAACAAAATTCTTGAAGATACAGCTTCTGAATCTATTATTTTTGTAGATAAATATAAGCCTAAAAAATTAGATGATATTATTGGTAATGAAACAATTATAAAAAGATTGAAAATATTATCTACAAATGATAATATGCCAAATTTAATCCTAACTGGGCAATCAGGTGTAGGTAAAACTATAACAGCCTTATGTTTTTTAAAAGAAATGCTTAGTAAAGAGCCGAAACGTTCTAAATTATCAAATTATGTTTTAGAGTTAAATGCTTCAGATGATTTACGAAAAATTGATATAATTCAAAAAAAGGTGAAATCATTTATACAAAAAAAAAGTAAATATAATATTGTTTTGCTTGATGAATTCGATAATATGATAAATCAAACACAATATGTTTTAAGAAGTTTAATGGACATATACAGTAATAATTCAAAATTTATCTTGATTTGTAATAATGAAAATAATATTATCGAATCTATTAAAAGTAGATGCTTAATTCTAAAATATAATAAAATTTCTCACAAAAATATGAAAATGGGATTACAAAAAATATTAAAATCTGAAAAAATAAATATGTCCAGTGATGCTATCGATTCAATTATTGAATGTTCTGACGGTGATTATAGAAAGGCTATTAACGATCTTCAAACAGTAATAACACGTTTTTATGATATAGATATTATTACTAAAAACGAGGTATATCATATGTTAGATAAACCATATGATAAAGAAATTAAAAATATTTTAAACATGTGTTTCCAATGCCAAAATATTAAAGAAATATTACCAAATATTACAAATTTAAATATTAAAAAAGGTTATACATTACTAGACGTAATAAATACTATGGGAAATGTCTGTAAAGATATGGATATGGAAGATGAGGTAAAAATTAAATTTATTGAAGCAATTTTACATTGTCATATTAAAATTGTCGATGGGTTAAATACATTAAATCAAATAACTGGTCTTATCTCTAAATTATGTCAAATAAATATGAAAAATACAAGTCCCGGATCTTTACCCCCTATCATAAAAATTTAAATAATAAAAGTTTGACTCCGTGAAACGTGAGATCGAAGATCAAACCCTAATCTTCATCGTCACTGCTTACATCACTGTCTGAATCAGATGTAACAACTTCTTTCTTCTTTGGCTTTTGCTTTCTAGATTTTTTAGGCATTTTCCTAGAAGAGTCATCACTATCACTCTCATTTTCCTGCCGCGCAAGATTTTCTTCATCAGCCAATTGTTTATATCTATTCTTATCAGATTCTTTAAGACCTTTCCACATTGCTCCTCGAAGTTTACTCATTTCTCCGAAAGTAGCTTTGGGATTCTTCTTTTTCAAACCTTCAGTAACTGTTTTATCACTCAAAAACATAGAATAACCACTTGGCTTTGATTTTTTCTTATTTTTCTTAAAATTCTTCATTTCAGATAGATACTTCTTTTTAAGATCAGCAATATCTAAACCTTCACCATCAGCAATCTTTTCTAAGAAATGTTCCAATACTGGCAATGTATGTTGAATCACAGTTTTAATCATAGTATTCTTGGTTTTCGGCATTGTTTTATGCTAAAAAAACAAAAATCAATTTTTTTTTTAAATAATATGGGATTAAAAAAAACATAATATTAGAAACTCTTATTAACTATTACGACAAATATTTTTTTTCATTATTTGTAAACCTAAAAAAAAAATACGGGCACCGAGCTTTGCTCGGTGCCTGTAGAAGTGAGCCACGGGAGCGAAGCGACCTTGGGGCGAACTTGGGAGACCGACGGTCGACCCGTATCCAAAAAATATTAAATCTAGGACGAAGCTATAAGCTTCGCCGTTTAGGAAATTTGGATCGAAACGACGTACGTTAAACAGGACCAACTCTGTTTCGCCTTGGCAAAAAGAGTTCTACCTTTTTTGGGATCTGGATTTTTTTTAATTTATTAATTATATATAATGTTTGATGAATTAAATTTATTAGGAATAGTTATTATAATATTTTTTATAATTTATCTATACAAATTAGTACAAGATGGACCCTATATACATAAAACATCACAAAAACATTTAATACTTATTAATAGAAAAGTATTCAAACCTAAAGGTATTAGTATTAAAAGGGGAGATACTGTTATTTGGAGTAATAATGATGTTATCAGACATACTGTTATGACTAAAAATCCAAATATTCCAAATAGTAATGTTTTATTACCTGATAAGGATTGGTCTCACACATTTTCACAAATCGGAAGCTTTACTTTTAGATCTTCATTGTATAAAGAGCATAAATCTATGATAGTTAAAGTAGAAGATGTTAAAAAAGGATCAGAATTTATAAATAGTATAACAAATGAAAACCAAATTCTAATGAATAATGTTCCGTTAATTCGGACAATAAAAGAATTTATTACATTAACATTTCAAAATTTCTTAAATTATTTAAAAAATTTGTACAAAAAGTTCGAAATTGGAATTAAAAACCATGTATCATCATTAAAACGTAATAAAAATCGAAAAGCTTGATAGATATTAATAAATATGTATATACTCACTTTTAGGGGCATATCATATTTTAAGGGTGCATATTCAACTTTTGAAGAAGCATTTAATGCTATCGGATTTTATTTACCAAATGTTCCCGATGATATTATCGGTCATGAAATAATTATATATAAAATAAAAGAAGAACATTCCATTTGTTTACGAAAAGATGAAGTATTTAATATGAAATTATCTTGTTTAAAAAAAAACAAAATCAGGGCCTGCCCAAAGGGCAGGCGTTCAAAGGAGTCGCACGGCCATGTGGGCCGGGCCTTACCATCAAATCAGAAAATATATCTAGTATATAATGAAAATATGGATTGGATATATTTTACAACACCATTCAAAGCTATCGAATATATTCAAGAAATAAATTATTGTCATGATTTTTCTATTTATGAATACAATATCGGCTCATTATCCATCCATGAAGAATGTATTAAAGAAATGAATGATTCCATGATTTGGAGTAGTTATAATAAAGAATTCATGGATGAAGATATTGAAGATATTGAAGAACCATTGTCATGGTCAGATATACAATCCTGTTGGATACCCAAATATCGAAAATATTGTGCTATCCAGATTCAAAAAGTTTATAGAGGATTATTAGGACGTAGATACGCAACACATATGAAATATAAACCGGATGGTCCAGGTTTCCTAAAAGCCAAAAAAAAATCAGGTCCTTGGCCTTGATTCTTTTTAATAAAAAATTGATTTTTATTATGATTATTATAAAATGGTTCTAACCTTCAGAAGAAATTACTGGAAGGCACGGTTTAAAAATATTTTTTGGTGTTTTTTTCCAAAAAGAAACCAAGATCTTGTCGACCAAATTGATCGAACACTCTCATTATCTCCTCCAAATCTCTTTACTATAGGTACGGAGTACGATGCAGATGAAGAAGATGATGTTGAATTTTTATATCCTTCTAGGACGTTGGTGTTTCGTCATACTACGTAGTCAAAATTAAATATAAAATAATTATCCTCATTTCCAAGGGACTCGTTTTTTATAAAAAATAATAATCGATCAAAGACCGCCCTGTTTTAATAAAAATAATTGAATTTTAAATATATTATTATTCTGAGTGAAATTAAAAAAATAATAATACTATTTCCATATAGTTAAATGATGAATTATATAAGAAAGTTTTCTAAAACAATCGTTTTTTCTCCAGGCATTCGTAAAATGACTGGAGGACAAATTATATACAAAAAATTACAGGAACATAACGTAACTGACTCTTTTATTTATTCAGGTGGTGCTATAATGCCACTTATTGACGCATTTTATAAAGGTTCTATTAATTATTATATTAATACACATGAACAAAATTGCGGTCATGCCGCCACAGCATATGCTAGAGTTTCCGGTAAAACAGGTATCGTTGTATGTACATCCGGACCTGGTTTAACAAATTCAGTTACTCCAATATTAGATGCTACAAATGACAGTACACCTTTAATAGTTATTTCTGGACAAGTACCACTAAATGCTATAGGTAGTCAGGCATTTCAAGAAGCACCATCAACCTCTATTACTAAATCAATAACTAAATGGAGTCATTGTGTTAAATCTATTCAAGAACTTCCAGATGTTATGGATATGGCATTTAAGATCGCAAATACAGGAAAAAAAGGAGCTGTACATATTGATATACCGAAATGTATATCTTCAAAAGAAATCAATACATCCGCCACCTTCGGTGGTCCTGATTTACAACAAATGAATCACGGGTCGGCTAACGCCTCCCAAAGTCACGCTAACGCGTTCCTAAATAGGCATCGAGCTATGCTCGATGCCCTTGATTTTTCCCTAAAATCGGAAGTTCATCGTAGGAAAAACTACCCATGTATTATGGAAATTGCAGGATTTATAAACAAATCAAAGAAACCGATTCTATATGTAGGACAGGGTTGTAATAGATCAACTGACGAATTAAGAAAATTAGCTATAAAGGCTAATATTCCTGTGACTACTACAATACATGCTCTTGGGAGTTTCGATGAAACACATCCATTATCATTACAATTTCTTGGTATGCATGGATCAGTAGTAGCAAACAAAGCCATCCAACATTCTGACTGTATCATATGTTTAGGTGCTCGATTTGATGATAGAACAACCGGAAATTTAGAAAAATATGCCCCAGTGGCAATGAAATCGGGAGGTATTATCCATTGCGATATTGAAGAATCACAAATCGGAAAGATTGTTAAAACTCATTTTCCAATAGTAAGTGATTGTAAAGATTTTATTAATAAATTATTGCCAACGATTGACTTTAAAGAAAGAATGGATTGGCACGCACAGATTAATCAATGGAAAAGTGAACATTCTTTTAATTATCCCAAATACGATAACGGTTCAATAAATACACAAATGGTGATTGAAGAAATTAATAAACAAACGCCTGATAAGGAAAATTATATATTTACAACCGGGGTTGGTAATCATCAAATGTATGCTTCACAGTTTATTAATTGGAAATATCCAAATAAATTTATTACATCAGGTAGTCTTGGTGTTATGGGATTTGGATTACCTGCCGCTATCGGTGCGCAAATTGCCGAACCTAATAAAAAAGTTATTGATATCGATGGCGATGGATCATTTAATATGACTATGTCTGATCTAAAAACTCTTAGACGATATAATCTACCCGTAAAAGTTGCTATCATGAATAATGAAACATTGGGGATGGTATCGGTTTGGGAAAATTTTTTTTTCGATAAAAGACACGTTGCTACCGATAATCCAAATAATCCAGATTATGTAAAACTTGCTGAATCATTTGATATCAAAGGAATATATTGTGACAATGAAACTGAATTAAAACAGA
>Ga0114948_10000640_pt1 | contig 14098 bp, 14 predicted proteins | sample CR04metaG_FD_83877 | JGI IMG/M metagenome (GOLD analysis project Ga0114948, IMG submission 83877) | Deep subsurface microbial communities from Mariana Trench to uncover new lineages of life (NeLLi) - CR04 metaG | ecosystem: Environmental > Aquatic > Marine > Ocean trench > Sediment | place...
CCGCCTCGGCGAGCTTGCGGTAGCCTTGGGCGTTGGGGTGGATGGCGTCGCTCTTGAGGTTGGACTGGATGAGGATGGCGGGCAGGGTCTCGCCGTCGTAGGGGAGTTCGAGTTCCGCGGCGAGGTCTTCGTAGAAGCCGGCGCTGCGGCCCAGGATCAGGCCCAGGTTGGGCACGCCGATGAGCACCACGGCAACGCCGCGTTTCCGGGCCATCTGCACCATGGCGCGCAGGTTGGCGACGGTGTCCTCGCGCGGCCGCCGCTGCAGCAGGTCGTTGCCGCCGTGGATCAGGACCAGCAGGTCCGGGGCGCTGTCCCGCAGCACCCCGGGCAGGCGCGCCAGGCCCCGGGCGGTGACCTCGCCCGGCACCCCGGCGCGCACCACCCGGCGCCCGATGAGTTCCTCGAGCACCGCCGGGTAGCTCGCCTCGGCGCGCGCGCCATTGCCGTGGGTGAGGCTGTCGCCGAACGCCAGCACCACACCCTCGGGCGGCAGCTTGGCGAGCTGGGGCGGTCCGGAATCGCAGGCCGCGAGCCACAGCAGAACGGCGAGCGCCGCGCGCCAACGTGGGATCACGAAGTTGGGTCCTGGGGATTGTCGCGGCGCCGCCAAGCCTTGCGCCACGCCTTGCGCAGGCGCAGGCCGCCGGGCAGCTTGCTGACCCCGAACAAGGGGATGGCGTTGTGGCGCAGCGGCACGATCAGAATGGCACCGGCCACGAAGCCGCCGATATGGGCCCACCAGGCGACGCCTCCGCCGGCGTCGTTCATGGCGGCGAAGATCTGGAAGGCGATCCAAAATAGCAGCGGCACCAGCGCCGGCAGATAGACCGGGAAGATCACGATCGGCACCAGGATCTTGGCGCGCGGGTGCAGCACCAGGTAGGCGCCGAGCACCGCGGCGATGGCGCCGCTCGCGCCGATGATCGGGACCCGGCTGCCGGGCTCGACCACGGCCTGGGCCAGGCCCGCGACCACGCCGCCGACCAGGAAGAAGGCGACGAAGCGGCGGTGGCCCATGGCGTCCTCGATGTTGTCACCGAACACCCAGAGGAACAACATGTTGCCGGCCAGGTGCAGCAACCCGCCGTGCAGGAACATATAGGTGACCAGGGTCACCACCGGCGCCACCAGGTGCAGCTCTGGGTTGAGGTGGAGATCGCCGACCAGGGTCGCCGGGATCAGGCCCAGTCCGTAGACCAGGCGTTCCTGCCCGCGCAGGCCGAGCGAGAGTTGCACGGCGAAGATCGCGGCGCAGGCCGCAATCAGGCCCCAGGTCACCCAGGGCCGGGCGATCAGGATCCGCGGGTTCCGGTCGTGAAGCGGGATGAACACGGCTCGCGGGCCTCCCTGGCGTTTCGCGGCATCGCCATGGTAGCGGCCCGGAAGCCTTAGGTGAAGGGCCCTAGAGCGCGTCCCTCAGGCCGCCAACTCGCACCAGATCGGGGTGTGGTCGGAGGGCCGTTCGCGGCCGCGCGGCTGGCGGTCGATCTGGCAGGATCTCAGGCGGTCGGCGGCCTGGGGCGAGAGCAGCAGGTGGTCGATGCGCAGGCCCCGATCGGCGCTCCAGGCGATGCCCTGGTAGTCCCAGTAGGTGTAGGCGCCGGGCTCCGGGTGCAGCGCGCGGAAGGCGTCGGTCAGGCCCAGGTTGACCAGGCTCCGGAAGGCGCGCCGGGTGTCCAACTTGTAGAGCGCGTCCTCGGTCCAGCGGGCGGCGTCATAGACGTCCTCGGGGGTCGGGATCACGTTGTAGTCGCCGCCGAGGACCAGCGGCCGTTCGCTGGCCAGCAGGTCCGCGGCATGGTCGCGCAGACGCGCCATCCAGCGCAGCTTGTAGGGGTACTTCCCGCTGTCGACCGGATTGCCGTTGGGCAGGTAGATGGACGCCACGCGCAGGCCGAAGGTGGTGCCCTCGAGGTAGCGCGCGTGATCGTCCTCGGGCTCGCCGGGCAGGCGGCGCAGGACCGCCTCGATCGGTTCGCGCGAGAGGATCGCGACCCCGTTGTAGCTCTTCTGGCCGACCAACTCGACGTGATAGCCGGCGGCCTCGATCTCCAGGCGCGGGAAGTTGTCCGCCACCCCCTTGAGCTCCTGGAGCAGCAGCACGTCGGGCGCCGCCTGGCCCAGCCAGTCCAGCACGATCGGCAGTCGCGCCTTGATCGAATTCACGTTCCAGGTGGCGATCTTGACCATGGGGTACGCCCGTTCGGACACAATAAAGGGCCCGCCTTGGGTGCGGGCCCTGGATGCTACCAGCTTTGCCGGATCGGTTCAGCCGAATCGATTCAGATGGAAAACGACGCGCCGCAGCCGCAGGAGGAGGCGGCGTTGGGGTTCTTGACCTGGAACGAGGCGCCGACCAGGTCCTCTACGTAGTCGACCTCGGAGCCGGACAAGAGCTCGAGCGAGGCCTCGTCGATGACCGCGGTGACCCCGTCGCGCTCGAAGGTGCGATCGTCCGGGTTGACCGTATCGTCGAAGGAGAAGCCGTACTGGAAGCCGGAACAGCCGCCGCCGCTGACCGCGACCCGCAGCATCAGGCCGTCCTGGGCCTCTTGGGCCTCCTGGGCGATCATCCAGGCGATCCGCTTGGCGGCATTGGCACTGAGGCTGATCGCGGCTCGCTCGACAGTTCCCACCGAATCGCCCATGATTCCTCCACCTTCTTGGTCCCAGCCAGCAGTATAGCATGGATTCTGCTGGCCCCGTCTATTTGGGGATGGATTTGCCCGGTTCAACGCCCTTCCATCCGGTCCCGGTCCGGCTCGCCCCTTACGCCTGCCACCCCGGGGAAAGCCGCGGCCGCCGGGTTTCCGAGCCCGATAGCCCGACCCGCAACGGCCATCAGCGCGACCGCGACCGGATCGTGCATTCGGTGGCTTTCCGGCGGCTCAAGCACAAAACCCAGGTGTTCATCGCCCACGAGGCCGACCACTACCGGACCCGGCTGACCCACTCCCTCGAGGTCGCCCAGATCGCCCGCAGCATCGCCCGGGTGCTCGGCCTCAACGAAGACCTGACCGAGGCGCTGGCGTTGGCCCACGACATGGGCCATCCGCCCTTCGGCCACGCCGGCGAGGACGTGCTGGCGGCCGAGATGGCGCCCTATGGGGGCTTCGATCACAACGAGCAGACCTTCCGCATCCTGACCCGGCTCGAGCACCGCTATGCGGACTTCGACGGGCTCAACCTGACCTGGGAGACCCTGGAAGGGATCGTCAAGCACAACGGACCGCTGACTGGCCCCCGGGCACGGCCGGCGAAGGATGCGGGCGGGCCTGGCGGCGCCGGACTCGGCGAGGATCGGGCCGTGCCGCCGAGCATCACTGCCTACTGCCGCGAATTCGACCTGGAGCTGGACAGCCAGCCGGGCGCCGAGGCCCAGGTTGCCGCGCTCGCCGACGACATCGCCTACAACAACCACGACATCGACGACGGCCTGCGCGCCGGCCTGTTCACCGTCGAGCAGCTTGCGCCGCTGCCCCTGGTCGGGCCGGTGTTCGACCAGGTCGCGGCGCGCTACCCGGGCCTGGAACCCGCGCGCCTGATCCACGAGGCGGTACGCCGGATGATCGATCTCATGGTCACCGACCTGCTGGCCGAGACCCACCGCCGGCTGCGCGAGGCGGCGCCGGACAGCGTCGCGGCGCTGCGCGCGCTGGCTGCGCCGGTGGTTGCCTTTTCCGAGCCGATGCGTCAGAACGACCGCGCCTTGCGGGACTTCCTTTTTACGCATATGTACCGCCACGAGCGCATCACCCACATGACCGCGGCGGCGCGGACGGTGGTGTGCGAGCTGTTCGCGGACTACATGGCGCGGCCCGAACACCTTCCCGAGCTGTGGCGGCGCGGCGCAGCGGATTCGGACAGCGCGGCGCGCGCCCGGCTGGTCGCCGACTACATTGCCGGCATGACCGACCGCTTCGCCCAAGAGGAACACGGCAAACTGCTCGGCCGCGACGGAAAGAATTAACCATTGCCTTGCTACCACACGCTCACAGACCGATAACCCCAAGCCAAGCCGATGAACCCGTTCCAAGACCTGCGCGACATCGTGATCGCCGAACTCGATGCGCTCGCGCGCGATGGCGCACTGCCGGGCGGGCTCGATACCACGCGGGCCGCCGTCGAGCCGTCGCGCGATCCCGACCATGGCGACGTCGCGACCAACGCGGCCATGGTGCTGGCCAAGCCCGCCGGCATGAAGCCGCGTGAGTTGGCCGAGGCGCTGGCCGCCCGGCTCGGCGCGCGGGATCTGGTCACCGAGGCCGTGGTCGCCGGTCCCGGGTTCATCAACCTGCGCATCGCGGCGGAATTCTGGCACGACTGCCTGGCCGGCATCCTGCGCGCCGGCGCCGACTACGGCCGCAGCGAGCTCGGCGCCGGGGTCAAGGTCAACGTCGAGTACGTCTCGGTCAACCCGACCGGGCCGCTCCACATCGGTCATGCGCGCGGTGCCGTGTTCGGCGACGCGCTCGCCGCGCTGCTGGAGCGGGCCGGCTTCGAGGTCACCCGCGAGTACTACATCAACGACGCCGGCGCCCAGGTCGACAAGCTTGCTTACGCAGCTTACTGGCGATACCTCGACGCGCTCGGTGATACAATTTCCGAAGAGGTTATCGAAGGCTTTCTAGCGGATACTGATCTGGAGTATCGGGGCGAATACCTCGTTCCTGTTGGCGAAGCGCTGGCTAAGAAGTTCGGTCCAAAATTCGTCAATGCCGCATCGGACGAATGGCTACCTATCGTGCGCGCTTTCGCCATCGATGCGCTGATGGAACTGATCCGCGACGACCTCGCCGCGCTCGGCGTGCACCAGAAGGTGTTCTCCACCGAGAGCGCGTTGGTCGCCGCTGGCCGGGTCGAGGAGGCGTTGGCGTTGCTCGAACGCAACGGCCTGATCTACACCGGCGTGCTCGAGCCGCCCAAGGGCAAGAAGCCCGTCGACTGGGAGCCGCGGCCGCAAACCCTGTTCCGCTCGAGCGATTTCGGCGACGACGTCGACCGGCCGTTGAAGAAATCGGACGGCAGCTGGACTTATTTCGCCCCCGACATCGCCTATCATCTCGACAAGATCGAACGCGGCGCGACCTCGCTGATCGACGTCTGGGGCGCCGACCACGGCGGCTACGTCAAGCGCATGAAAGCGGCGGTCAAGGCGCTCTCGGGCGGCGAGGTCGAACTCGACGTCAAGCTGTGCCAACTGGTCACGCTGCTGCGCGCCGGCCAACCGGTCAAGATGTCCAAGCGTGCCGGCACCTTCGTCACCCTGCGTGAGGTCATCGACGAAGTCGGCAAAGACGTCGTGCGGTTCATTATGCTGACCCGCAAGAACGATGCCTCGCTCGAGTTCGATCTCGCCAAGGTCCTGGAGCAGAGCCGCGATAACCCGGTGTTTTACGTCCAGTACGCCCACGCCCGCTGCCGTTCGGTGTTGCGCCACGCGGAACAGGCTTTCGCCACAGTGTCCCAGGACCCCGAGGCGCTGGCGGCCGGCCCCCTGGCCCGCTTGACGGATCCTGCCGAGCTTGGTCTGATAAGACACTTGGCGCTGTGGCCGCGCTTGCTGGAGGGGGCCGCCGTGGCTCACGAGCCGCACCGGGTCGCGTTCTATCTCTACGATCTGGCAGCCGCGTTCCACGCGTTCTGGACCAAGGGAAAGGACCAGGCCCGGCTGCGCTTCCTGCTCGAGGACGAGCCCGAGTTGACCGCCGCGCGCCTGGCACTGGTCCAGGCGATCGCGCAGGTCATTGCTTCGGGCCTGGCGGTGATGGGCGTCGAGCCGGTCGAGGAGATGCGATGATGGCTTCCAAGAGACCCCTGTTCGGCGGCCGGCTGCACGCCGATCCGGAGGACCGGACCGCGCCCGGCGGCCAAGAGCCGGCCAACCAATCGGCCCCGCGGGAGGCGGGCGCGCAGCGCGGCGCCACTTACCCCGGCGACCCCAACCTCGAGGTCGACCTGCTCGGTGACGACGGTGGGCGGCAGCGCGGCGGGTGGCGGTCCAACACTGCGATCGTGACGGCGCTGGCCGTGTTCGTCGGCGTCCTCTGGTACGCCTACGACTGGGGCATGGGACAGTTGCAGACCGTGCGCCTCCCGGTGATCGTGGCGGACACCACGCCGATCAAGTCGCGCCCGGAAAGTCCCGGTGGCATCGAGGTGCCCAATCGAGACGTCGCCGTGCTGAACGATGTGGTGCCGGACCCGGAAAAGCCGCAGGCCGAGCGCCTGCTGCCGCCGCCGGAAGCGCCGCAGATGGCACCAACGGGGGCGCCGCAAGCGGAGGCGCCGCAGGTGGAGCCCGTCACCAAGGTGGAGGAACTGCTGGGGCCGCCGCTTCAAACCGCGGCCGGCCCGCCGAGCCAGATGCCGGTGGCCGAGGAGGCCCCGCTGCCCGCCGCGCCGCCCGCCGGGCCCCCCGCCGTGCCCCAAGTCGGGCCCCAAGTCGCCGCCGCCAGCCCACCCGAAGCCGCGCCGGAGCCGGTGCTGCCGGAGCCGGTGTTGCCGGAGCCCCGGGCCGAGACGCTGCTCGCCCCCGAACCTCCCGCGGCCCCCCCCAGGGCGCCAGTCGCGGCCCCATCCGCGCCGGCCCGCGAGCCGGCGCCCCAGGTCGCGGCCCTGCCCGGCGCCAAGACCGGCGGTTTCGTGGTCCAGCTTGCCGCGCTCAGGGCGAAGGACGGCGCGCGGCCGGCCTGGGCGCGCCTGCAGAAAGCGCATCCGGCGCTTCTCGGGCAGCGCGAACTGGCGATCCAGAAGGTCGACCTCGGCGATCGCGGAATCTTCTACCGGGTCCAGGCCGGGTTCTTCGCGGACCGGGCCGGCGCGCGCGGCCTCTGCACCGCGCTCAAGGCGCGCGGGCAGGACTGTCTCGTGGTAAAGCGCTGAGCTCCGTGACCGCGAATGCTGTTATCTTTGGCTGTGAGGGACTGTCCCTAACTAATTGGGAACGCGAATTTTTCGCGCACTCGAATCCCCTCGGATTCATCCTATTCGCGCGCAACTGCAAGAGCCCGGACCAGATCCGCGCTCTGGTCGCGGATCTCCGCGAGTCGATCGGCCGCGGCTCTGCGCCGGTGCTGATCGATCAGGAGGGCGGCCGCGTCGCGCGCCTCAAGCCGCCGTGGTGGCGCGCCGCCCCGGCGGCCGGGCGCTTCGGCCTGCTGGCCGGGCGCGACCGGGAGCTCGCGGAGCAGGCGGTGCACCTCAACGCGCGTCTGATCGCCGCCGAACTGCGCGCCCTGGGGATCACGGTCGACTGTGCGCCGGTCCTGGATCTGCCGACGCCCGGCGCCAGCGACGCGATCGGCGACCGCGCCTTCGGCGCCGACCCGGAGCGGGTCGCGGAGCTGGGGCGGGCGTTCTGCGATGGCCTGCTGGCCGGCGGCGTGCTGCCGGTGATCAAGCACATCCCCGGCCACGGCCGCGCCCGGGTCGACAGCCACCACCAGCTGCCGGTGGTCGAGACCCCGCGCGCGGAATTGGAGGTCAGCGACTTCCGGCCCTTCGTCGCGCTCGCCGGGGCGCCCTGGGCGATGACCGGCCATCTGGTCTACACGGCGATCGACCCGGACAACCCGGCGACCATGTCCCACGCGGTGATCGCCGAGGTGATCCGCGGCGCCATCGGCTTCGACGGCGTGCTGGTCACCGACGATCTCTCCATGGCGGCGCTGAGCGGCGATTTTGCGGGCCGCGCCTCGAAATCTTTGGCCGCCGGCTGCGATGTGGTGCTGCACTGCAACGGCAAGGCCGAGGAAATGACCGCGGCGATGGGCGGCGTTGGAGCGCTGAGCGCGGAGGCCACCCGGCGCCTGACCGCGGCCACCGCCCGGCCGAGCGCGCCGGAGGAAGTGGATACGGCGGCGCTCACGGCCCGGCTCGAGAGGCTCCTGGATGCGCGTGGTTAGCCTCAAACCATGATCGATACGGGTTTCGACAGCGTACTTTACAAGGCCTCGGTCTGGGTGCTGCCGGTGCTGGTCGCGATCACCTTGCACGAGGCGGCCCACGGCTTCGTGGCCTGGCGCCTGGGCGACGACACCGCCTATCAGAAGGGTCGGGTGACCTTCAATCCGCTGCGTCATATCGATCTCTTCGGCACCATCGTGGTGCCGGCGCTGCTGCTGCTGCTGCACGCGCCGTTCCTGTTCGGCTGGGCCAAGCCGGTGCCGGTCGCCTTCCACCGCCTGCGCCACCCGCGCCGGGACATGGTCCTGGTGGCGGCCGCCGGACCGGGCAGCAACCTGATTCAGGCGGTGATCGCGGCGCTACTGGTCGGGCTTGCGGTCAAGGCCCCGGATTCCCTCGCGGTCTGGCTCTATTGGAACCTCTGCCACGCGGTCCTGATCAACCTGATCCTGGCGATCTTCAACATGCTGCCGCTACCGCCCTTGGACGGCGGCCGGGTCGCGGTCGGGCTGTTGCCCAACGCGCTCGCTATACCCCTAGCGCGACTCGAACGCTTCGGCCTATTTATCGTGATCGGCATGGTGTTCCTGCTGCCCATGTTGGGCCGGCAGGTGGGCCTGGATCTGAACCTGGTCTATTGGCTGATTTGGCGGCCGGTGGATTGGCTCTGGCCGCTGTTCGAGGGGCTGGCCGGGGAGACCCTGAGGGTGATGTTGTGAGCGAGACCAACGAGTTCGACGGGTTCGATGACGAGCGGGCGCCCGACGCCGACAGCTCGGGCACCCTGGTGCTCGATCTGGAGGGCTACGAGGGCCCGATCGACATGCTGCTGCAGCTGGCCCGCGACCAGAAGGTCGACCTGACCCGGATCTCGATCCTGGCGCTCGCCAATCAATACCTGGATTTCGTCAGCCGGGCGCGCAAGCTGCGCCTGGAGCTGGCCGCCGACTACCTGGTCATGGCGGCTTGGCTGGCCTATCTCAAGTCGCGTCTGCTGCTGCCCGAACCCGAGGAGGGCGAGGAGCCGAGCGGCGCCGAGATGGCCGCCGCACTCAAGTATCAACTCCAGCGCCTGCAGGCCATGCGGGACGCCGGTGCGCGCCTGATGGCGCTGCCGCGCCTGGGCCGCGATATTTTCGCGCGCGGCGAGCCGGTGCCGCTGCGGATCGTCGCCGAGACCACCTACGACATCAGCCTCTACGAGTTGCTGAGCGCTTACGGACGCAGCCGGTCCCGGGTCCAGGCCACGACGCTGCGCATCGATCCGGCCGATCTCTATTCCGTCGACGCTGCGCTCACCCGCCTGACCGGGCTGCTCGGCGAGATGCCGGGCTGGCGGACCCTGAGCAGTTTCCTGCCGCCGGAGCTACGGGGCGGCCTGCAGGGCGTGCTGATGTGGCGCTCGGCGATCGCCTCGACCCTGGCTGCGTCCCTCGAATTGTCCAAACAGGGGCGGGTGCGGATCCGCCAGGACGGCCCCTTCGAACCGATCTACCTGCGCCGCAGCCCCAACCCCAGCTCCAGCCACGACCAAGAAACGGAACCGACATGAGCGACCGTTTTCAACTGCTCCGCCTCATCGAGGCGCTGTTCTTCGCCTCCGCCGAGCCCCTCGGCCTGGACCAGATCAAGCGCCACCTGCCCGAGGGCGCCGATGCCGAGGAACTGCTCGCTGAACTGGTCTCGCGCTACGCCAACCGCGGCGTCAACCTGATCCGGATCGGCAACCGCTGGGCCTTGCGCACGGCCCCCGATCTGGCCGGACTCATGCAGATCGAGCGCGCCGTGGTACGCAAACCTTCGCGCGCGGCGGTCGAGACGCTGGCCATCATCGGCTACCACCAGCCCGTGACCCGCGCCGAGATCGAGGAGATTCGTGGCGTCGCACTGTCCCGGGGCACCCTGGACACGCTGCTGGAGGCGGGCTGGATCAAGCCCAAGGGCCGGCGCCGGACGCCGGGGCGCCCGGTTACCTGGGGTACCAGCGAAGCCTTCCTGGACCACTTCGGCCTCGAGAGTCTTGAGGCCCTGCCGGGCGTCGCCGAGCTCAAGGCCGCAGGTCTGCTCGACACCCGGCCGGCGATCACCGCCCTCGGCAATCGTGGCGCCTTGCCGGCGGCCGGCGAGATCGCCGAGGAGCGCGACCCCGACGAGGGCGAGGCCGAACCCGAAACCCTGCTGGCCGTGGATTTCGGCGAGAACCTGGTGCCGGACGAACCGGCCGGGGACGAAGAGGAGGACAACGTCTCGGCGGGGCGTGGCGCCGAGGACATCGAGGTGGCCAGCCCCGAGGAGGCCGCGCCCGCCATCGGCGAGGAAGACGACTATCCCATCAAGGCGGCGATCGCGCCCGGCCCGGACCGGTCCTGAACCGAAAGGCGACGCGGCCGCCGGCGCGTGGGCCCGGTTGCTATCGCGCCCGGCTCGCAATAGCTTGCGCCATGATCGAACCTAAACCCCACCAGCGACGGCCGGGGGTGCGATGAGCGCGCTGACCCTGGAGCACGTCTCTCACGGCTACGGCGAGATCGTGGCGGCCGACGACCTCGACCTCTCGGTGGAGCCGGAAGAGTTGGTCTGTCTGCTCGGCCCCTCGGGGTGCGGCAAGACCACGGTGCTCCGGATCGCCGCCGGCCTCGAGCCGCTGCAACAAGGCCGGGTGCTGCTCGACGGCAAGGTGGTCGCGGGCGACGGTATCGACCTGCCGCCCGAGGCCCGCAACGTCGGCCTGGTGTTCCAAGACTTCGCCCTGTTCCCGCACCTGAGCGTGCGCGACAACGTGGCCTTCGGATTGACCCGCCTGAGGGCGGAGGCGCGCCGCAACCGCGTCTCGGCGGTCCTGGCGCAGGTCGGCATGGCCAGCCACGCCGGGTCCTATCCGCACCATCTGTCGGGCGGCGAGCAGCAGCGCGTGGCCCTGGCCAGGGCGCTGGCGCCCCAGCCCAAGGTGATGCTGCTGGACGAGCCGTTCTCGGGGTTGGACGTCCAGCTGCGCCACCAAGTCCGCGACGAAACGCTCCACTTGCTCAAGCAAAGCGGCACCGCCACACTGATGGTCACCCACGACCCGGAGGAGGCCATGTTCATGGCCGACCGGGTGGCGGTGATGCGCGCCGGCCGCCTGATCCAAGTCGGCGCCCCCACGGACCTCTACTTCGCCCCCCGGGATGCTTTCGTGGCTGGCTTCTTCGGCGACGTGAATCGGCTCGACGGCACGGTCAAGGACGGCCGGGTGGCGACCCCCTTCGGCTCGGTGACGGCCCGGAACCTGGACGAGGGCACCCCGGTCGAGGTGCTGATCCGACCCGAGGGGCTCCATCTACGGCCGGCCGAGGAGGACGACATGCCCCGTCCGGGCCTGGCCCGGGTCATGGCGTCACGCATGCTGGGGCGCAGCAGCCTGGTCCATCTGAGCGTGGTCAGCGGTTCGGAGCGGGAGCTGCACCTGCACGCCCGTATTCCGGGGCGCTTTCTGCCCGAGGAGAACCACGTGCTCGAGGTCGAGCTGGACCGCAGCCAGGTTTTCGTATTTCCCGTGACATTAATGTGAAATTAACCCCTTGGGCGGAAAGCGACATCCCGGGTGCCCAGGAGCGTTGCGGCAGGGCGGGCTTTTTGCGATAGTCCGCCCTCGATAAGCAGTTATCCACATATTTAGGAGACCCAGGGTATGGGTACGTTCAGTGTCTGGCATTGGCTCATCGTGTTGGTGGTTGTGCTGGTTTTGTTCGGCGGTGGGGGCAAGATTCCCAAGCTGATGCGCGACATGGGCCAAGGCGTGAACGCCTTCAAGAAGGGCCTGAAGGAAGAGGACAAGGACAAGGACAAAGACAAGGCCGAAGCCGCTTCCGAGCCCAAGAGGGTGGTCGAGTCCGAGCCGGCGGAGACCACCGCGGCACGGGTCGAGGAAAAGGAAAAGGACGCGGCGGCCAGCGGCTGAGGCCGCTCCGGCTCCGCTCCGTTCCGCTCCCGCGCTCCGTCCTGGCGCCCCGTCCCGTGATGCCCACCATGGGTGACATCGACCATGTTTGACATCGGCCATGTTTGACATTGGCTGGATCGAGATGGCGGTGATCGCGCTCATCGCGCTCGTCGTCATCGGCCCCAAGGAGCTGCCGAAGGCCATGCGGTCCCTGGCCAAGTGGACCCGCAAGGCGCGCTCGATGGCGCGCGAGTTCCAGTCGGGCATCGACGACATGGTGCGCGACGCCGACCTCGATGACGCGCGCAAGGCGGTCGAGTCCGCCAAGTCCTTCAACATCGGCAAGACGCTCGAGGAGACCATCGACCCGACCGGAGGCCTGCGCGACGAGGCCAGCGAGCTCGAAGCGGAAATGGCGCGCGAAGCGGCGGAAGAGGATGCCGGCGATCGCGCCGAGGCACCGGACGCGGCAGGGAACGACGCGGGGGACGTCGCGGGGGACGATGGCGCCAAGGAGCCGGGCGCGGCAGGGACCGACGCGGGGGACGATGGCGTCAAGGAGCCGGGCGCGGCAGGGACCGACGCGGGGGACGATGGGGCCAAGGAGCCGGCCGCGGCAGGGAACGACGCGGGGGACGATGGCGTCAAGGAGCCGGGCGCGGCAGAGGGCGCAACCGTGATCGAACACCCGCTCAACATCGCGCCGCCCGATTCCCTGACGCCGCCGCCCGAGCCGGAGGCGGCCTCACCGACGCCTGAACCGGCCGCGGCCGCCGCGGACGGCGTCGGTTCCAAGCAACGGGCCTGACCGCGATGAGCGACACAACGGCAAACGGGGGCTCGGAGGCCCACAAGATGCCCTTGCTCGATCATCTGATCGAGCTTCGCCAGCGCATGCTCTACAGCTTCATCGCGCTGTTCGTCGCCTTCCTGATCTGCTTCTACTTCGCCCAGGCGCTGTTCGATTTCCTGGTCCAGCCGCTCGCCGACCTCCTGAACGAGCGCGACAGTGTGCGCGGAGCGCGGCGGCTGATCTTCACCGACCTGACCGAGGTCTTCTTCACCCACATCAAGATCGCCTTCTTCTTCGGCGCCTTCGCCTCCAGCCCGATCTTCCTGACCCAGTTGTGGCTGTTCGTGGCGCCGGGCTTGTACAAGAGCGAGAAGATGGCGCTGGTGCCGTTCCTGGTCGCCTCACCGGTCCTGTTCTTCTTGGGCGGCGCGCTGGTCTATTTCGTACTGTTCCCCTTGGCCTGGAGCTTCTTCCTCAGCTTCGAGACCATGGGCGGCGACGGCACCCTGCCGATCGAGTTGGAAGCCAAGGTCGCCGAATACCTCTCGCTGGTCATGAAGCTGATCTTCGCCTTCGGCTTCTGTTTCCAGCTCCCGATCCTGATGACGCTCATGGCGCGGGTCGGATTGGCGACCTCCAAGGGCATGGCGGAGAAGCGCAAGTACGCCGTCGTCGGCGTCTTCATCGTGGCCGCCGTGATCACGCCGCCCGACCCGATCAGCCAGCTCAGCCTGGCGATCCCGATCATCGTGCTCTACGAGATTTCGATCCTGATGGCGAAACTGGTCGAGAAGAAGAAGGCCGAAGCCGAGGACGAGCTCGAGGACGAGTTTGGCGGCGGCGATACCGACGATGGGGGCGACGAGTCCTGACCGTGACCGTGGACGCGGGCTCAATGAGCCCGTATAAGGGCGGCCCGGTTGCCACCCCGATATTCCGAGTCGCCCGAGCGCCATGCACGACATCCGTTTGATTCGCGAGACCCCCGAGGCCTTCGACGCCGGCTTGGCCCGCCGCGGGCTCGAGCCTGCGTCGGCGCACGTGCTCGAGCTCGACGCCCGGCGGCGCGGCACTCAGACCGAGCTCCAGGAACTCCAGACCCAACGCAACGAAACCTCCAAGGCGATCGGCGCGGCCAAGCGCCGCGGTGAGGATGCCGGCACCCAGATGGCCGAGGTAGCGGCGCTCAAGGAGGCCATGGCCAAGGTCGAGGAGAGCGAACGCGCCGCCGCTGCCGAACTCGACGATCTGCTCGCTGGCCTGCCCAATATGCCCGGCCCGGACGTCCCCGACGGGCCGGACGAGCGCGCCAACGTCACCCTGCGCGAGGTCGGCGCGGCGCCGTCTTTCGACTTCGAACCCAAGCAACACTTCGAGTTGGGCGAGGCGCTCGGCCTGCTCGACTTCGAGGCCGCAGCCAAGATGTCGGGCGCGCGCTTTGCGGTGCTGCGCGGGAACTTGGCACGCCTGCA
>Ga0114948_10000653_pt1 | contig 13984 bp, 11 predicted proteins | sample CR04metaG_FD_83877 | JGI IMG/M metagenome (GOLD analysis project Ga0114948, IMG submission 83877) | Deep subsurface microbial communities from Mariana Trench to uncover new lineages of life (NeLLi) - CR04 metaG | ecosystem: Environmental > Aquatic > Marine > Ocean trench > Sediment | place...
CATACCGGGTATCGGCGGCTGCGTGGAAAGGTCACACACCGGCGCTGGTTCTGCTGGCTCGATCGTCGGTGCTGGCTAATATGCGATCGCTTGACCGGTGGAGGCCAGCACCGCGTCGAGAGTTTTCTACACTTTCACCCTGACACCGAGGTCGCTCCTCCCATCCGGCGCGGCGATCTGTTCGAAGGTGAGGTCAAGCGGGACGGTGCCACTCTCCGCATTCTGTCCTGGGGCGGCGACGCTGTGCGGACCCTTGGTGGCGAAGGCGGAGATTTGCAGGGCTGGTATGCGCCCGACTTCAACCACCATATTGCCAACCCGGTCTGGACGATCCGCCGCGAGTCGGAGCTCCCCGTCTGGCTCGCCTACGTCCTATGGCCGGGTGACGAGCCCGTCTCCGCACACTTTTCCGCCATTGCCGGTACACGGCTGCAAGCCGAATTGTGTGGCCACGGCAAGAAGTACGTTGTGATCTGCGACGAGGAGAACGTCGAGGTGATACGAAAATGAAGGTTTCAGTTCTTGGCCTCGGCTACGTGGGCTGCGTCTCAGCCACTTGTTTGGCAGCACGAGGTCACAGCGTCGTCGGCGTTGACGTAAATCCAGAGAAGGTCGACCTCGTCAACCGGGGTGAGAGCCCCATTGTCGAACCGGGTTTGGCGCCGTTGCTCGCTGAGGTAGTTGCCAGTGGAAGCCTGCGCGCAACAAGGGACGCCGCGGAAGCAATCACAACTTCGGACGTCTCGTTTGTGTCGGTCGGGACACCGAGCCTTGCCAACGGCAGTCTCGATCTTCGGCATGTCGTCAGCGTCGTCCGTCAGATCGCGCACGCCCTGCGACAACGGGACGCCTACCATCTCGTCGCGATACGGAGCACCGTTCTGCCGGGCACGCTGGATGGAGTTGTCTTGCCTTTACTGCAAGAGGAATCCGGCAAGGAGCCTGGGCGCGACTTTGGTCTTTGCAGCAACCCGGAGTTCCTGCGCGAGGGCACTGCGCTCAAAGACTACGACAACCCGCCCTACACCCTGGTGGGCGCGCTCGATGAGCGCAGCGCCGAGGTCCTTCAGAAACTCTATGCCGACCTCGAGGCGCCGCTGTTGGTGACCGAGATGCGGACGTCCGAGATGGTGAAGTACGTCAGCAACGCCTTTCATGCTCTCAAAGTGACATTCGCCAACGAGATCGGGCTATTGTGCAAAGCGCAGGAGATCGACAGCCATGCGGTGATGGACGTCTTCGTGCAAGACACCCAGCTGAACATCTCGGCCAAGTATCTGCGGCCGGGATTCGCCTTCGGTGGGTCCTGCCTTCCCAAGGACCTCCGGGCTCTGCTCCACCGGGCGAAATCTCTGGATCTGGAGCTGCCGGTTCTAAGCTCCATACTGCCGAGCAACGATCGCCACCTTGCGCACGCCTTCAACCTCATCGAGCAGGCCGGAGCGAAAGAGGTGGGCTTTCTCGGCCTCAGCTTCAAGGTGGGCACCGACGATCTTCGCGAGAGTCCTTTGGTGCGCCTTGCGGAACGGCTCCTCGGCAAAGGCTACGAGCTCAAAGTTTTCGACCGTAATGTCTCGCTCTCCCGCCTCATGGGCGCCAACAAGAGCTACCTCGAGCAGACAATTCCGCACATTTCCCAGCTGCTGGTTCCCGAGGTGGAGGATGTTCTCCGGCACGCAAAGACGCTCGTTGTCGGCAATCACGACTCTGAGTTTGCACACCTCGTAGCCGACCTCGACAAAGAGTGCACCGTCATCGACTTCATCAGGCTCGACGAGCCGCCGGCCGCGACCGGGTACGACGGAATCTGTTGGTGAGGTGAAGCCGCCGGCGTTGGTTCATGCCGATGGCAGGACGATCTACACTTTCTCGGGAGAACCGGGGTTGGTCCCGGGAGACCGGTAGACGCTTCTCATAGGATGAGGCGAACGTGCGTGCTTGGGCCTACAGACTCTCATTGGTTTTTGTCTTCACGGTGCCATGGGAAACGGCTGTCGTTTCGGGTCTTGGAACGCTGAGTCGAACTGCGGGATTGGCCCTAGCCGCATTTTGGCTGCTCGCTGTTCTGCATTCGGGAAACTTTCGCAAGATCGGGTTACTTCACGTGCTTGCGGTGCTGTTTCTTCTGTGGACCGGGTGCAGTGTTTTCTGGACCGCGGATGTGGCGATGACGCTCGAACGCTTCATCAGCACGCTGCAAATGGTCGTGCTCCTCGTCATCCTGTGGGATCTGTACACGACGCCGTCCGCTGTCCGTTCCGGTCTCCAGGCCTACGTGCTTGGCGCCTACGTCATCGAAGCCCTTCTCATATTCTCTTTTCTCGAGAACCCGGACATCAGTCGCTACCAAGCCTTGAGGACGACGTCGAACGGAACAGGAGTGATTCTTGCGGTCGGGATTCCGCTGGCTTGGGAACTGGCCGCCTCGGCGCGAGGAGGCATCAAGGGGCAGGTCCTACGAATCCTGAACTACGCCTACGTTCCTCTGGCTGTCTTTTGCATCGCCCTGACCGCAACTCGCTTTGTGATGATCATGGCGGTGCCCGGAATGCTGTTCGGAGTCGCCACCTTGGGCCGGCTCAAACCGGCCTGGAGACTCGCGGTTTTCATCGCGATCTGTGGCACCCTGCTTTGGTTTCCGACGATCATTCCCGAAAGATCCCTGGAACGCCTCGGCACGGTCGACGAAGAAATCATGTCGGGCGACCTGAATCGCCGGACGATCTTCTGGCAGGAGGGAATCGATCTATGGAAAGAGCATCCGCTGACGGGAATCGGTGCTGCAACCTTTGAGAGGGTCTCCCCTTCCGGGCGCTCCGCACATAATTCATTCGTCGCCATCCTCGCTGAGCTCGGGCTAGTCGGCCTGTTGCTTTACGGACTTATTTGGGCGACAGTAGTCTTTCAGGCGTGGAATCAGCCGAGATGGGAATCGCGTCTCTGGATGACAGTTCTTGCCGTCCTGTTTGTTGCGAACAACGCTCTGACAATGGCGCATTCAAAACAGTCGTGGCTCTTCTTCGGGCTTCTCGCCGCAAGCTGGAGTGCCTCACGCGTCCGTGGGGAATCCGAGACTCCTCCGGATGTCAGCGCGGTTTCCATGTCGGATCCTGCGCAACGGGCGTCGACGTGAGAATGATGGACGGTCGTAGGATGAAGCGGCTGTCGTTCAGGCGCGAATCGCTCGCTGGGCGAGAAGGCACCGTATCGTCCATGCCGCCAAGCGATATCGTCCCTTGGGTCACGCGTATGTCCGGTTCCATTCGAGCGACGCCTTCATGTCCATAGCATTGAAGAGACTGTGGCCTGCCGGCCTCGCCGTTCTTGCCGCGACCGTCGTGGCTCTTGTCGGCTACTCCACATCCCGATCGCAGCGATTCACCACTCTGCGGTTGGACCAGGACGGCTTTGCCGCTAAGTACCTGGTTTTCGACAAGGCGAATCGCAAGAAGTGCTTCGTTGTGAATCGACGCGAGGCCACGATGCGGCGATCTGACGAGAGGCAGCCGGGCACGAAATGGAACTGTAGTACCTTCAGGGCAGCCTCCGGCGATCGGGTCTGGTTTCTGCAGTCGAAGAGGGTCGGAGAGGGAACTGTCTTCCTCGTCCCCGCGGCTGACGTCGAAGACTGGAGTTATCCGTTTCTGTACGAGTTCGTGCAGCGTCAGCGCCCCAGCCTCGAACTGCCGAAGGCATCGTGGCTTCAGCTCTACACGGATCGGATCTATCAGGGACTCTACTTGGGGGTTGAGCTGCCGTTCGACAGGCGCAAGAAGGATGGAGGCAGCGGAGTCTTGCGCGAACTGCTGACCGTGCTCGGAAGCGACCTTTCGGTCGTCGACAGCCGCTTCACCGAGACCCGCTCGCTCTACGCGAACGCCGTCGCCGACGGGATCTTTCCCGCTCTCCACCCACCGCCTTCCGAGTTGGCCTGGCTGGCGGACAGGGTTCCCACCGCTGGCATGACCTTCCTCCTGTCGAACAGGCCGCCGGGCAATCTCTCGCTGCTTCCTCTTCCCGTCTGCCTGGCAGAGCTGTATGAGTTGAAAAACGGCCGGTCAGCATCCATGTTCAGTGATAACCGGTACAACCGGTGGACCCATGGTGCCTGGAGAGAGGAGATCTCCAGGCGGCTGCCATTCATCGACGAGGAGCTGAGCCAATTCAGATCGGAGTTCGACACCTACGCATCCCGACTGGCTGCCGGACTACGAGCGCAAGCGACACTGGACGGGGACGGTGACCGGTTGCTCGGCTTGTTACCGTCGCGGCAAGCCGCCGTCGCCGACCTGGGACTCCATTTCGAAGTAGCGGCCGCCCCACAATGATCCGACCCTACCGGCAGGAACTGAAGTTCGTCGTGCACCACAGTGCCAAGACGCTGATCCTCGAGCGCTGGCGACGCTACTTGAGGAAGGCTCCCTTTACCAACCGCCATGCCGTGACGCCTATCCTGAGCCAGTACTACGATTCACCGGACTTGGCCTTTTACCGCGAGAAGCTGGATGGCGTCCCCCTGAGGAATAAGGTTCGCCTACGAGTCTACGACCTCGAATTCAGGCAGGGAGCGACGGCTTTTCTCGAGATCAAGCACCGAGACAACGATCGGGTCAAGAAGTTTCGCTATAAGATCCCAGACTTCCGCGAGTCTCATCTCGATCTGGACCGGTGGCTCCCGGACTGTGTTGCTCTGGAGGGGGCTTTCCACATTCTGTTCCAGCGTTGCAGGCTCCGTCCGTCGGTACAGGTTTACTACCAACGGGAGGCCTACGAGGGGGTAGTGGAGAGCGATGTCCGCGTTACTTTCGACACAAATCTGACCGGTCTGTACCCGGGAGAGCGACTAACGAGTTGTCTGCTGAATGACCGGTCGCGACAGCTGATGCCCGATACGCTCCAGATTCTCGAGGTCAAGGCTACGCACGGAATCCCCAACTGGCTGCAGGAGGGAGTGCTCGCGGCGGAGCTTCAGGCAGCTACAATCCCCAAGTACATCACCGCGGTCGAGCTGCTCGGCCTGCCCGAGCACAACCCGACAGGAGTTTACGCATGGAACAAGAGACGCGGTTCTTCCTAGACAAGCTGTTTCGACCGGCTGAAACAGAGCTGTTCACCGCGACCGATGTCGTGCTGGCGATGACCGTGGCCGCCCTCCTGTGCTTTGTGCTTGCGCAGGTCTATCGGCACACTCACCGGGGTATCAGCTACTCGCAGTCCTTCATCGTCACGATGTTCATCATGTGCGTTGCCACGAGCGTAGTGATGATGATCATTGGCAGCAACATCGCCCGAGCCTTCAGTCTGGTAGGCGCCCTGTCGATCATCCGATTCCGAACCGCGGTCAAAGACTCTCGGGATACCGGCTACCTTTTCGCCGCGATGATCGTCGGAATGGGTTGTGGAACGGAGTTTTATCTAGCGTCAATCAGCCTGACGGTCTTCCTTGCTGTACTCCTGCTCATGCTCTACATCACGGACTACGGACTCAAGCAGAAGCTCGAGAGTGTCATGCGTGTGACCTTCCAGCCGGCCGACGGAGTGGTGGAGCGAATCGAAGCCGAGCTCACAAAGTCCTATCGCGAACACAAGCTCATCAATCGCATCCTGGATTACGGCGAGGACGCCGAGACCAATGTGTACGTTGTTCGTCCGCGATCGAGAGGATCCTCCGAGGAGATCGAGAAAAGCCTCGGCAAGGTCGAAGGCGTCGTGAACGTCGCGCTCTATCAGAGCGACCAGCATGCGCCGTTTTAGGCAAGGCCAAGACCATCTGCGTTCCGGTCGCCCGACCCATAGCCACGAGCGACGGTCCGCCGTGTGGCTCATCCTGTCGGTTGTCCTTGCCTTCTCGGCGATCATGCTCACGTTCTTCGGCGGGGAGTACGTCCAGCGCTACATCAAGTATCGCAAGGAGCGCCAGCCGAGTGTCTACCCGAGTCGGCCAATTCCGTACGAGGCCCTCAGGCACATCGTCCTGCACACCCTCTACGAGCTCCCCCTGGCCTCGAGAGCGCGGAAGTTGCTGGACAGTGGGTTGCCCGTCTACGATCTTCGTATCGGCCGCAATAATCTCAGACAGTTACAGAAGACGGCGGAGGCAGTGCTCGCCAAGGGCTTTTCCACCGACGTTCAGCGAGAGTTCTTCCGCGCCGAGTTTCGCGCCGACAGTCATTGGCTGCCGGTGCAGGTCAAGGCACGCGGTGTGACCGCCTACCACTACCTCAAGAAGCGTCCCTCTCTACGAGTGAGATTCCCCAAGGATCGTTATTTTCGGAGGAAGCGGGAGATCAACCTCCTCGAGCCGTACGACAAGGGGCTGACGGCCGACCTCACCAGCAACTGGGAACTGGAGCACCAGGGCCTTCTCACCTGGGACAGCCAGTTCGTCATCCTCCGAATAAACGGTGAGATGGTTGGTCTCTTCCAGGAGATCGAGCAGTTCGGTGAGAGTATCCCCGCCCGTCACCGGCGCTCTGAAGGTTATATCTTCTCTGGGGCCGGGCAGCTCTTCGGCAAAGAGGGCGCCGATTTCGACAAGGCGAATCGAGCTGTGGACCTGGTGCGTCAGTGTGTAGCGGACGAAGCCGGCGAGGTGGGACCACACTGCCGCGACTCCTCTTTTGTCCGCGACTACTTCGATCTCGATCGATGGGCTCGGGCGGCGGCGATGACTGCGTTGCTCAACTCTCGCCATGCCTGGGCTCCCGACAACCTGCGGATGTTCTGGGATCCGGCGAGGGGGAAATTCGAACCCATCCCCTGGGACTACCTGTACTACCGAATCGATGCCGCATCTCAATTGGAAGGCGAAGCGGACCACAGCGGATATCTCTCGGAATCACTCCTCAGGATTGGCGAGTTCAGACGGCTGCGAGATCGTCGGTTGTGGAACCTACTGACCCATCGTGTGGAGAGAATGATCGAGCACGCAGACGACCTGTTCGGCGGCCTGAGCGAGGCTCTGCGCCATGATGTTCGGCATCTGAGCTTCCAGTCCGATATCGAAAAACATCACGAGTACATCGACACGCTTCGAACCAATAGCGAGATCCTGATCGAGCATTTTCGCCGACACGATCTCCGCGCTCAGTATTGGCAGAGCGGAGACGGCGAGCTCGCTGTCGAGTTGGTGAATCGGGGAAAGTCGTTTCTGGTCTTGGACTCTCTGGTGTTCGCGGTGTCCGGCACGCAGGTTCGACAGTCGCTGGAGTTTCCTGTCGAAGTTGAAGGTCTGTGGGAGGGGAGGCCCGGTAGGGTGACGTTGAGGGTGAAGGTACTACCCGGAGCGCAGCTTGTCGGTCTGGGTGCCCAGAACGGCGTAACCAGCGCCAGGTTGGCTGAGGACGAGATCAGCGTGTCGAGAGCCCCGTCGGTGGTTGTGCCCAATCCGTCGCCCAGGCCGGTCCCTGTGCCTACGATCTCTCTGCCGAACGTCAAAGTCGAGCGATCGCGGGTCGTCTTTGGCCCCGGGCCTGTCGAGATGGAGGGAACGATAACAGTGCCGGAATCCCATGAGGTTGTCTTTCAGGCCGGTCTCGACCTGAAGATGGGAGAAGGCGCCGTCCTACTGGTCTACGGAGACCTGACGAGTATAGGCAGCGATGTCGCTCCGATTCGGGTCGCAGGCATCCGGCCGGGCGTGGAGTGGGGCGGCATCCTGGTACAAGGGACTCGAACGCAGCCGGCTCGGGTTCAGCTTCGACACACGTTCATCGAAGGCGGGAGCGGCGGTGAGAGTGAGCGCATCAGGTTCAGCTCCCCATTTTCCGTTCACGACGGAATCGTAGTCATGGAGTCGTGCACGTTTGTGGACAGCAACGCTGAGGATGGCATCAATCTGAAGTACGCTTCCGTACATCTGGAGGACAATCTCTTCAGCGGAAGCCGCGGTGACGGGCTCGACTGTGACTTCTGCAAAGGCCGCATCGTCGACAACCGCTTTGCCGATATCGGTGGCGACGCGGTCGATTTCAGCGGCTCGGAGGTGGCGGTCGAAGGAAACCGGATCGAAAGGTGCGCGGACAAGGGGCTCAGCATAGGCGAGCAGACGGCAGCCGTGGTCACCGGAAATTCCATCGAAGATTGCCACACGGGAATAGCTGTGAAAGACCTGTCATCGGTTGCAGTCTCCGACGTTCGTCTCAAGAATCTGCAGGTCGGCCTGTCACTCTACGTCAAGAAACCCACTTTCGGACCGAGCGTCGTGTCGGTGGAGAAGCTCCAAATGAGCGAAGTGTCTTCGGAGTTCTTCACGGATTCAACCTGCTTGCTCGCGATTCATTGATACCGCATCGCTGTCGAGTCACGCCCCTAACGTTAGCGCGCCTAGTTGGTGATATCAATCCGGAACCCGAAGCTGACCGGAATATTTCGGCGCAAGTACTGGTCGACCCATTTGTTGACGTTGGCGATCCGCGAGCGCGGTACGTAGACGACGTCGTAGGGTTGGAGCGACAGGTCCTGGCTCGAGTCGGTGCCGTCTCGCCCGTAGGCGACGTTGAGCACCAGGACCTCTGGTTTTCCGTTACCGCCGCGGCGAATAACGTAAACCTCCTTGAGGCGGGCTGTCTCCTTGGCGCCTTCAGCGCGGGCGAGGGCCTGCCTGACCGTAAGCGATCCGACCAGTGTGAACTCGCCAGGTTTCTCTACCTCGCCGTCGACGAATATCTTCTGGCCGGAGAATGATCGTACGAGCACCGTGATCGCCGGCTGGTCTAGCTCCACGGAGTAGAGCCCAGCAATCTCGTCCCCCAGCATCGTGGGTGTCTTTCCCGCGGCGACCACTTCGGGGATCAGTTGCAGGGAGACGCGGCCGTCTGGGCGCACCACGACTTCCTCGTTGAGGTCAGGGTTGTAGAAGAACTTGATGCCGAGCTCGTCACCTACCTGGATCCGGTACTCCTGGCCGAACGGTGATGGCGGGGCTAAATCCGCGCCCTCCTGAGCTCTGGCTGCCGCCAACAGGACGTTACAGCCAGCCCAGAGAATCAGCGGCGCCGTGATCAACGCTCGCGACATCACACGCAAGGTCTCTTCAGAGGTTCCGTATCTTGCCGGAATAGCTGCCGATGGGATCTGTGGGCCACACCCGACTCCGGGAAATGCGAACCACGGTCGGAAGTGTCTTTTTCTCTCCCTCGCATCATCATCAGGCGTTCGAAGATCAGCTAACAAAACTCACTGAATACGTGAAGTATTATAGCATAACGGGGTGGCTGTTTGAGTCCAAGCGATCCACAACAACCGCCGCTTCTTCAGTTCCTCGCGCCGCGGAGTACAGGTATTCCCTCGGAGCCCCATGGCCCACGTCATCGCTGTCGCCAACACCAAAGGTGGCGTAGGGAAGTCAACGCTTGCCGTTAATCTTGCCGTCGAGGCAGCCGGTGCCGGCCACAAGACGCTGCTGGTCGATACCGACGTCCAAGAGAACGCCTCGCATTTCCGGTCGGTCCGGGCCGACAACCGCCCACAGTTCGAGGCCGTCCGGATCACCCAGCCCGTCCTGCACCGTCAGACCGCAATCTTCGCACCCTATGACCGCGTCCTCGTCGATGTTGGCGGACGCGACGCTCCGATACTTCGGAGCGCGATCGCCGCAGTCGACGCCGTCCTCGTACCGGTCGTGTTATCAGCGTTCGACGTCTGGGCGTCAGCTGACATTTTCGACATCATCGATGAGATCAGGAGCGTTCGCGGAGGCCTTTCGGTTCATGTGGTTCTCAACAAGGTCAAGCCAACGGTCGTTTCACGCGAAGCGCTGGTTGTCCTGCGCGAGACGATTGCTGAGCGCAATGGTGTCGAGCTATTTGACCTGGCAATTCACGCCCGTGCCGCCTGGCCTCGAGCAACGGGGGAGGGGTTGAGTGTCGCGGAATGGCAGCCACAAGGTGCGGCTGCAAGAGAGCTGCGCCAGCTGGCCCGCGCTCTAGGAATCCGATCATGAAGATTCTGGACAAGAAGAAACTCGACGAAAAAGCGAGGAAACTGGGTGACCTCGACTCGATCATTGGCCGTGCGAGAAGCGTCACTTCGGATTCGGGGGCACCGGCAGAAGAACGCGAGGCGGGGCGACTCGGCGAGCGTGAGATTGTTGAGAGCCGGAGGGACGATGTCATCGACCTCAGCGCGATCTGGAAGGTCTGTGCAACGAGTTGGCGAATGATCGCGATCGGGTTTGCGGCTACATTGGCTCTTGCTGCACTCGTGACCTTGCTCGTGACGCCCATCTACGAGTCGACGTCGGTCTTGCTGCTCAGGATCGGGCGCGAGTCCGTCTATCGACCCGAGGTTGGAAACAGCGAGAGCGTAATCAACCGCGACCGGGAAGCTGCGGTGCACGGGGAGGTCGAGATCCTTCTCAGTCACGACCTGCACGAGACTCTCATCCGTGAGATGGGAGCGGAAACTCTCTATCCGGATCTGGTCGCTGACGATGAGCCACCCGAGTTCGTATTGGAGCGGGCGGTTCGGCGCTTGAGGGCCAACCTTGTGGTGAGAGCCAAACCCGAGGCCAACGTGATTCACGTCACATTTCGGCATCAGGAGCCCGAGACCACCGCCGGAGTAGTGAACGTTCTGGTCGAGCTGTTCAAGGACAAGCACCTCGAGACCTTCAGCGATCCCCGCTCTACCGCGTTTCTGGAGGGGAAAGTCGCCGAATACCGGCAGCGGCTGGAAAAAGCCGAGGACGACCTGGGCACCTACCAACTGAGTAACGTCTCGATCTCGCTGCGGGAGGAGCGGAACCTTCTGCCTGTCCACCGGGCTGAGCTGGCGGCGGCGTTGAAGCAAGCGCACAGCGAGGTGGCCGGCCTGCGCGCAAAAACCGCCTACCGGGACGATCTTCGCAGCCAGGCAGCCGGAGTCACCGCGAATCCCCAGCAGGCCGACACCATCGACAAGGCATACGCGCGGCTTCTCGACTTGCGTCTCCAGGAGAGAGAGCTTCTCGGCAGGTACACGGAGAAGAGCCGTCGGGTCGTCAACGTTCGGGCGCAGATACAGCTGGTCGAGCGGTCTCTGGAGGAAATGGAGGAACGGATGAAGAAGCTCCGTCCGACGGAGCTCGTCGACGACAACGCGGAACTGCTGTTCCAGGAGGCACGCGTCAAGGCCCTGGCCTCGCAGTTGGCGCAGCTGGATGGCGAATTGGCGGGCATACCAGCCAAGGAAAGACTCCTCAGGGAACTCAGCCGCGAGAGGGACATGGCGGAAGAGAACTACCAGGCCCATCTCAAACGCCTCGAAGAGGCCCGGATCTTGGACGAAATGGACCGAGAGAGAATCGCCAACATCAGCGTGATCCAAAGGGCGGCTGTGCCAATGGTTCCGGTTCGGCCCCGGCCAAGGATCAACCTGGCGGTGGGCGCCGTTCTCGGGATCGGCGTTGGATTGGCCCTGGCGTTGCTAGCGGGGCCGCGGTTCAACAACTGCTTCGCAGTTGGGCCGATCATGCTTGTCACGGGCATACTCGCCGTTGGAGCGCTTATCGCAGCTTTTTCTCTCCGGTTTCCTGTGAGTTCGACCCCCAAGATAGAGTCGCAGACGGTCGCGTCGCCGAACCTCGTGGCGACTGGATCGCCGCAAGGACCTCCCGCCAAGAGTGCTGCGGCGCCGGCAACAGCGGGAGCGGAAAGATTGTCAGCCGACGAGACCGGCGGATTTCTCGAGGCCTGGGCCAAGGCCTGGTCGGATCAGCGCGCCGACGACTATCTACGCTTCTATGCCGGCGACCTCGAAGTGCCCGAGGGCATGACCCGATCCGATTGGGAGCGGCTCCGTCGCGACAAACTGGCGGCGCCGGACTTCATCAAAGTATCAATCACACTTCTCGACTCTTCCACGAGTGAGCAGGGGGCCGACGTTACGTTCAGCCAGTCGTACGAATCCGATCGATTCAGCGACGTCGTTACCAAGACTCTCACCCTGACTCGCGAGATGGGTGAGTGGAAGATTCTGCGAGAGACGACCACACCTTGAGGAGAAATGTCGGTCCGCATGCCCGCTTGATCGCAGGTCGGCGTACGCCCAGCGGCCTAGACAGCACCACGCCCGAGGAGAACAACTCTTGCGGTTCTGGCGAGAATCAAAAGATCGAAGGAGAGAGACATGTGCCTAAGATAGTACAGATCGTAACCGAGTTTCTCCACTGATTCTTCGACTGAGCCGGCGTACCCGTTCCTGATTTGAGCCCAGCCGGTAAGCCCAGGGCGAACTGCAAGCCGGTAGTTATAGAGCGGACTGAACTCGGCCAGCTGCACGGCAAAATCTTCGCGTTCCGGCCGCGGCCCCACCATGCTCATGTCGCCGCGAAGGATATTCCAGAGTTGAGGCAGCTCATCCATCCTGGTTCGGCGAAGCAGCCGGCCCACCCTGGTCACTCGAGCGTCCCGTCTCTTCGCCCAACTTGCGCCGAGACCACGCTCGGCATCCTTCTTCATGGACCGAAACTTCCAGATCGTGAACGGCTTTCCGTGGCGCCCCATCCGCTCCTGCTGGTAGAGAACAGGACCGGGGCTATCCAGGCGCACTGCGATGGCGATGAGAGCCATCAAGGGAGCGGCCAGCACAAGACCCACAGCTGCCGCCACTAGATCAAGGCTTCGCTTGCACAGGAGAATGGACTTCGAGATGACGAATCCCTCGGAGAAAACCAGCCACGATTTGATCCTCACATTGTCAAGCAGGATCTTGCCGGTCAACTTCTCGTAGTACTCAGAAGCGCGGGATACGGGAAACCCGAAAGTCTTGCGCTCCAGCAGGCTGTCAAGGCTTAGGCGCCCCCGATTGTCCCGCTGAGCGACCACAATTCTCGTGACCCCCTCGGCCTGGGCGACTTCGAGCACCTTGTCGGGTGTACCAAGCACTCGCTGTCGGTCGAGTCCGAGTGTGCGCTCGGCCGGGTCCGCCAAAAAGCCCACAACCCTGTAGCCCAGATGCCCGAGCTGCTCGATCTCGCGTGCGAGAGCGAGCGCGGTTGGGTCGGACCCGACGATCAGAACGTTCTCGTTGAGTATTTTCTGCCAGGCCCTGGCCATGATGACGTGCCGCCAGAGCAGCAGGAACGCGGTCGACAGTGCCATTGCGGGTAACAAAACGCCACGCGCGGAGGACAGGCCGGGGAGAACGAGGTAGACGGCCCACAGCAAGAACCCAGAGAGAGCCAGAGCGCGTGCGAGCTTGAGCCAGAGTTCGCCGACGGGCAGACGCCGATTGAAGTTGTAAAGGCCGTTGAAGTAGAGGCACAGACCGATGACGGTACCGAAGATTGCGCCTCCAGCCCAGAGGTTCAGAGCCGAGTGACCGTCAGCAATCGCGTCCGGCTTGCCGTCAAACGACTCCGCAAGCAACACCGCCAGCCAGAAAGCGCCGAGCAGGAAGCCCGTTTCACACAGAAACGAGATGAGTCCAACTCTACCGATCTGACGCTCAAGAAGCATTTGGAAGAAAACGGTTCTTTGTTGTTTACCTGCCGGCTACCTGGCTCTGGTGTCACCGTGACGCGCCGAACCCCGCCACGAAACCCCTTTTGTCCCCTTTGTCATGGGTCACGCCGGACGGGCATCATGCAGTGCGTGCATGCGGTTAGTCAAATAGTAGGCTGGCTATGGGTGCACGACACCAGAGTGGTGGGGTGGGGAGAAGGTTGACGGTGAGGAGCAGTTGGCATAGTGCCAAGGAACACTTGAGCGAGGTGGGGCGGGCGATCTATGGCACCAGGAGCGAACTGGCCAACGCCTGGACCCGGCAGCGCTACGACCAACTCGAGGCCGGAAACCTCGACGCCCTTCTGACAGTCCTCGGAACTTTCAGAATCAGCTGTGAGGAAGCCAGAAAGGCCATCGCCGGCAAGAACGTCGGCCATCGCTCCCGGGCCTCCACCTGCTGCGGGATCGCGATGCGGTCTACGGCTTCGCCTTCCGCCATCGTGTGGCCGGACTCGGCATCACCGAGGTGCTCACCGCTCCCAGCTCTCCCTTGCAGA
>Ga0114948_10000658_pt1 | contig 13913 bp, 7 predicted proteins | sample CR04metaG_FD_83877 | JGI IMG/M metagenome (GOLD analysis project Ga0114948, IMG submission 83877) | Deep subsurface microbial communities from Mariana Trench to uncover new lineages of life (NeLLi) - CR04 metaG | ecosystem: Environmental > Aquatic > Marine > Ocean trench > Sediment | place...
GGCGAAGGGTGGCACGATACCGGCTTTGTAGGAGAAAAAGGCTCGCTCTATCCAACCGCCTTCCCGAGCGAGACCGGCGTAGGTTTCTTGTATCAAACGGTGATACCGCGGACCTGGTCGTTGGTCGTGGTCTCGTCCGGCGGACGACTGGCGCGGCGGGCTGCTACGGCGCGGATCTCCGAGCCCCGCCCGGTGGTTGTTTCGACTCAGGCGGACTCCGTGGCGCTGCGCTTTGCGAGTGTCGAACCCGAGGCGAGCGGAGCCGGTCGCGCATCGATCGAGACCCGGCTGGAGTGGCTTCGGGCACCATGAGGTCCCGGCGTTTCGGTGTGGTGGCGCTCTGGGCGGCCGCGCTCCTGGGTTCGGCCGGCGGGGGCGAGGTAGGCGCTGCCGACGTGTACTGGGCGTTCGGCGACAGCATTACCTGGGCCGCCGGGCTGGACGGCGAGACCTTTCCCTCCGGCCAGCATTTTTGTGGCACGCCGGATGTTCCGTACCCGCCGAATCCGTGCGGCTACCAGGGTCGGCTGCAGGCGAGCCTGGGGAAGACCGTCTGGAACCGCGGCAGGGCCGGTGAAACGACCGCTGGTGGCCTGACCCGAATCGTTCTCGCTGGTGAGCCGCTCGAGACCGACCGCTGTAGTGATTCGGAGGCCGGCGACGTTGTGCTGATCATGGAGGGCACCAACGACGGCGGTCAGTCGGCATTGACCAACAAGGCCAATCTCGCTTTCATAGTCGACCTGGCCACCTCGAAATGCGTTCACAGCGCCATTGCCACACTCATTCGGCGGCTGCAACCGTCGCCAATTGGCTGGTTGATCGGCGACCCGGATCACCCCTACACCGCGGATCTGTCCTCGAAAATCAGCGACATCAGTATCGACAAAAATCGTGCCTTGGTGGACGTGTACGCCTCGATATGTCCCATCCAAGACTGCTTCTTCGCCAACTATTGGCCCTATATCGTCAACGGCGACCCCGGGCATATCGACGCTTCGGGCTACGATCTGATGGAGCCGATCTTCTACGACCTGATCACGGACAGACCGGTGGCCGGCGCGGTGACCAACTTGTCTCCGTCGACCAACATCACCGACACGACTCCGACGTTCTCCTGGAACGAGCAGATCGACTCGGACTGGTACTTCCTCGAGGTCAACGGCGGAGCCAGTCACGGCTCCTGGTACCCGGAGGAGGCGATCTGCTCGGGCGGGTCCTGTTTGGTGACGCCCGGAGGAATGATGCCCGGAGGCCATCACAGCTGGCGCGTGCGTACCCGCAACCTCCAAGGTGTCGGCGCCTGGAGCGCCACCCAGGCTTTCTCGATCGGCCTGCCGGGGCCGGCCAATCCCATGACTCCGACCGGAGACATCTTCGACGCCACGCCGGATTACACCTGGACCGAAGCCGCCGACGCAACGGGCTACGAGATCGAACTCGAGGACTCGCTAGGCGGCGTTGGGCAGCCGGACACCTCTGCGCCTTCCTGCGGCGGCGGCACGTGTTCGGTGACAACGCTCCCCGGAGGCGCTCTCTCCGCCGGCGCCTACGCGTGGCGCGTACGCGGCACCAACGGCTCCGGTGAGGGACCGTGGTCTGGACAGCTGGCGTTTACTCTCTATACTGCGGCGCCGGCGGCTCCGACCTTGGTCTACCCGCTCGACGACGTCTTCGCGACGTCGCCCGCAACGCCAACCTACCGCTGGTTGCCGGTGCTGGGGGCGACCACCTACGACGTCAAGGTCGATGGCACGGTTCCGGCAGCGCTGGATAATCTGCTCGCCAGCATTCACTGCACAAACGCGCTGTGCGAGGTCGCGCAACCGACGAGTCTCACCGTCGGCGCAAACACCTGGACCGCACGAGCTGGCAACATCCACGGCGAGGGCCCGTTCGCCGGACTCGTGAGTTACGAGCTGCTTGCGTGTTCGCCGCCCGACCTCGTGGTCGATGATGTGACGATGCCGCCCTTCCGCGCTTGCGGGACGGTGTCGACCGCTGCGAGTGGTCTTACCGTCGGCTTCGGCGAGGACGTGATCTTTCACGCGGGTTCGAAGATCGAGCTGGGCGACGGCTTCGTGGTCGAGTCCGGCGGTTCTTTCACAGGCCGGGTCGATTACTGAGGGGCTTCACTCCGATCGGCTGCTCAGGTCATCCAGCGAGCCAGATCTTCTTTGAGTTGGGCGTGCTCCGGCCGGCCGGCCAGATTTCTCCACTCGAGCGGATCCTCGTCGTGGTCGTAGAGTTCCTCCGTGCCGTCGGCGTAGCGGATGTAGCGCCAGCGCTCGGTTCGCACCGCGTGGCTGGGGCCGTCCGTGGTCGTGACCGCGGGCAACTCCCAGGTGGCTCCCGGATCCCGTAGCAGAGGCACGAGGCTGCGGCCATCCAGACCCTGCCTGGCCGGTAATCCGCAGAGCTCGGCCAGGGTCGGATAGATGTGAATCGTGGTCACCGGCTGCTCGCAGCGCCCCCCTGGCTTGGTGACGCCGGGCACCGAGACGATGAATGGTACCTGGGTGGCTTGCTCCCAGAGCAGGTACTTGCCCCAGTGGCGCTTCTCGCCGAGCATGAAACCGTGATCGCTCGACAGGACGACGGCGGTCGAGTCGGCGTAGGGGCTCTCGTCGAGCGCGTCGAGGAGTCTGCCGACCATGGCATCGACGAAATGAATCGCGGCAAGGTATGAGGCGACCGCTTGCCGCCACTGACCACCGCCGACGATATGCCCGTAGAGCCGGCCCATCCGGCGGTTCTTGGCGAACCGGGGCACGTCGCTCAGATCCCGGTTGAACACCCGGGGCATGGTGACTTTCTCGAAAGGAAACGGCCTGAAGTACTTGCGCGGCACGAAGTTCGGCAGATGGGGTTGGAAGAAGCCCGGCGCTAGGAAGAACGGGCTTGTATGCTTTTTTTGGAGTTGCCGGATCGCCCAGCGGACCAACTGCCCGTCCCACATTTTGTTGTCGGAGATTCTGAGCGGACCGAAGTTGGTCATCGACCACTCTTTCCAGCCGAACCGATCGTCGGTGCGGGCGGCGTAGGCATCCTCGGGCACCGGCTGGAAGCGCTGATGCCAGGACGCGTCGTCCGGAGCGTGGAAGACCTTGCCGCCGGCCAGCACGCGGTAGCCGTTGGCCATGAAGTGCTGCGGCAGCGTGACCACGTCGGGAAGCATCTCTCGCAGAAGCGGAGACTTGTTGGTGAAGATCCCGGTCCTGGTCGGCATCAGCCCGGTCAGCACGCTGGTGCGCGATGGGTAGCAGATTGGCGCCGGGCAGTAGGCGCGGGAAAACAGCGTTCCACGATCGGCCAGCCGATCGATGTTGGGCGTGCGAGCCTGCGGATGACCTCCCAGGCAGCCTACCCAGTTGTTGAGATCGTCAATGGTAATGAAGAGAACGTTGAGCGGCCGCCGACCGGCGCAGCCATTCAACAGAGGCGCGCCGAGGAGACTCGCAGCACTCCACTTGAGGACATCTCGGCGGCTGAAGTCGCGCATCGAAGTAGTCTATGTGCCTGTCGCTCGCGCGCAGACCATTCGGTCAGGGGGCTGCGGATGGCGGCTTCTGCTCGAGACTACGCACTAGCGCAAGGGCCGCGGCGTAGTCCTCGTCGACCTCGATATGCCGGAATTCGGCGTTTCTGCCCACTAGATGAAGATTGTGATAGCGGCCGAACTCCTCCTCGGCCTCCATGCGCACCACGTCGAAGTGTTGGTCGTAGACCGGGTAGCCAAATCGTTCGTAGATGAGCTTGGTGTCGAGAACGTCTTCCTCCCGGAGCAGACCGTAGCGCTCCAACCCGGCCAGGGCGTCCTTGACCGGATCGTCCGTCGGCACGGTGATCTCGGCCACCGCCACCGTCTTGTCGTCAGGCGTCCCGGAGTCGCTGAAGTTCTTGAACTCGGCGAATCGGTTGATCACCACGTCGCGATCGCCGAAATATACCCAGTGATAGGGCATGATGCGGGGCTTGGCGACCAGGAAATAGACCAGTTGCACCGCCTGAAAGCGAAATGAGAAGTCCCTGCCCAGCATTCGTCCCAGAATCGTGGCAGGAATCGTCGAAACGACACGGTCACAGGGGAAGGCATGGGAGCCGTTGGCGTCGGTGTAGGTGACCCCGGTGATCTCTCCGTCGCCGAGCTCAAGGCCGGTGACCCGGCTGTTGAACCGGACCGAATCCCGCACCTTCTCGTACAGCGCTTCGCTGATGGCGCCGTAGCCACGCTCCTTGGGGTAGTAGAACTCACGGAAGAAGATCTTGGTGTTGCGGCGGAATACGTCCTTGAGCCCTGAAACGCGCAGCTTCTGGCGGCCCCATTCGACCGAGATCTCCGCCGGAGACACGCCGAACATCTTCTCCGTGTAGGGTTTGAAAAAGAACTCGTAAAGCCCGTGTCCGAACTTGTTGATGGCCATGTTCTCGAACGATTCCTCGGGGAGCTTGGGCTTGAAGAGGTAGCCGAAGACCAAGCGGCTGGTCAGGCGAGGCGAGAATCGCAGAAGCAGCTCCACCGGATTCACCGGATCCCGGACCATCTTGCCGCCAATGCAGATCTTGCTGCGGCGCTGGTGTTTCTTCATTGGCACCAAGGCTAGAAGATGCTCGAGCGCCTCCTTGTCGTGGGTGAAGAGCCTGTGGGGAGCTATGTCGCAGAAGAAACCGTGCCACTCGAAACTGCGCGCCAGTCCTCCGATCCGGTCGCTGGCCTCGAAGATGGTTACGTCGTACCCTCGCTCCTTGAGCAGGCTCGCGCAACTCAGGCCCGAAACTCCGGCGCCTAGGATCGCGACCCTCTCCTGCTGGTGCCCCATGGACTCATTCATGGTCAGAACTCCTTCGACAAGCCGCAGCCGTGCCGTGCCCGATATCAGAGTTCGCGCAGGAACGACTCGATCGGCTCGAGAAGATACGCATTATATGCAAAGTGCTCAATCCCCATTCTCTCCTTCCGCAGCCGGCGCCCGTTTTTCGAAGAGGTCGAACATGCCTATTTTTCCAGCCTTTTCGAACTCGAACGTCAGGTAATCGCGCAGTAGGGGAAGGTCGGCCAGCATCCTATATGGTTTTCGCAGCCAAGCCCGATTCTCGATCACGACCAGCTTGATCTCGTGCGCTTTCAGGTCGCGCACAATGCGGCGATCCAGCTCGACGTCATAGTCGTAGGGATAGGTCAAGCCTTTGTAGAACGCCACGACGGGCTGAGGCGAAGGCACACCGAGAAGACCGTAGAAGATAGTGAAATCGGCGAACACAAAAAAGCTACCATCGCTCTCGCCGAGCCTCCCGTAAAGCTCACGAAAGTCTTCCTCAGTCACCCTATAGCGCCCCCAGATAACTGTCGGGTCACCCCAACGCAGGTGGCTCAGGTTGTCGTCATTGAGGTACGCCTCGGGGAACGTCGACTCTTTGAAGATGTCATGAGTCTGACGCGACCAGGAAACCATCACACCGGCCGTCGTCACCGCCGCCAGGCAGACAAACCCGATCGCCGCCACCGTTTTCTTGAAACCGGCCGGGCTCTCCTCGGACAACTCGAGCGCGAGAGCCATCCCGGTACCGGCGATGACGCCGAGCAGTGCGTAGCCGTTCTCGGCCTGATCGCCGAGACTGAGTATGAAGAGATTCTGAGCGTAGAGAAGATAGAGACAGAGCAGTGCCGCCAAGGGCAGTCGGCTTTCGCTTCCCAACAAGCGCTTTCGGTATCGAAAAAGCACGATGCCTGCGACGATGACCAAAACCAGCTGAGGCCCGACGAAATAGCTCGACAGCACGCCGTCGTTGGTCAGCGACAAGACCTGGAGAAGCGTTCCCGAACTCTCGCCGATGCGTTCCTTCAGGCCGAAATTCGCCGGCAGCACCAGAAAGTAGCGTACGAACGCTTCCAGGTCCGAGAACAACCACAGCCAGACGACCAGGAGCGCAACACTAGAGCCCACCCCGGCGAGAAAGCTCGCGCCGTGAGCCGCCAGCCGGCGAAGGCGGCCCCAGCCGGTGAAGACCAACAGCAACGCGTACAACGGCAGAAAGAGGGCCGCTACGCTCTGCTTGGCCATGAAGGCAAGAAAAAAACCGACCCCCCCGACAACGGTCGCGCCGAGACTCAGACGCGGTCTGCGGTCGCGCACGGCAGTCGCAAAGAGGAGGACGGTGATCGCCAAAAGCGAGAAAAAGAATGCGGTTTGGCCGTGCCAGATGATGCCGGTCGGCGAGATGAACCAGCACGTCGTTACCAGGCCAGACGCGTACGCGACCAGCCACCGTCCTGGGAAGAGCAGCTGAACGAACCAGATCGCGATCAAAACCGCGAAGACGTTCATCGTGGCACCGCCGAGAAGAAAAGCGAAGTAGTTAACCCCGAAGAGCTCGAAAAAGCCGGCTTGGATGGTCAAGCCGGTCAGGTTGTAAGGGATGAAGAAATCCCTGAAAGGCACTTGTCCGGACGCTATCCGGTAGGCGCCGTCGAAATAGGGCGAAAAATCGAACGGAAAAAAGCCCCGCTCGCCGGCCTTGAACGGCAGGACAAAGGCAAACGCCAGGATCGGCAGCAGACCGATCCATTTCAACTGAGCCGACCGGCGCTCGCTTCGCGTCAAATCGGCGGGCCTCCTTCTCTCGGGAAGAGCTTCACGCCGAGGCGCCGCTTGTCGCGTCCTCCCGGCGACCAGTCCCTGTCAGTCCAAACGAGAAAAAGCCGGTCGGAGCGCGGCGGCACGGGCGTTAAGGTGATGGCTTGAAAGCCGGGTTTCTCGAACCGGAATTTCCGCACCAGTTCGCCGTCGTCGACCGAGGCGACGATCGGTAGATCCGCTCCCTCTGCGAGGCAAGCCAGCCGCAGCTGCACTATCTTCGGCGACGGACCCGGGTTGGAAACCACGATTCCGGCCGCGGACGTTCCCCTGGTCCAGTAGTCCGGACTCGAGCCGACGACGAGCACGTCCTCCCCCAGCGGAAGGCCGCCTCCACCCGGAACACGAGCCCGCTCGAGAACGCGTCTCTCCAGAAGCTGCCGCTCGGAGCGTCCGGGCCTGGAGCGGATCGCCTGCAGGATCGCCAGGAGAGCGCGCTCCTCGGCGCCGGGGCCGGTGGGCGTGAGCACCTTGACCCCCAGGCGCCGGGTATCGCCTGAGCCAGGACGCCAGGCCGCCGATGGCCAGATCACGTAGAGCCGCCGACCCCGTCCCGCAACAGGGGACAGGTCGACCTCACGAACCGCCGCGTTCTCGAAGTCGTAGCGCACCCTGCCGCCGCCATCGTCGATGAAGACAGCGGCGGGAAGGTCCTCGTTCGATGCCGCCAGCGCCAGACCCACGCTCGGCAACCGCTCGCCGGCCTCGCCGTTCGTCACCAGCAGCCCGATCGGGCGCGTGCCGAAAGACCAGTGGTCCGGCGTCACCCCAACCAAGCGAGCCTCGAATCCGGGTAACCGAATTGTCTGGGGGTTCTCGAGTTCGGCAACTGCAACCGCCAATCGCTCGAAGTCCCCGGCCTCCGCCCTCTGCCGCAGCGCGGCGAGCTGGGCGATGATGTCGTTCTCAGGACGCTCGAGTAGGGTGAGGCGATCGGACGAGTACACCGGCTCATAGCGAAAAAGCTCGGTCAGTTCCTGGTAGATCTTGTCCTCACGGTGTCCCCAGACCGCGACGTACTCCGCGAAGCCCGCGATCGCTCCCGGCGCAATTCGGTCGGAGGGCCTTTCGCCGGGATAGCGTTCCAAGCCATTGGCGGTGTAGCGAATGGGGAAGTGCCCGGAGTGACGTGGCGCGGCTTGATAGTGATAGAAGTTCGCGCCGCGCAGGGCCAGAGCGTAGAGGGAGTTGCTGTTGGCCATAGGATCGACCACCTCTCGGCTGCTACGCCCGCCGAGAGTGTAGGTGAAGACATGGGCTCTCTCCGGGAGCCTTTCGGCTCCGGCCAAAAACTCCTCGAGATCGCGGTTGACCGACCCGAAGACCCCGCTGAGATACATCACCTGAGCCAGGGCGAGGGCGGCTGCCGGAAGCGTCGTCCATAGCCGGAGGCTCGGCACAGTGGAGATCGTCGCTACCGTGAAGATCCAGGCAAGCAAAGCCAAGCGCTGGTCGACAAACCCTCCGGCGCCGACCGCGTGGGGAGCCGCGAGACTCGAGGCGAAGCACAGCACCGCAAGCAGTCCCAGGGCGCGCCTGCCGTGGTTGTCCGGACCGCGAAAGCCCCGTTTCAATGCGAGGTAGGCGACCGTGGCGAGAAGCAGCGGCCCGATCACCGCCGCCACCGAAGGCTCGATGCCGCCGAAGGAGGTGGCAACGCGCAGCGTGAGCAAGGAAAACGCGCGATCCCCGATGTCGCTGAAATACTCCCACCGGCTGTCGATGCCGGACGACGACGGCCACAACAGGAGCCCGGCCAGAGCCGCCGGAAGCCACGACGACAGCGCCCGCAGCCAGTTGCTCCGGCCGGCCACCAGGGTGCACACTCCGGCGCCGAGGCAAGCTGCGGCAAAGCCCATCAGGTGAACGAAGTAGGCTGACAGGAGTAGCGCGTTGCAAACCAGAGCCAACCAGGCGGACCTGCGCCCGAAACTGCTCCACAGCAATCCGAGGATCAAGAGCGCCAGAGACACGCTCCACAGGAAGTTGAAGAAACCCATGAAGAAGAAGAAATTGAGCGACAACGAGACGGCCAAAAGAGCCGGTAGGGCGCTCGCCAGCCCCATGCGGCGCAGAAGAAACAGGAACGACAGCGGAAAGACGATGACGTGAATCGAGGCGCCCAGCTTCTCGACTTGCGGCGGCGAGAACCAATTCAACCCGACCGCCAGAAAGGCCGGATAGGCGAGATTCGGATATACCGAAGTCGGGTTGCGCTCGAAGTAGCGGGCGAGATGCGAGTCGTTTGCAGGTGCCAACTCGCGAAAGGCCCAGGCGCTGTAGAGATGGGCGGGTCCGTCCTGAGTGGGCAGCCGAGGATAGGCCCAGATCAGTGACAGCTGAGCAGCGACCACCAGCAGGAGCAGCGACCAGGCGAACCGGGAGCCCCAAGGACCGCCGCGTCTTCGCGGAGACAGAGACATGGCAGATCAGTCTGGGGGGGCCTGTAGAGTGGAGCGTCGCATTGGCGCGCCGGTAGCATACCGTGTCCCGACGGACTCGAAGAACGTGGGCAGAGTGGCTACTTTGATCTAGTTGCCGTCGCCCAGAACGTCACCTTGCTGTGCTAGCGTTGCGCCACCGCCTGAGCGGACCGGCCCGTGTCGAAACCCAAGAGAAACCGCAATCGGGTCGCCGAAGAGGCCGAACCACCGGCTTCTCCAACCGGCGCGATCCAGCTCGCGCTGTTCGTTCTCGCCCTAGTCTGCTACGGCTACTTCTACCAGGCCGGAGGCTGGAACCAGAACTGCCGATTCGACCTGACCCGCGCGCTGGTTGAAAATCACAGCTTCAAGATCGACCCGACCCACGAAAACACCGGCGACAAGGCGCTTCGAGACAGTCACTACTACTGCGAAAAGGCGCCGCTGGTGTCCTTTCTGGGTGCGCCCGCGCACGCGGCCGCCCGGCTGGTGATCGGCGCCGAGGCCACCGACCGCCAGCTCAACGGCGCCGCCTACGCCGCCACCGTGACGGCGGTGTCACTGCCGTCGGCTCTGGGCGTGGTGATCTTCTTTCGCCTCATCGTCGCCATGGGTCTGGGTCTGGTGGCGGCCACCTGGAGCTCGGTCGCCTGGTCGTTGGGCACCATGGCATTCCCCTACTCAACGAGCCTCTACGGTCACCAGGTCTGTGCGGTGTTGCTTCTCCTTTCGGCGTACCTTCTGTTCGGCGCGGCGACGAACCTGGAGAAGCGCGGCCGCGCCCGGATGCTCGTAGCCGGAGCGGCGCTTGGGCTGGCCTTCGCCGCCGAATACGCCGGCGCTCTGGGCATCGGCTGTCTGCTTGTCTACGCTCTCTATTCGTTGCGCGGGAAGAGGCCTCTGCTCTGGCTCGCTCTCGGAGCCGCGATCTCGCTCGTGCCTTTGCTGGCCTATCATGCGAGCGCATTCGGTAGTCCTTTTAGTCTCGCCTATCGCTATTCGATCCACCGAGTGCGTCACGCCGGCTTCTTCATGGGGATAGGCGGCCCGAGCCCGCGGGCTCTGTACGGGATCCTGTTCTCGGAGTACCGCGGCCTCTTCGTCTCGGCGCCCTGGCTGCTCACCGCCGCGCCCGGGTTTCTGGCTCTGCTGCGCCGCGAGCGGACCCGCGCGATCGCGCTGACGGCCGCCGGTGTCTGCGGAACCTACGTCTGGCTCAACTCATCGCTACCCGATTGGCGGGCCGGTTGGGGCTTTGGTCCGAGGTTTATTATCGCATCGCTCCCGTTCTGGGCCCTTCTGGCCGCCGGCTGTTGGACGCCGATCAGACGCTCGGTCGGAATCAGGCGCAGCTGGCTCACCGGCGGTCTGCTGGCGGCGGTGGTAGTTTCGGTCGCGATGATGCTGGTCGCCACCGCTGTCGGACCGGAGGTTCCCGGAACGGTTCTGATGCCCTTTCGCGAGTACTTGGCACCGAAGTTCGCGACCGGGTTGCTGGCAATCAACACCCAGTCGATCGACAGCCTCCGCCCGGGCACGACCAGCGCGGCCTGGAACTGGGGGCAGATCGCCGGTCTGACCGGGCTCTGGAGCTTGGTGCCGCTGTTCGGCGCTACTCTGCCGCTGTTCGAGTTCCTACGCCGGCGTGTGGGTTGGGGCAACTGCCGTCACGGTTCGTGAGCCAGCCTCCGCTGCGCCGCGCCCCGCCGTCGGACCGCGAGCTCCCACGCAAGCCTGTCTACGAATCGCACCGAACTTCGATCCGCTTCGAGATCGGCGCGCCGAACGGAGTCCCCTCTCTCATCATTGACCAGCGGGTCTCATAGGGGCCGGGAGCCACCGGGGCGGTCAGCTCGAGCCGGAACGTGGTTCTCTCGCCCGGAGCGACTTCCGTGCCGCTCGCGATAGGTAGGCGATGACCGTCGGAACGAAATACCTCCTTCGTGCCCAGGACCGGGCCGAGCTCATAGAGGTCCGTGCGCCGCCAAGTCGACTCACCGGTGTTTCTCATCCTCATATCGACGGCAAACGACTGACCACACTCCGTCGTCCGCGGGAACGGCGCGGAACCCACCTCAGCGGCGTCGCGGCCCCTGGCCACGATCTCGGCGATTGCCTCGGCCAGAATAGCTGTTCCGTCCTCGTTGAAGTGACAGCAGTCGTCGAGATAGAGAGTGCCGGTCGCCTCTTTGAACAGGTACGAGAAATCGTGGAACGACACTCCGTCCTCTCCGGCCCGTCGCGCAATCCGTCTCAACTCCGGATAGCCAGCCTCTACGCCCGGCCGGTACTCGTGATCTTCCCGATAGGCGACCCGCCGTTCCTCGGTCGTCAACGGCTTGGAGCCTTCTACGTATTGATTGGGTTGCAGGAAATGGTAGTACTCGATCCCATTCGCGCTGGAAAGGCGCTGCATTTGAACCGAGCTCTCCCACCACATACGCGCCAAACCCCGGTACAGATCCTCGAGCGCTCCCGGATTCCAGGCCGGGCCCAGCGTCTGATAGCTATCGCCCAGCTGGGTTTCGCTCAACACCGTCGCTTCAGCCCGCGTGGTCTGAAAACCGAGACGGCGGTCGCGCAGATGCCAGACCAGCCCAGCCGTGAAGCTCCAGCGCGACCACGGTTTCGAGAAGAGTTCGGCGAGCTGGGCGCGGCTTTTGCGCAAATAGGCGATCTCTCCGAGCGAGAGCCGCAGCTTCGGTCCAAGCATGGCGACACGGTAGTACCAGTCGCGAGGAAAGAACGGCCACACGTGCTTGGGCACCAGATCGACCGGCGGAAAAGCCACCTCGTTGAAGCCGTCGATGTTGATCACGATCGCTGGCCTGGCGCCGTTGACCAGAAGAAAATTCAAGGCCATGAGCTGCTGCGGCTGCTTGAACCCGCCGAGAGCTGCCGAGGCCACGGTCACTTTCTTACCCGCGAAGCGATCCGAAGCCTCGAGCGCCGCCGCCAGGTCGGCTCCCGAAAGCCGCACGAAGATGTCGGCCACGGAACCACCGAAGACGGCCACGATGACTTGCTGTCGGGGAGACTTCCCGAAGAGGACCTGGGCGCTGCGATCGAACCCCAGCTCTACCGCCCAAGGGACTCTGCCGCCTCTGCGTTTGCGGCCCCGGCGACGCACGGAACCAAGGAAAGGATGCAGCACGTGATCGTCGGCTCTGAACACCGGACGATCCCCGAGCACGCCTTCGGGCAGCGTTTCCGTATCGCCGGTATCGAGAACCTCGTGACCACGGCGAGCCTGGAGCCGGCCGTAGCTGACCAAGCCGCCGGTGAGCACACACAGCGCACCGAAACTCACGATTTCCAAGGTCGAGAGACTCACCAACACGAGAGCGAGAAGCCGGGTTGCGCGACCCCGCATCGCCTTGGACTTTGCCGCAGTGACCACCGATGGCAAGCATATCCGAGACACCGGGGCGGTTGACGACCCAAATCCGGCTCGCGTATCGGCTTGAGCGACCAACACTATCGTGCTGGAATGCGGCTTGGCGGCAAAAGCCGGCGAACCTGAGAGACCATGAAGCGAGTCGCCGCGATCGCCGTCCTGCAGTTGCCCGGGTCTTTCGCCCTGGCTCTGATTCTCCTGCTACAGACCAACACCCTCTCCTCGAACCCAACCTGGACGGCGACCAAGACCACTCTCGCGCGCGGAGTCATGGGCGCCAACCACTTCGTAGAAGGGCGCAAGGCCACCCAGCAGAACGCACTCGACCTCGGTGCCTGGCACGGTTATCAGGAGGTGGTCCTCAACCGACCGGTCGGCTCGACCACGAGCCGGATCTCTTTCGATGTCGCTCTCGAAGACGACGCCTACCTGAGCTTCATCTTTAACAAGAAGGAGTCCGGCTTCCAAGGAGTTCGCCTGAGCCGGAACCCGAGATTCGCCAACATGCTCTTCACCGCGGACGGTCAGGGCCGGTTCTTGTCGAAAACCCCGTTTGCGCTCAGCAAGCCGATGATCGGCGCAACGAGCCATGCCATCGACCTGGACTTCGGCGGCGGCGAGCTGCGGCTCAGGGTCGATCGGAAGCTGGAGGGCAGCTTTCCGGCGACCCTCGAGACCGGTACCCAGATAGCGTTTCGCGGAGGCTTCGAGTCCGCGGTGATCGACAACATCAGCATCGTCGATCGAGACTCGAAAGTCTTCCAGGAGGACTTCTTCGAGAGCCGCGGCATCGCGCTGTGGAGCCTCGTCGGCTTCATACTGCTGTCGCTGTCGAGCACGGTGGTGGCCGCTGTGCTCGGGCGCAAGCGTCCGGAGAGCGGCTCGGACCGCACGCTCCTGTTCACCTTGATCACCATGCACCTGGTCCTCGCGATCATGCTGGCCATTGCCGTGTTCGCCGTGTACTACCTCCAGGGTCGCGCCTATCCATTGGCGGTGGATCTCGAGGAGAACGAGACCCAGTGGGCGCTCAGCGAAGCACGTACCCTGGACCGACACATCCGCCGAACCTACAGCCCAAGGCCGAGACCGGCGACCTACCGCATCCTTTTCGTTGGCTCCTCACAGACCTGGGGCGCCGGCGCGGCCAATCTGCAGGACGTGGTCTCGGAGCAGGTTGGCCGCAAGCTCGGGGCGCGCCTGGCAGAACGCGGTCTCGCGGCCGAGGTCATCAACACGGGGATTTCGGCGCTGGATTCACGACGCCTGATCGGCAGGTTCTACCTGCAGAAATGGATCAACCTGGCTCCACACTTGGTGGTCGTCAATCTCTCCAACAACGACGCCTCTGACACCGAGGATCTCACCCGAAACCTCGAGGCGCTGATTTTGGCCAATAGAGCGAGCGGCATCGAAACCTTGCTGGTCAAGGAGGCGCGCTCGACCGAAACGGAGACC
>Ga0114948_10000667_pt1 | contig 13833 bp, 11 predicted proteins | sample CR04metaG_FD_83877 | JGI IMG/M metagenome (GOLD analysis project Ga0114948, IMG submission 83877) | Deep subsurface microbial communities from Mariana Trench to uncover new lineages of life (NeLLi) - CR04 metaG | ecosystem: Environmental > Aquatic > Marine > Ocean trench > Sediment | place...
ACAAAATTAAGGGTAGTACCGGTTTAGATATTTTTCTAACTCAAGGATCTGAAAATAAAATAGTTGTAGAGGCAGATGAAAATCTATTAGATATTATTGAAACCAATATTTCCAATGGAAAATTAACTATTAGAGCAGACAAAAATATTGGGAGATCAAAATCTAAAAAAGTATATGTTACCTACAAAAAACTAATTAGTGTTGAAGCTACAAGTGGAGCAGATGTAATTGCCAATTCAATATTAAAAAGTGAATCGCTTACATTGAAAAGTAGTAGTGGAGCCGATTTAGAAGTAGAAGTTTTATCAAGGGAATTATTTGTTGAAACTAGCAGTGGAGCAGACATAGAATTATCTGGTAAAGCAAGCTCATTAAACGCACGTGCTTCAAGTGGCAGTGATCTAAATGCAAGAAAACTCACCGTGAACAATTGTAATGCAAGAGCTTCAAGTGGAGCAGATATTACAATTACCGTTAAAGAAAAGCTAGACGCTAAAGCATCTAGTGGAGGGGATATCAACTATTATGGAGATCCTGAAGCAGTAACAAAAAAAAATAGTTCTTCAGGAAGCGTGAGAAAAATGTAATAGCATTTCAAAAATATAACCACCAAAAAATAAACGCCATTCTATCTTTTATTTAAATGATGAGTGGCGTTTTTCATTTGCTTCAATTTTAACAAACAATTAATGCTAATCAAAATGAAACTTCCAATTGGATTAACGATACTATTAATTTTAAAAGACCTATATAATTTATTAGTATTTGTGCCTTTCTTATTATTATTATAGCTTTGTTTATAATAGTAGCACTTTTGAACAAATAATGAAAGTACTGGGTCAAATAGTAGATATAGTAAATAGAAGGATTTATAAAGGAGAAATTACCCTGGAAGAAGGAAAAATTAAATCTATCATAGAAAAAGAACACGATGAAGAACATTTTATTATTCCAGGATTTATTGATGCTCACATTCATATAGAAAGTTCAATGTTAGTGCCTTCAGAATTTGCAAGACTAGCTGTTACCCATGGTACTATTGCAACTGTTTCAGATCCTCATGAAATCGCCAATGTTTTAGGAATTGAAGGCGTTGATTTTATGATAGAAAACGGAAAGAAAGTACCCTTTAAATTTTTCTTTGGAGCACCTTCCTGTGTGCCGGCTACCGATTTTGAATCTGCTGGAGCTGTAATAGATTCTGACGGAATTAATAAACTTCTCGAAAAGGACGATATTAAATATCTGGCAGAAATGATGAATCATCCAGGTGTTATAATGGGTCATGAAGACATATTAAAAAAAATATCTTGGGCAAAAAAGTATAATAAACCTGTAGATGGGCATGCTCCCGGTTTACGTGGCAAAGACCTTACAAAATATATTATTGCAGGAATATCTACAGATCACGAATGTTTTACTTTTGAAGAGGGCCTTGAAAAACTTCAGAAAGGAATGAAAGTTATCATTCGGGAAGGTAGTGCAGCAAAAAATTTTGAAGCTTTAATAGATTTACTTCCTGAGTATTATGAAAATATGATGTTTTGTAGTGATGACAAACATCCCGATGATTTAATGATAAACCATATTAATAAATTGTGTGCAAGGGCTATTGAAAAAGGAATTGATATTTTTAAAGTATTGCAAGTTGCATGTATAAATCCTGTAAAGCATTACAATTTAGAAGTTGGTTTATTACAAGAAGATGACCAAGCGGATTTTATTATCGTTGAAGACTTAATTAATTTTAAAACAAAACAAACCTATATCAACGGGGAATTAGTCTTTGCAAATGGAATTTCACTAATTAAATCTGTTTCTTTTACTATTCTAAATAAATTTTATACGAATTTGAAGGTGGTTTCAGATTTTAAATACGCATCAAATACTAAGAAAATAAGAATAATTGAAGCTTTTAACGGTGAGTTAATAACCAATGAGATTATTGAAAAAAGTTTGATAAAAGATGGAAATTTAATATCAAATATTGAAACAGACATTCTGAAAATCACCGTTGTAAATCGATATCAGGATCAAAAGCCATCAATTGCTTTTATAAAGAATTTTGGATTAAAAGAAGGAGCTATAGCATCGTCGGTATGTCATGATTCTCACAATATTATAGCAGTTGGAGTTTCGGACGATTCGATTTGCAAAGCTGTTAATTTAATTATAGAATCTAAAGGTGGAATTTGCGCAGTTTCAAATTCCAAAGAGAAAGTAGTTCCTTTACCTGTAGCTGGCATTATGAGTGATAAAGATGGAGAAACAATTAGTATTTGTTATGCAAATTTAGACAAAATGGCAAAAATGATGGGTTGCACACTTACTGCTCCATATATGACACTTTCATTTATGGCTTTATTAGTAATTCCTTCCTTAAAATTAAGTGACAAGGGCTTGTTTGACTGTTCTAAATTTATTTTTACATCTTTAGAGGTTTATTGAATTTAAACAACAAACCGACAATTAGAAAACACAAACAGTCATTTTAATTTTCTGTTTCAACATAAACTTATTTTAATGCACCTAGATATCTTTCAGAATCTAAGGCAGCCATACATCCTGTACCTGCAGCAGTTACTGCTTGACGGTATTCTTTATCTTGAACATCCCCACAAGCAAATACTCCAGGTAAATTGGTTTTTGTAGATTTTCCTTTAGTAATAATATATCCAACATCATCCATATCTAATACCCCATTAAATAAACCGGTATTTGGCTTATGTCCAATGGCAATAAAAACTCCTGTTACATCAATAACCTTTTTTTCTCCAGTTTTATTATTTTTAACACGAACTCCTTCTACAACACTTTCACCTAATACTTCATCAATTTCTGTATTAAAGAGTACGGTCAAATTCTTTGTATTATTAACCCTTTTTTGCATAGCTTTAGAGGCCCTCATATAGTCTTTTCTAACAAGTATAGTAACTGTTTTACAAATATTAGACAAGTAGGTTGCTTCTTCAGCTGCAGTATCACCTGCTCCAACTACAACAACATCTTGCTTTCTGTAAAAGAAACCATCGCAAGTTGCACAAGCAGATACACCACCGCCTATTAATCGTTGTTCGCTCTCTATTCCTAAATATTTTGCAGTAGCACCTGTAGAAATAATTATAGTTTCAGCTTCAATTTGTTTTGAACCGTCAACAATAACCTTATGAATCCCTCCTACTTCATCACTTAAAGTCACTGCTGTAACCATCCCTAATCTAACATCGGTACCAAATCGTTCTGCTTGATTCTGTAAATGAACCATCATAGTAGGGCCGTCAACCCCATCGGGATAACCGGGAAAGTTATCTACTTCGGTAGTAGTGGTCAATTGGCCCCCAGGCTCCAATCCAGTATATAACACAGGATTTAATTCGGCTCTTGAAGCATATATAGCAGCAGTATATCCTGCTGGCCCAGAGCCAATAATCAAACATTTTATTCTTTCAATTGTTTCAGACATATTATTATTATTCTAAATATTTTAGACTGTAAAAGTAGCAACTTTAGTGAAAACCTTACAGTGAAAGTTATTAAGAATTATTATTCGTCGATTGAATTTTCTTATTATCAATTTTATAATCTATTCCTGTTAGTATTTTAAAAAATTCTTACATTTAGTTTTTTAACAAAATTATAAATGATTCACAACCTAAAAATTAATTCTGAAGAAGAATATTATAGTACCTATAAAAGGAGTATTGAAAATCCGGAATTATTTTGGGATGAAATTGCTGAAAACTTTCTCTGGCAAAAAAAATGGTCAAAAACTTTGGAGTGGGATTTCACAATTCCTAAAGTGAAATGGTTTATAGGTGGAAAACTCAATATAACAGAAAATTGCCTGGATAGGCATTTAAATTCACAAGGTGACAAAACTGCAATTATTTGGGAACCAAATAACCCTAATGAATTTTCAAAACATATAACATATAACGAGTTACACAAACTAGTATGTAGGTTTGCCAATGTACTTAAAAATAATAATATCAAAAAAAGAGATCGGGTTTGTATATATATGCCTATGATTCCTGAATTGGCTATTGCTATGCTTGCTTGTGCTCGTATAGGTGCTATTCACTCCATTGTTTTTGCAGGTTTTTCTAGTAAAGCTATTGCTAATCGCATTAACGATTCCTCTTGTAAAATGTTGATTACAACAAACGAAATGTACCGTGGAACAAAAACGATTCCACTTAAAGAAATTTGTGATGAAGCATTAAAAGATTGTCCATCAATTGAAAAAGTGATTGTCTTTAAACGTACCAATGCTATTACAATAATGGATCAAAATAGAGATGTATTTTGGGATAAGGAAATTGAAAAAGTGAATGATATTAATACTGCTGAAACAATGGACGCTGAAGATGAACTCTTCATATTGTATACCTCGGGATCTACAGGTAAACCTAAAGGAATGGTTCACACTACGGGAGGGTATATGGTAGGAACCACCTATACTTTTTTAAATGTATTTCAGGTGATACAAGACGACATATATTGGTGTACAGCAGATATTGGTTGGATAACCGGACATAGTTATATTATTTATGGGCCGCTTTGTGCTGGTGCTACCACAGTTATGTTTGAAGGTGTGCCTTCCTATCCCGATTATGGCAGGTTTTGGCAAATAGTCGAAAAACATAAAATTACGCATTTTTATACGGCACCAACTGCGATTCGTACTTTGGAAAAACAATCGCTTTCCTTTATCGAGACACACGATATTTCAAGCTTAAAAGTTTTGGGAAGTGTAGGTGAACCTATAAATGAAGAAGCTTGGCAATGGTATCATAATAATATAGGGAAAGGAAATATTCCAATAGTTGATACATGGTGGCAAACAGAAACAGGTGCAATTATGATTTCTTCTCTTGCCGGAATTACCAAAGAAAAGCCCACTTTTACAACTTTGCCTATGCCTGGTGTTCAACCCGTTTTAATGAATGATGAAGGTAATGTAATTGAAGAGAAAAATGCAGAAGGCAGACTAGCCATTAAATTCCCTTGGCCCTCGATGGCACGTACTATATGGGGAAACCATATACGCTATAAAGAAGTCTATTTCTCAACTTTTAATAATAAATATTTTACCGGAGATGGTGCTCTACGAGATGAAAACGAAAACTACAGAATAACAGGAAGAGTAGATGATATTGTTATTGTCTCAGGGCATAATTTAGGAACTGCCCCAATCGAAAATGCTGTTAACGAACATCCTAAAGTTGTTGAAAGTGCTATAGTGGGTTTTCCGCATGAGATTAAAGGTAACGCATTATATGGTTTTGTTATTTTATACCAAAGTGAAGATGCATCATCAGAATTGAAAGTTGAAATTAACAAAGTAATTTCAACTGATATTGGCCCAATTGCAAAGTTGGACAAAATTCAGTTTGTTGAAGGTTTACCTAAAACACGAAGTGGTAAAATAATGCGAAGAATTCTTAGAAAAATTGCCTGTAATGAAATTTCAAATCTTGGAGATATTTCTACATTGTTAAATCCTGAAGTGATTGAAGCTATTAAAGAGAATTCTTTATAAAAAGTGTAAGCTAACTACTTAACTTTTTTGTTTTCACTTCAGTATTGAAGCAAATTTCAACCTTGTTCAAAAAAAAAGCTGAACAATTGTTCAGCTTTCACCGGTCGGGATGACAGGATTTGAACCTGCGACCCTACGCCCCCCAGACGTATACGCTACCAGACTGCGCCACATCCCGAAAATGTGCTGCAAAAATATATAATTTAAAAAGCCCAACAAACAAGTTTGTGTTTTTTATTATAAGCATTAAAAAAACCGTAATTCTCATTACATTTGTAAAAACATATTGATTATGCTCATCATTGGCATCGCAGGAGGTACAGGAAGTGGTAAAACCAGCGTAGTTGAACAAATTGTGGAAGATCTCCCAAAGGACGAAGTATGTGTGATTTCACAAGATTCGTATTACAAAGACACTAGTAACCTAAATTATAAAGAACGACAAAAAATTAATTTCGATCATCCACAAGCCATCGATTTTGATTTATTGGTTAACCACCTCATCGAATTAAAGAAAGGAAACCCTATTGAACAGCCCATATATTCTTTTGTTGAACATAATCGTATTAAAGATACCCTTAAAACCGATCCTAAAAAAGTTGTGATTGTAGAAGGAATATTAATCCTTACAAACCCCGAATTAAGAGACATGTTTGAAATAAAGGTTTATGTCCATGCAGATAGTGATGAGCGTCTTATTAGAAGATTAAAACGTGATATGGCAGAACGGGGAAGGAGTTTGGAAGAAATCTTAAATCGTTATCAAACCACATTAAAACCTATGCATCAACAATTTATTGAACCTTCAAAAGAGTTTGCCGATATAATCATTCCAACAAATCGTTATAACACTGTAGGCGTAGAGGTAATACGAAGTATTATTCATCAAAGATTAGTGTAGTTTTAAAGTGAAATTTTCAGAAATAAAAAATAAAAATTGGTTTAAAGTTCTCAGTAATAAATATTTACTAATTCTTCTCTTATTTATTGCTTGGATGTTTTTTTTCGATACCAATTCTTTTTTTATTCATGATGAATTAAACAAAGACATTAAAACCCTTGAAAAAAATAAAGAATTCTATAAAAATGAAATAAAAAGTGATAAAATTTTTATAGAAAAAATGAAAGATAGCAACGAACTTGAAAAATTTGCACGAGAAAAATATTTTTTAAAAAAAGAAAACGAAGATATCTATATTATCGAAGACATGGACAGTCTGAAAAATAGGAAATCAAATGAGTGAGTTTTTATTTAAAGAATTCAATAACGTTTCCGCTAAAGAATGGAAACAAAAAATTCAATTCGATCTTAAAGGAGAAGACTATAACGAAAAACTCATTTGGCAAAGCAATGAAGGAATAAATGTAAGACCCTTTTATCATCAAGACGATTTTAAAGAGGAATTCATTCCAATACCCGGTTATCCTCAATCCTGGAAAATCGCTCAAGAAATTTTTATTGGAAATGAGACCATTGTCAATAAAATTTTATGTGACGCTGTAAAGCGAGGTGCAGAAGCTGTTTTCCTTACTGCTGAGAAAGATTTTTCATTTGAAATTCTTTTCAATGAATTTTCTTTTTCTGAAATTCCTATCTATTTTAATTTTAAATTTCATTCGGAAGAGTTCATTCTAAATTTGAAGCAATTTCTGTCAGACCTGCCTGCCGGACAGGCAGGAAAAAAGGCAAGGGTATATTATAATATTGACATTATAGGAAACCTTGCTCAGACTGGAAACTGGTTCTATAACCTGAAACAAGACCACACAATCCTCGAAAATATTATATCTAAAGATTCAACTCAACCAATAATTGGTGTTGATACCTCTCTTTACCAAAATGCCGGTGCGAATATTGTACAACAACTTGCTTATGCCTTAGCACATGCAAATGAATATTTAAACCATTTTAAAAATAAGCTTGATATTTCATCAGAGAGTTTCATCACCTTCCATATTGCAATAGGTGCTAATTATTTCTTCGAAATTGCTAAAATTAGAGCATTACGAAAACTATATGCGGCTTTAGCTTTAGAATATAATATTTCTGAAAACTGCCATATAATAGCAAAACCATCAAAAAGGAATAAAACCATATACGACTACAATGTTAATATGCTTCGTACTACTACCGAATATATGAGTGCAGTTATGGGTGGTTCTAACACAATTTGTAGTTTACCATATGACTCATTATACCATAAGAGTAATGAATTTGGAGAACGTATTGGACGTAACCAACTCCTTATTTTAAAATCAGAAAGTTATTTCGATTTAAAAGACAACCCAACAGATGGTACATATTATATTGAAAGCCTTACAATTCAGTTAGCCGAGAAGGCTTTATCTCTTTTTAAAAACATAGAAAAAAATGGAGGTTTTCTTAAGCAATTAAAAGATGGAACTATTCAAAGAAAAATAAAAGAAAGTGCAGAAAAAGAACAGAAACTATTTGATTCCAAAGAAATTGTACTCCTGGGTACAAATAAATATCCAAACCCTAACGATAAAATGAAAAATGACCTGGAGTTATTTCCATTTGTAAAAACCAAAATAAGAAAAACACTAATTGAGCCCTTGTTAGAAAAAAGACTCTCAGAAAAAATAGAACAAGAACGATTAGACAATGAATAAAATGAAAAATACTTTTTTTATAGTAATTGTAGTAACTATTTACTTTAGCTGTGAAGAACCTTTGGAGTATAAATTTCAAAACAGGGAACAGTTAATAGATTGTCATGGAGTTGATAATAAATTAGTACACGAAGCATTATATAGCTTTGAAGATGATATCGCATCTTATTATAACAATAGCTTAGAACCAGGATTTTTAAATTATGATTATGGGTATGCTAGATATATTTATAAAGGTGCTCTGGGAGAAGCAGATTACAAAAATATAGTCTCCAATTATTCTATTAAGGTTTTGAGACGACTACTTCGAGAAAAAGAGCTTTGGAATAAAACAACAGGAGAAAGTAAATTAAATTATAATAGTGAATTTGTAAATTGTTTAATTAATAACATAAACAACAAAGACATTAAAAAAACTCTTCTTTCTCATAAAGAAGTAAATTCGTTAAATCCTAAAATTCTAGCAGACGTATATAGAATAAATATACGTGATGCCCATTCGGACAAATATTTTGCAATGTTTTTAGCCCTGGACACTTATTATCAATATATTATAGATATTGATTTTACGGAAATCAATACAAATGAGTAGAAAGAATCTACAGCATATGACTTTTTCAAAAGAAAACGTCACACCGAATAAAAAATCGGGATCTCAACGGCCTATAAACTTCGTTGCCGGTATCCCTCCCTATTTACGTGGCCCTTACTCAACTATGTATGTTAGAAGACCTTGGACTATACGTCAATATGCAGGTTTTTCTACTGCTGAAGAAAGTAATGCCTTTTACAAAAGGAATCTTGCTGATGGACAAAAAGGACTTTCTATTGCTTTCGATTTAGCTACACATCGTGGTTACGACAGTGATCATGAACGTGTGGTTGGGGATGTAGGAAAAGCGGGTGTTGCCATTGACAGTGTTGAAGATATGAAGATTTTATTCAATCAAATACCTTTGGATAAAATGAGTGTATCTATGACAATGAATGGTGCTGTTCTACCAATAATGGCATTTTACATTGTAGCTGCGGAAGAACAAGGAGTCCCAAGTAAAGCACTTTCCGGTACCATACAAAACGATATTTTAAAGGAGTTTATGGTTAGAAATACATATATCTATCCGCCAGGTCCTTCTATGGTAATTATGAGTGATATCGTTAAGTTTGTCACTTTGAAAATGCCAAAATATAACCCAATTTCTATATCCGGTTACCATATGCAAGAAGCCGGTGCTACTTGTGAAATTGAATTAGCATATACACTGGCAGATGGTTTAGAATATATACGAACCTTATTAAAATCTGGTTTAGATATCGATTCTTTCGCACCACGTATTTCTTTCTTTTGGGCAATTGGGATGAATCATTTTAAGGAAATAGCCAAATTACGTGCAGCAAGAATGCTTTGGGCAAAAATGGTTAAACAATTTAAACCTAAAAATCAAAGATCATTATCCTTAAGAGTTCATTGTCAAACAAGTGGATGGAGTTTAACCCAACAGGACCCTTTTAATAATGTAGCAAGAACTTGTATAGAAGCTACTGCTGCTGTTTTTGGCGGCACACAATCTCTACATACGAATGCACTTGATGAAGCGATTGCACTTCCAACCGATTTTTCTGCCAGAATAGCCAGAAATACACAAATTTACATTCAAGAAGAAACACAAATTACAAAAACTGTCGATCCTTGGGCAGGAAGTTATTATATAGAGAACTTAACTGAAAACATTGCTCAAAAAGCTTGGAAATTAATACAAGAAGTGGAAGAACTTGGGGGTATGACCAAAGCCATCGAAGCCGGTATTCCTAAACTTCGCATTGAAGAAGCCGCTGCTCGAAAACAAGCCAGAATAGATAGCGGACAAGATATTATCGTTGGAGTAAACAAATATCGCTTGAAAAAAGAAGATCCTCTTCAGATTCTTGATGTTGACAATCAAAAAGTACGATTAACTCAAATAGAACGTTTAGAGCTAATTAAATCTGAAAGAAATACACAAAAAGTAACTAAATCATTATCGAAATTAACCCAATGTGCTAAAACAGGTGATGGAAATTTATTAACTTTAGCTATTGAAGCGGCTCGTGAAAGGGCTACTTTGGGTGAAATTTCGAATGCATTGGAAAAAGAATTTGGAAGACATAAAGCACAAATTAAATCTTTTAGTGGCGTGTATAGTAAAGAAATAAAAAAAGACCCCTCTTTTGAAAAGGCAAGAAAACTTGCTAACAAATTTGCTGATTTAGAGGGAAGGCGTCCTCGTATTATGATTGCCAAAATGGGACAGGACGGTCACGATCGCGGTGCCAAAGTAGTTGCAACAGGTTATGCTGATGTAGGATTTGACGTAGATATAGGTCCATTATTTCAAACTCCAAATGAAGCGGCTCAACAAGCAGTAGAAAACGATGTGCATATTCTGGGTATCTCTTCTCTTGCAGCAGGGCACAAAACACTGGTGCCTCAGGTTATTGAAGAATTAAAAAAACAGGGACGTGAAGACATAATGGTAATTGTTGGGGGAGTTATTCCTCCACAGGATTATTCGTTTTTATTCGATGTAGGAGCGGTCGCCATTTATGGTCCTGGTACTAGAATAAGTGATACAGCTATAGATTTACTTCAGATATTGATAGATTCGGTTGATTGATAATAAATATATAATAAAAACCCATCGATTAGGGTTACGAAATTGGATACCTAGTGATATAGTTCCTTTTATTGAAATGAGTCAGGATCCAGAGGTAATGAATTATTTTCCAAAGTTACTTTCTGAAGAAGAATCAAAAGATTTTATTATTAGAATGCAAAGGCATTTTAAAGATTTCGGATTTTGTTATTTTGCCATTGACATATTAAAAAATGAAGAATTTATAGGCTTTACAGGATTGTTACATCAAACTTTTGAAAGCGACTTTACACCTTGTGTTGATATTGGCTGGAGACTAAAACAATCTGCATGGGGAATGGGCTATGCCACTGAAGCAGCTATAGAATGTTTAAGATTTGCCTTTAATATTCTAAAACTAAATGAGGTCTATTCATTCGCTACCAATAATAACATACGCTCTGAAGCCGTGATGAAAAAAATAGGGATGAATATTGTTGGCACGGTGCAACATCCTATGATCGTGGATGATCATAGATTTAAACATTGTGTGGTTTATAATATTAAAAAAATAAAATAAAATGAATTATACTCAAAGAATGTTACGCGATAACGCTTTTAAAGGAAAGACTATAGTAGTAACTGGTGGTGGCAGCGGTCTGGGAAAAGCAATGACAACATACTTTTTGGAGTTAGGAGCTAATGTAGTTATTACTTCCAGAAATATTGAAAAACTTGAAAAAGTTAAAATAGAACTGGAAGAAAAAACTTCAGGAAAAGTATTACCTGTGGCTTGTGATGTAAGGCATTACGAACAAGTTGAAGCCATGGTAAAAACCTCAGTGAACACTTTTGGAAAAATAGATGCATTGCTAAACAATGCTGCTGGAAATTTTATTTCACCCACCGAAAGACTTTCTGCAAATGCTTTTGATACTATTATAGATATTGTTTTAAAAGGCACTAAAAACTGTACCCTTGCTTTTGGGAAGCATTGGATTACAAACAAAGAAATAGATAAAGTAATTTTAAACATAGTAACAACCTACGCTTGGACAGGTTCTGCTTATGTTGTTCCAAGTGCTACTGCAAAAGCTGGAGTGCTAGCAATGACACGTTCTTTGGCTGTGGAATGGGCAAAATACGGATTTCGTTTTAACGCTATTGCACCAGGTCCTTTCCCAACAAAAGGAGCTTGGGATAGATTACTACCTGGAAATCTAAAAGAAAAATTTGACCTTGCTAAAAAAGTACCCTTAAAACGGGTTGGGGAGCATCAGGAACTTGCCAATTTAGCTGCGTATTTGATTTCAGACTTTTCAGCTTATATAAATGGTGAAGTCATAACCATAGATGGTGGAGAATGGTTAAAGGGGGCTGGGCAATTTAATATGTTAGATCAAATCCCGGAAGATATGTGGGATATGCTAGAAAAGATGATACGTTCTAAGAAATGAAAATCCTAAGTAAATTCATTTTAAACTTTTATGCTAGATGTCCAGGCCAGATAGATTGGAATTGTTTAAATGTTCGTCCATTTCCCTATCATATAAATAAAGAAACAATACAACCATCATATCTCTAAAACCTGAGTATGGATTATATGTTTCTAAAATTAACTTATATTGATGATCTGCTTTTAATTGAATTCCAACTTCACTAGAATATACAGGAACATTTTTTAATCCTATCCTGTCCTGGTAATTTTCACAATGAAAAGTATGGATAGCCTCACATAAAGTTATGTCGTATAAAGTTAAAGATTCTGCATTGGGATGTAAATGTGCAGCCATGGCATGTATTCGTGAATCCTCTTTTAAATTCAACTGATAGGTAATATTAAATTCGTAATGATATTTCCCTTTGGGTAATACCCAATGTGAAGATAGTTTAATACCCTTATCACTTGAAAAAGAATGATTTTTTAAATCTATAGGAACGCATAGATTAGGATTTTGTTTAGTATCCGGCGAAAACGGGTTTTCTCTATCATAGTCTTGCAATAACACTAAGGCCTTCGGGGTTAAAGGTTTCAAATGTTTGCCTTTGTCTGCCATTTTAAATTCAATATGATGTTTTACTTTAAAAAAAGCATCTTTAATATTATGATTTAATGTTCGAGATGCCACGATAAATTTTTCATTTTCAGCAATTGGAAATCCAAATCCTTTTGGAAAGTTAAGTTCATTTATCCCATTAGATAAAGTTCCGAATCTAGGATATTGTAAATTGATTCTTTTAATTAAGTTTAAATTACGATAATGAATAGCATCAAAAAAATCTATATTAGTGTGGCATAATAAATCATTATTGTGTTTACTATTACCTTCCCTAAAAACCTCTACTTTGAAACCTGTAATCCATTTGATTCCATTTCCTTCAGGGTTTACATTTATATTTATAAATACTTGTGGACCGTCCATGGATTGATAAATATTATCTATCAACAAATCTGGAGATTGCATATGAAGTAAATTATCATTATATACAATATCCCATTCATGATCTACCAAACGAAGTGTATGAATTATTTTAGTTTTAACAATGGCTTTGTGTCTATTTGACAGGTTGTAGTACCATATAGAACCTACAATAACACCTGTCAAAAACAAATAAAGGAGAATTTTTAAATTAAGAACCCTTTTGATAATCATAACAAAGGAAAAAATTTCAATTGCTAAGATAAGGATTAAAATAAAGTATTTTTTACTTTGAGTTTCTTGATTTTCCATAGTGAAGACAAGTTTTGTAAATATTCTAGAAAATAAAGGGTATATACCTATCAAATAAAATTAGTGAGTAACTTTAATAATAAAATCTACCTTCTATAAAAATTACTTTTTGAATTTTTGCATCACTCGCAAAAATGTTCAAATCCTGTTAACAAATATCATTTTATATCCACATAATTAATTGTATTTTTATCTCTTAAAATTGCTCTAAATTTATGGGAAAAATTATTGCTATTGCTAACCAAAAAGGAGGGGTGGGTAAAACCACAACTTCGGTAAACTTGGCCGCTTCCTTAGGGGTATTAGAAAAAAA
>Ga0114948_10000671_pt1 | contig 13826 bp, 12 predicted proteins | sample CR04metaG_FD_83877 | JGI IMG/M metagenome (GOLD analysis project Ga0114948, IMG submission 83877) | Deep subsurface microbial communities from Mariana Trench to uncover new lineages of life (NeLLi) - CR04 metaG | ecosystem: Environmental > Aquatic > Marine > Ocean trench > Sediment | place...
GAATTAGCAGCGGCAGATCCTGGAATTGAAGACATGCTTGAAAGCATGATGCACAACACTTTTGTTGCAAAAATTTCATCAGTAGGAAATATAACGGTAGACGATACGGCGAAAACTATTACTACAGATGGCGATTTTGTCGCAGATGGAATTATTGTAAATGATATTGTTCGTCTAGTTGGATTTACAGATCTAGCAATTGAAGGCAAGTTTGTTTTTGTCTCAATTGTTACTTCAACAGTTATAACTTACATAGCAGGAGCAGCATTAGCAGATGAAGGCCCAGTTGCGGGCTCAGTGGATCGAGAGAAATTTCTTGATATTGGTACAGAACAAGAGTCTTTAACGATTCAGAAGCAATTTAATGACCTTACAGATAAGGCCATTATTTATACTGGAATGTTGGTTGATAGTGGGGTGTTTAACCTAACTTGGGGAGAAATTGCGAATGCTTCCTTTACGTTTATGGGGAATGGTTACAATCCATCAGAAAATGCAGGGGAGTTTTTAACAACTACCGATGCAGGGCCAGCAAGTTCAAGCTCATTGAACGGATCAATTGATCTTTCTCTTTTATTAATTGAGACAACAACAGGACTTCAAGAGGCCCCATATTGTATTCAATCAATCGAGACAACTTTAGCGAATAATTTAACGGCAGAAACTTGTATTGGAAAAATTGAGGCAAATGCTTTTGCGAGTGGAACGGCTTCATTATCAGTAAACATTTCAGTCTATCTTGAAGATTCATCTTTTGAATTTTTAGAAACAAAATTAACGGATGCAACGACTCAAATTATTGCAGGATTCGAGAACAGCGCAGGCGGTTTTATTTTGGATCATAGGGCCATACAATTGGCTGGATCAGATCCAGCGGCAGGTTCACGCGATGAGTCATTAATCCAAGAATTAACAGGAATCGGGAAAACAGAGGGCGGAGAAAGCCCATTTAGAATATATGTTTTTTAACAAAAGGGAATGAATGAAAACAAATTTGGATTCAATTTTTGCAACTTCAAAAGATAAAGAAGTAAACGGCGTTTGGTTTGATATTGACGACGATACAGGTTTTTTACTCAGAAGAATGGGCGGCGAAAATTCAAAAAGAATAAAAGGTATTATGACAAAATACACTAAGCCGTATTTGAATTTAATTAAGTCTAATAAATTACCGTATGACAAAGAAAGATCTATTTTGGTTGATGTATTTGTTGACGGTTGTTTGATTGATTGGAAAGGCGTTTTCATTGATGAAAAAGAAGTTGATTGCTCAAAAGAAAATGCAAAAAATCTTTTTAACAAGCTTCCAGAGTTATTCGATACATTGCAAGATTATACTCAAGGAGTAGAAAGCTTTTCAGAAAATTTGGGAAACTAATAATTGAATGGTTTGAGTGGTTTTTTAAATGGAATTTGAATTATGAACAATACAATTCCATATTAGAAATGGGCAAAATCAAAAATGAAGATTTAGAGCCAGAACTTGGGCCGTTCAGATATTATTTAGAAATTTTTTTTGAATTAAATACCACTAGAAATGAATCAGAAGGGGAACAAATATCAATTCTTAGTGTTAGAGATTACGCAGCTATTTTTGATCTTGATTTTTTTGAGCTTTGGGACATTGTGAGAGTAGTTGACTCTTCTTTCTTGATAAAGATGAATAAAATGAAAGAGAAAAAAAATGAGGGTTAGTTTATGGCAGAACAAAAAACTAGAGTTCGGATACAGTTTTTAGTTGATGGCGAAAAGACTTTAAGAAACTTAAATACTCTAGTTGAAAGCTTTTCTTCGCATTTATCAAGTCTAAATTCAATATTTGACTTGATTGGTAACTCTAAAATTACTCAAGCTTTCAGTGCTCTATCCAGTGCTAGTTCTAGTGTATCAGATGCTATTTTAGGAGTTCTTACCAAGTTTGATAAATTTAATAAGGCTTCAATATTTTTCAATAGAAATTTAATTGCAGTGGTTGAGATCTTAGCAATTCTTAGCCCTGCTTTGGGTGTTTATACAGAAACGCTTGACGAAAATGATAGTGCACTAAAAAAGAATGTAGTAACGACTTTAAATTATGCTTCAGCCATTTCATTGGCGTTGGTTGGTGCTTTCAATGCTCTTATAAATATTATGGCCGGTTGGTTACAAAACATTGCTGATCCAATGGTTCAAGCTTTTAAAGATATTGCCGAAGAATCAAGAAAATTTGATAGGCAGATTGTAGCAACCAACGCAACCATTAGGGCCTACAATCAGTTAACGGATGGAGCTATCGGTGGGACAGAGGGCTATTCAAAAGTAATTGAAACTCTTGCGAAAAAATATAACCTTCTTAGAGGTGACTTAAATAAAGGGTTACAAGAAATTATTGCAGTAGGTTCACAATTCGGATTCCAAAGAGAAGACTTAGAAAAACTTATTGAAACTTCGGCAATTTATGCCAAGGTTTTTAATAAAGATGTTTTTGATGTTTCAGTAAAATTAGTTGCAGGACTTGCAGGAGGTTCGCAAGCGGTTCGAGATCTTGGTATTAAAATGGGGCAAGCCTCACTTCAAACATTTGCATATAGTCAGGGATTATCAGAAAACTTTAAGGCATTATCAGATAATGAAAAAGCGCAAATACGTTTTGCAAAATTAATCAAAGCAGCTAATACAACACTTCCAATTGCTACAGCGGTTACAAGAAGTCTTGGAGATCAACAAGCAAGACTAGCGCAAGAAACGGAAAGAATAAATGTAGCAATCGGAAGAGGCGCCGCATTTATTGAACAACCTGCGATTGCCTTTAAGTTGCTTTCATCAATTTTAAAAGTTGTTGGTGAAGATTTCGCGGAGGTAGTCGGTATAATTGGGGCCTTGCTTTCTAGGGCTCTCCAACTTACAGCAGTTATTTTAAAATTAATTACAACCTTTTTATTGTTAAAAACAGGAGTTAGGCTTATCAATGCAGTTTTAGCACCTTTTCAAGTTAGCCTTGGGCAAATTTTAAAAAAAGCAGCTACAGCTTCAAACGCATTTAGAATATTTAATGTAGTTCTCAGAAAATTGGCAGGAATAACTCTAGTAATAGAAGCGTTTTTTGTATTAACTCAAGCCATTAAAAATGTGTCAGATAGAACAAACGCTTTCACAGATATTTGGAATATACTTACAGGTACTCTTGATAAATCAAATCAGAAAATAGAAGAAACGGACGGAATATTTAAGAAGCTTGGACAGGGTGTTGTTGGAGTTACAAATGTATTGATTGGTATTTTTGCCTTGTTTTTCTCGTTAGTAATTAGAGGCTTTCTTAATATAATAACAACTCAAAGACTTTTTACAGCTTTCATGAAAAAAGAAACAGTTGAAGCTCTCAAAGTAGTAGATGCAAGGCTTAGGGCATATACAGCCGAATTAGCACAAGCAAGATTAAATGTTGGAAATTTGACAACGGAACAAGATAAAGCAAATAAATCTTTGAAAACTTCGTCAAAGGCTTTTAAAGAAAATACCGATGCAATGTTAGAGCAAGCAATAGCACATAAGAATTTAATAACTTTTCAGCAGGGCCAGTTTGACCAACAGAAAAAACTTTCAGATTCTTTTTTAGATCTTGAAAAATTTGCAACCAAGTTAGCCGAACAAATGAAAAAGAGAGAGGTTGAGGCAGTTTTAAAGGCGCAAGCTGCGGCCATAGAATTAGTTGCCCAACAACATAAAAATTTAATAAAGGCTCAACAAGATCAATTCGATACGCAACAAAAATTAATTGAATCAACTAAAGAATTAAACGCATGGGCAGAAGAGTTTAATAAGAAACTAATAGAGACAGCGGAAAGGGCCCCAACAGTAGCAAATGGACTTTCGGGAATTAGAAGGGCAGCAGATGGATTTCTCGAATCAACTACTATAATGTCTCAGTTCCAAGATGCAACTAATGAAATGTTTTTATCTTTTGAAAATGAATTTATCTCATTTATTGATGGCACAAAAACAGCCAAAGAAGCATTTAAAGCTTTTGCGAATAGTGTAATAGAGGACTTGTTAAGAATAGCAGTAAGACAAGCCATTACTAATAATTTAGCAACGGCTTTCGGTGGACTTGCTGGAGCACTTGGAGGAACAAGCGGCGGAGCAGTGGCAGCATTAGGAGCAGCAGGAGCAGCAAACGGCGCGGTTTTCTCAGGTGGTATAGCAAGCTTTGGAAAGGGTGGAGTAGTAAGCTCTCCAACAGCTTTTGCTTTTCAAAGTGGTGGATCTTTTAATCAGGGGATTATGGGCGAAAAGGGCCCCGAGGCAATTCTCCCTTTAACTCGCCGTAATGGAGTGCTTGGAGTCGAAGGCGGCGGCTCGAATGTTCAAGTTACCGTAATAAATCAGACAAGTGCAGGGGCCTCAGTTTCGGAAACTTCCGACTCAGATGGAAATAAAGTTATAGAAGTCTTAATAACAAACTCAGTTAAAAAGGGCATAAGCTCAGGATCATTTGACAGCGTATTCTCTAATAGTTTTGGATTATCAAGGGCAGGGCAATTCTAATGGCAGAACAATATCCAAGCGCAATAAGCGATAAATTACAGATCCCTTCATTCGGTTATGAGATCGACAAAAACTTTATTGAATCGGACATGGAAATTGGTCCCCCAAAAGTCAGGCGAAGAAATACGAAAAGAAATGATAAGTTTACAGGAAATATCTTTTTTACAAAAACAGAACTTGATATATTTTTTCAATTTTACAATACAACATTACAAGATGGATCTTTAACCTTTCTTTTTAATGATCCATTAAATACTGGTACAGATATTGAAGTGAGATTTATAGAAGCTCCAACATTTAACTTGGTAGGATTTGAAAACTTTTCGATAGCATTTAGTTTGGAAAAAATGTAATGGCATTTTCAAATGAATTTAGAGAACACATTTTCAATCAAAATTCGGGTCAAGCTGAAATTTGGCTTTTACGTTTAATTTCTCCAAACGGCGAATTTCCTACGGTTTTCTTGTGTGGAAATAACGAGGATCTAACAAGCAATTCTCAAGTTTATACAGCGTTCCCTTTTTTGGTTGTGGTAGGTGATGAAACAAGCAACGAGCCAAGTCAATTTGCGATTGAATTTGATAATGTAAGTTTGGCTTTAGTTGATGAATTTAGAAGTATTGTAAATCCTCCAATAGTTGAACTAGATTTAGTTCTTGGGGATTTTCCTGATGTTGTAGAAGTTCAATTCAAGGATTTAAAAGTTGTTAATATTTCTTATGACTCACTAAAAATAAGTGCAACACTAATTTATGAAGATATTTTAAATGCTTTAGTTCCTTCATACTTATATAAGGGTGATACTTTTAGAGGCCTTTTCGGTGGATAGATTTTTAAATTTGGATTACAAAAAGGACGGTAGGAGCTTTTCTGGACTTGATTGCTATGGTCTTGTATGGCTTTATAACAGAATCGTTCTAAGGCGAAATTTGCCCCGATTCCTTGGGAAAGATATTTATCAATCGAGTGATATTGAAAAAACGGTAAATGATAACAAGAAACTATTTGAAGAAGTTAAAGATCCAATTGAAGGTGATTTAATTTTATTTTCAATCCTTGGGTTCGGTACGCATCTTGGAGTTATAATAAAAAAAGGAAAGATGCTCCATATTTTCAATGAAAAAAGTAATTCATGTATTGAAAATTATAACTCAGTTAAATGGCGAAATAGAATTTTAGGCTTTTATAGGTTCACAAATGAAGTTGTATAACAGAAAAAACATATTTAGCTCAATGTCTAAAAAGACAATAATAACTAATGATCGAACGATTGAGCAGATTTTAATTGATGAAGTGGATCTTCCTTTAAAACTTCATTCCTATGCAAAAGTTTGCATTCAAGATTTTGAAATACCCAAGAAAATGTATAAGCATGTTAGGCCCAATGATCGAGCCGTTTTAATCGTGCAAGTTATTCCACGCGGTGGTGATTCGGGGCAAATTTTTAAAATGGTTGCATTAATAGCAATTGCCGTTGGAATTAGTTTTATTCCCGGAGGGCAAACAGTTGGGGCTCAAATTGGATTTGCTGCATTAAAAATTGGGCTTTATGTTGGGGCAACTCTCGCTTTAAATGCCTTAATTCCCCCCCCAAAACCGTCCTTTGGGGGAACTAGCAGCATATCGGGAAGTGCAGCCGATGCCACAAATATCATTACAGGATCAGGAAATACGGCGAGAAATTTAGCGCCTGTTACAAGAACATATGGGCAAATTAGATCATTTCCAAATTATGCAAGCCAACCATATAACGAAATAAAAGGAAAAAATGCGGATCAGATAACTTTCTTTTACGCCTTGTTTGATATTGGATTAGGTGAATATGAAATAAGCGATATAAAACTTGGTGAAACAGATCTTGAGTTTTTTGATGAAGTTCAAACAAACATAATTTTTACGGACACATCGGATGATTTTACAATTTTCAACGTGGGAAGAGCCGACAGATTTGCAGATGCAGTTGGGGCAAACTTAAATGATGATGGCGTTGAAGTTGTTAGAACAACTCAACTAGATACGGAAAAGATAGAAATATTTATTCAATTTCCCATGGGTTTATTTGGATCAAATACTTCGGGAGCAAAAGTTAGTGAAAGTGTAACCTATAGGGTAAGCCGTTCACCAAGTGGGGCCGGAACTTTTACACCTTACCCAAGATCAGAATTAAAAAGTATTACTGGGGTTGATGTAGCGACGGTTTACGATCAGTTTAGTATGCCTATTGAATCAAATTTTACTGAACTAATACATATTAGAGCATATAGCAAGTTCTCGAGAGGTAGAATAATCCGAATTGTTAAAAATGATTTTTGGTCAGGAACAACTTTTAAATATAAATTGGCAGCAGGTGCACCGTTTCCCAACTTTGGCGATAAGTACTTTATTCTTGGTTCAACTTTTACTATCGTTTTAATTACCTTAACAGAAGTAACTCTTAATAGATCTTTTTCATATAGAAAATCAATTAGGCTGCCAGTTAGTCCTCCAGTTGGCAATAAAAACGACATAGGAGACATTGGGCAATCTATTCCTCTTGAAATTGGGGGATTTTTAAGAACCGAATCGGATCGTTTTACAGTTACTTCAAATTTTGATGCCAGTTTCTTTTTCTCCTTTGAGCTTGATCTTCCAAGTACAGGGGAATTTGACATTAAGTTGGAGAGGATTACTTCAACTAATAATGCAAATTTTAGAACGAACACAGATTCTAGTTGGAGCTCTTTAACCTCATTTAAAGAGAATACTACATTAATAATTAATACAAAGGTTAAGCATACTTTTTTAGAATTAAAAATTAAGTCTACAGATCAATTGACAGGTCAAATTGCAGATCTAAATTTAGTTTCTCATAGCATTTTGCCTTTCTATGATGGGGTGGATTTTTCAAATAAAAAAGCTACCTCAAATCCTGCTTGGATCTTTGTTGATCTTCTTACAGGTGAATTGAATCAAAGGGCAGTTTCTAAAGATAGGATTGACACAAATTCAATTTCTGAATGGGCAGAATTTTGTGAAGTGGAAAATGAAGTTGATGAAGATGAATTTCAAGAAACATATAAGCATGAAACAAATTTCGCAATAAGTGACTCGCAAACAGTTAGGACATTACTTAACTCAATATGTTCGACTGGTAGGGCTTCACTCCATTTATTTGATTCAAATTATGGGGTTATAATTGACCAGTTCCAAGACATACCAACACAAATTTTTTCCAATAGAAACATAAAGGTTTTTTCATCTTCTAGGAATTACACCGAAAAAATTGATGGATTTTCAGTTAAGTTTTTAAATAGAGATAAGTTATTTTCAGTAGATTTTTTTGATGCTTTTGCAGATGATTCACCAATAGGCGGCAGCAAGCTTGAGGAATTAGAATCGTTTGGTATTACAAGAGATATACAGGCATATGCGTTTGGGCGTTACATGCTTGCACAGGCCCTATTAAGACAAGAGCAAGTTACAATTGAAGTTGATATTGAAAACTTAGCAAGTCAAAGAGGGGATCTTGTATTATGGCAACAGGACGTTATGAAAAATGGAGGGTTTCCTTGTAGAATAATTGGTATTTCAGGGGGTATAATTACAATTGATGCCCCAATATCGGAAAATTTTGACAAGATACAAATTAGAAATTCATTAGGTGAAATTATAGAGCGTGATGTAATTCAAGTTATATCATCTACAGAGTTACAACTTTCTACATTAACAAATATTAATATTGGAAGTCTTGCAGTAATTGGATTCACAGATCTTGTATCAGTAAAATATATTATTAAAGAAATAGTACCAACCAGCAATTTATCCGCAGCAATTTCATTGGTTGAATTTAATGAAAGTATTTATACAGCAGAAAAAACGGTTATCGCAGATTATGATCCCACAATAAATCCAAACGATCCTAATAATACAACGGCACCGGATCAAGTTGTTTTAACCTTAGAGTTCGACGGTGATAATAGAATATGTTCAAATGAGTTAGGATCATATATTTTTACTATAGATTTATCTTGGATTTACAGCGGTGATATACCTGTTGTAAATTATGAAGTTCATGTTGCAGTTGATGGAGAATTATTTGAGTTAGTAACGATTACAGTAGAAGAATCTTTTAATTACACTGTTCGTCCAAATGATCTAAATCTTTTACATGAGTTTAAAGTTTTAGCTTTAAGCGCATCAGGAGCTAAGGCCAATATTAATACAGTTGAATCATCCTCTGTTACGCCTGATCCATTATTTATTCCTTTTGATGATGTTCTAGAATTTTCCATTAATGTAATAAATGAATCACTTCAATTAGAGTGGGTGCCAGTTATACAATGCGGTATAAGAAATTATGCGATAAGATTTTCACCTTCATTATTACCGAGTTTAACATGGTCAGATGCTTACCCAATTGCAATACTTGATCGAAATACAGACAACATTACAATTAACTCCCGAACAGGTTCATACTTTATCAAGGCCGTTAATTTTCTTGGGCAAGAGTCACTTAACGCAAGAAAAGCTATAACGAATATTGCAAATGTTGTTGATTTAAACTTTATACAATCGGTAAATGATTTTCCTGCATTAACAGGGTTTAATGATAACACTCAAGTTTTATCTGATTCAGTGCTTTTATTAGAATCAGGGGATGATGAATTTTTTAGTGAAGGATTTTATAGTTATACGGAATTCATAGATCTTGGGACAATTGTTCAAGCTCGATACACTTCAAAGATTGAAGCCGTTGGCCTTAGTCTTTTGGATTTCATGGATCGTTGGGATAATCTTACAAATGATTTTGTTCCTACAATGAGTCAGGTAACTTCTTCCGATTGGTCAGTTGAGGCGCAAGTTAGGGGAGCAACAAGTATTTCAGCAATTGATTCTTGGTTGACCTTATCTTCTATTATTAAAATCAGTTTTGGGACAGGCGACGATTTTACAGAATTTAGAAAATTCACAAGCGGCGACTTCACTTTTAAAATTGCTCAATTTAGAATAAAATTATCTTCTCTTGAAAAATCAGTTTCACCAAGACTTATCAACGGCTTAATTGAAGTTGATATGCCTGATCGAACTTATTCGCAAAATGATATTCAATCCCCAGACAGCACTTTTAGAGTGGATTACTCACCTTATTTTTACTTAAAACCAGCAATTTCTATATCGATGGAAAGTTCTTTGTCGGGCGACTATTGGACCATTGAAAATTCAGACGAAACAGGGTTTGATATAACTTTTAGAGATTCTCAAGATCAGACAATCCCAAGAACATTTGATTTTCTTGCAAAAGGATTTGGATACCAAAACGATGTAATAATTTAGTATAATATAAAAAGAGGGAAAAATATGAGTCAGGATTATTTTGGAACTATTGATGCTACCACGACCAGTGGAACGCAATTAGCCAACATTTTAAGCTTACAAGAAGCTTCACTTCTTAGCACTTCGTCAGGATCTTCTAGACCAGCACAGCTTGTCACAGGAGGCCTTTGGATTGATGACACTAATGCACCAACATTAAATTTGAATATATTTGATGGCAGCACAGATTTAACTTTAGCAACATTTAATACGGTTACAAATAAGCTGACTTTTGGTAATTCAGATGGATCATTTACCATTGATAAAACAAGCGATGTTTTAAATGCTTTTCTTGTATTAGACAGAGCAAGATTGGCAGGAACAGGGCAAACATTAACAGGCGATATTATCGGGGAAATTAAATTCTTTGGGCGTGATGATACAGGCGCAACAGTTGATTCAATGGCACGAATTGAAGTTGTAGCTTTTGAAGATACAACGACAGGCCAGCATGGATCAGAGATAATTTTTTATACAAAAGAATTTGGTACCACGACAGAAACGGAAGTTTTAAGACTTAATACACAAGATTCAATCGGTGGTGGTGGTATTGAGAAATGGACGCCAACAACAGATTATGAAACTGATGATGTTGTCTTTGAAGAAGTTTCCAACTTGATTTATAGGGCAATTACAGGCTTTACATCGGGTGCAACTTTTAACGTGGCTAATTGGATAGAGTTAAGCGCATCATCGGGCGGTGGTGCTGCAAGTTTTCCAAACCTTGATGAAGAAGTTGATTTGGGTTTTGAAATTTTAGGCTTTCCGGTTTTTGAACAAAAAATAAGAGCTTCTGGACTTACAGGTGGTTTTATTGAAGTTATATTACCTACAGGACTTACGATAATTAAGATTGATGCAATACTAGACATAGACGGAAAACAATATCTTTACCAATCGAATACTAGTTCAGTATCAAGACAACAAGATATTACATATCGTGCGTCAAACGGTGAATTAACTTTGACAGTAAATCCCACCAATGTAACAGAACTATTTGTAACTATCTCGTTATCGGTTCAATATATAAAGGAAGAAGCTTTCTTGTTTCAAAAATTTGCTCCTTTTGTAACTACTATAACAGCAATTGATAGAAGAAGAGTAAGGCTTGAAGTCAGGGCCAGTGATGGAATGATTTGTCTAACTGGAAATGATATTGATACGACAACAGATATAAATCAAAACAGTTGGTTCATGACTCCGCTTGGTGTTAAGGCCGATTTTGAGCCTGCGGGGCCTATTACAGAAACTGGAATTGATGCAGTACCTTCAGGCGTTATGTTCACACAAGATGGAGGCCTAATAATTAGTAATGGTAGAGAATGGTTTATGACTTCAATGGGTGATCTTGCAAAAATAGATTCCACAGGTGAAATTGATCTTGGATTTACCCAAACAGCAAACTTTACACATTTAAATGATGAAGATTATTCAACTCAAATAATGGCCGAATTAAGTGACGGATCTATTTTAGTCAATGGTAGAAAATTCTCTTCTACAGGTATCGAGGATACAACTTTTAAATCAAATGTTGAGTTAACAATGGTTGCAGATACATGCAGACAAGTTGATATAGACGAAAATGAAAACATTTATTTTAGAGAAGCCTTGGTAATTAGAAAATATAATTCTATTGGTATAGAACAAGCGTCTTTAGTTAATAACGATATGGATCGTCAACCATTTATAGTTTTAAGAGATAGAATTTTTATCGCACCAAGATTTGGAACTGACATTGAGGTTTATGACGATAATTTTAACTTTTTATTTCGGATAGATATGTCTGAATTCGGGGTGAGTGTCGATTTACAGAGATTTTTTCCATGTAATAATGATTTTTTCATAGTTGCAACAAGAGAAACGGGAATGTTTCAAATAACTTATCCGGGTTCTGTATCAAAAAAATCCGATCAGCCTAATAAAGAAGCAGCAGGAGCTTGGGACGATTTAAATAAAGCTCTTACTACGTTTGACGATGAAATAACAGTCGGAGAATTGACCCAATGGAGATAAATTAAGTGAAAGATATTAAGCTTGCATTTATGTTAATAGGACTTGGAGTTATGAGCGTGATTTATTTAGAATCTCGTTTTCAAACTCAAGTGCAAGCTTCATCTAACCAAGATTTTCAAGTAGCGATGAATACTTTGATACTTGGTGAATTGAAAGATATTAAAAGGATTCAATACGATATTATAAAGGAACTTAGAAAATGATTTTCATCTTCATCAATCCATTAGATCCAACAGGAGATAATCAAACGGCAAGAGATGGCGAATTTCTTACGATTGATGAAAAGACAGTTTCTTTTAGTCAGTTAATTAATTCTTTGGATCAAAAGGGAAGAGATACAGGGCCCCATGATAAATTTGAGGGGGTCACTTTTTTTAACGGCCCATTAGTAAATTTGCCTTCATTTTTTGAAAAGACTAACATAGTTGAGCAAGTTGTTTTTGATGGATTCGGAGGTTTTAATTATGATTACGATTCAATTTCTAGGCCTTTTAATGTTGATGTTAATCAAACTTTATTACCAACTTTACAGCTCGAATTTAATTCGGATATCTCAGTATTAATTGAAGATACAAATTTTTCCCAAGGTGCTTACAGATTAATTAATACGGATCTTAACGAAACGGAATGGGGATTAACAATAATCAACAAAGAGGCCGTGGATGATATTTTTGAAATTGTAAGACTTGGGCAGTTACAAGATATTGAATTGGAAGTTGAAATAATAGCAGATGAAAAATTCTTTAAAACAATTGGTGTTGCTAATAACTATCAATTTGAATTTTATAAGGTAGTACGAATATGAAAAAAATAATTATTCTCTTTGTGATGACAATTTTAACTTTCTCAGTTTTCGCAGCAGAAGGAACAGGAAAATTTAAAGATATTCAAGATATCTTTTTTAAATTTGCTCCTTTAATTGTCATGGTGGTTGATTGGTTAATTGAAAAATCAGTTATGAAATCAAATACAATTATCAGTTTTATAACTGACATACTTAAGAAGCTTTTAGGCGCGAAATAATTAACATTTTCAATTCTAAAAAGTGATAAAGTTAGATTATGGCAATTGCAAGAAAGCTTACAAAGCTAAATTCTCAAGAATCCAGAAAAGTATCTGATGGAGCAATTTCAGCAACGAAAATTGTACGCTCAATTGATTCTGGTACAGTTGGAATAGCAGAGCCCGACACTTTTACAAATGCAAACAGCTTTGGAATTGCAACAAGTGCAACAACAGCATCAGGCCAACCGTTGGATGTTGTAACAGTCGGGGAATTTTTTGACGCATTTTTTGCATTTCCATTAAACGATACTTTATACCTTGGGCCAGTGGGAACATTGACCAATATTGTACCGACAACAGGATTTATAACAGTGATAGGTTACAGCCTTGGAACAGGTGGAATATTTTTAAATATTCAACAACCTATTGAGATAATTTAGGGGGATTAAAATGGCAAATGGTAAGTTTTTAACATTAGAAAATGGGCGCGAAGTTTTAAAAGATGCCTTGCAAATTTCAACAGGAATTTCAGATGCAGATTCTATTATTTCTCTTGACGCGACAGGTCGAATCGATAGCTCGATGCTTCCGACAGGTGTTGGCCCCGACGTATCAATAATAATTGTTGATGAGGTAGCAGGACTCACAGCAGGGGCGCTCGTGAATATATTTGATAATGCAGGCCCTAGGGTACGTTTGGCTTCAAATGATAACGATAGGCCTGCTCATGGCTTTGTAGATCAAGCTTATTCAGATACGGCCAGTGCAACCGTGTTTTTTCAAGCACTTAACTCAGATTTATCAGGTCTTACTCCAGGCGCAACATTATTTCTTGATACGAGTGGCGCGGTAACGGAAGTTCCTCTTGATCCAGAGATAAATACAGGAGATCTTCATCAAGTTGTCGGAATTTCTGTAAGTGCAACAGAGGC
>Ga0114948_10000674_pt1 | contig 13811 bp, 22 predicted proteins | sample CR04metaG_FD_83877 | JGI IMG/M metagenome (GOLD analysis project Ga0114948, IMG submission 83877) | Deep subsurface microbial communities from Mariana Trench to uncover new lineages of life (NeLLi) - CR04 metaG | ecosystem: Environmental > Aquatic > Marine > Ocean trench > Sediment | place...
TCGACGTGCCCGACGATCGCCACCTGGACCACGACCGCCACCGGACCCGCGATCGCCACCTGGACCACGACCGCCACCGGACCCGCGACCGCCGCCGGGACCCCGACCGCCACCGGGTCCACGACCTCCACCGGACCCGCGACCGCCAGCATCGCCGCCACCGCGGGGGCCACCTCGTGATTCGTTCTGAGTCGTGACCATTTAGAAGCTGAGTCCTTCCGCACGGGCTGCGTCGGCCAACGCCTTGACCCGACCGTGATATTTGTAACCGCCCCGGTCGAAGACGACCCGGGTGACCCCCGCCGCGAGGGCCAGCTTCGCAACAGTCCGGCCGACAGCCTTCGCGACAACGGTCTTCGTGTCCCCAGATTTCACTTCGAGTGACGTGGCCGAAGCCAGTGTGTGACCGCGATCGTCGTCGATGACCTGTGCGTAGATGTGGTTGCTGCTGCGGAAAACTGCGAGTCGTGGCCGACCGGCTACGCCGCGCACGTTCTTCCGCACGCGCCGGTGCCTGATCCACCGTTTCCTGGTATCGAATTTGTTGCTGCCCATTGTTTAACCGACCGTCCCGACGGCGGTCTTGCCGGCTTTGCGCCGGATAACTTCGCCGGAATATTTTATGCCCTTGCCCGTGTAGGGGTTTGGCTTGCGTACCTTGCGTATTCGAGCGGCCTGATCGCCTACGTCTTCCTTACTCGGGCCGCTTACAACAATGAATGTCTGGCCGTCGGCAACAAGCGTATTGTCGCCGATCGGCTCGATGTGGACGGGGTGTGAAAAGCCCACGTTGATTTCCAGCGCCCTGCCCTTCTGCTGCACACGGTAACCGGTGCCGATCAACTCGAGCCGCTTCGAGAAGCCGTCGGAGCAACCGATCACCATGTTGTTCAACAGGCTGCGGGTAAGACCGTGCAGCGCCCTCTGGTCGGGCTCGTCATTGGGACGGGCGACCGTGATAACCCCATCGGCAAGTTCGATCTTCATGGTGGCCGGCAGGGTCCGCGTAAGTTCGCCAACCTTGCCTTTAACGGTGACGGTGGAGCCATCGACCTTTACGTCGACGCCATCGGGCACGGTAATTGGGGCTTTACCTATTCGAGACACTTCAAAATTTCTTTCGTAAACATTTTTACAAACGTCGACCCGTGTTGATTCTCTACCAGACGTAGAAGAGCAGTTCTCCACCGACGCCCCGTCGACGCGCCTGCTGGCCCGTCATTACTCCCCTGGAGGTTGACAGGAAGGCAACTCCGATGCCGCCAAAGTACCGCGGCACTTCGTTCTTGCCCACGTAGACTCTCAGGCCGGGCTTGCTGACACGTTTCAAGCCCTGGATGACCGGGGTCTTGTCTTCGTAGTATCGAAGCTGGACCTCAAGTTTTTTGCTTATGGAGTCTTCGTCTACTGACTTGAAGCTGGTAATAAAGCCCTCGTCGGACAGGAGTTTCAGCAGCGAATGCTTCATCCGAGAAGCCGGGACATCGACGACTTCATGCCTCACCTGGACCGCGTTGCGGATGCGGGTGAGCATGTCGGCTATAGGATCTGTTACTGGCACCTTGATCGATTCTCTCGGTAGTTGACGGTTATTACAGGCTTCCCTTGCGGATTCCGGGCAGTTCGCCCTTCAGCGCAAGATCGCGGAACGTGATTCGTGACAGGCCAAAAAAGCGCATGTATCCCCGTGGCCGGCCCGTGACTGCACAGCGGTTTCGCAATCGGACCTTTGCCGAGTTTCGAGGCAGTTTTGCCAGCTCCTGTCGAGCTGCGAATCTCTCTTCAGGAGACCGGCGGATGTCGACGGAAATCTTGCGAAATTCGCTGCGTGTCTCGGCGTAAGCGTCCACCAGCTTCTGGCGGCGCTTCTCTCTTTCGATCATCGACTTCTTAGCCAATACAGATAACTCCAGGCGGTTTAGCCAAACGGTTTAAAAGGTGGCGACCGGTTCGTCGGCGTGCATGAACGGCATACCCAGCAACTCGAGGAGCCGGCGCCCCTCTTCATCGGTGTGCGCAGTTGTGACGATCGTCACCTGCATGCCGCGCATCCGGTCGATTTCATTGTAGTCAATCTCGGGGAAGGTAGATTGATCGCGCATCCCCAGCGAATAGTTTCCACGGCCGTCGAAAGCTGTCCGGCTGATGCCCCGGAAGTCGCGCGTGCGCGGGAGAGTGATGTTTACAAACCGGTCGAAGAACTGCCACATTCGGTACCCTCGGAGCGTTACCGACGTGCCGATCACATTGCCTTCGCGCAGTTTGAAGTTCGCGATCGACATCCTGGCGCGGTTTTCGAGCGGCTTCTGCCCGGTGATCTTCTGCAGATCGCCGGTTGCGGCGCCCACTGCCGAGTTGCTCTCGAGAGCTTCGCCAAGCCCGATGTTGATTACGATCTTCTCGAGGGTCGGCACCTGCATCGGGTTGCCGTATCCGAACTCGCGTATTAGCACAGCAACCACATCATCGCGGTAAACCTGCTTCATACGGGGCACTTTCACGACAAAATCCGGTTTTTTGGACCCGGCCGGCGTGGCCGACTTAGCCGAATCGGTTTTTGGCGAGTTCGTCTCTGCTTTTGGAGCCTTCGGCTCGGCTGTGATCTTCGCAGCGGCTTTCCGTCTGGTTGAAGGGGCCTTTTTGGCAGACGGCTTTTTTGCGCTCGACTCTCCGGCTGCAGGCTTTGCGGCCTTTTCCTCGACTACCTGTCCTTCATTTTTTTTGCTGTCAGGAGCGTTTGCCACTCTTGACCACCCTAACTTTCGTCCCGTCTTCGAGGACCTTCTGACCCGTTCGACCAGCCTTGCCGGTCTCCGGGTCGATGAGCATTACATTTGACAGCGACAACGCCGCCTCGCCCTGGATAATCCCGGTCTGTGCTACGCCGAGTCGTGGCTTTACGTGGTGCGTGACCATGTTGACGCCTTCGATGACGACGCGGTTCGCACCTGTAAGGACCCGGATGACAGTTCCGCGTTTGCCTTTGTCTTTTCCGGAGATGACGAGAACTTCGTCGTCTCGTTTTATTCGCGTTTGACCCACGGTTACAAGACCTCCGGTGCAAGCGACACGATGCGCATGAACTGTTTGTTCCGCAGTTCGCGGGCTACCGGACCGAAGATCCGGGTGCCGCTCGGGTTTTGATCGTCACCAATAATCACGCAAGCGTTATCGTCGAACCGGATGTACGAACCATCGGGCCGCCGGACTTCTTTGGACGTCCGCACGATGACAGCTTTCACGACCTGGTGCATTTTTATCGTACCGCCCGGCTGTGCATCTTTTACGGTGCATGTAATCACGTCGCCCAGCGACGCGTACCTGCGCGCGCTTCCGCCCACAATGTTGATGCAAAGCACCTCGCGTGCGCCGGAATTATCGGCGACTTTGAGTCTCGTTTCGCGTTGAATCATCTCGCCCTAATTCCCAGACTCTTCAGATGCTTCAGATTGTTGCGTGCCGGCCAGGACAGCTTCGGTATCGATATCGGAAGGCTGAACTTCGGCAATGTCGACTTTTTCCAGGATCTCGACCAGGCGCCAGCGCTTGGTCCTGGAAAGCGGGCGGGCTTCCTCGATCAAGACGCGATCGCCGACGGTCGCTGAATTCTGTTCGTCATGAACGACGAATTTTGTCAGTTTGCGCCGCGCCTTCTTGTAAATGCGGTCGCGTTGCGACCAGGAGACGCCAACCACGACGCTCTTTTCGTTCGCGTCTTTCAGAACAGTACCGGTCCGCCGTTTACGCGCCAACCTATTTTCCTTCGCTCTCTGTTGTGGTTTCTGTACTGGTTTCTGGCTCTGGTGCGATATCTGCGGGTTTCTCCGGGGCAGCCTGTTCGACTTCCAGCCCGGCTGTGATAACCCGTTCCCGGATCACGGTCTTAATGCGGGCGATTGTCCTTCGGGCGTTTTTGAGTTCGTTGGTGTTTGAGAGCTGAAGAGTCGCCTTGCGGAACCGCAGGTTCATCAGGCCGCGCTCCTGGTCGCCGAGCTCTTTGCCGAGTTCGGTATCGTCCAGTTCTCTTACTTCGCTAATTCGCATCGTTCAATCAGTTCCTGCCATACCCTGCCGGACATATTTCGCCCCCAACCATTGGTTTGCCGGTCGGAGCCTGGTGAGACTTCCTTAGTATTCTTCGCTCCGAGCCACAATCCTGGTCGGGACCGAAAGCTTGTGCGCAGCCCGTCTCAGGGCCTCACGCGCTGCATCTTCTGGCACGTCGGCGATTTCGTAGAGCATTCGCCCGCGCCGTACTACCGCGACCCAGTGGTCGACGGCCCCTTTTCCGCCGCCCATCCGCGTTTCGGCAGGACGGGCGCTCACCGGCTTGGCCGGAAACAGCCGGACCCAGAGCTGGCCGCCACGCTTCACGTAACCCGTAATGGCGCGTCGGGCAGCTTCGATCTCGCGGGCGGTGACCCACCCCGGACCTTCCGCCTTGAGACCGAATTCGCCGTAGACCATGGTCGAACCACGGGTACGGATCCCGTTCATCCGGCCACGGTGTTCCTTTCGGAACTTGGTGCGTTTTGGTTGGAGCATGGCTATTGGTCACTCCCGCGTCCGCTATCGCTGGCGCTGTCACTGGCGCTGGCGCCGCGTGAAGATGACGGACCCCGGTTGCCCACCCGTCCACCGGGACGCTGGCTTTCCTGGTTCGCGCCCAACGAAAGGCGGGCCATTGACCGGGCACGGAGGTTTTCGGCCGACGGGATCATGTCGCCCGTGTAAATCCAGACCTTGATTCCGATAACACCGAATGACGTCTTTGCTTCAGATACTGCGAAGTCGATCTGCGCCCTCAGCGTGTGGAGCGGCGTCCGGCCTTCCTTCTGCTTGTCGGTCCGAGCGATTTCGGCGCCGCCGAGCCGACCTGACACGACGATTTTAATGCCAAGCGCTCCCGACTGCATCGTGCGCTGCATCGCGAGCCGGACTGCTCTTCTGTAGGCAACCCGGCGCTCCAGTTGCTCTGCGATTGACTCACCGACGAGGGTTGCATCGAGTTCCGGCTGACGAATCTCCTGGATGTTCAGGCGTGACCGCTTGGCGGTTAGTTTCTCGAGGTCGGCCCGGAGTTCGTCGACCCGGGTACCGCCACGACCGATGATGATGCCGGGTCGAGCTGTGTTGATGGTAACGACAAGGTCCTGCGCACCTCGCTCGATCTCCACGCGAGAAATCGCGCCCGATTCGGCGTAGCGGGTGCGGATCAGACTCCGTATCGCCTGGTCTTCCTCGGTCAGGCGCCGGTAGTCCGATGCCTTGTTGGCAAACCAGTGCGCCCGCCAGTCCTGTACTCCTCCGAGCCGGAACCCGATCGGGTGTGTCTTCTGACCCATGCCTAGTCCGTGACCTCGTCGACTTCAATGGTGATGTTGGTTGTGGGCCTGTCGAACGCCCCGACGCGACCGCGGGCCTTTGGCCTGAAACGTCTGACCCAGGTCGCTTTATCGGCTGTAATCCGAACGATCTTCAAATCGTCGCGTGACTGAAGGTCGTTGTGCTCGGCATTGGCGGTTGCTGCATTTAGAATCTTCAGGATTTCGGCGGCGGCCGGGCTGGTCAGATAGCGCAGCACCGGAACTGCGTCGTTGACCATTTTGCCCCTGATCTGGTCCATCACAAGCCGCAGCTTGTAATCGGAAATACCTACGTTTTTTGTTCGTGCGACCGCCATATCTAACCCGTTGTCCGGTCGGACCTGCCGACGTGGCCGCGGAAGGTGCGGGTCGGTGCGAATTCACCGAGCCTGTGTCCGACCATGTTTTCCGTCATGAGGATTGGCATGAACCGGCGACCGTCGTGGACCGCAATTGTGAGACCAACCATTTCGGGCATGATCATCGAGGCGCGCGCCCACGTTCGGATCACGTTGCGCGAACCGGTCTGGCGGACGACTCTCACCTTTTTCATCAGCTTTGGGTCGACATATGGACCTTTTTTAGTTGACCTTGACATTTGTTACCAGAAAGACTGACCGCGGTTTTAGCGGTCATACCTCCGCCTGAGAATATATTTATCGGTTCTCTTGTTGTGGCGCGTGCGCTTCCCGAGCGCCGGTTTGCCCCACGGGGTCTTGGGACCAGGCATGCCGATTCCGGCCCGGCCTTCACCGCCGCCGTGCGGGTGCGCATTCGGGCTCATGGCCGAACCACGGACACTCGGGCGGCGACCGCGGTGCCGGTTTCGACCGGCTTTGCCCAGTTTCTCGTTTTTGTGATCGAGGTTCGAAACCTGACCGACCGTCGCAAGGCAGTTGCTCAGCAGCCGACGCATCTCGCCCGATGGAAGCCGGACAAGCGTATAGCCTTCTTCGTGGGCCATCACCTGGGCGACGGTCCCCGCACTTTTCACCATCTGACCGCCCTTGCCGGGCGTCATTTCGATGTTGTGAACCTGGGTGCCAGTTGGGAGCGAGCCAAGCGACCGGCTGTTGCCCGTTGTGACGGGCACTTCGTCGCCACTCTGAACAATATCGCCGTCCGTCACGCCGTTCGGGGCAACGATGTATCGCCTGGTGCCGTCTTCATACCTGACGAGCGCGATCCGTGCCGTCCGGTTCGGGTCGTACTCGATCGACATTATGGTGGCGGCACCCGACTTGTCGCGTTTGAAATCGACGATCCTGTAACGGCGCTTGTGCCCGCCGCCGCGGTGCCGGACCGTTACTCGTCCGCGGTTGTTACGGCCACCTTTCTTGAAGAGCGGTGCCAACAGCGACTTTTCGGGCTTGCCTCTGGTGATGTCCTTGAAGTCGTCGGCGATAGTATCGCGACGACCCGGAGATGTTGGTTTATATTGCTTCAGGCCCATCCTTTAAGCTCCCTCGAACAACTGGATGGAGTCGCCGGCAGCCAGCGACACGATGGCCTTCTTCCAGTCGGGCTGCTTCGACGGTCGGCGACCGTAACGCTTCACTTTGCCCGGCACCTTCATAGTGTTCACTTTGACCACTTTGACATCGAACGCCCACTCGACAGCCCGCGCGATGTCGTGCTTGCTGGCGCTTTTGTCGACTTCGAAGACATAGCGTCCCGTTTCGCCGAGGATGGTGCTCTTTTCGGTGACGATCGGTCGCTTGAGAATGCGTACGTTCTGCATTACTTCTCGCCCCCGCCCGATCCCCAGAGGCCATCGATCGCCACAACAGCTTCCTGTGTGAATATCAGGTTCGAAGCGCTCGTGGCCTCGAGTGGGTTCATCAGTGCAGCAGTTTGAACTTCGACGCCCTGTAAATTGCTTGCCGATTTGATTACATTGTGGTCGGTTGCGCCCGTAACGATTAGCGTGCGGCCCTTGAGTTCGAATGCGGCCACGATGTCGCGTATCACGCTGCTCTTCGGTACGTCGACCTTGAGTGTGTCGATAACCGTAATCGCGTCTTGCCGGACCTTGTCTGAAAGTGCCACCCGAAGTGCCTGCCTGCGCATTTTCTTCGGCAAGCGTTGCCGGAAGCTGCGCGGATGGGGGCCGTGCGCAACACCGCCGCCAACTCGATTCGGTGATCTTCGGCTTCCCTGCCGGGCGGCGCCAGTACCTTTCTGCGGTCGAATTTTGCGGGTCGAGAAGCTGACTTCCGCACGTGTCTGGGTGTCTTGGGTACCCCGTCGTTTGTTCGCCTGCTGAGCCACTACGGCCTGATGCAGGAGGGCATCGTTGCTCGGTGCGCCCCATACGTGGTCGCTGGCCTCAACAGACCCAACGACCTTGCCTTTTTTGTCCTTCACTTGCAAATTCATCAGGTGCTCTGTTTCTCGATTCGCACGATGCTGTTCTTTGCACCCGGAATCGGGCCGCGTACGAGCACGACATTTTTATCGACATCTGTGGCTACGACTTTCAGCCCTTTGACCGTGATCCTGTCGACTCCGTAGTGACCGGGCATTTTGGTGCCAGGCCAGACTCGTCCAGGCGAGGTGCCCGCTCCGATTGAACCCGGTGCGCGGTGCCGGTCGGACTGGCCGTGAGTCTTTGGGCCGCCCCGGAAGCCCCAGCGGCGTACAACACCACTGAAGCCCTTGCCTTTGGAGGTCCCGATTACCTTGATCGTCTCTCCGACTTCAAATATATCGGCCTTGAGTTCCTGTCCGACTTCAAATTCGGAAAGGTCGTCTGCGCCGAACTCCTGCAGGTGCGAGAACCTGCCACCCGACCTGTCCTGGTGCCCGGCTTCGGGCGAGTTCAACCTGCGGGCCACGCCGAACCCGATCTGGACAGCCTCGTAGCCATCGCGCTCTTCTGTCTTCACCTGGGTGACTACGCAGGGCCCGACCTCGACCGCCGTAACCGGCTCAGCGGTCCCGTCATCGTGGTAGTAGGTTGTCATTCCGATCTTTCGACCGAGAAGTCCAGCGATAGTCATTTCGTTTACTTGCTTGCCGTCTGGTCCTAGAGCTTGATTGCGATGTCAACGCCGGCCGGGACGTTGAGCCTGGTCAGTGAATCGATCGTTTTCGAGCTGGGCTCGAGGATGTCGATAAGGCGTTTGTGAATGCGCAACTCAAAATACTCGCGGGAGTCCTTGTGTACGTGCGGCCCCCGAATGACGGTGAACCGGCGTATTGCTGTTGGCAACGGCACCGGCCCGGCGGTTTGCGCACCCGTACGCTCGGCGGTTTCCATGATCTGCTGGGCCGAGATGTCGAGTACGCGGTGATCGAACGCCTTGAGGACGATTCGAATTTTCTGTCCTGGCATTTCTTAGATCCCTGTCAATTTTTCTGCCACATTCCTGGGCACCGGTGAATAGTGGTCCAACTCCATTGCGAAGCTGGCGCGACCGGTGGTGATCGACCGGACCTGCGTGGCGTACTGGAAGGTTTCGGCAAGTGGAATAAATGCGGTCACAACCTGCGTTTTGCCGCGCGCATCCATGTTTTGAACCTGTGAGCGCCTGGAATTCAGATCGCCGAGCACATCGCCCAGGTATTCAGAGGGAGTAACGACTTCGATCTTCATGATCGGCTCGAGCAGCGTCGGGTTGCCCCTGTTCATCGCGGTTTTGAACGCCATCGAGGCAGCCACTTTGAAGGCCATTTCCGAAGAGTCGACTTCGTGGTAGGAGCCGTCGATGAGGACCGCTTTCATATCGACGACCGGGTATCCGGCCAGGACGCCGGAGCGGGCCGCCTCCCGGAACCCCTGCTCGATCGGCTTGAAGTATTCACGCGGCAGTGTCGAGCCGGTGATTTCAGATTCAAACTGCAGGCCGCTGCCTGTCGCAAGCGGTTCGAGCCGGAGCGTGCAGTCACCGAACTGGCCGTGACCGCCAGTTTGCCGCACAAGCCTGCCCTGCGCGGTGGCGGTCCGGGTGATGGTTTCGCGGTACGCAACACGGGGAGCGCCGACAGTGGCATCGACGCCGAACTCCCGGCGCATTCGTTCGACTATGACTTCGAGGTGAAGTTCGCCCATGCCCGCGAGGATGACCTGGCCGCTCTCCTCATCGCTCGATACCACGAGCGTGGGGTCTTCGTCGGCGAGCCGGAGCAACGCAGTCGACATCTTTTCCTGGTCGCTGCGGGTCTTGGGTTCGACAGCAACAGACAGGACCGGGTCCGGGAATGTGATCTTTTCGAGTGAGATCTGGGCGTCCTGCGGGCACAGCGTCTGTCCGGTCGACGTGTCCTTCAGGCCGATCGCGGCGACGATTTCGCCGGGGCCAGCCGACTTTTTTTCTTCCCGGTGGTCGGCGTGCATGACCATCAGCCGGCCCACCCGCTCCCGCGTCCGGGTAGTCGTATTGTAGACGGTCTTGCCAGCTTCGAGCACCCCGGAGTAGATCCGCAGGTAGACGAGCCGGCCGACATGCGGGTCGGTGACCACTTTAAAGGCCAGCGCCGACAACGGGTCGTCGACGGAAGGTTTTCGTTCCAGGACGATTGACTCGTCGGAGGGGTCAACGCCTTTTATCGCCGGGACGTCGAGCGGTGACGGCAGGTAGGCGATGATCGCGTCGAGGAGTGGGTGAATGCCCCGGTGCCGGAGGGCCGAGCCGACACATACCGGGAATATCTTGAGGGCGATGGTCGCCTTACGGAGCGCAGATTTCAGTTCGCCTTCGGTGATTTCCTCTTCTTCGAGGAACTTCAACATCAGGTCGTCATCGGTTTCTGCGACCTTTTCGACCAGGTGTATGCGAGCGGTTTCCGCAGCTTCTGCATACTCTGCCGGAATCTCGGTTATCACATGCTCGATGGCTTCAGGCGTTTCGTACAGGTACGCCTTCCGCGCAACGAGGTCGATCAAGCCGTGAAATTCCGCTTCTGCGCCCATCGGGATCTGAATCGGGACTGCGTTCGCGCCGAGGCGGTCGTGGACTGTCTGCACTGCGTATTCGAAATCGGCTCCCAGCCGGTCCATCTTGTTTACGAAGATGAGACGCGGGACCCGGTAGGTGTTTGCCTGTCGCCAGACCGTCTCGGACTGGGGCTGCACGCCTGATACGGATTCAAGGACAACGACACCGCCGTCGAGCACGCGGAGGCTGCGCTCCACCTCTGCGGTGAAATCGACGTGACCGGGAGTGTCGATAATGTTGATCTGGTGGCCGTCCCACTGGGCGTTGGTGGCTGCGGAGCCGATGGTTATCCCGCGCTCGCGCTCAAGCGACATGAAGTCCATCACGGTGGTGCCTTCATCGATATTGCCGATTTTGTAGGTCTCGCCGGTGAAAAACAGGACGCGTTCCGTCACCGTGGTCTTCCCGGCGTCGATGTGGGCTATGAAGCCTATGTTCCGAACTTTTCCAAGGTCGGTTTTCTTGGCAGATATTGTGGTCATCCCGGTTGCTATCCATTCCGTCCCCGTGGCGAACCATCGGGGCGGTATTGCGGCTGAGTTATTTTTACTGGTCCTTACCAGCGATAGTGGACAAAAGCCCTGTTCGCTTCAGCCATCCTGTGGAGGTCTTCACGTCTCCTCACCGCGACGCCGCTGCCGCGTGATGCATCGAGCAGTTCCGCATACAGCCGGTCGGCTATCGGCTTGCCCGATCGTTCACGAGCCGCGGTAATGAGCCAGCGCTGGGCAAGGGCCCCCCTGCGTTCCGGGCGGACCTCGACCGGCACCTGGTAAGTTGCGCCACCCACACGGCGGGGCTTCACTTCCAGCGCCGGCATCGCGTTTCGCACTGCCTGCTCGAAAACCTCGAGGCCGGGCCGGTTGGTTTCCTTTTCGAGCATTTCGAGGGCGTCGTACATTGCGCGCTGGGCGACCGACTTCTTGCCGCCCATCATCAGGCGGTTGATGAAGCGGGTAAGCTCGACGCTCCCATACTGCGGGTCCGGGGCTATGTGTCTGCGCGTTGCGCGGCGCCTGCGTGACATTTCGTTTCGTTACCTTCGGTTCAATTAAATTCTGGGGCGGTCTGACGACGTCGCTGGCAAACCAAGCCGCCTACCCAGTTTCGAGACAGGCGGCTGCATTTACCGTGTTTTCTTCTTATTAGCTCTTTGGCGTGCCGTACTTACTGCGACCGCGCTTCCGGCCTTCAACACCAGATGTATCGAGCGTTCCACGCACGATGTGATATCGAACGCCCGGGAGATCGGGAACCTTGCCGCCACGGATGAGCACGACGGAGTGTTCCTGCAGGTTGTGGCCTTCGCCCGGGATGTAAGCCGTAACTTCCATGCCGTTGCTCAAACGAACGCGCGCTACTTTGCGAAGGGCCGAGTTCGGTTTCTTCGGAGTAACAGTCCGAACCTGAAGGCACACGCCACGCTTCTGCGGGCTGCCCTTTTTAAGTTCGACCTGCTTGTTGGCAAATGTGTTAAATGCGTAGCGCAGCGCGGGCGTCTTCGGCTTACGTCGCTTACGTTTGCGCGGGTTGCGCACGAGTTGGTTAACCGTGGGCAATATTTGCTCCAGAAAAAAGGCCAAAAGTGTTCATGCCCGACCGATTTGGTTCAGGCCACGAAGGGTAAGTATACGAACCAGTGCAATAGCAAGTCAACGAGAATTCTCGACTTTTTCGGGCATTGACAACGCTTGCGTGCCAGACACGCGACCGGGTTCGACAACAGAGTTGACGCCAAGATTGACGCCAAGATTGACGAAGGTTGTGAAATTCGCCACAAACTAATATGCTGAGTTGCTTCGCCGACGCTTTCCGACCAGCATACGGAGGCGCGGGCGCACGAGGCACAGTGCGGGGCCCTCGTAAATTTTTGGGCATGCTACTGAATTCGGGTGCAACCAAGTGAGTTCGATAGCCCTCCTGGGGTTCACAGATGCAGAGTCAGAACGCCTTGCGGCGGGCGTCGGGGCGCTCGATTCTTCTCTCGAACTAATCAAGGTCACATCGGAAACCAGCAGAGACGAACTTGCCTCCAGCGTGGAAGGCGCACTGGTCTGGGCTGCCGGTACGGGGCTTGCGGGCCCGTCTGGCCTGGTTCATGCTGCAGCCGACGCCGGAGTCCCGGTTGTCGTGATCCTGCCGGTGGTCTCACTCGACGGTATTAGCGCCGCGCGTGCGGAGATCGAAGTCTGCTTCCTCCCCTGCACCGCGGAAGAGGTGAGCCTGCGTTTGAAACTGGCAATGTCGAGACACACACCGGTCGAGGGGCCAAACACGATCACTCACGGTGAGCTGGTGATTGATTGCGACCGCTACGAGGTAACGCTCAGCGGCCGCAAAGTTGACCTGACCTACAAGGAGTACGAGTTGCTGAAATACCTGGCGTCGAACCCGGGCCGAGTGTTCAGCCGGGAAGCCCTGCTGCGGAGCGTCTGGGAATATGACTACTTTGGAGGCACCCGGACGGTTGACGTTCACATCCGGCGCCTGCGGAGCAAGATCGACGACGTTACTCACCACTTTATTGAAACGCAGTGGAACGTGGGTTACCGCTTCCGCTCGCCGGCAACCAACCGGTAGAGAAATTCGTCGACCGCAGGGGACCAAAGGAGCCTGCAACCGGTTTTCACATATTGAAACAAATTGTTAACACGTGGCGCGTGTGGCGTGCGCGTGCGAGCGCAGAATAATTAGTTCGCAGCTTCGCAGTTTCATATTCAGCGAGTGCCAGTCCCGCCGGCACAGGAATTTCGATCAACCCATTTAGCTCATGACACAAACAGCCAGAAACCCGCATTCAAGACCAAGAATCGATGAAGAAGCGATCAAATACGTCTTGTTGTCGGCGCGCGAGCATGATGTGAAGTTCATCCGGCTGTGGTTCACGGATATCCTCGGCACGCTGAAGGGCTTCGCAATTACCGTGGACGAGCTCGAAGGCGTGCTGCGGAACGGCGCCAGTTTCGATGGAGCTTCGATCGAGGGTCTGACACGGGCGGACGAATCGGACATGATCGCAGTGCCCGACCCCTCGACATTCCAGGTCCTGCCGTGGCGACCAAGTAAGAACGCGGTCGCAAGGTTGTTCTGCGATATCGAAACCCCCACCGGCGAGCCATCGGCGGCAGACGGTCGCCAGGTCCTGCGCCGAAATATCCTGCGTGCCTCAGAAATGGGACTGACTTTCTACGTCGCCCCTGAAATCGAGTACTACTACGACATGAAGGGCTCCGACGATGAAGGTCACCAGGACCAGAGCGGTTACTTCGACCAGACTTCGGTCGATGGCACGGGGGCAGACCTGCGCCGCGACACGGTCCTGACGCTGGAGCAAATGGGTATCCCCGTGAAACACAGCCACCACGAAGTGGGGAGCGGCCAGCACGAGATCGACCTGCGCCACATGAATGCGCTAACAATGGCCGATTCGGTGATCACGTTCAAGGTGGTCGCCAAGGAGATCGCCGCTCCTGCCGGCGGCTATGCAACTTTCATGCCCCGCCCA
>Ga0114948_10000690_pt1 | contig 13716 bp, 7 predicted proteins | sample CR04metaG_FD_83877 | JGI IMG/M metagenome (GOLD analysis project Ga0114948, IMG submission 83877) | Deep subsurface microbial communities from Mariana Trench to uncover new lineages of life (NeLLi) - CR04 metaG | ecosystem: Environmental > Aquatic > Marine > Ocean trench > Sediment | place...
AAAGGAAATTATTTGCATCTTTAAATTTTTCAGCTAATTGCTCAATTCTATCATTTAATTTCAGAATATCTGTTATCTTATCCGGAAGGCTATTCAATGCTTCTACAATCTTCTTGCCTTCAGCCATACTCAAATTTTTCCTTCGTGCAATAAGCAAAGTAATTAAAGAGAGAACAACCAATTGCGCTGTAAACGCTTTTGTAGAAGCAACACCAATTTCAGGCCCAGCGTGAATATAAACACCAGCCATACTTTCTCGCGCAATAGTACTGCCAACAACATTGCAGATACCTAAAACAAGTGCACCCCTGCTTTTTGCCTCTCGCATAGCAGCAAGTGTATCAGCTGTTTCACCGCTTTGCGATATAACAAGTACTGTATCATCTTTATTTATAATTGGATTACGATACCGGAATTCCGATGCATATTCAATCTCTGTGGGAATTTGAGCAAAGTTTTCAATCATATATTCGCCAACTAAAGCAGCGTGCCACGAAGTTCCGCAAGCAGTAATAATAATTCTTTTTGAATTTACAAGCCGGTCAACTACTTCGGAGATTCCACCTAACTTGGCTGTACCATCTTCCGGCAATAATCTTCCTCTCATCGAGTTCCTGACAGATTCCGGCTGCTCCATAATTTCTTTCAACATAAAATGTGAGTAGCCGCCTTTATCAATTTCCTCCAAAGTAGTACTAATTTCATGAACTTCTTTTTCAATTTCAATATCGGAAATATTTTTAACAATAAAATTATCTTTACTGATTACGGCAAGTTCGCCGTCATCCAGATAAACTACCTGCTTAGTATGTGCAAGAATTGCAGAAACATCGGAAGCTATAAAATTTTCATTGTTCCCTAATCCTACAACAAGTGGAGAACCTTTACGAGCTGCAATTATCTTATCCGGTTCATCTTTATAAATAACAGCTATTCCGTACGTTCCAACTACCTCATTTAATGCCAATTGAACTGATTTGCAAAGATCAAAACCCAATGTTAAAAAACGATCGATAAGATGAACCAACACTTCGGAATCTGTATCGCTTTTAAAATGGTAACCCTGGTTTTCAAGCTCCTTCTTTATAACACGGTAGTTTTCTATAATACCATTATGTATCAGGAAGAGAGTGTTACTTAGGTTGCTGTGGGGATGAGCATTAATTTCATTCGGTATTCCGTGCGTTGCCCATCTTGTATGCCCAATACCCAAATTAGCGTATAGCTGTAAGTCTTTCATTTTATGTTCAAGTAAAGATACTTTACCCTTGTTTTTAACAATTTCCGAATTACCATTAGCAATGATTCCAATGCCAGCAGAATCATAACCACGATATTCAAGTCTTTTCAATCCGTTAATGAGTATGGGAACACAATTCTTCTCTCCAATGTAGCCAATTATTCCACACATATATATCCCTTAAAATTATTAATAATTATTAAATTAATACAAGTAATATAAAGTTTTTTGAGAGTTTATAAAAAATGAAGTTAGATTACCGCACACGAGCAAGTTTTTGAGTTACAGCTTTTGTTTTATCCTGAAACTTCGCAATGACTTTATAAAGATAAACACCATTGGCAATTTCGTCACCATCCTGATCTCTGCCATTCCAATAAATCTTATTAAATCCAATAGTAAGATCGGTTAGTGGCAAATTAATATCAAGTATTAATCTTCCTGTAATAGTATAAACCTTTATCTTTACTTCTTCCGGTATTTCAGTTCCTCTCAACGAAAAAGTAAAATTTGTCTCATTAGTAAAGGGATTTGGATAATTAAAAACATCTGTTAAATCAGATTCATTAAAAACAAAAAATGTTGTTCGCGATGATGTTGAATCAAAAAAGTTACCCGATGCATCTTTAGCTAATATCTCAAGTTTATGTTTACCATCTGGTAATTCAGGAGTCCAATGAATCTCCACCCTTGAATCCGGATATGGAGTATATTCATAGCTTAGGTCAGATTGAGCAAAATATAATGGATTATTATCATATACTATTGTGAAAAAGCTTGTATCGAGTGGAAGAGGACTATTATCATCCAAAATAATTTTAACATCTGGTTTAGCCGAAACAATATCACCATTAATAATTTCAGCTCCATCAAAAGTAACCGAGAATACTGGTTTTATGGAATCCCTTACAACGAAAAATTGATTTTCAATAAGATTATCAAAAGTGAAGTATTCCAATTGATCGGTAGTTCCAAATGCCCTTATGTCATTCTCAAATAGTAGATGATCGGATTCAATAATATATGAGATGTTTTCCGAAATAGAATCTGCAGGTATGCTTACAACTTTGGAGTAGATTACCGTGTCTTCTCCATTTAAATAGAATGAAATGTTTAGACTATCAATGCTTATTGAACCATAATTTTTTGCTTTAAAACTCATTGAAATCGGAAAACCCTGCAGAATCGAATCGGGAGAAAATTGCAAATCATCTCTTACAAACAATACATCAGGTAACTGCTGGTAATCGAAATTCACACTTCTCAATTCCATTGCTTTTGTAGCCCCCAGACTTGAATCTGATAATGAAAAATTAAGTCTGAGTTTGGGATACTCGTTTGCACTAACATCGGATAATGAATAGAGTGGAGGTACATCTACTTTTAGTGTATCCCAAAATTTTGATGTACTATTTAATCCAAACAAATTTGCCTGATATTCGCCTGTTTCCGTTGGTTTATATAAATCGTACGACATATTGTTCCACCATGCAACAGGTCCAACAGGTTTAGTTGCAATTGAACCGCTTGCATCTACATAATTACCAACAAACTCAGAAAATTTGGGTTCAAACCCTGAAGCACGATACACGGATGAATAAATCCGGTTGTTTTCCCAATCCGTGCACCAGCTAAAGTAACTCTGAAAAGGTAAATAGCTTAACCATTCCTCTTCAAAGAAGCCGTCATCTAATCTAATTCTTCTAATAAAGTTTGAGAAAAAACTTTCCGAAGGATAGACATATCCATCAAAAACAAAAAATCCTGTAAATCCTTGATAGCTTGTGCCTGATAGGACTAAATCAGGTTTGGCTAATGCCCAACCATTTGCAGGATCGAATGTCCTAAGAGTGTATTTTGAATTCCCTTGTTGATCAAATAAAGTAATATTATAAATATATTGACCATCTGATGTTAAATACACCGGCCCATTAGATGTTGTGGAATTTTCCCATCGCAACATTCCTGGTGGGACTTCAACTGTATCAATTTCTTCCGTTGCGACATTAATCCTGGTAATTTGAAAAGAATTTCCGGTTGGAACATATATATTACCATCGCTATGAAATACCATTGAATTAAATATCCTATCATAAAACTCTGAAAATTGCCCATATAATTCCCCTCTAACTGTTCCATTATAACCGGTACCAACTTTATAAATTGGTGATGGACCATTGCCAATAAAAAAGCTTATGCTTCCGAAATACAAGTATGTTCCGTCTGTTGTAATAGATGTTAAATTAAGAGAGCCAGGTAACGGAGAAAGTAATTCAATATCTCCAACAAAAGTAGTATTTGAGGGTTTAGCTGGAAGCAATTCTGTATTTAAACTTAAACTTTTTGCAGAATCTGAATAATTTACATTATGAGTTTCAAATGTTTTAAGAATTTTCTCTTTAGCAAGATAACCATTAACAGCAATATCCGATATAGAAAAGCTCCTAATCGCGCTCCAGTTACCGTATTCTGTCCCATCGAAAATTCTTGCTCTCCAAAAATAAACACCCGTTGTAAGATTTGGTGATTGCCATTGAATTATAGCATCGGTGGAAGTTAATTCAGGAGAACTAATTAAAGGGTTTTCAAAATTCAACGTTGTGTCAATTTCTACAGAGTAAATTAAATTCATCTTTAGGTAATGACCTACATCTGATAAAAGAAATATTACAGAAGATTCATCTGTTGAAAAGCCATCAATTGGTTTAAGCACATTTGGTTCACTAAGATTAAAGACTAAGAAAAACTGCTCTGCGATATTATCCGAATGATCCATCTCATCAATAATCTCTGTCAAATTAACTTTTGCAGTTAATTTAAATAGATTGCCCTTGACAGGAACCCAGGTAAAATAAACCGAATCATTTTCTCCAAAATTAGGACGAGTGATTGATCCAACCTGAAAACTTGTATCTGATGAACTAATAAACAATTCAACGGTGACAGAGTCGTTTGGAAAAGTCCTGCCGACGTTCCTAATGTTTATTTTTACTGTTATCGTGTCATCTACGAGCGGATTTTCAGGTGAAATTGTTATATCAGAAGACGATACTACAAAATCAGGGAGTAAAGGGAATGTTATACTCATTGCAGGATCACCCAAATAAGTAAGTAAATTAATTTGTGTGGCGTAAATTCCTGAAGATGGCACCTGATTTTTTGAATTCATTATTGCCTTACCAATAATTAAATTTTTATTAACAAATAATTCATTAAATAATTTATTGTTAATAGCCTTGCCAATACCCCAATAGGTCAATCCCGAACTTCCATAAAATCCTATGCTGCCCTTGTTTTGTACAAGGTTAAAATGTTCACCAAATACTTTTTGATTATCGAAGTGCGCCGTGTAGCACGTTACACTTAAAACCACAGGCAGTCTTCCGCCATTTTCTAATAAGTCAATATCATCATCCAGAAAAACAAGATCCCATTGTAATCCGCCACCATGCCCGTAATAATTAACTAATGCAGCTCCCTCATTAATTTCATCCCGCATTCTGGGCCCCTCTCCCTGATGAGGTTCATGCACGGGTTTGGTGGGATATCTAAGCACAAAATCAGCAGTATAGCCAAATGGTAAGACGTATGTATTGGCTAATAATAAACTTGCATCATTAAATCCAAAACTATTTTCATCATTTTCGCTTAATCCTGAGGCAAGGAAAATAGTATTTTGTTTCCAGGGTTTTGTATTATCCTCAGGGTATCGAATAATTTTATCAACTAAAATATTAGCTTCCTCAGGAGTTTCACAGGACATTCTCCCAATAGCCAAATCTGGTGCCACATCTGTACCTGAAATTGCAACAATTAAATTATCACTAGCTGACCACCCGTACGAATAAGCAAAGAATTTTATAGAAGGAATAAAATTCCTATAAGCATTTTCTAATATCCCACGATAATCGTAACTCATATCGCCCAATAGAACCACATAAGAAGGAGCTGGACTCTGCCAATTTTGAAAGGTATATTTTACAAATTCTCTTAAAGCATTTGGTTCTAGTAAACCATATGAGAATTCATCATAGATCTGCGTCACATCTACAACAACCGTACGTGCATTTTCAATATCGGGATCAGGAAAATTAGCACTCCTGAAATCAGCCAGATCCTGAGCAGCACTCAAAAAATCAGGATGTGAAATGATTATATAATCAGCACCGTTAGATATATCTCTTAAATTTGATGGTTGATCGTTAACGATAGAATCTACCGAAAAATAATAATTATCTGCAACACAAAAATATTCGGTTCCAACATTTGCAGTATCAACAAAGAAAACAGAATTGAATTGATCATTGGTGATATTGGGATTGCTAATCATCTTATTCCTTTCGGGAATATAGATCTTCATATTGTTTCTCAACCATCCAAAAGTCCAGAATCTTATATTCCCGCCTTTGTTAGTTTTGAAAATAAAATTATCCGAATTTGTTTTGAGAGCTCTCCAGTATTCAAACTCATACCAGTTGATTCTTATTTCATCACTATGTACAAGTGAACAAATTTGCCCGCGTACCCAAATGTTTAACCTATTACCAGTTGGAAATATGCTTATACTATCTGCAGATACATAAAACTCTTTTTGGAAAAGTTCAACTTCCTGACCATCCCAAATTACATTACCTAAAGGCTGATCGGTCAAATAAATTTCAGCTTTATGGTCAGTATTGCAAAATGTACTGTTGGTCATTCCATGCATTTTAACCCGAAGAGTGACATAATTTGAATCTTGTGCCCTGTTGGAAAATCCATCAAATCTATCTTCAAATCCGAAAACAGCGCGCCCATCCTGTGCCGTAGCTCTACCCCAAAACCAATGATCTATTTCCGCTGTAGTAGAATAACCCATTCTTTCAAAAATCGAATCCTTTTCAAAGTGAATTGTATGTTTGGTAGAAGCAATTGTTTGCTCAAAGTTCTGTGGAAAACCACCCACATCATTATATATGTTGCCGGTCGAATCACTTTCGTAAGAAAACCAGTAAACATTGCTAAGGTTATATAGGTTCACATAAGCATTAGGACTAGCAGGTGCAGGATAACCAACAAATTGTACGTAATCATTGCCATTAAAAATTTGGTCGTTATTAGTGTCTATTATATCAATGGGGATAGGATTTCCATTATTAAATAATTCCAATTTTTCAATTGGTGTATTGTTACCAAGCGGTACACCCGCTGATATTAACTCACTATAATTAACCCTGTAAACTCCTTTTTCTTTCAGATAAATTTTAAAATAATTCTTATCAGGATCATACCACGAATCATTGCTGTTAGGCGGGGGATCAAATGCTGGAGCTGGCTTACTGATCCAGTTTTTCGCATTTTCTGTATTTATTACTGCGGTTTCTATATAACTGATAGTCATAGCATCCGAAATAGCGATTCTTATCGTTTCACGCTTAAAATTAAAATTTATTTTCACTACAAATTTTTTATTAAATACTAGCTCCCTTGTAACAGGATTAAATTGATAAGGTGAAACAGCAATTGGTAAAATCTTTGCATATCTAAAATCATACGAAGAATTTAATTGAACAATTTCAATGGGGAAAAATTGGCTTTTTGAGTAGATCTCTTTATTAATCTTTTCAACATCCGGCTCTTCAAAAATAGGGTCAGTTTCAGGATATGGCATTATAAACTTATTACTATAAGATACTCTGTCATTTTTTAAAATCTGCATAGTTGGATTTATATCGTGAGGAATGCCAATGCTCAGGTTAACTAAAGGAAGCCATGGATCACCGGGGTTTCTAAAATAGTTCTCATCACCTCTAATTATCTGATATTTTCTCCCATCAACCAAAGTATCAGAAACCGTGTATAAATTTGAAAAATCAAACTCAATCGTTATATGATTCTGAGTTGATTCAATAATTTTAAAATTTTGTGCGGAAGAGAGAAACGTAAAGGTTAGTGATACAATAATTATCTGAAAAAGAGACCGGGAAATTGATTGCATTAAATTCCTTATAGGTTGAAAATTTGCTCGAAACTTAGCATAATGGTAAAAGCGAGGCAAGGGGAAAAAAAATATCTCAATTCAAACGTTGTTGCACATTATTTTTAAAAAAAATAATGTGGTTTATCCGTTCAGCAAAATTATTGATGCAAATCAATTGGAACGTTAGCTGAAACTGATTTTTTCCTTTCTATAAAAAATTTCAGATATGCAACTGCAAGAGGTATTGTAAAAGGATATGTTATCCAAATATATCTTCCTTCAGCATAAGCGGAAAATATCGCGAAGATCGAAACTAATATAGAAAAAACCATTCCTGTTAACAAAACATATTTGATTCTGCCAATATGTTTCTTGCACTCTGAACATGTTAAAAATAGAATTGCTCCTATTCCAGGAACTCCAAATACAATAATTGTAGTGATGTAACCTGCTACCCTCTTTAGATTGTACAAAAGTTTATCTGATTGTGGAATCCAAAGATAAGTACCTTTCCCCGGAACATAATTTCTTATCACAATACTTTCTAATAAATATATTATAATAATAATTAAAAATAATAAAATTTTCCTGGAGAGTGATAAATCTTCCTGCAATGACAAATATACACCTGCAACAGGAATTAGGATAACCATTGTTTCCTTAACCGTAAGACCTAGAATAAATACTAAAATAAAACTGATAAATTTTCCCTTGATAAGTAAATATAAAGCCATTGTAAGAAACAATATCAAGACAGGATCAACATAACCCAGCGTACTGTAATAAAAAACCGGGAAAGAGTAGACAAATAGAATTTCACCATAAAAAATATATCTCCGACTAAAATTAAATTCCTTTAATAATTTTTGAAGAACAAAAACCGTGAGCATTAAAGCAATTAAGTTAACCAGATTTATTGATGTTATTGCTTTAAATGGTAGGAAAGAAGCCAGGAAAGGTACAAATGGACGATAAGTAAACGGTTCTAAAAGTTGAGATTGCATATTAGACTTTCCTCTGAAGTATTCTGTATAAGCAATATACTGGTTTACATCAAGTGTCTTTTTACTCTTTTCCCTCCCGATTAAGGCATTTACATTACAAAATTCGTCCCAATTGAACCTCGGTATAGAAATTATAATTAAGCTTACAAGAATAATTATGGTCTGCGATTTTTTCACTTAGAATTAAGAATCCTTCTTCACTCTTTGATTACCGATAATATTAAATATTTATTTTTTGAAATTTGATATGCTATCTACTCTGTAAATGATTAAGATAACTAATCAATTAAAATTAAATTTCGATCTAAAATGAGTGATAATCATACGATTGTGTTAAATATATTATAATGAAACAATTGAGACAAATAGGTAATCATTATTTTCAGAAATTGAAATATACATTTCTCTAAAATAGTATTGGTATAGATTTAGGTATCATCTTAATAATATCTAGAAGATATTTAACACATATCAATTAGTTGCTTTATTCCTTTCCATAAAATGTTTTATATAAACAACTGCCAGAGGAATAGTAAATGGATAAGATGTCCATATATGTCGCCCATCAGCGTATGCTGCAAAAAGTGAAAAAAACGAAATTATCATCGACATAATCAATCCAGAGACTAATGCAGGTTGCCGAGATATCAATGAATGCTTACCAAGTGCAACATAAATATATAACAGTGCTCCAATTCCCGGTATTCCAAATGCAAGTAATATGCTTAAATAAGTTTTCGGTCTTACTAAATTATCAGTTAAAACTTTTAACGAGGGTAGCCAGATGTATGTTTCACTTTCGGGAGCAATATTTCGCAATAAAATCGTACATATAGAATAAACTAGAATTAGCAAAAGAAGTAGTGAGATATTTTTCTTCAATGAGAAATTACTTTGAAAAAATAAATAAATTGCAAAAACCGGAATAAGTATAACTATCGTCTCCTTAACTCCTACACCAAGGGCAAACACAACAAAAAACAATATTATTTTGTTACTTAACATCAGATAAACTGCCGTCATTATGAATCCTATTAGGACAGAATCTATGTAACCAGATGTACCATAGTAAAAGAGAGGAAAGGAATAAACGAATAGAATCGCACCCATAAAAACATAATTACTTTTTAATTGCAATAACTGAAGCATTTTAACCAGGGGAATTAGCGCAATGAGTAAAACGATTAAGTTAACCAGGTTGATTGATGTTAAAGGGTCAAAAGGAAGGAATGATGCTAAAAATGGAGTCATAGGTCTATAAACAAATGGTCCTTCTAATTGAGAGTTATCATCTATTTCGCCTCTGAAAAATTCCGTATAGTCAATATATTGTTCAATATCAAATGGTTTTATACCTACAAATGGTTTTAATGGCCCCACTTCTCCCCAATTAAATCTTGGAATAATTATAACAACTAAACTGAGGACTAAGAATGCAAGATGTTTAAACTTCAGTTTATCCAAGTTTGTTTTTATTATTTAAAAAGTAAATCAAATATTCCCCTTATTACTTACAATCACTTTAAAGGTTGAGGTAGCAATTAATAAATCACTCCAGAAGTTAGCTTTTTTATAATAATCGACTTCCATATTTACTCTCTCTCCCGGGGATAACATTTGTCTGCCATTGACTTGAGAATAACCGGTGATACCAGGTTTAAAACTAAATACTTCTTTTTGTTCAGTATTAAATTTTTCAGTTATAGATATGATTTCAGGTCTCGGCCCAATTAAACTCATTTCACCTTTGAGTACATTTATAAATTGGGGAATCTCATCGATACTGGTTCTCCGAAGAATTCTGCCAACTCCAGTTACTCTTGGATCATTTATTTGAGTAATCTGTGGCCCTACTTCTAATGCATTGTTAACCATCCCCCTAAATTTTACCATTTTAAATGGTTTGCCGTTTAATCCCGTACGATCTTGCACAAAAAAAACCGGACCTTTAGAGTTCAGTTTAATAGCTATCGCCGTAATAATCATTACTGGCAGTAAAATTATTAACAGCACACTACTGATGATAATATCTGTACAACGTTTAATAAAACTGCCGTGCTTTCCCATTTTGGAAAATGAATTATTTTTTAAACTTATTTAATGTATCTACTAATACATTTATAACTTTATCAACATTTTCATCAGTCATTCCAGGGTAGATTGGTAATGACATTAGACGAGGGAATGCTGCTGACGCAACAGGATATTCAGCATCGGAAAGGTTAAATGTTTCATTGTAATAAAGATGCTGGTGAACAGGCATAAAATGAACTCCCACACCTACATTCTTTTCTCGTAATTCATTTATTATTTGTGCTCTGTTTTTTGTTAATCTATCCAAATAAAGACGGATTGGGAAGAGATGCCACGAAGAATCTCTATCAGGTTTAATTGTGTGCAATTGGATACTATCCAGATCTTTTAATGCTTCTGTATATTTTGCAGCAATTCTTTTTCTAGAATTCCACATTGAATCAACCTTTTTAAGCTGTGGTAAACCAAGTGATGCTTGAAGATCTGTGAAATTGTATTTATAACCCGGAGCTACTACTTCGTAATACCACGAACCTGATTCTGTATAACGTTTCCATGCATCACGATTTATTCCGTGTAAACGCATAATTTTAACACGTTCAGCAATTTCTTCGTCATTCGTGCAAATCATTCCACCTTCGCCAGTGGATAATGTTTTGGTAGCGTAAAAACTAAAACATGTTACATCAGAAATTGTTCCGATTTTTTTACCTTTATATATGGCAGGTAAAGAATGAGCTGCATCTTCAAGAACTTTAAGATTATGTTTTTTTGCTATAGTATGTATTTCATCTAGGTCACACGGCTGCCCTGCATAATGCACAGGAATGATTGCTTTGGTTTTTGATGTAATAGCTTTTTCAATTGCTTCAAGAGATATGTTGAGTGTATCTTCATTAACATCAACAATTACAGGTTTGGCTTTAAAATAACAAACTATCTCAGCAGTAGCTGGAAAAGTCATAGTGGGAAGAATTACTTCATCCCCTTCATTAATTCCAAATGCTTCCAGAGAAAGATGACCTGCTGCTGTCCACGAACTAACAGCAACGGATTTTTTCACTCCGATGTACTCATTAAAATTGTTTTCGAACCGGATCGTTTTGGGTCCCATGCTTAACCAGCCCGAACGAACCGTATCGACAATCTCGTCTACTTCTTCTTCAGAAATAAACGGTTTATGAAATAAAAGGAAATCGTTTTTCATATGCAAAATAATATAACAAAATATTACAAATTAACGCTTTAATTTGCAAGTTTTTTCTAATAAAGATTTAAAGATAAATTTATTGTATGGAAATTCCAATATACCATAATGATACATTAAAAAAAATATTATCTCCTCAAAGAAAGGAAATTGCTTAAATTAATTTCTCACACCTGCCTTAAATAGACCGGTTAAAAATCCAAAACCATATGATAGATGCATTACGGGGTAAACAAGTAATGAATTACTAACAATTTTAATATTACTTTTTGTACGTATTGAAAAATAAATATCCATAAAGATATATACAAATAACGGAAGTAAATAAAATATGGTTAAAAATGCTAAAGAGAGAGTTAAAATATAAATACTGAACAGTGATGGAATTAAATGCCGGAGTTTAATTTCCGATTTAATTTTTCTTAATACAGCAGGTTTGAATAAACCATACTGAAAATATTGCTTTATAACTTTAGATAAAGAACTCCGTGGGTAATAGAATGATTTTATTTCAGGATTTAAATAAATTCTTTTACCCAAACTTCGTGCACGATAATGAAATTCATCATCCTGATTTCTTTTTAATCTTTCATCAAAGTAACCTATCTCATCAAATAATCTTCTTCGCCAGGCACCTAAATAAACATGATCAGATTCACCTTTATATTTTGCCTTATGAATTTTACTGTCACCAACTCCAAATACAGTACTTGTAGATTGTGCAACTGCAATTTGAAAGTTGGTTTTCCCTACAGCATTCATAGGACCACCAACAATATCTGCACCGGTTTCATTAAATGTTTTAATTATCTGTTCTAAATAGTCCTGAGCATATTCAGTATGCGCATCCAAACGAATAATCGGATCACCGCTTGAGTTCTTAATACCAATATTTAAAGCAAACGGTACATATTTATTAGGATTTTCGAACATTTGAATGTTAGAATATTTCGATATCCATTCTTCAACAATAGTCTTTGTACCATCATTGGAACCACCATCAACAATAAGTAATTCTTTTTCGTCTGGCGGCGCATCTGTGAAAAACTTAAGGATTTTTTCAATGTTGTCTACTTCATTATATGTTGGGCAAATTATGCTTACCAAATAACTACCATTATATTTTTAATAAATTGAATTAATGCTATTAAAACAGGGTTAAATAAATTGAGAAATTACTTAACTACTTTTTGCCTTAATAAACGGATCAAATGTTTAAATACTTTTAATGTAACAGATTAGATCATTCCGTGCAAATTCCTGCTGGAATCCTTTTTTTTCATAAAATTTCATTGCATGTGAGTTATTAAAACGAACATATAATCCATACGTGTGAATGTCATTATCTAAAAGTTCATCTTCAAATTTATTTAGTAGAATACCCCCTATTCCTTTTCTATTAGCATTCTGATCGACACCAATTAAAAACAATCTTAACTTAGCTTTAGATTGCTGTTTTTTTGCAAAAATCCTGCTGAATATTTTAACAATTGCACTGAGTATAAACTTTGGATTTATTAGCATGCAACTAAAGATGTACCAAATGTTACTTTTCATAAAATTATCTACAGCATTTTGGGTTTGATAACCTCCAATAACATATCCTAAAATCTTCTTATCTTCAACAGCAACATAGCAGTATTTATTCGCACTCAACAAGCTCTCGAAATACTTATTGAGCCTGCTTATATTAAAGTGTATGGAAAAATAAGAGCTATCAAAAACTCGTTTATGAAGTAGTGAAATACTTTCTATATCATTATTGATTAAGGGTCTAATCTGCATTGTTTTTAATTACTCTTTCATAAATGTTAATCATTTGTTGAACATTATCTTCCCAATTATACAAATTAATAACTCTTGTCCGTCCAGCTTTTCCCATCTTTATCCTAAGCCGGTAATCCAAAATGAGTCGTTCGATTGCTTTAACTGTTTTATTCATATTTCCCAACGGAACAACAATTCCTGTAACCCCATCTTCAACAACTTCGGGTAATCCTCCCACATTTGTAACAACAACCGGTGTTTCTGTTGCAGATGCTTCAAGAACTGAAACACCAAAACTTTCTGTTTTTGAAAGGAAAACTTCAATGTCCATAATATTGTGATAATCAACTACCTTACTAATTGGTACCTCTCCTGCGAAAGTAACTACATAGCCTAAATCCAGTTGATTTACTAAGCTCGTTAATTTTTCCCGGACTGATCCATCGCCAACTAATAATAACTTTAATGATAAATTTGGATGTGAATCTCTAACTATTCCAAATGC
>Ga0114948_10000692_pt1 | contig 13703 bp, 11 predicted proteins | sample CR04metaG_FD_83877 | JGI IMG/M metagenome (GOLD analysis project Ga0114948, IMG submission 83877) | Deep subsurface microbial communities from Mariana Trench to uncover new lineages of life (NeLLi) - CR04 metaG | ecosystem: Environmental > Aquatic > Marine > Ocean trench > Sediment | place...
CGACAACGGCCGCCAGGCGGGCTTCCGTCTCTGCGAGCAACCAGCCATCGACCCGGATCGTCCGCCCCTCCTCGAAGTCGAGCCGCACCCGCTCAGCCACCGGAATCATGGCCCCGGCCGCGTCGCCGGTGCCCAGACTGGCGTCGAGCTCGGCCACCAGGCCGGCGAGATTCGGTGCTCCTGGAACGGTGTCGAGATAGGCGCTACCGACCGCGCTCCAGTGCTCGCGATCGACCACGCCCGCGCTCAGGCGCTGGGCCGCCGCCATCACCTCCGCACTCTCCCGGCAGCCTGAAAGACCCATTCCGAGACCGGCCAGGGTCGCGCAGCCGCCGATGAAGCGACGACGCGTCAGACCCGCGTCCAGGCTCACCCGCCGAGCTCCTCTTTGAGGTGATCGGCCAATCGAACCGCCAGCGCCAACAGCGTCAAGGTGGGGTTCGAAGCGCCGACGGTGGGATAGACCGAACTGCCGGCAACGAAGAGGTTGGCGAGCCCGTGAATCCGGCAGTCAGTGTCGACCACGCCACGGGCCGGGTCGGGGTCCATGCGGGTCGTCCCCATGTGATGGTTGCTACCGCGCGCGCCGCGCCACGGATCCGACTCGGCAATGGCGATCTGCGCCCGACCGCGCAGGCTGGCGCCGAGCCGCAGCGCCATCACTTCGAGCGTTCGCCCGAGGCTGCTGGCGTCCTGCTCGCTGAGCCGCCAATCGAGACGCGCTCGGGGCACTCCGAGGGCGTCGGTCTCCTCGGCCAGCGTCACCCGACTCTCGGGGTTGGGCGATTGTTCTCCAGTGATATGGAGGGCGCCGAAGTAGGCCCCTTCCGCGCCCTGCCCCGGCGCGTTCTCCGCCGCCATCGCTTGGACCGCCCGAGCCAAGTCGGCAACCTCGTCGGGCTCCTGACTCCGCACCACCACCACCGCGTTGAGCAGTCGCTCCCGGCGCTGCACCGCCTCCGAGAGCTTCAGTACACCGCGCACCAGATGGCGCCGGCGCACCGCCCGGCTCGCTTTGTAGACGCCCATGCTGCGCCGTCTGCCGGGAATCGCGATGACGCCCCCGTCACACAGCGGATGATCCATGAAGTAGCGTCCCACCAGATCGTGCCGGTTGCCGATCCCGTGCGATTCGACGCGCCGCGACGCCAGCAACAGCCGAGCGTTCTCGATCGCTCCCGCAGCGAGGACGTAGGACCTCCCCTTGACCTGGTAGGCCTGACCCTCTCTCCCCATAACACGCACCGACTCGACCTCAGCGCCCGACTCGCCGGTGACGATCTCGGTGACATTGGCGTTGAGGTGAAGCTGGCAGCTGGCGGATTTCTCCAGACCGGGTCCGTAGACCGCCCCGAACCGGGTCGGCGGGCTGACATGAAAGAAAGTCGTCTCGATGCCGGAGGACGCCGGTATCAGAAACGGCTGCCCCTCAGTCTCGCGCTCGCCGGGTTGATAGTCGAACGGGCTGACCTCAGCGAGAGCCGCGGCCCGCCGGTAGAAGGGATCGAGCGCCTGACGTTCCAGCGGCCACCCACTGTCTTGAACCCAGGGGCGCGATTCGAAATCCAGTGGGTCCAGCGGCCGGCACCAGCCCTGCCAGTGGTTGCTGCTGCCGCCCAGATATCGCAGCCGCGATGAGGTCAGATAGAAGGAGCGCTCGCCCAGCAGCGTTCCCGACTCGGGCCCCATGTAGAGGCTCTGGGAGGCTTCCGTGTAGCCGCGCTCACCGCCCTCGAGCACCGCCACCGTCAGTCCGGAGCCTTCGAGAAGATGGGCGATCGAAAGACCGGCGGCACCGCCTCCGACGAGGCAGAGATCCACCTCGATGGTCGCACCCGCCTCGACCGCCTCAATCAGCACGCATGGGCTCCCAGTCTAGCCTGCCCTTCTCACCAACATCGTCACCAGAGGCCCAGGCTAACTCACACCCATCAGCCGCTTGGCCTCACGAAGTTTGCCTTCGAGCGCATTGAAGCGTTCTTTCTCGCGCCCCTCTTCGATCCGTTGCTCGAGGCTCCGCATGCGGCGCTCCACCTCACGCAAGTCACCAAGCGGTCTTTCTGCCGACGAGCCGTCTTCGAAACCGCCAATGGATGTTCCGCGACCTGCCACCCGGTAGGCTCGCATCACGTCTGATAGTCGCTCGTCGAGTTTCCTGATCTCGCGCTCCGTATCGGAGAGCGAACCGCCGAAGCCGATCTCGCCGGTCTGAATATAGTTGTAAGCGAGGAACAGGGCTGCGATCACGAGTGCCACTACGAACAGGGCCTTCATGGGGAACCTCCCGCCGAACGGTCACCGTTGGTCATGGCCGGATTCTAGCGGCTCATCGGCGCGGGCGCAGCGATTCAGGTCGGCGGGCGGCGAATGTGCTGCAGTAGACTGAGCACCTTGCGAGTCGCATCTTCCCGGAACCCGTCGATGAACCACGCCGTGCGATTCAAGCCTGCCACGGGAACCGTGGTGAGCCCACCCCCTCTCGGGGCGACCGAGATTCACCTCTGGTCAGCCGGACTCGAAGCCTCGCCCAAGCGCCTCGAGCAGCTTGCCGCGTTGCTCTCTCCCGAAGAGCAGGCGCGGGCAGAACGCTATCGGTTCGAGCGCCACCGCCGCCGGTATCAGATCACCTGGGGACTGACCCGGTCTCTTCTCGGTCAGTACGCGGCGACCGAGCCCCGCGCGCTGTCCTTCTCGTTTGGATCCAACGGCAAGCCGTCGCTTGCCGAGCCGGCGTCGTGGCTCGAGTTCAATATCTCGCACTCGGGCGAACGCGTGGTGCTGGCGGTCACCTCCACGTGGCCGGTGGGCGTCGACATCGAACAACTCAGGCCAGTCGAGGATGCCCGGGACATCGCTCGACGATTCTTCTCCGATAGCGAGGTCCGCGCCCTCGAGGACCTGGACGCAGCGCATCGGCTCGAGGGCTTCTTCAACTGTTGGACGCGCAAGGAGGCTCTGATCAAGGCGGTCGGTGAAGGAGTCTTCGTCTCGCTCGACCGCTTCGACGTCTCGCTCGCCCCGGGCGAGCCCGCCCGGCTGGTGTCGCTCGACGGCCAGCCGGCCGATCCCGAGCGCTGGCACCTGGTGCATCTCACGCCCGAGCCGACGATGGTCGGGGCGCTCGCCACGCCGGCGCGCCCGGGCAGCGTACGGGCCTGGGAGCTCGACATCGAACACCAGTCCATCGTCGCTCCGGACTGAGTACCGACAGCACTAGCACTACACTAGCCGCGGCGGCGCACGGTCAGGTGGAGAGTGACGACATACAGCACCGGCGCGGCCAGCAGCGTCATCCAGCCGGCGCGAAAGGCCATGTACCAGCCGGGGGTGCCTCGTCGCAGCACTTCGAGTTTCTCGACATACACGACCTCGCAGCCGTCGTCGGTGCGAACGAGACTCGACTGGCGCCAGAAACCCCGCCAATCGTCCATCTGGTAGTTGACCAGCATCCCCTGGAGGTGGATCTGATCGCCCACCCGCACCTCGGCTATCTGTTCACGCACCCGGTCGAGGTCGGTGATCAGGTGATTGTTGCTGCCCGCCCGTCCCGAGAACCGAACTCCCGCCGGGTAGCGGTAGTAACAGGTGAACGAACCGCTGCTGAAGCTCACCCGCTGGTAGTCGTCGCTCTCCAGGTTGCGACCCCAGATGACGCACAGGTCCTTGGTGTCCACCGAGGTGCTGTCATGGTAGAGATCGGCGATGCTCTCGATGTTGTTGTGACTGACCACCAGGCCCCAGAGCTCGTAGGTGGTGACGGGACGAACCAGGCAGACCCTGCCCTTGTAGGGAAATGAGAACTCCGGCGCATCGGTTCGCACCTGGACCGGCTGCTGGAGCAGATCAGGAACGATCTCGGCCGGATCATCCAACGAGCCCTTGCGCCACCAGGCGACGGCCGTAACCAGGAGAGCCGCCAGAAAAGTCATTTTCAACAGTCTCAGCATCGCCTCTCACCTCCTGAGGACATGGTTACCGGCAAGCACTTATTCGTCGCGCCTTTGACCTCCGGTGTCAAGCGAGTAACATTGCCGCAATACCCAGGCGAGGAAACATGGAACCTACTTCCGGTCCCGATCAGGAGCTTCCCCACGGCCAGCGCAGGAGCAGTCCGCGAGTGCGTGCTCTCTACCACGTCGTCATCACCAGCGATGGCCTGCGTGAGGAGGAGAGCGTGACTGTCGGCCGCACCATTGACGTCAGCGAGACCGGCGTGCGGGTCGAAACGCCCGGCCATCTCTGCATCGACGACGGAGTGCGGCTCGAGATCGCGGTCGAAGAGACCATCGTCAACGCCAGCGGACGGGTCGTGCACGCCGCCCGCGTCGGCGATCTGATCGAAGCCGGCATCGAGTTCACGGTCATCAGCGACCCTGACCGTCTGGCGCTGACCCGCTAGGGAGAAGAACCTCAGTTGGCGAGCAGGGCCTCGACGGCAAGGCTCTCGAGCGGTCGGTAGTAGAAGAAGCCCTGGCCGTACTCGCAGTTCATCTGCCGCAGATCCCGCGCCTGCTCCGCGGTCTCCACACCTTCGGCCGCTACACCCATGCCGAGGTTGCGGGCCAGCGTGATGATGGCGCTGACGATCTCCTGGCTCTCGGCCTGCCGACCGAGCTGCGAGACGAAGGTGCGGTCGATCTTGAGCGTATCGACCGGCAGGCGCTGCAGATAGCTGAGCGAAGAGTATCCGGTGCCGAAGTCATCGATGTGGATCTGCACACCCAACGTCCGCAACTGGGACAGCTTGGCGACCGCCGATTCCGCGTTGTCCATGATCACGCTTTCGGTCAACTCGAGCCGCAGACAGGTCGGGTCCAACCCGGTTCTTCTGAGCACGGCGACGATGACGTCGACGATATCGGGCTGCAGCAACTGCTTGCTCGAGATGTTGACCGAGATCGACATCGGCACCGCCGCCTCGTATTGCTGCTGCCATTCGGCCATCTGACGGCAGGCTTCCTCGAGCACCCAGGCGCCGATCGGCACGATCAGCCCGGTGTCCTCGGCCACCGAGATGATCTCCACCGGCATGATCAGTCCTCGCTCCGGATGTTCCCAGCGCAGCAGCGCCTCGAACCCGACCACCTGCTCGTTGGCCAGCGACATCATCGGCTGGTAGTGCAGGCGCAGTTCGTCACGGCCCAGCGCCCGGCTCAAGTCGGACTCGAGCTTGAGCATCTTGGCGGCCTGGGTGTGCATGGAGCTGTCGAAGGCCCGGAAGCGACCGCGACCTTCCCCCTTGGCCCGGTACATCGCGATATCCGAGTCGCGAAGCAGGTCCTCGGGACGCTCGTAGGTCGGCTCCACACTCACCGAACCGATGCTGAGCGTCGTCAGCACCTCGTGCCCATCGACTTCGAAGGGCACCGAGAACTCCTTGTGGATGCGTGCCGCAAGCGCTTCAGCGTCGTCCTTGCTGGCGACGTCCACCAGAATCGCGAACTCGTCCCCGCCGAGGCGCGCCACCGTGTCGCCGGGCCGCAACATAGCCTCCAGACGACGAGCCATCGCCACCAGCAGGCGATCCCCCGAGAGGTGGCCGAGGCTGTCGTTGATGTGTTTGAAGCGATCGAGGTCGAGGAACAGCACGGCGGAGAACTCGAGGCCGGTTTCCCCGGCACGACGATGGGTCCGGGCCAGAGCCACTCCGAGCCGATCCAGAAACAGCGCCCGATTCGGCAGGCCGGTAAGCGCATCGTGGAGCGCATCGTGGAGCAGTCGTTCCTCGGCATTCTTGCGCAGCGTGATGTCGCTCAGCGAACCGGCCATCCGATAGGGGACGCCGTCGGCGTCGCGAATGGCCGTACCGCGACTCAGCACCCAGCGATAGTTCCCATTCTGGTGGCGGATCCGGTGCTCGTTCTCGAAGTGCGAAGTGAACAACGCCGGCTGCTGCCCATCCCTACCGAGATGGGCGTCGATGTCCGCCTTCAAGCGATGGAGGTCATCAGGATGGACCCTGTCCATCCACTCGGCCGGACTGCCGGAGATCCCGCCCTCTTCCAGGCCGACGATCTCCATCCAGCGCGGCGAGAGATAGATCTCGTCGGTGAGCAGATCCCAGTCCCAGAGACCATCGTTGGCCCCCCGCACCGCGATCGAGTAGCGTTCCTCGCTTTCCCGCAGTTCCTCCTCAGCGTCCTGGCGCTCGATCGCATAGCGAATCGAGCGCAGCAGGACATCGGACCCGACTTCGCCCTTGACCAGGAAGTCCTGCGCACCCAGCCGCACCGCGCGGGTCGCGATGTCCTGGTCGCTGAGGCCGGTCATGACGATGATCGGGACTGCCGGCGCTGCCCGATGGACGCGGTGAAACGAATCGAGGTCCTCGGGGTTGCTGTCCGGCAGGTTGAGATCGAGCAGGATGACGTGCGGCTGCGGCCCTGCGACCAGCAGGTCGACACCCTGGCTCACCTGACTGGCGATCTCGATCTCGAAGATCGGCTCCGTCGATGATTGCAGTAGTCGTCGGATCACCTGCACATCCGACGGATTGTCCTCGACCATGAGGATGCGAACTCGCTGCTCGTTCATCCAGTCTCCCGTCGGGCGCTATGATCGCGACCGCACCCTGTCGCCCTCTACGTCCCCCTCGGTCCTGCCCGCCGAACCGGCGAAGAGCGGCAACGAGAAAAGGAAGGTCGCTCCCGCGCCCAGCTCCGACTCTACCCAGATTCGCCCTCCGTGTCGCTCGACGACCTGCCGGCAGATCGCCAGCCCGAGACCGGCGCCGGAGCTTCCCGCCGCGCGGGCGAAGCGATCGAACACCTTCCTTGACAGTTCGGGCTCGATACCGGGGCCCTGATCCCGGACCGAGAAGACCCACTCGTCATCCTCCTGGCGCGCCGAAATCTCGATCTCCGGCGCATCCTCGCCATGGAACCTGAGCGCGTTGGCGACCAGATTGCGGAACAGCAGGCGCAGCTGCATCGGATCCGCCTTCACGGTCGGCAACGGTTTGACGCTCACCTGCGCCTCGCTCTCGTCGATACGGGCTGCCAGGCTCTTCAGTGCCTCCTGGACCAACTCATTGCAGTCGCACTCCTCGACCCATTCCTCGCCGCCGCCGAAGCGCGCCAGCGTCAACAGGCCCTCGATCATCGACTGCAGCCGCCGGACCCCATCGATCACCAGGCCGGCCGACTCGGCAGCGTCTCCGCCGAGCTGATCGGCCCCGTCTTCGAGCAGGATCCTGGTCGACTGTTCGATGGTTCGCAGCGGTTCCTTGAGCTCGTGAGCCGCCAAGGAGGCAAACATGCTCAGTTCTTCGTTCGAGCGCGCGAGCTTGGAGGCCTCGCCGCTGAGCTCCGATTCGAGACCCTTGCGGGCGCTGATGTCCTCCAGCAGCCCATCCAGCACCGGTCCGCCCTCATCGTCGAGACTGACGACCTCAGTCAGGGCTACCCACACCTTTTCCCCGCGCCGATCCAGTTGCTGCTCGCGCTTGTAGATCTTGCCTGTCTCCGTGAAGCCCCGCGGCAGCCTGGGCGTCAGCTCGCTCAGATCCAGATCGCGCGCCACATCCATCGACTCCACACCCAGGATATCGAGGAACGTCTCATCAGCGTCGAGCAACCGACCCGCCAAAGTGCAACGAAAAACACCGACGCGCGAACGCTTCAGGAGGCCCTTGATGCGCGGTTCGAGGCGCTCCAGGCTCTCCTCAGCCGAGGCGCGCTCGAGCGCCGAGCTAAGAATCCCGGCCAGGCGCAGGAATCCGGCAGAGTCCTTCGAGACCACGAGCTCACCGCCACGGGTGTCGACCGGGGTCTTCGGCGGTAACGTTGCCGCCGTCAGGATGACGACCGGCGAGGTGGGGCGCCGAGCGCGCAGTTCCACCAGCACCCGAACACTTTCGGTCCAGCCCAGGTCGTCGTCGGCGATGGCAAGATCAAACTCGGCGCGTTCGACCTCGCGACCGAAAGCCACCGGATCACCGACATGCACCACTTCGCACGAGGGCTGCTCACGACGCAGCACCATCTCGATCAATTCAGCGTCGGCGGGATCGTCGCCGACGAACAGGATGCGGGCACTGGTTTTCATCGTCTTTCGGTACGGCCTCAACGCGAGGTGCTGGCGCCGTGCCAGCTCGTCGCCCGGTCGACGATGCCAGAGAGCCCCAAACTATGTCGCAAGCACCGTCCTGTCAAGGTAGTCGCAAAGCCCTCTCCCGGCGGTCTCGTCGGGGTGCAGGCGCGCCGAGATCTCCTGCCTGAGAGCATCCATTCCAGAACCTTCGAGGGCCGAAACGGCCATTACGCCGCCGGCCGTCGCCTTACCCAGCAGGTCGGACTTGTTGAACACCAGGAGAACTCGCTCATCGGGCACGCCCAGGTCTTCGAGAACATCATTGCCGACGCGCAGATGTTCCTCCCAGGCGGAGTGACTCCGATCCACCACGTGCAACACCAGGTCCGCGGCCACGACTTCCTCCAGCGTGCCGCGAAACGAGGCGACGAGGTGATGTGGCAGCTTGCGAATGAAGCCGACGGTGTCAGCGAACACCACCACCTGCCCATTGCCGAGCGCGCCGCGCCGCAGCCGCGAGTCCAGGGTCGCGAACACCCGGTCTTCGACCCTGACCTTGGCCTGTGTGAGGCGATTGAACAGACTCGACTTGCCCGCATTGGTGTATCCGGCAAGCGCTACCGAGATGACATCGCGACGCCCACCTCGCTGGACTTTTCTGGTGCGCTCGATCCTGACCAGGTCTTTCTTCAGTTTGCGGATGCGCTGTCGCAGCATGCGTCGATCCGCCTCGAGCTGGGTCTCACCCTCGCCGCCGCGCACGCCGATGCCACCGACCTGACGCGAGAGATGGGTCCACCGCCGCGTCAGCCGCGGCAGCTGGTATTCGAGCTGCGCCAGCTCGACCTGGGTACGAGCCTCGCGACTGCGTGCCCGAGCCCTGAAAATCTCGAGAATGAGGGCGCTGCGGTCGATGACCGCGCAGGCCGTGATGTCTTCCAGCTTGCTGGTCTGACTGGCCGACAAGTCGTCATCGAATACCAGCACCTCGGCACCCGTCGCCGCGCAGGCATCCCGTAGGAGCTCAGCCTTGCCCGGACCCACGAAGGTAGCGGCATGGGGTGCCTTGCGGGCCTGGATCGAGCGCCCGGCCACCTGCGCGCCGGCGCTCGAAGCCAACTCCGCGAGTTCGTCGAGATGTTCATCGACGACATAGCCCGGCTGGCCGGGAAGGCTCACACCGATCAGGAAGACCTTGAGCCCGGCAACGACCGTCTGGCGCTCGGACGGCACATTCGAACCCCCACGGGCACCGCGGGGTGAGTAGGACTGCTTGTCGGGTCGACTCAGAAGCGAAAACCCAGGCCTACCTGAACGTCCGCAAACATCTGCGCCGCATCCAGATCAGCGTAATGAAAGGCCGCCTCACCATAGATGAACCAGCGCTCTGAGAGGTCGAACTCGCCCAGCGTTCCGAGAACCAGGCCGATCGAAGCCTGGTTGCCGTCGCCACCGTCGAGCCGGACGCCAGAGATGTCATACAGACCGAGGCCCATGAAGAAGCCGGAATCGTAGTTCCCCTCGGTGAACAGATACTCGCCCGAGACGGTCAGGTAGTCGAGGGTGACCTCCCCGAGCAGGCTCAGCGACCGGTCTGAGAAGTCCATTCGCCCCAGCCGAAAAGAAAGGAACCGATGCCGAGCCGTCTCGATCGCGAAGCGCACCTGAAAACTCGGATTGGAGAAACCCGAACCCTCGTCCAACGAGCCGGCAAGCCCGCCGGAGAGCACCCCTGACAGGATCGGCTCCTGCGCCGCCACGGCGCCGGAGCCGAACACCAGCATGACAAGGGCGATCAAGCAGGCGCGAGTCGTTTCTCTTCTCATTTGTTCAGCGCTTCGGTCCCAGGCTCAAAGCCTCTGGATTCCGGGTGGGAGTATACAGCCCTTCACTTCGTCTCTGTTGTACAGAAGGCACGTTCTTGCCCGCAATTTTACATCGAGGCTTCAAGAGAGGCGCCCTGGATCTGCTGGACCTGGTCTTTCCATCACCCTGTCTGGGCTGCGGCGGCGCCACCTCAGCCTGGTGTCCCCAGTTGGGACTCTGTGTCGCCTGTCGAGGTCGACTGACGCGCCCGAGGTTCGCCTGCCATGTCTGCGCCGAGCCCATTGAGGGTGCTCTTGTTCCGCCCGGCTACCGCTGCGGGCGATGTCGCCGACAGCCACCCGCCTTCGACCGACTGGTGGCACCCTATCTCTACCGGCAACCACTCGACGCGGTGGTACGGCATCTCAAGTATCACCGTCTCGCCTACCTCGGGCGCCACCTCGCCATCCTCATCGCCAGCGCGGCGGGAAGCGAATTGGCGGCTGCGGATCTGATCACGGCGGTGCCGCTGCACTGGCGCCGGCAACTCGCGCGTGGCTTCAATCAGGCCTTCGAAATCGCGCATCCCTTGGCGCGATTCCTCCAGCTCGAGGTGCGCCGGACGCTGCGCCGCACCCGCGCCACCCGGCCCCAGGCAGAGCTCTCGAGGGCTCGTCGTCGCCCCAATCCCATTGGCGCCTTCCAGGCCCGAGGCAACGCCCGGCTGGCTGGCCTCACCGTCCTGCTGGTCGATGACGTGATGACGACCGGTGCGACGCTGCACGCCGCCGCCACGGCGCTCAAGGCGGTCGGGGCACGCCGTGTAGTCGCCGTGGTCGCCGGCCGAACACCTCCGCCTCGGTACCTCGGAGAGGACCGTTGGCAGGCTTCTTGAAGTACCGCTACCTCGAGGCCGTAACTCGGGTTGTGGGAGATCCCACACCCCGTACGTCCCCCTAGGGGGCGGATTGACACCATTGAAGCGACCTCTCTATACTGGCTGGCGGTAGGTGACCGTACCTATGCAAATCTCGCGACCTAAGAAGGCCGCCTTGGTTGTCCTATTGACGGGCACACTTTCGGCGGCGGTGTGGGCTGATTCCACGCCCCATGGGCTTGCCGGTCGGGTAACGACTGCGGCGATTCCGCTGGCTCAGGCGCATGTCTACGCCTACCAGATGAGTGACTTGAGCCTCCACCGGGTCAGCACCGACGCTGTGGGGTCCTTCCTGTTCTCGGATCTCCCGGCGGGCCTGTTCAAGATCATCGCCATCAAGGCCGGCTTCGTACCCGCGGTCGTGCTGCTCACCCGGGACACCAACGACATCCAGCAGTATCTGGAGGTCGACCTGGTGCCCCAGACGGCGACCCAGGTCGATGGCAAGCAGAGCTTCTGGAGTATCAGACAGAAGCTGCCCACGGATGTGTTGCGAGATCTCGAGACGCTCGAGATGGCGGCCGCGAATCGCGAGTCAGAACGCGAATCCACAACCGGAGTACTCGAGACGCGTCTGGCGGCGATGACCGGCACCAACGACGCCATCGCCGGTGCCGGGGAAGTAAGCCGCGGACAGCTGGCAGTGTCCGGCAGCCTGGGGGCCTCCGAGTTCGATCTGACCGGCGACTACTGGCTGGCCAGGGCGGCGCGTTCGAACGACAGCGCGGCGCACGCGGCGGAATTCTCCCTCAGCCTGTCCAACCCCAACGGGTCGCGCGTCCGACTGACGACGATCGACAACCGGATCAATTCCAGCGCCCGCAACTACACCGACGTCGATCTCTCCCGGTACCAGGTGAGTTGGTCACAGGAAATCGGCAGGGGCTCCTCCCAGGTCAGCGCCGAGTTCGTCGAACAGAGTAACTTCTACGCCACCGGCGCGCTGCAGCCCGTAGGCGTGCCGCTGGCATCCAGGAGCTGGAACGTCGAGGGCAACTACACGACGCCGATCCGCGAGCAGAGTTCGATTCAGACCGGCTTTCGTTTCCGCCAGCGACAAGGGCTCGAACCGGGAGCTCCGGACTCGATGCCGGAGCAGCGGATCGACCTCTTCGGCACCGCTGCTACCCGCGTAGCCTCGAGTGTGCTGGTCCAATACGGTCTCTACTCCACGCTCCGCGACGGCAGTCTGTCGCTGGTGCCGCGGGGAGGGGTCGTCGTCGATCTGAGCCCCACCTGGACGGCGAAGACAACCGCCAGTCACAAGGTGCACGAGGACCAGAACGATCTTCTCGCCGACTTCACGCCGGTGGCCTTCTCCAACAACGGAGAGTGCCAAGGTGAAGACTTCTGCTACCGCATGGAGTTGGCCCGCAATTGGGCGAACGACCAGAACCTCTCGATCAGCGCCATGCATCGGCGATTCGGCGAGACCCTGCGGCTCTACTTCAACGATGACTTCTTCAACCACTTCGAGAGCCTCTACCTGGTCGACGGCGACACTCTGCCCGAGCTGCAGTTCGCGATGACGAACCGGCTCTCGCCTCAGATTCTCACTCGCCTCGAGTCAAGCATCGCGGCCGGCGGCGGTGGCCTTCTCCGAACCACCGACAGCAATATCTACGAAAACAATGTCCGCTATCTGGTGACCTCCCTCGATACCCGGTTCGAACGCACCGATACGGGCGTCTTCCTGGCTTTCCATCATCTCGAGCAGAAGCTCGAGCCGATCATGCGGGGGCTGCAGGGCACGGCTCTCGAAATGCAGCGTCTGCAGTTGATGCTGACCCAGGATCTCAGCGCGCTCAACCTCGCCTCGCTGGCACTCCGGCTGAACATGGAGTTGTCCCGCGGCGGGTCGCTGGCGGACAGCCGCCAGGACGCCGATGAGTTCTACAAGAGCGTCATGGGCGGCGTCGCGGTGACCTTCTAGCTCCAGCTCGACGGCCCGCTCGACCGGAGGTGGGCGCGAACGCCCCGTCCACTCGCGCGGACACGGTTCTCCAGTTTCGTGGAGAGGATTCAATATTTTGAATGACTTCGCCTAAAGTCGAGCAAAATATGATGCTTATTGGCTATCCAAAATTCCGTTCGGATGGCACGGAATGTGCTTTCATTGATATTCTGCCCTAGCGCAGGGATCTGCTCATGAAAGCTGCTCGTGCCAGTTCCAAACCACTCATCGCGGCGGCGCTGGTCCTCGCCAGCATCGTCGTGCTGGCAGCATCCGCCAGTTTCCTCCGCAACGTCGAGACTTTTCAGCGCACCGGCTTCTCCTCCGAGCGCGCGGCTGGACACTGGCTGGTCACCGCTGTGGCCGAGCCCGATACGGGACTGCTGGCCGGCGATCAGATCCTGCTCATCAACGGCGAAGGAGCGGCGGTCGTGGACGACCTCCGTGCCGCGCTGGCCGGCCGCGCCGAATCGGAGCTTCTGGTGCTGCGCGGCGAGGAGATGGCAGAGATCAGATACCGGCGTCCGGCAATGGCAGTCAATCTGCCCTACCTGGTGCTCTCGGCGATCGGCCTCATCTACCTCCTGATCGGCTTCTATACTTTCTGGAAGGACCAGCGCCGTCCCTCGACGATTTTTTACCTCTGGTGCCTCACCTCCGCGACGGTCTACCTGGTTTCACCGACGCTGGTCTTCGACTCCCTCGACAAGAGTCTCTACGTACTCGAGGAAGTGGCCCGCCTCTACCTCGCGCCGCTGACACTTCACCTGTTCCTGGTCTTCCCCAGCCTGCTGCTGGCCAGGAAGGTCTCGCGTCGGGTCACTCCTTTTCTCTATCTACCGGCAACAGTCCTGCTCGCTCTGCAGCTCGACCTGATGTTGGCGGGCGGGCGGGTGCTCTCGACCCGCAACGCGGCGGCCACCATCAGGGCCCTGGACCAACTCGAACTCTTCCATCTGGTCAGCTTCGCGCTCA
>Ga0114948_10000694_pt1 | contig 13695 bp, 10 predicted proteins | sample CR04metaG_FD_83877 | JGI IMG/M metagenome (GOLD analysis project Ga0114948, IMG submission 83877) | Deep subsurface microbial communities from Mariana Trench to uncover new lineages of life (NeLLi) - CR04 metaG | ecosystem: Environmental > Aquatic > Marine > Ocean trench > Sediment | place...
GATATTGTTTTTGACCTAGAGAGATCAGTGAATAAAAAAGGGCTAGAACTACTAACCATGAAAGCTTGGCTCTCATACCAAAGATTTGCTGCTAAAAATCTCCTAATGTCTCCTCTAATTGTTCCAGGGCCAAAGACAGCTGTTGGTCATTTGGCGGAATTCCGTGCCATTTATGAGTGCCCGCCATAAAGTCTACCCCATGACCCATCTCCGTAGTCATAATATTCATTATTGGTTTGTCATTTCCCGAGCGAACGATGGCTTGGTCCAGGGCAGGTAGAAGACTTTCAAAGTCATTGCCTTGACTTTCAATTACATCCCAGCCAAATGCTTCCCACTTGGCTGTTATATTCTTCAAAGACATGATCTCATCCACCGGACCATCGATTTGCTGACCGTTGTAATCTATGGTGGCAATTAGATTATCTACTCCGTAATGCGCAGCATACGTGGCTGCCTCCCATATTTGACCCTCCTGCTGTTCCCCGTCTCCCATTAAAACATACACCTTACCGGGGTCTTTAATCATCTTTTTTGCCTGTGCTGCACCAATAGCCACTGACAGACCCTGTCCCAGAGATCCGGAAGCCACTCTGATCCCTGGCAGGCCTTCTTCTGTGGCCGGATGTCCCTGTAATCTGGAATCAATTTTCCGAAATGTTGCTAATTCCTCTAACGGAAAATATCCACTGCGTGCCAGCACACTATACCAAACCGGACTAAGATGACCATTGGAAAGAAAGAACAGGTCTTCTCCTTCTCCTTTCATATTGAAATCCGATTGATGATTAAGTACCTGAAAATACAGGGCAACAAATAGTTCTGTACATCCCAGTGATCCTCCGGGATGTCCCGATTGACATGCGTGGACCATTCTTACAATATCCCGGCGCACCTGACTGGATATCCGCTGCAATTCTTCGGTTGTTGTGGCTATGTTTTTCTCGGCTGTTTGGCTCATGTTTATCGTTTGGTTATAAATTGGTGCTATACTTTTTCACATTGCCGGCATTATCGGTCACGGTTAACTGCAAGGTTCCCTTAAAAGGAATTTTTGGGTCAAGTTTCTCAGATCGTATAAGACTCTTCTTTATATCGTACTTCATCAATACCCAGTCACCGTTCACCTCTAATTGGTATTTCTTTATTCCGCTTAGAGAATCCTTTAGCCTGAATACCAGTCTATCGGAATTCAGAATTAGTGGCTTTATTTCTGGCATTATGGTATCTGCCAATAAAGTAAAAGTACCCCAGTTACGGGTTTTGAACTTAATCTCTTTTCCTTCCCAATTACCACCATTATAAGATGGATTACCTCTTTTATCCAGGGTATATACAGCGGTTCTCTTAGGATCAGGATAGTTAAAAGCGGGGATTAAGGTAACATCGATATTCTTCCTGATAGGATAAATGTCCTGACAAATTTTGAATCGTTCCTTTTTGGTGCTCAAATCTACTTCATAATCAGTGGTTAAAAAAACCGTATCAAATAGCGCGTTGCCCGGAATATGTAGTTCAATGTGCTCTCCATAGTAGTTAAATATAGCTGCTCCCGGTATAATCGCCTTATAATTAAAAATTATCTTCTGGTCATCATATAGCAGTGAATCGGGTAACCCTTGATCCATGTCCCATAAAAATACAGCTGTCTGATTTACTAAATAGTCATGATCAAGTTGATAGCGCAATCGATTTGAATAAACATAGGCACATGGAATTTCCTGATTAACAACCGGTGCCTTAACTACTAAATTATTGTTTAATAAGTGATAGGAGATCTTAGAAGAGCCTTTAAAGTTGGTCAATGCCAGTTTCCTTACCGGTTCAGTTCCTTCTATATTGAATATAACCTGAGTATTGTTATCGTAAATATCCCATAAGCTTAACTGCACCTGGTGGGTTGAGTCTTTAACGATTTTAATGACCCCTTTGGAATTGTTGGTTTCATAGAACGGCAGGTCGTTGCCATGGTCCACGTACATTTTTACAAATCGCTGACCTTGTTGCTGGGCGGTTTGATAATCGGTATGAATTAAAATGCTCCTGGTCTGTGAAAAGCTAAAACGGTCCAGGTTTTGTTGAAACACTTGATTTCCATCAAAACTCAACTCCATGCATGGAACTCCATTACGATTATTTGCGCCATTTAGCTTATCGTATGTCAGTATCTCTATTCCAATATTTCCATAGGCGGTAATCGGTAGGGGCAGGGTATAATTTGTGCCTTTTTTTATCACACTAAATTCAAAACGTCCATACTGGTTATTTATGCGACTGTTTTTATCCATGGTCCGAAATGCTATTTTTCGTACTACCGGAGCAATGTTGTCCCGTATTTCCGGGAATCTATGTTTCAATGGGTTTAAGGGCCTTTGTTGATTATCCCTGATTTCAAAATGCAGGTGTGCCCCGGATGAGGAACCACTATTTCCGGAATAACCGATCAGGTCTCCTTTTTTTACCTGAAATTGCTCCTTTTCAGGATAAAGTTCTATTTCGAATGATTTCTTTTGGTACTGTGCTTTTTTGACATATTCAGCAATGGCTTGTTGGTATTTTTGAAGGTGGGCATATACGGTAGTGGTTCCATTGGAATGAAGAATATATAACGCGTTGCCATATCCACCTGAGGATATTTTAATTCTACTGATATGACCGTCAGCACTGGCGTAAACTTCGAGACCTTCCACGCCCAGGGTTTTGATGTCAATACCCGCATGGAAATGGTTTGATCGTAATTCGCCCATGGTTCCTGAAAGATAATTTTGACTGCCTGGACGAATGGGGAAAATATAATACTCTTCAGGATCAGATGGTCCAAATGATGCCATTGCCTGTCCTGAACCAAGGCACGGGCAAAGGATTAAAAAAAATGTTATAATGTTATTTAACCTCAAAGTCCAATAGGGTTTGGTCTTCGATAAAAGCACGTAACCGGTTACCAATATTAACGGGTCCAACACCTTCAGGTGTCCCGGTAAAAATAATATCACCCTTTTTAAGGGTAATAAATCTTGAGATATAGCAAATAATTTCATTAAAACTAAACAACATCTTGCTGGTGTTCCCTCTTTGTCTTACTGCTCTATCAATTTCCAGACCAAAGTTTAGATTATGGATATCTCCAAAATGATCTATCGGATAAAATTCAGAGATGGGAGCGGAATTATTAAATCCTTTTGCCAGGGCCCATGGCAGCCCTTTATTTTTAGCCTGTTGTTGGAGGTCCCGGGCAGTAAAATCAATTCCTATACCAATTTGATTATAATATTTGGACGCATATTTTTCCTGAATGTGTTTTCCGGATTTACCAATTTTAAGCAGAATCTCAACTTCAAAATGAATATCATTTGAGAACTCAGGGTAATAAAACGGCTCATTGTTTCTTAACACCGCTGTATCCGGTTTAAAGAACACCACCGGGGCTTCCGGTTTTTCATTGTTCAGTTCCTCAATATGTGCGGCGTAGTTACGACCTACTGCTAATATTTTCATCGATCAATTTGACGGCAAAATTAAATGATATTTCCACTTATTAAACCATTTTTACTCAAAAAGCACACTCGGGTGCCATCGGATGTAATTAAACATTGAAAATATTTTAAAATTTTCAATTATAATTGATCTTAGTGATAATTTCAATAATCAAGTAGATGAAGAAGCACACATACAATACCGGGGTAATAGGAAACTGTGCTTACATAGCACATGTTGAAAACAACACCAATATCAATTGGATGTGTTGGCCCAGGTTTGATGACAGCTTCGTTTTCGGGAGTTTGTTGGATGAGGATAAAGGAGGTCGGTTCTCTTTGCTTCCACCCACCGAAACTTACCAAACCAAGCAATACTATATCGAGAATACCAATATTCTTTGCACTGAGATCAGTTATTCAGAGGGAACATACCGGGTAACGGATTTCGCCCCCCGGTTTTACCAGTATGAGCGATATTATAAACCTTTAATGCTGGTACGGAAGATTGAGCGTCTTTCCGGAAATCCCCAGGTGAAGGCAACTTGCAAGCCAATGGCCTCTTACGGAGAGAAGAAATTACAACGAATTCAGGGTAGTAACCACCTTAAATTTTATGGACTGGAGGATGAGCTTAGGTTAAACACCAATATTAGTTTTAGTTATTTGCTAGAGTATCAACCATTTGTTTTGAATGAGACTAAATACCTGGTACTCACCTATGGTACCCCATTGGAGGCTCCTCTGGAAAGTACCGCAGAGGATTTCCTGTCAAAGACTATAAATTATTGGAGGACCTGGGTCAAACGGACTTCAATTGGAAATTTTTATCAGGCGCAGGTGATTCGTTCGGCTTTGGTATTAAAGATCCATCAGTATGAGGACACCGGAGCCATTATTGCCTCAAGTACTACCAGTCTTCCCGAATCGCCTGGTGCCGGTAGGAATTGGGACTACAGGTATTGCTGGCTTAGGGATACATATTACACCTTAAATGCTTTTAACAGCCTCGGACACTTCGAAGAACTGGATAAGTATTTCCACTATATCGCAAACATTACCCTGAAATCGCAGGATCGTCTGCAACCCATGTATTCGGTAAGTGGGAAAGCGGTTCTGGTAGAAAAAACCCTCGACCTAAAGGGATATATGGGAGAAAATAAACCAGTTAGGATTGGGAACCAGGCCTATGAACATATACAAAATGATGTTTATGGTCAGGTGTTGGTTTCTCTTCTGCCCCTGTATGCGGACAGGCGTTTTATTCTAAGTGAACGGACTGAATCGCGAAAAATGATTTACCAAATATTGGAGAGTATCGACTCTACCATGGATGAAAAAGACGCAGGTCTCTGGGAGTTTCGTGACATCAGTCAATATCATTGTTATACTTTTTTATTCCATTGGGCAGGAACCTGTGCTGCATTGAATATTGCCAGGGAACTAGGCGACAAGGATATGGCTCAAAAAGCATTGGATTTGAGGGAACGGTCAGTCGCCAAACTAGAGGGGTGCTATGATTCAAAACGCGGCGTTTATACGCAGGCAGTTGGCACACCTAATTTAGACGCCAGTACCTTACAGTTGATTTTGATGAACTACTTGGACCCGTCTACCGAAAAAGCCAGAAAGCATCTCCAAAACTTAGAAGCTGAGCTTCAATCAGAGAATGGCTTGTTTTACAGATATAAGCACCAAGATGATTTTGGGGTGCCGGAAACTACATTTTTAATTTGTGCCTTCTGGTACGTGGAAACATTGGCTGCAGTGGGACGAGTTGATGATGCTATTGAAAAATTCGAGTCCTTGTTACAGTACAGCAATCATCTGGGATTGTTGAGTGAAGATGTGGACGCTGCCAGTGGCAGTCAATGGGGAAATTTCCCTCAAACCTACAGCCATGTGGGATTGGTAAATGCGGCTTACCGGATAGCTAAAAAATTAGACCGACCTAATTTTTTATAAGAAATTGAAATCGAACTGAAACTGGCTTAGCAGATTTTTAGTCAAACTCATAATTCATAACTCATCTAACAAAGTTGCTTCAAAAATTGTCTGACTTCCTGCGGCGATATAAGATTGTATTTGGCAGCGCTTGAAGTACTACCTACTTTAACGGTTAAAGCATCTTCAGGCATCGCTCTAAATGTGTCTTCGTCCGTCCAGTCGTCTCCAATGGCTATAATATAATCTGAGGGAAAGTCTTCTATCCATTGATGGGCCGCCCGGCCTTTGTTTACCTGGGCACTTTTAATTTCCACTACCATATCACCTTCCAACACCTGGAGGTTCATATTGGATGACAGGTAATTTAAGTGGCTACTAAGCTCTCTGGTTCTGAGTTCTCCTAATCCTGTTTCAACTTTTCGGTGATGCCACACCAGTGAGTAATCTTTCTCTTCGATAAAGGAACCAGGTGTGCGGTCTACGTACAATTCCAGAACGGACCGTATTTCAGACTTCCATTTTCCACTTAGCTTGGTTATGGTACGCCAATCGGAACCACGTTCTTTAAGCCACACCCCATGTTCGCCAATAAAGTCCAGGTTCAGATGTCCCAACCAGCTTTCCAATGATTTACGATCACGCCCACTGATGATAACCACCTGATTTTTTTCGTTGGCGGTTAAATCTTTTAGGAGTTTCAACAACTCAGGGTCTGGTATTGCTTTTTCAGGAGTGTCACTAAATGGGATCAAAGTGCCGTCATAGTCCAGGAAAAATAACCTTTTGCCAGCTTTTTCTATTTTCATCCTGACGATATCGATGGTTTTTTGATCAAGATATTTAGTGGCCAAACTTTTCTGGTTGGTTTTGATTTCCCCCAGTCTCTCCATAAACATATTTACCCAGTGATGGATGTTATAGCGTTGCAAAGATTTTTGCATGACTTCGATATGGGCAATCTGCTCTTCCTCTGGCATAGTCAATGCCTTATAAAGTGCCTGAACCATGGCGTTAATATCATTGGGATTAATAAGAATAGCTTCGGAAAGCTCCTTAGATGCCCCGCACATTTCGCTTAAAATTAATACACCTTTTTTGTTCAGCTTACTGGCAATGAACTCTTTACATACGAGGTTCATCCCGTCTCGCATAGGGGTAACCAGCGCAACATGGGCCATTCTATAAAATCCACTTAAAGCTTCCAGCGGTAGTGATCTGTAGAAATAGTGTATTGGAGTCCAGTTTATCCTTCCAAACTGACCGTTGATACGTCCCACCAACAGATCAACTTCCTCTTTCAACTCTTGATATCTGGATACCCGGTCCCTCGACGGCACCACCACCATCACCAGGGACACTTTTTCCTTAAATTCGGGATACTCATGCAAGAACCTTTCGAACGCCATTAATCTTTGAGGGAGTCCTTTGGAGTAGTCTAATCGGTCTATTGAAAGCACAAGTTGTTGATCCCCCAGAGAAGTCCGGTAGCGTTTTTCACGTTCAATAGTTTCAGGAGAGGCCGCGGCCTCCGCATATTTCTTGTAGTCAATTCCCATAGGAAATGAGTCCACCATTACTTTTCTATCAGGCATATTTACCTGCCCGGTTGAATATCCATACCCGGCAAGCCTGCTTACGGAGCTAAGGAAGTGCCTCATGTCGTCATAGGTGTGAAATCCTACCAGATCAGACCCCAACATACCATTTAACAACTCTCTCCGCCAGGGTAATAAGCGGAACATCTCATAACTTGGAAAGGGAATGTGTAGGAAAAATCCAATACTAAGCTCTGGTAACTTATTGCGCACCATTTCTGGCAGCAACAATAATTGATAATCGTGAATCCATAAAGTATCTCCAGGTTCAATAAAATTTATTACTTCTTCACAGAATTTCTGATTGACTTTCACATAAGACTCCCAATAGATCTCCTTGTATACAGAGTACTGGCTAAAATAATGGAAGATGGGCCATAAGGTCTCATTGCTAAATCCTTCGTAATAATTTTTTATTTCTTTCTGTGTAAGAAAAACCGGATGCATGTTCTCATCCTTCAGTTTCTCAGTGACGTGGATTCTTTCTATGCCCTGATTGATATGTAGTCCGGGCCACCCGATCCATAAATTATTGGCTTCCTTATAAATGGAACCCAATCCTGTTGCAAGGCCCCCAATACTGTTTTTAAGAAGCAGATTCCCATTCTCTTTGGTTACATTGACAGGTAACCTGTTGGATACAATGATGGTCTTAGGCATAGGTTAAAACATGCGATGGCACCGAAAATCCCCGAAATTACTCACGACTATTTTAATAAAAAATTTTTGAGATGCCTATTGATTAAATGTTCGTAGTTTAATTTCTGTTAATTTTCTTTTGGTGTCCCGGGGAAACCTCCCATTCATGATCCAGTCGTAGTATTGCGGTTCTTTCTTAAGAATCTCCACAATCGGTTTTCCACGGTATTTGCCGAAGTTGAATACTGCTACATTTTCTGTGTTTAAAACCAACCTCCCGGCAAGATCCACCATATTGCTGTGCGTGATGTTGGCCAAAGATTGCACGTTGTTCTCTACTATGCCCAACTCCTTACCAAGATTATCCATTACTGCCTGCCCTTCATACCGTTCAACCTGTGCCTGAATGATTTCCAAAGTGGCCATAGTATCAGCCTCGGCGCTATGGGCATTATTCAGATTTTTATTGCAGTAGTACTTGTAAGCTGCAGACAAATTCCTCTTTTCCATTAAATGAAATATTCTTTGTGCATCAACCAGTTGCTTGTTCTTAAGATCGAAATCAACATCCACTCTCAAAAACTCTTCTACCAGTATGGGAACATCAAATCTTATAATACTGAAGCCTCCAAGGTCGCATCCTTTAAAAAACTCACTCAGGTCTTTGGCAACTTGTTTAAAGGTTGGGGCATCTTTGACGTCCTCATCATATATTCCGTGGATTATACTTGAAGCAGTAGGGATTGGCATGCCCGGGTTAATCAGCAGAGTTTTACTCTTTTGGGTGTTATTGGGTAGCATTTTTACTATGCTGATCTCAATAATCCGGTCATCAACAATATCTGTACCAGTAGTTTCCAGATCAAAAACTGCCAATGGTTTTTTTAAATGTAAAGTCATAAGTTGAGGTGGCTAGTTATCCTGAAGAATAGCATCGCTTAGCACTTTTATACTGAGGTTATGGTAATTTCCTGAGCTCATCATGAGCAAGTTTTTGCCTTCCCAATTTTGCTTAAGGAGAAAATGCTCAAGCTCGTTGATATCGTCAAAGACCAATAGATCCTTGCGGTTAAAAGCTGCTTTTATCTCATTCTTGGTGATGGGCTCCAGGTTTTTATGTGCGATAATTTGAGGATTGTAATATACTATTGGCTGATCAGCGAACTTAAAGGAATCACTGTATTGACTAAGAAACTTTTTATTGAGGCTGCTGTAGGTGTGAAGTTCGATGCAGGCTACTAACAGTCGATCTTGAAACTGCTCTTTAAGTGCTTTAGTGGTGGCTGCCAATTTAGATGGTGCATGGGCATAGTCTTTAAAAATAGCGGTATGGCCATTTTTTTTCACCAGTTCCAATCGATTACGGGCGCCTTTAAAAGAGGGTATTGCCTTATAAAATTGTTCCTCGGTGATTCCAATCTCTAATAACACCGATTTGGCTCCACTAAAATTTTGCATATTGTGCCTTCCGAAAACCTGTACCGCTACCGGACCATTGTCAGTTTGAAGAAAAGTGTGTTCGTTGTCAATTATGGATGAATGTTCTTGGTATGGAGTCGAAGCCACATCCGTACGTTGTTTACCACAAATTACCGTGGTCAGATCGTCCTCTTCACAATAAATGAGGCTGCCTCCTTTAGGAGTGGCATCAGCAAAGAGATCGAATTGTTTAACGTATTCATCAATGGTTGGAAAAACATTGATATGATCCCAGGCAACACCACTAACCAGACCGATATGATGCTGATACTTTAAAAACTTAGGAGTCTTATCTAAAGTAGAAGTAAGATATTCATCCCCTTCGATGATAATGATTGGGTCATCACTCAGTTTTACGGTATTTTCAAACCCTTCAAGTTGAGCGCCCACTACATAGTCAAAAGATCTATTCCAATAATTTAAGACATGAATGATCATGGATGTGATGGTGGTCTTTCCATGACTACCGGCAATCACTATCCTTTGCTTATTTATAGATTGCTGATAGATGAAATCGGGATAGGAATAGACAGGCACTTTCAATTCCCTGGCTCTGGCCAGCTCTGGATTGTCCCCCTTGGCATGCATTCCAAGAATTACCGCATCGAGACCCTTGTGAACTCTGTCGGGCTTCCAACCGACATCTTCAGGTAGTAGTCCGTTTGAAGTCAGACGGCTTTTAGACGGTTCAAAGATCATATCATCAGATCCCGTTACTATTATACCCATTTGATGAAGCGCCAGGGCCAGGCTGTGCATCACCGATCCACCTATAGCTATGAAATGTATCTTTGACTCTTTTGTTATCATTTAGGAATTTGCCTCTAAAATTAGAATAAAATTAAAAAGCCACAAATGTATTGAACCTTTATATTGTGGATATCCTTGTGGATAACTAAATTGCCCCTGTATACAATTAGCTTAAAGTTGTGGATAATTCCACTTAAAAAGTGTTGAAAACGAATCGCTTGTTTTCATTAGGTTTGCATCAGAAGAGTACAAAAAGATACTGCGCGTAAATGGAATCAGAAAGATCGACCACCCTGGGACGGAAAAAAAGAAAAAGCTTCACAACGGATTTTGCGGGAAATTTAGGAAAGTTGCCTCCTCAGGCAATAGACATGGAGGAGGCCGTGTTAGGTGCTCTGATGTTGGAGAAGGACGCACTTACCGCGGTAATTGACATATTAAAACCAGAAAGTTTTTATAAAGATGCTAATAAGGAAATCTATCAGGCGATTGTCGACCTTTTTAATAATTCGGAACCGGTAGACATGCTCACCGTCGCCAGTCAATTGAGGGAACTTGGAAAACTGGAGATTGCCGGAGGAGCATATTACCTGACCGAATTGACCAGCAGGGTAAATAGTGCTGCCAATATTGAGTTTCATTCCAGGATAGTTGCCGAGCAGGCGATCAAAAGGGAGTTAATCAGAATCTCTTCGGAGATACAAAAAGACGCCTTTGAAGACACCACAGACGCTTTTATGTTATTGGATCGTACAGAACAGGCCTTATTTGAGGTGTCTGAATCCAATATTCGAAAGAACTATGCAGACATGCGCACAATAATGCGTGTGGCGTTGAATGAATTGGAAACGCGAAAGGATCATAAAGATGGGTTGACCGGAATTCCCAGTGGATTCACTTCACTGGACCGGATTACCTCGGGTTGGCAGAATTCTGATCTGGTGGTTATCGCAGCCCGACCGGGCATGGGTAAGTCCGCATTTGTGGTCTCCGCAATGAGAAACGCTGCGGTGGACTTCAATCACCCGGTAGCAATTTTTTCATTGGAGATGTCAAATGTGCAATTAGTGAACAGGCTTATATCTGCCGAAGCAGAGTTGGAGGGTGATAAGATTAAGAAAGGAAGTCTGGCGGATTACGAATGGGAACAGTTGGTGCATAAAACCGCCAAACTTAGTAATGCCCCTATATTTATTGATGATACACCCGCCTTGTCAATATTGGAGTTGCGAGCGAAAAGTAGAAGATTAAAGGCACAGCACGATGTAAAATTGATAATTGTAGATTATCTACAATTAATGACAGGAGATAGTATCAGAGGAAATAGTGGAAACAGAGAACAGGAAATAGCTTCAATTTCGAGGGCCCTGAAAAACATTGCCAAAGAACTCGACATACCGGTACTGGCTTTATCTCAGCTTAGCCGTGCAGTGGAAACCAGGGGAGGAGACAGACGGCCTCAGCTTTCAGATTTAAGAGAATCCGGATCAATTGAGCAGGATGCTGATCTGGTTATGTTCCTGTATCGACCCGAATACTACGGTATTACGGAAGATGAGCATGGCCAACCTACCCATGGTTTGGCAGAAATGATCATTGCAAAACATCGAAACGGTTCCCTGGATACGGCGCAGTTGAAATTTATTGGCAAATACACGAAATTTACCGACCTTGATTTCAATTTTAGGTCAGTAACCGGAGCACATAATCTGCCACCCGCACCTGGTAATTCAGGTGAATTTCAAACATCGAACACCATAACCCTAAGCAGTAAGAGTAATCCAAAGGACCCCAAAGGTGGGTCTGATGATGACGATCCCACTCCTGCTCCTTTTTAAAAAGTAATGACTTTCTCATAGTTTAATAACCACGGACTCCGCGCTTTTTTAATAATTGAGTATCTTCAAGCCCAATAATAATTCACAGACTAATTAGTATGAAAATACTGGTATGCATTACCCACGTGCCTGATACTACTTCCCGAATTTCATTTACAGATGACCATACGAGATTTGATAGCAACGGAGTACAGTATATAATAGGTCCTTATGACGACTACGCCTTGGCCAGGGCCGTCGAACTAAAAGAAGAATTTGGAGCATCTATTACTGTTTTACATGTAGGTGGGCCGGCAGCGGATCCTACTATCCGAAAAGCTCTGGCAATTGGTGCAGATAGTGCCATCAGGGTTAACGTTGAAGGTGAAGATTCATACTATGTTGCCCGGCAAATTGCCGCCGTCGCCAAAGAGAATGAATATAATCTTATTCTCATGGGCAGAGAATCCATCGATTTCAATGGGGGCCAGGTTCATGGCATGGTAGGCGCCCTACTGAATATCCCATCTATTTCACCGGTAATGAAGCTAAACATTGAGCATGGAGTTGCACACATGACCCGAGAAATTGAAGGCGGTAAGGAACTGGTTGAAGTACCGCTACCATTAGTTGCTGGTTGCCAGGAACCGATCGCGGAATGGAAAATCCCAAATATGAGAGGAATTATGTCTGCTCGTTCCAAACCGTTAGAGGTGGTGGAACCAATAGACGCAGAAACCAGAACCACGACTTTAAAATTTCAACTTCCTCCAGCTAAGAGTGCGGTGAAGATGATCGATGCCGATCAGGTTGATGAGTTGGTGCTGTTGTTGAAAAATGAGGCAAAAGTACTATAGTTAACATCCAGATAACATATCACGTTTATGTCTATTCTTGTTTTTGTTGAAGGGGACCAAGGTAAGATTAAAAACTCATCCAGAGAAGCAATCAGCTATGCTGCTGCCATGAATCAACCTCCGGTAGTGGCACTTGCACTGGGAAGTTTTGAAGCTACGGAATTGGAAGGCTTAGGGACCAATGGTGCACATAGTGTATTGCATGCGGCTTCTAAACAATTGGATGAGGGTATTATTCAGGCCTATGCCAGCGTTTGGGCACAAGCCCTGGAGCAGTGTGATGCAGATACAATGGTTTTAGCCAAGTCAGCTTTAGGCGATGCAGTAGCTGCCAGGGTTTCAGTATTGTCCAATGCCAGTATAGTTTCCAATGTTGTGGAGCTTCCAGATGTTAGTGATGGATTCAAAGTAAAGAGGAGTATTTATTCCGGTAAGGCATTTGCTCATGTGAACCTCAATGGGAACCGTAGGATCCTGACATTGAATAAAAATACCATTGAACTCAAAACCGATGGAGCATCTGCTAAGGTGGAGCAGTTTAGCCCAGAATTGAGGCAAGAAGATTTTAAAACGACCATTATCTCAACAGATCGGGCAAAAGGAGAAATACTGTTACCAGAGGCAGATATAGTAGTTTCGGGTGGCCGAGGGCTTAAGGGTCCGGAAAATTGGCACTTGATAGAAGATTTAGCATCAGCGTTGGGAGCTGCTACTGCTTGTAGTAAACCGGTTTCAGATATGCAATGGCGACCGCATCATGAACATGTAGGTCAAACAGGTATCAAGGTTAGTCCAAGTTTATATATAGCTATTGGAATTTCAGGAGCTATTCAGCATTTGGCGGGAGTCAATTCCTCAAAGGTGATAGTGGTGATCAACAAAGATCCTGAAGCTCCATTTTTTAAAGCTGCTGACTATGGAATCCTGGGAGATGCCTTTGAGGTGGTGCCCAAATTGACCGCTGCAATTAATTCATCGAAGTAATGATATGTGGCCATTTTTTAATAGCTTTAAACTGTTCTATACTATTTTTTATTCTAAACTATTGTGGATAAGATCAGACTTGAAATCTTAGGCTTATCATCCAGCCAGTCTCAATCTGGGTCATTTGCGTTGGTATTGGGAGAGACAAACGGGA
>Ga0114948_10000701_pt1 | contig 13623 bp, 13 predicted proteins | sample CR04metaG_FD_83877 | JGI IMG/M metagenome (GOLD analysis project Ga0114948, IMG submission 83877) | Deep subsurface microbial communities from Mariana Trench to uncover new lineages of life (NeLLi) - CR04 metaG | ecosystem: Environmental > Aquatic > Marine > Ocean trench > Sediment | place...
CGGTAGAAGCCCCCGTAGGTCTCGGTGAGGCCGGGCCATGGGGCCATCAGCACGCCGTAGAAGAAAACGAAGCGGAGGGCAAAGACCGCGACTTGCCTAGAGCTGAGCACGTTCCTGGCTCCGTGTCGCCCACGCGAGCCAGAACCCGAATGAGACGAGTGCGAACGCGATGTACAGAACCTGCCAGACGTCCGTGTGCATTACCTGGAACAATTTCGGACGGTATGCACCGATCAGGAACAGGCTCACGATTCGCACGACGTTCAGAGCCGCGAGGAGGGGAAGGCAGATCAGCAGCGCCGGCAGTCGGAGCACGAACCGGGTGGGAAACGCGAACAGAGCCGCCAGGAAGAGCATCATCGGTTCGATGCCGTCGCAGCCTCGGGCCACGGTGACGGAGAAATGATCGGAAAAGATTCTCACGCCGTCGGTGTCGACGGCTTCTCCAAGCATCCCTAGGACGTGGGTCGAAAGCAAAGTGTTGATCGCCAGGTAGGGCTCGAACACGTGGTCGTCGTAGATCTCCGTAGCGGCGAAGGCGTAGTACGCGGCGAGGATGAGCACGAAGACGCACACCACCCGCAGGAGCCGGCGGCTGGCGACCGCTCGGTTGGCGCCTTCTCGCGCCTTTTCCTCGTCATGCTCGATTTCTTCTGACAAAGCAATCCGAGGCTACCACACGAGCCGGATCGGATGGATACGGACGCTTTGTGATACGACGCATCACACCGGACTGCTAGGCCGGCGTCAGCCCGAGCAGGTGCCGCACGCGCCGGGCGACCTGCTCGCCGTCGTTGACCGTCGTTCCCGATGCCGCGGGTCGGCTTGCCGATGGCGGAATGAGCAAGCCTCGCTCGATCAGGCGCGCGCAGAGATACTCGAGGCCCTGTTGGGGCCGCGTCGTTCCGCGTCGGTTCTTGGGACTGCCGTTGGCTCGCTTGATCACCCACTCGCGAAGCGGACTCTCGATCGGGTCGACGCTTTCGACCTCGTCGACGCCTTCGACCGGGTCAGAGGTGCCGAGACGACCCGACGACGTCTCGATGCGATTCGGGTGTGGCCAGAGCCGTGCGTCAGCGGGGCTCACCATGGCATCGAACCATTCGGCCACTTCGCCGCCGCGGCGCCCCAGTTGGACCAGGCGGGGTCGTCCTGAGTCCTGGTCGCGGATCCAACGCGCGACGCGCGCGCAGCGACCGCCGGCCGCGATGACCACGTCGGGCCAGGGCCGTTCGAGGCGTGACGAAACCACTCGGTCGAGTCCCGTACAACGCGCACCCAGCCATCCCGTTTCGAGACGGCCGATGCCGCGAAAGCGCAGGTCCTTGCGTTGGCACGACCAGCCCAGGGATTCGCCCAGCGCGAGCGCCTCGCGAGCTTCGGCTTCGTTGTCGTCGCACAGGATCCAGACACGGGGTGTCCCGGTCCAGCAACGGCCTCCCTCCCGAACGCTCAGCCGGTGTTCGACGCTGAGGTTCCACTCGCCCAGCACCAGCGTCCAGTGGATGTGCGGATGACGCCGCGCTGCGGTCTCGAAGTGTTCCATCCACCAGGACCGATCACGGGGTGAATTCCGCAGCTCGCTGGCGTCCTCGAGACGGATCGCGTGGTCTCCGTTCTCGGCGCCCACGCACACGAAGCGATCGGCCTGGGCAAAGATCCGATCGATCACCCAGGGCGCATCCTCGTCGGGCAGGTACTCGAGCAGCCCGCAGCAGAAGATGCCGTCGCTGCGCTTCTCGAGCGCCGCAACCGGGTCGTCGCCCAGGCGCAGCTCGAGCAGCGACCCGTTTCCACCGGCCTGGAGGTCTCGCTCGAGACGCCGCGCCACCTCGTCGTCGACGGCTCGGGGACGCCGACTGTTGGGACTTGGCGGCGCCTCGCGCAGGCGCTCGAACAGGGCGTGATAGGCCGGGCTGGGCGCGTCGGCGCGGAACACCTGAAAACCCGCCGCATCGGCCGATCGCTCGAGATCGAACCAGAGATCGCCGGTGCGATTGGGCTGATAGGCAAAGCGGTTGGGCAGCGGCCGCCAGGGCTGGGTGTGGAGCGTCGTCCAGTGCTGGAACTTCGACTGGCCGCGCACGAAATCGTCGTCGCGAGCCGTCCAAACGGGGTCGAGGTCACCTCGAATCCCCGGATGGGCTCGGATCGAGGGTCCCAGGATCTCCTTCTTCAGCTTCTTCTGGCAGTCTTCGAGGGGCCAGATGGCGGCCATGCGCTCGCAGTCGATCAGCATGAGCGATGTCTCGGTGTCGTCGGTCGACAGGAAGCCGTGCTCGCCCATGTCGGCGTCGAAGAGCTCGCCCGGGTCCGCGAACCAGGCCATGTCCTCGTCGGTGTAGATGGCGCGCCCCTGCGCGGCTGCGTAGTGTGGAATCGCGAACCGATAGTTGGTGAAGCCCGTCGTCCAACCGCGCCGGTCGAAGCCGGCCAGCTCCTTCATCAGGTAGATCTCGTAAACCCGGGCGGGATCGCGGTGCTCGAGCACCGACCAGACCAGCACGCGTTCGGGCCGGTACTGCCCCGGCTCGGACCCGATGTAGATCCGCACCGGGGGCTTGCCGTTCGGCACGACAGCTTCGGCCACGCCGTACACGATCCGGTCGGGCCGCCGAATACAGTACGCCCGTCGCGGATCCGACGGATTCAGGAAGCGCTGGCTCGAACGCAGCTCGAGAAAAGCCATCCCCGCTCCTTGCGCCGCTCCTGGCGCCGCTCCTAGAGCCCAGACCGCTCAGTAGGTCTCGGTGCCTCGCTTGCGGCGGCCGGAAAGGAAGCGCCGTCTCCATCTCCAGTCGTCGACCACGACGATGAAGACCTTCCGCATGGCGTCCTCGGGACACTGAATTTCACGTACGGCGTGCCAGGCGCGGGGCGTACGCTGGAAGATGAAGCTCATGTTGTCAAGCGTGCTCGAGGCGATCGAAGCATCGAAGTCTTCGATGGCGGGTGCACTGCGGTGGCTCAGTCCGTCGCCGTCGTCGAGCACGATGGTCTCACCACCCCAGCTCACATCCCAGTCCCGCGATGTATTCATGTAGAAGATGTGGGAGCCGAGCTTGCGGGTGGAATCGCAGTGGGGCGAGACGGAGCATCCGTTGGGCGTGTAGTGCCAGTGGAAGCGCAGCTTGAAGGAGCCGTGACCGAACAGGCGCGCCAGGAAATTCCGATAGCGGTCGCTGGCGAGCTCGCCGACGAACGCCTTCCAACACGGGGCGACGTCGACACCGTCCATGTATTCGAGATTGAACCGGTCGTGACTCTGCTGGCCGTAGCGGCGCGCCCGCCCGAAGTTTTCGTCGAAGCTGGAAACCTCGGGAAGGGTCGCGACGAGCTCTTCGAAAGCATCGTCGCGCAGCAGCCCGGCCGGATTGACCCACGGGTAGGGCTTCTGTTGTTGGAACTCGCGTGCATCGATGGCGTCAAGCCGATCCCAATCGAGATGCGACATGGTGGCCGGTCCCCCCGTTCGGCATCGGAGTCTACCGCTGCGGCGAAAATCGTGAATGCGCCAGCTAAGGGGCAGCTTCTCCCCGCGGGGTCAGGATGCCGGTCCCAACACGGCCAGGCCTCAGCGGGGGGATCCGCGCATGGCCGGCCCCTCCCTTCACGCGCCGGTCGGAGGGTCGCTGCCGACGGGCGTCGGAATCAAACGAGATTGGAATACGGAGGACGCTTCTCGACGTAGGCCAGCCACATGGCGTCGAGCATCGACCACAGCACGTCGAGCTTGAACTTCAAGATCTCGAGGGCACGCTGCTGCTGAGGCCGGGTCTCGAAAAAATCCAGGGTGACTTGCAGCCCGTGCTGGACGTCGCGGCGTGCCTCACCCAGCCGCTTGCGGAAGTAGTCGTAGCCTTCGGGTCGGATCCACGAATAGTGCGTGGGCCAGTTGTCCAGACGCCGCTGGTGAATCGTGGGTGCGAAGAGTTCGGTGAGTGAAGAGCTGATGGCCTCCTGCCACGTGGCCCGGCGGGCGAAATTCACGTAGGCATCGACGGCAAAGCGCACACCGGGCAGCACGCGGCGCTCGGATTCGAGATCTTCACGCTCGAGACCCACCGCCTCACCCAGCTGCAGCCACGCTTCGATGCCACCCGGATCGTCGCCCCGGCCGTCGTGATCGAGGAGACGCTGGATCCACTGGCGTCGAACCTCGCGATCCGGACAGTTTGCGAGGATCGCCCCGTCCTTGCGTGGGATCGAGATCTGGTAGTAGTAACGATTGGCGACCCACCCCTGGATCGCGTCACGATCGAGCTGACCGGCATCCATCCGTACGTGAAACTCATGATGGATGTGATAGAAGCGTTCCATCTCGCGAAGCTTCGTTTCGAACTCGGAGCGCGACCAGGGTTTCTCCACGTCCATCCTTTCATGATCGCAGATCCATTCCCGGCTTGCAGTTCGCCGAGGCGGCGGCTGTCCAAGGGACAGCTTGCAGTTCGCCGACGCGGCGAACTGCGGGGGAGGGGCGAGCGGGGCGCGAGGCGTCGGACACGGTGCTTGCCTGCTGACGCTCGAACACTGCGGGAATCAACTCGCTGGTTCTCTATGCGTCAAGCGGGCGTGAACTCCACGGGCAGGTGCGGGAAGCCGCGGACGAACGTGGACGGCGGATAGTCGGGAACGAAGCCTTCCTGCATGTGGATGTCCGGCAGGCGGCGGAAGAGCTCTTCGTAGAGGATTCGGATCTGCGCCCGGGCGAGGCTCGCGCCCAGACAAAAATGGTTTCCGAAACCGAAGGCGAGGTGGGGATTGCGCTGGCGGCGCACGTCGAAGGACTCCGGCGTCTCGAAGACCCGCTCATCGAAGTTGGCCGCCGGATACAGGAGCACGACCTGATCGCCCTCGCGGATCTTCTTCCCGCGATGCTCGAGATCCCGAGTTGCCGTCCGCTTCATGTTCAGAATTGGCGTCACCCAGCGGATGAATTCTTCGACAGCCACGCGCAGGCCTTCGGGATGATCCACCAGCTGCTGCTTCTGATCCGGATGGAGGCTCAGCAGCTCCATGGCGCAGCCGGTGACGTTGCGCGACGTCTCGCTTCCTCCGACCAGAAGCAGCAGGGTCTCGTGGATCAACTCGTCGTCGGTGAGCTTCTGGCCATCGACCTCGGCATTCACGAGAATGCTGATCAGATCGTCGGACGGCTCGCGGCGCTTGCGCTCGCAGAGCGCCTTCATGTAGTCGCTGTACTCAACGAAAGCCTTCCCCGCGGAACCGATCGAGTCCTCATCGAGAGCGTCGGAGGCAAGGGTCATGACGTCGGACCAGTGACCGAGCCTCAAGAGATCCTCGTCCGGAACACCCAGGAAACGATTGATCATGGTGAGCGGCAACAGGACCGCCAGCTCCTGGACGAAGTCACACTCGCCGCGCGGTGCCACGGCATCGATCAGGCTGGTGGCGATGTCCCGGATCTGGCCTGACTGTTTTTTCAGCTGATTCGGCGTGAAGCCCTTGGACACGAACTTTCGCAAGGTCCCATGGCGGGGCTCGTCCTGGTTGATCATCGACGGCGTCGATGGAAGATTCGGGCGGCTGCCTCCGCGGGCGCTCGAAAAGAGCTGAGTGTTCTTCGAGGCCCAGATCACGTCTTCGTGGCGGGAGAGGCACCAGGCCTTGCCCTTCTCGTCCCAGTGGACGGGAGATTCGTCCCGCAACCATCGATAGACCGGCAGCGCGTCCTGCTGGCGCACGGCCAGAAGCCGGCGGTCGAGAACATTCAGATTCTCGTCGAATCCGGACAAAGACGGACTACTTGAACTCGGGAATCACGTGCTTCCCCATGAGCTCGATGGTCTGCATGACTTTTTCATGGGAGATATTGTACGGATTCACCAGGCAGAGAAGCAGGTCGACACCGGCGGCCTCGTAGGCCCGGGCGGTCTCGATCACCTGCTCTGGATCGCCGACGATGGTGGCCTTTGAGTCCTTCAGGTATTCGAAGTCGAGCATCTCGAGGGTACCGCTTTCCACGATCTTCTTGACATCCTCGAGGTAGGCGTAGGTGCCGAGCTCCTGTTTCATCTCCTCGAGCCATTTCGCAACCGACGAGACCAGCTCGGCCGAACGCTTTCCATACCAGACGAACGACTCCTTCGAGACGTCGTAGGACTCCTGCTTCGTGGGGGCACAATTGACCATGGTGAAGGCGGCGGCCTGGTTGTTCACGTACGTCGCCAACGGCTTGGTACAGGTCTTGATCGCCTTGCGATAGATGTCGATCCGTCGAGCCACGTCATCGGGCGGTACGCCGACACCGAAAGAGCAGAGACCGAGCCCCAGCTCGCCCATCAGCTGGTGGCCCGAGTCGCTACCGGTAGCGCCGAAGACGGGCGGATGGGGATCCTGGAGCGGCTTGGGCTGTACGCGCCGCTTCGGCATCTGCCAATACTTTCCTTCGAATTCGTAGTGCTCGTGGGTCCAGCAACCGACGATGTGCTCGATCGCTTCCTGCCACATGGGCCGGGTCTCGTCGGGATGCACGCCGAAACCCTCGAGCTCGAGTCGCGTCGAGGAGCGACCGGTGCCGAAGTCGACGCGACCGTCCGAGATCAGGTCGAGCACGGCCGCGGACTCGGCCGAGCGCACCGGATGGTTGTACGGCTTGGGGGCAAGGCGGACGCCATAGCCGATTCGTATGTTCTTGGTACGCGCAGCGATGGCTCCGTAGAGCACCTCCGGGTTCGAGCAGTGGGAGAACTCCTCGAGGAAGTGGTGTTCGACGGTCCAGAAGGCGTGGAAGCCGACCTTGTCGCCCAGCACGGCCTGCTCGAGCGTGTTCTTGAACGCTGCGTGCTCACTGCGCGGGTTCCAGGGCTTGGCAACGGGGATCTCGTAGAACAGGGCGAATTTCACGGAGTCCTCCTGCGATGGAGAGCGCAATCTATCATGATGTGAGACCGGATGCCTGAGACTTCAGGCGCTCACGATCGATCGTCGGCGCAACGTTAGCAACGCTGCGGCCGCTACCAAGGCCAGCAGAACTCCGACCCCCCAGGCGCCCAGAGCCGGCACCGACGGGGACGGATCGAATACGGCGTTCGTGTTCTGAACCCAGAACGGATAGGTCGTGGCATTGAGCGCCACAATCACGTTGCGGGCCGTGCTCGACACGTTGTCGTGAACGATCACCCAGTCGCTGGCTGAGCCGCCACCGCCCGCGGGATAGCCGGGATCATCGGGAGAGCCCGCCGGGATGTAGCCGACCGCGGTGGCCACGTGCCCGAGCGTTTGCTTGATGTCTTCGGGCGGCGCTGTCCAATCTTCGTTGTTGTCGTGGGTGTCGTTGGGAGTGAACGGGCCAAAGTTGAAGTACGAACCCCCATGAAACGATTCGTCGCCAGGCCCACCGCTGCCAGGAAGCGGCGGCCCCGCAGCGCTCACGTTCCAGTGCGTCCACGAGATCAGCATGGTGCGGCCGGCGTCGATCTCGGATTTGATCTCGGCGAAGGCAGAGGCGGCATCCGGGTGGGATGCAGCCGGCGAACCATCGGGCGCAAGGCCGATGGCAAACCCGCGTCCCTGGCTCCCGGTCCGGAATCCCGGGCGTAGTCGCTGCAGCAGGTTCGTGAGACCAGCGTGAATGTCCTTCACGTAGGTGCCGATGTGGAGACCGTTGCCGAAGCGGGTCTCGCCCGTGTTGTTGGTATCCATGAACCAGCCGACGTCGGTGACGGCGGCCAAGAAGCCTGAGCCGGGAGCGGGACGGCTCGCGTCGCCCTTGCGGTCGTGCCAGTCGTCGGCAGCTGGCCAGATTGCGCTGCCTTCGCCCGGAAACGCGGCGCCGTCGGCGATCAGAACGCTCTTGGCGTCTTCCCAGTGGCCGATCAGGTTCGCGGCCGAAGTCGGCGCACACCAGGCGTCGAACGTGAAGGGCGGCAGGATGGGTCTCGGCCCAGGCCCGGTGCCCCCCGCCCCCGGATAGTTGTACGGCTGGACCCAATCCGGGACGAGCCCGGGAACGAACTTGGCGACCGCCCCGGCGGGCGAGCTCGAAAGCAACCCGAACGAGACGGCCAGTATCAGTGTGGCCGAGGACGGTAGACGTAGCAGCATGGGATTCTCCAGCTCCACCCCGGAGCACTCCGGATTCTCCCACGCAGACCGTGTCAAGGAAAGGACAGAGTGACGCAAAATCGCGTGGTGTGGACCGACCTCGCGGCTGCCGGTAGGCTCGCCGGCCCGCGGAGGCTCCTGCTCGCCCAATGGCCATCATCTCGCTCGAAGACATCCTCACCAGCCTCGAGATCGAAGAACTCGGCCCCGGGCACTACAGCGCCGCGAACGTCCCGATGGAGTACCAGCGGATCTTCGGGGGGCAGCTGCTGGCCCAGGCGGTGGCCGTCGCGACCCACACGGCCCCGGGCAAGCAGGTGAAGTCACTCCACGTGACGTTTCCGCACGCGGGGGATCTGGCGGCGCGGCTCGAGTTCAAGGTGGAATCGATCCAGGACGGGCGCTCCTTCGCCACCCGTTGGATCGTCGCAATGCAGAACGACCGTCCCGTGCTGACCGCCCTGGTCTCGCTCCACATCGAAGAGACCGGCCTATCGCACCAGACCGATGCACCCGATGTGGCCGGCCCCGACGCCGCGGTCGCGACCGATCTCGACATGATTCCCTGGGAGACACGAGTCGTGGAGGGAGTCGACCTTTCGGATCGCGAAGTCGGTCCGGCGCGCTTTGCATTCTGGATGCGAGCTCCGGCCCTGCCCACCGACCCGATGCTTCACCAGGCCCTGCTGGCCCATGCCACAGACCTGACCCTGATCGGTACCGCGCTGCGACCCCATGCTGGCGTCAGCCAGGCCGATTCGCCCGAACTTCTGGCTACGGCGGTGACCACGCACACGCTGTGGTTCCACCGACCCTTCCGGATCGACGACTGGCTGCTGGTCGCCCAGCAGAGTCCCTGCGCGGCCGGCGCCCGCAGCTTTGGTCTGGGCCACGTCTTCTCAGGCGCAACCGCGAAGGACGCCACCCTGGTCGCGTCATTCGCCCAGGAGAGCCTGATCCGGCAGCGCTAACCGAGCAATGAAAAGCCGACCTTGCCGGACCTTCCCAACCGAAAGCTCCTGTACGAGCCCGGCAGAAACGGAAACGAGTCCGCGGCACGCTGCCGAAAAGCCCAACGGACCTCCCAGCAGCGCGCCGCTTCGGCGCGATGCAAGCCGCCCGTCAGGGCAGCCCGCCTAGCTCACTGCCAGCTTGGCCCGGGCGGCTTCGATATCGCCGTCCATCACGGTCTTGCGCTTGTTGGCCTCGGCCGAGGCCTGGGCCTCACGCGCGAGCGCTGCCACGTAGCCCTCGGTTGCCTGGACAGCCAGGCTCAGCGCAGAGCCAGAGACGCGCAGGCCGCCTCCGTGCTTGGTCAAGAGTCGCTTCACCACCGCGTTCGGAAGGTCTGCCATGAAAATCCTCCGTTCTGGCGTCGCGCGGAAGCGTAGAAGCCCCGGGGAGGAGCTGTCAACGAGGCGGAGAGCGACTTAGAACAAAAAACCGGGTTCTAGCAAGCGCATATGGCTTTTCGGCCCCGCTCATACGGATAGGAATTCGACCGCCTCACGGGCGAGTTCGGGGCCGTCGTAGTCCACGGGAACCACATGGGCCGAGTTCTCGAGAATCCGGTGCTTTCGTCGCTCGGACCGAACGGCGTCGAAAATCTCCTTTGAATCCAACGGGTCAGCGGTCCGGTCGTGGGCCCCGTGGGCCACCAGGATGGGCGTCTCGATGCGGTCGAGTGCGCGCCGCACGACGCCCTGGAAGTGGATGAGCTGGTGCACGGCCGCCAACGGCATCACCTTGTAGCCGGGGTGACGAGCGCGGGCCGCCGGATCGCGGATGTCGGAGCCCGTTGCTTTGCGGGGAAAAGGCAACAGGAATTTCAAGACCGGAATCAGCAGCGGCAGCGGCTGACGTAGGCGCAGTGGTGTCCCCACCACCACAGCCCCATCGACGGCAGCCTCCGCGGACAGGGCCAGCGCAACCAACCCGCCCATCGAGAGTCCCGCGACGAACACCCTGGCGTGCTGCTCGCGCAGCCGGACCACAGCGTCCCGGGCCGCTCCCAGCCATTCCGGATACTTCACGCGCGCCAACGCCTGGGGCGTCTCGTTGTGGCCCGGCAGCACGGGACCCAACGCCCGGTAGCCAGCTTGCGCGAAGGCCTCCCCCAGTGAGCGCATCTCGTAGGGCGTTCCCGAGAGACCATGCAGACATAACACTGCGTCTCTCCCGGTTCCCGGGAAGTCGAACGGCGCCGGATCGACCCGGACTTCAGTCGAGGGCACGTCCGGCTTCTTCGGCGGCCTGGACCACCTCGCGTAGGGGTACCTGCTTGCTTCGGGCGAGCCGCTTGCAGTCGTCGTACTCAGGCGAGACCGAAACGCGCCCATCGAGATCGAACACGCGCTTCACGCGCACGCGACCGTAGGGCGTGTCGACCCTCCGAACTTCGCGTTTCAGGATGATGCGTTCGCTCTCGGTGACGCGTACGCCGATGGCGGTCGATTCCGTGAACAGGACGCGCGCCAGCGCAATCCGATCCGACGGATGGCCCAGCACACGCACCAGCTGACCCGGGCGATTTTTCTTCATCTGGAGTGGTTGGACCGAAACGTCGAGGGCACCGACCTGGAAGAGGCGCTCCATCAGATAGTCGAAGTGCTCGGGCACGAGATCGTCCAGATTCGTCTCGAGCACCACGATCCGGTCCGAGCCGGCGCCGGCACTGCGCCCCAATACCGCACGCAGCACGTTCGGCATGGGTCCCGGCCGATCGTTTCCGGCACCCAGACCGATCGACTCGATGGTGAGCGCGGGCAACGGACCGAAGTCTTCGACGATCGTCTTGAGGATCGCGGCCCCGGTGGGTGTCACGGTCTCCCAGTTGACGTGGGCGGGCACGGTCGGAACCCCACGCAGCAACTCGAGGGTCGCCGGCGCCGGCAGGGGCAGCCGGCCGTGCTCTGTCTCGACACTTCCCTCGCCCAGGGCCACCGGCGAAGCCGTCACCCGGTCGATCTCGAGACGGGCCAGCCCGATGGCGGCCCCGGTCACGTCGACGATGGCGTCGACGGCCCCCACCTCGTGGAAGTGCACCTTTTCGACCGGAATGCCGTGGACCTTCGCCTCGGCTCGGGCCAGGGCCCGGAAAATGGCGATCGCGCGCTCCCGAACGCCGCCGTCGAGGCGGGCACGCTCGAGGATCTTCACGATCGCGCTGAAGGACCTGCCGTGGGGGTGATGCCCGTGGGAACGTCCCCGAACCGTTGACTTCTGCTTCGGGCGCGGCCTGGGGACGCTGACGTGGACGTAACGGGCGGCCAGCGCACCGCGCTTCACCTTCTTCACCTTGAGGCTGAAATCCAGATCGAGTCCGGCCAGATCGGCTTCGAGCTCCTTTCGCTTGAGACCCAGGTCGAGCAGTGCGCCCAGAAACATATTTCCGGCGATTCCCGAGAAACAATCCAGGTGCAGGGTTCTGGCGCCCGGCTTCGCCGCACGCTGGGACGCGCTCGTCCGACCCGACTGATGCAAAGAACTAGAGTCGGTTGATAAGCGTCGCGACATAGGCAGCTCCGAAACCGTTGTCGATGTTCACCACGGTCACATTGGAGGCACAGCTCGTCAGCATGCCCAGCAGGGCCGCGACACCGCCGAACGCGGCCCCGTAACCCACGCTGGTCGGAACGGCGATGACAGGCTTGTCCACCAGACCCCCGACCACCGACGGCAGGGCGCCTTCCATGCCGGCCACCGCGATCAGGACCCGCGCGCCGCGGAGCACGTCACTCGATGCCAGCAAGCGGTGCAGACCGGCGACACCCACGTCCGTCAGGACCTCGACCTTGTTTCCGAAGCGGCGAGCGACGCCGGCAGCTTCGCTCGCGACGGGCAGATCCGACGTCCCCGCACAGATGATGGCGATGGTGCCCTTTCCGACCAGGGGCGGCTCGGCGGGTCCGTACCAGAGCAGGCGCGCCGTCTCGTCGTAATCACCGGCGCCCACCCGCTCGGCGACACGCCCCGCCACGTCGGACTCGACCCTCGTCGCCAGCACATCCTGACCCGCGTCGCGAATCGTCCGGACGATGTCGGCGATCTGATCCGGCGTCTTGCCGGGCGCGTAGATCACTTCTGGCAGACCCGCGCGCAAGGCCCGGTGGGTGTCCACACGCGCGCCGGGAACGTCCACGAACGGCAGGCGCGCGATTTTCTCCAGTGCGTCGTCGAGGGACACGTCACCCTGCTGCACGCCCTCGAGAAGCCGTCGCACCCGTTCGCGGTCCATGGGACCACGGTATCAGAAGATTCAGATCACGTCGGGGGCGATTACCAGCAGTGCGCGCCGCGCACCGGCGGGCTCGCACAGATCGATCTCACTGGCGATGCCGGCGATTCCCTTGCGGCGTTCGAAGAGCAGACTCCCGAACGCATCGTCCACCGACTTACCCACCAGGATCGGGACCGAGATCGTGATCCGGTCACCGAGATGGTCGGCCACCGAGGACACCGCACGGGAGGCGACGATGTTGCCAAGCTCGCGTAACGCCGAGTGGGCCATGACGCTGTTGGAATCAACGCCCGGACACAGCATGTCGATCACCGATTCGGCACCCCGGGGCGGGAGGAAGAGCGCGATCAGGCCCTGCACCGCACCCTCCATCTCGAAGATCACACCGGTCGCGCCCGCACCCATTTCTTCCACGGTAGCGGCCCGCACCCGGGGCTCGTGGGCGTGAAGATCGCGACCCAGAACTGACGAGATCGCCGAGGCCGCGCTGACCGCGCTGATCTGCGCAATCTCGCGCATGCGGCCAAAGGCGGCGATGAGTTCTTCGTGTGTCGTCATGCCAGCTGATTCTGGTCGAGCACGAACACGGGTCGACCATTTCCCAGAATCGTGAGCCCGGCGAGCGCGCGCATGTTCACAAGCAGCTCCGGAATCGGCTTCACGTAGATCTGTTGCTGACCCGACACCCTGTCGGTCAACAGCGCAATTCGCTCTCCACGAAGGTCTGTGAGAATCAGGGTGACGACGCTGCCCTGCTCACGGCCTGACGGCTGCTCGGGTTCGTCCTCGCGGCCGCCGTCGAGCGCAAGCTGTGCAGCCAGATGGATCACTGGAATCGGATCGTCGTCGATCAGGACGAAGGACTCGTGGCCCGCCGTCTCGATCTGGTCGGAGTCGAGTTCGAGGATGCGCTCAACCCGTGAGATCGGCAGGGCGACGGTTTCGTTCCCGAGGGCCAGCAGCAGGACTCGCTGGACGGCGGCTGTGATCGGAACGGTCAGCGTGGTGGTGGTGCCACGCCCGGCCTCGGTGACGATCTCGACGTTGCCACCCAACGATTCGATGGTGACCCGCACGGCGTCCATGCCGACGCCGCGCCCTGAAATCGCGGAAACCGTCTCGGCGGTCGAGAAGCCCGGGAGGAAGACGAGGGCGACCAGTTCGTGGGGAGGCAGGTCCTCTGCGAGGTCCGGATGGAGCAGGCCCTTCTCCACCGCGCGGGAGCGCACCGCGTCGAGGTCCATACCGCGACCGTCGTCTCGCACCGAGATCTGGATCGAGTCCTTTACGCGGCGGGCCTCGATGTCCAGACGTCC
>Ga0114948_10000704_pt1 | contig 13598 bp, 12 predicted proteins | sample CR04metaG_FD_83877 | JGI IMG/M metagenome (GOLD analysis project Ga0114948, IMG submission 83877) | Deep subsurface microbial communities from Mariana Trench to uncover new lineages of life (NeLLi) - CR04 metaG | ecosystem: Environmental > Aquatic > Marine > Ocean trench > Sediment | place...
CAGCCGTGGCTCTCCAGATGTGCCGCCATACCGAGCAGCGCGCCGATAGTGATAACTCCGGTACCTCCAACCCCGGTGATGACGATGCCGTAGGCCTCGTCGAGGGCCGGCAGCGTAGGCTCCGGCAGCGGCGCCAGCGCCAGGGTAGACGCGGAAACGGATTGCCTGCGCAGCCCGCCGCCGTGCACGGTGACGAAACTCGGACAGAAACCCTTGAGACAGCTCATGTCCTTGTTGCAGGCGCTCTGGTCGATACTGCGCTTGCGCCCGAAGTCCGTCTCTACCGGCACCACGGACAGGCAATTCGATTGCACGCCGCAATCGCCGCACCCTTCGCAGACCGCGAGATTGATGAAGGCGCGTTTCGCCGGATCGATCATCTCACCACGCTTGCGGCGCCGGCGTTTCTCGGCCGCGCAAGCTTGATCGTAGATCAACACGGAAACACCCGTGCTTTCGCGCAGCTCCCTTTGCAGGTGGTCCAAATCGTCGCGGTGATGGAATGTGACGCCGGCGGCGAACTCGCCGAGGTTCGTGTACTTCCCGGGCTCATCGCTGACGACGGCCAGACGGCGGATGCCTTCGCCATAGAGCTGGTGGGTGATCTGCGGCACGCTGAGCACGCCGTCGATGGGCTGGCCACCGGTCATGGCGACCGCATCGTTGTAGAGGATCTTGTAGGTGATATTGACGCCGGCGGCGACCGCGGCTCGGATGGCAAGCAATCCAGAATGAAAGTAGGTGCCATCGCCGAGATTCTGAAAAACGTGCTGCGTGTCAGTGAAGGGCGCCTGACCGATCCAGGTCACGCCTTCACCACCCATCTGGGTGAAGGTATCGGTGTCGCGGTCCATCCAGGTGGCCATGTAGTGGCAGCCGATGCCGCCCATGGCACGGCTGCCCTGGGGCACCACGGTGGAGGTGTTGTGCGGGCACCCGGAGCAGTAGTGGGGCACCCGTTCCAGGAGCGCGCGCGGTTGCGCCAGCGCAGCCTCCTTTGCTTCCAGGAAGGCGAGGCGCCGGCGAATGAACGGGCTGCTGTGATACCGGCCGATGCGATCCGCGATCACCCGCGCGATGCGTGCCGGTGTGAGTTCGCCCGTGGACGGGAGAATCCATTCACCGCCCTCATCGAACTTTCCGATGACCCGCGGGCGCACGTCGGCGCGCCAATTGTAGAGTTGCTCTTTGACCTGATTCTCGATGACGGCGCGCTTTTCCTCGACGATCAGCACCTCTTCCAGCCCTTCGGCGAAATCCCGCACCGCCTCGCGGTCCAGGGGCCAACTCATACCGAGCTTGAGCACCCGCAGACCGATCTGGGCAGCCAGTGCCTCGTCGATGCCGAGATCTTCCAGAGCCTGGCGTACGTCCAAATAGGATTTGCCCGTGGTGATGATGCCGATACGCGGCATGGGGCTGTCGATGACGACCTGGTTGATGCCGTTTGCGCGCGCAAAGGCGATCGCCGCGTAAAGCTTGTACTTCTGCAGACGCATCTCCTGCTCCAACGGCTTATCCGGCCAGCGCGCATGTAAACCGTCCGCGGGAAGCGTGAAGTCCTCTGGGGTGACGATCCGGACCCGTTGCGGATCCACACTCACCGAGGCCGAAGAGTCGACGGTCTCGGCGATGGTCTTGAATCCGATCCAGCAGCCGCAGAAACGCGAAAGCTCCCAGCCGAGAAGACCGAGATCCAGAACTTCCTGCACGCCGGAGGGATTGAGCACCGGCATCATCGCATCCATGAAGGCGTATTCGCTCTGATGGGGCAAGGTCGAGGACTTGCATGCATGATCGTCGCCGGCGACGACCAGTACCCCGCCGTAACGGGAGGTGCCGGCTGCGTTGGCGTGCTTGAAGACATCGCCGCTGCGATCGACACCCGGCCCCTTGCCGTACCACATCGCGAATACGCCGGCGAAACGGGCGCCGGCGAACATGTTGACCTGTTGGGTTCCCCAGACGCTGGTGGCGGCAAGGTCTTCGTTGATGCCGGGGCGAAAATGAATGTGGTTGCGCTCGAGGAAGGGGCGTGCCTTCCACAGAGTCTGATCGAGGGCGCCCAGGGGCGAGCCGCGATAGCCCGATACGAAGCCGGCGGTGTTGAGGCCGGCGGCGGCATCGCGCTGACGCTGGATGATGGGCAGACGCACCAGCGCTTGAATACCGGTGAGAAAAATCCGCCCGGACTCCAGCGTGTACTTGTCGTCGAGGGTGACCTGAGCGAGTGCCATGGCCATGAAACTCTCCTTTGCGTGATGACTGCGGCGCAGCGCTTCGCCACCAGGGCTACGCGATTGCTTCTTGGAACGCAGCGATGCCCGTAGCGTGCTCGACGAACCGGCCCGCCCCGCGGCGGCGCCAGGCCGCAATCCGAATGTGGAATTCAGTCCGGGTAACCGCCGGCCAGATTGCTGTAAACAACAGCGCCGCGGATTCGGGAAAACGCATGGGGAGAAAACTGGCGCGGCAGGCGCGCGCAGAAGACGTCGTTCAACATAGCTGACACTCCTCGAACAGGATCGCTGTTCCGTGTAAGTGTGTGGCCAATCGACGCATCGCGACCCTCATGAGGCCGGGATGCGTCATCGATGTCGGGAAACACCGCCCGCTTGGAGCCCGTGGTCCCTGTAACAGCAGCCGTGGCAGGTGGGCCCGGCTTGCCGACAACACTAGCCGTGCCGCCGGCCCGGGTCAATCGCCACCTGCCCGGGCCGCTAACGGCGTCACAGGAATTAGATGACTGGCAGGGGCGTAGGTTCCATCGCCTTCAGGGGGGGATCGGGAGGGGGGCCCGACACGGCGATGTTGGTGTAAAGTCAGCGCTCACCGTTGAAGCCAGAAGGAAGATACCCCGTGCCCAGAAACCTGCCGTCCGACCGCACCGTTACATCACTGTTACAATCCCCAACGCCGGGCCGGCGTTGGTTCCCGGCCATGGCGATAGCCATGGCCTTGGTCCTCGGCACAGTCAGCCACCAGACACTGGCCCACGAAGCCCTCACCGGCGACCAGATCCGCTCGCTGATCACCGGCAATACCCTCCAGGGCAACTTCATGACCAATCCTCTGACCATGGTCTTTTATGCGGACGGCGTGGTTCGTGGCGCCATCGGACTCACGGGTAGCGACTCCGGGACCTGGGAGATCGAGGGAGACAACTATTGTAATGAGTGGGTCACCTATTTCAGTGGCGTTCGCCGCTGCTATCAGTGGATCCCTCAGGGTAAAGGTTATCTGCTGAAGAATGTCGACACGTACAGGGCCAGGGACATTCAGGGACAGATAAAGGAAGGCAAGCCGAAGGGCTACTGATGGCCGGCAATTGGCCTGCCCGGGATGCCGCGCCAAGCATCCCCCATGGGGCTCTATGCACCGTGGTTACTAATTATTTGGTGTCCGCGGCCAAACAAGGCTACTATTCGGGCACGACGGATTGAGTCGGCCGTTTCGCTGGTCAATTCCGCTGGTAAGTTCGGGGCAATTTCGAAAAAGGGAGGACCGACATGTCCGCGAAAATCGCACGACTGACGACGGTGGCCTTGGCAGTGATGTTTATCACCTTGGGCGCCGGCTGTGCATCGAACACTGAGATTGATGAAATTCGCAGCATGGCTCGCGAAGCCAAGGGTGCTGCTGACCGTGCAGAAAGGACGGCGAAACGTGCCGAGTCCAGAGCCACGGAAGCCCAGCGTCAGGCGGAGCAGGCTTTGACCGCGGCCAATGCGGCACAGGCTTGCTGCACCGCGAACAGCGAGAAGCTCAACCGCATGTTCAAGAAATCCATGTCCAAGTGATGCTGGTGGGGACTCGCGCCGAGTCCCCGTCCATCTTCGGCTACGGGATTTCGCAGGGTCCGGCGCACTTCATCCGCCGGTAGATTCTGTCAGCAGGCGTCGCCTGCCGGCATCCGGAGCCTGCAACCTCGAGAGTAGGGGTCTTCCAGACCCCTTGAATTCGCTCCTGCGACCCAAGCAACAGGTGCTTAATGGGAACGGATCACTCGCCACGGATCCGGCGATGCGTCTATTGAACGCGGGTGTTTCCCAGAAAATACGGCCACAGGGCGAGACCCCGCGACCAGCGCAGACTCACGCTGCTTTCGCCGCCCGCTGACGGCCTCACCGGCACGGAAGGAAGCTCCGTGGAAACGGGGCCAACATCCGTATTCACCGTCTGCGCGAGCTTCAGCTGCACGATGGTGGGATCCGAAACCGCATAGGGGATGCCCGTCAACGTTTCCACGACGGCCGTGACCTGCTCCCAACGAATGTGCTTCGCCTGCTCGGCCGAGGTCAGAGCCACCACCTGACGCATGGCATCACCGGCGTCCAGGGATCCACCGAGCTCCAGCTCGCCGGCAATGGGGTGCACCTCCACATACAGCACACCGTCGCGCCAACCCGTCTTGACCGGTTGATTGACGACGTGCACGGGCGTGTCCACCGGCACCGCCTCGTAGAGAGTCACGATGTCCTCTGGATACATCCGTATACACCCATGGCTGACACGCATGCCGAGGCCATAGGGTTTGTTCGTGCCGTGGATCAAATAGCCCTTTTTCGCGAAAGCAAGCGCATGGGTACCGAGAGGATTGTCCGGGCCGGGAGGTACCATCAGCGGAAGCGGCTCGCCGGCGGCTTCCGCCTCGGCACGAATCGATGCCGGCGGATACCAGGCCGGATTCGTGACCTTGGCGGCGATCCTGGTCGTACCGAGCGGCGTGCTCCAGCCCACCTGGCCGATGCTCACCGGGTGGGTGATGACCCTGCGGCGCGGCGCAGTCACCGGATCCGGGAAGTAATAAAGGCGCAGCTCGGCGAGATTGAGGACGATGCCGTTTTGCGGCGCACGGGGAAGCACGTAGCGCGACGGAATGACGATCAGCGTGCCCTCGCCCGGAATCCACGGATCCACGCCGGGATTGGCGAGCTTCAGCTCCTCGTAACCGACGTTATAGCGGCGCCCGATGTCGAGAAGCGTGTCTTCCTGGGTCGCTATCGCGCCCTGTAGATGTCCGACAACGCTGTCGCCCTCCCGGGGAAGCCAGAAAGTCTCTGCCGACGCGGGCGCGAGCCATGCCATGCAGGCCATGGTGACGACGGCGATTCCAGTAGCAGCCTTCGCTGCGTGGATGGCGTGTCTGGTGCGCAACATGTTCGGAAACAACCCCACGAATCGCGAATCAATAAGCAATAATAACCGAAGAATCCGGCCTGCGCAGGAAGGATGCTGGTAGAGCTCACTGAACGCGGCTCAGGGCCACACCCATCGACACCGCTCTCACGGCGAAATTCCGGGCAGGAGATCCCTCCGGCCTAGAGTCGCGCAGCCGGGCAATCGTTCAGTGGACGTACTGAGGGAGGACTTCGTAGATGCCGTCTTCGAACTGGCCGAAGAGCTCGTCGAGCTGAGGGTGATCCACCGGCCCACCGGAATCGTCGACCAGCAGATTCTGCTCGGAAACATAGGCGACGTAGGTCGTCTCCTCGTTTTGCGCCAGCAGGTGATAAAAAGGCTGGTCCTTGCGCGGCCGCACACTCTCGGGAATGGATTGCCACCATTCATCGCTGTTGCTGAACTCCGGATCCACGTCAAATACGACGCCCCGGAACGGATACACCCGGTGGCGAACCACCTGGCCGATTCGAAATTTCAACGATTTATCGTCACTGGACATAATGCCTACACATATTGTGCCTCACAGTGCGAATTTCAAGTCGTATTTGAGCCGCTCTCAGCACGGCCCCGCTCGTCAGACAACGTTCAGTTCCCCAGCAACCTGCTGGATTCCGCTGAATACGGGCGTCTCGCGCGGATGCGAATGCACGCGCCAGGTGATGCGCTCGCGGGCCACCTCGAATACGGCGGTGGCCAGCGTGTAGCCTGGATCCGTGCCGCCCCGGCGTTTGCGACAGATCGGCAAATCCGCATCGGCTTGATCGCCGAGCACTACCAACGCGTCGCGACCCTCCAGGGCACCGTCCGAGATCAGCGCCTCGGCACGCCGCTGGCGGCTCGCCGAGGAATCAGCTACCTCCTGGACTATATCGGCGCATTCTGAAAATACTAAATGATTAGTGTGCACTGCAGCACAAGCGACTTGATGCACGACGCACTTACTGGCCGGCGCTTCTACGGACAGCAGCTGTGAACGGCCGGCCTGGCCGAGATTGTGATGGAAGCCGCTGGCTCGATCCCGGCGGGACAGAACGGCGAGCGCTGCGTCCAGATCGGTGCTCGCCAGCACCGCGCGCGCGACGAAATGGCGCGGAATGCCCGCCGCCTGATCGTGGGGCCGGATGTGATTGATGGCCTGCACCAGACCGGCGTCGTTGACAGCGAAAGTGTGCCCGGGCAGCAGGCCCGGGGAATAGAAGCTCGTGAAGCCGATACCATTCTTCGGGTGCACCCGGACAAGAAAACACTGCCCGTCGAGTTCCGCCTGATCGTCTTCGTTGTGGGCGATAACGGCAGGCTCCGTTTCGCTTGCAGGAATCATGACGGTGGTGCAGCCGGCAATGTCGGCGTGACTCTGATCCCCACCGCCGGGAAAATCGCCACGACAGTTCCACAGAAAAATATCGTCGAAGTCGACACCGGCACCATCGGCGATCCCTTCTACTTCGCGCAAGAACTCCGGGTAGACCTGTCGGGCCGCCGCCAGGAGGACTGTCAGCCGATCGCTTCCAGACCAATCGCGTTTGAGCACCTGGAAGCGCTCCACGTTCATCACGGTATCGCGGATCGCGCCGGCGGCCGCCTCACCGAGGCCGCGACCAACCTGGTAGGCGTCGCCTGTGATTACTATGCTTTTCACGGATGCAACACTGCGCGGAACGGATGTTCATAAACCGGCGCTGGCACTATACACTGTTCGAACATCAGGTTGGCGCGTCCGCGTAAAGACCATGGGATCGAAACTCTCACTGATTTCCGACGACTACGGCCGCGCCGGGCGGCTCGGCCCGGTACACGTGGTGGTGGCGCCGGAACACGCGCCACCCTTTCCCATCGAGGCACTGGTAGTGGAGGAAGACACGCATCTGCTCTTGAGCAGTGACGGTGTCATCGAAGAGCCCGAAGAGGCGTTCGACGAGCTGGTTACGGCGGCCAGCGACAGGCCTGCCAGCACGCCGGGCAGCGTACTGGTGAGAAAAGCCAAGCCGCTGCAGCTTCTCGCCATCGTTCACGACATAGACTGCGAGCCCACCTGGCGCGAGGAATGGATCGCATCGGCCATCAACGGCGTCATCGAGGAAGCCGAGTGGCGGCACCTGGGATCAATCGGACTACCGCTCATCGGAACTCGTCACGGCAATATCGAGATGCGGCGCGTAGCACTATGGCTCGGACGATGTCTGTCGCGCACCTCATTCCGCTATTTGAAACGCGTTTGGGTCATCGCACCGGTCGGCAGCGAGATCGAGCTCATGTGGGCTTTGCGCTCAGAGTTCGCGGGCAAGTAATCGACCATGTTCGACGGTACCTGGGCCAAGCGAGCAAGTTGTCTACTGGTGATCGGCTGGTCGAGCCTCGTTACGGCGGCGGGCGACGACTGGCATTACACCATCGACCAACCGCGGGAAAAGCAGCAGGCGAACTTCTGTGACAGTAAGGAAGGTGCCGAGGAGATCGCACGCACCTTCGATCGGCTCGGGCCAAGACCAGGCTACGCCGCACTGTCGGCAGCCCCGCACTGTAGAATCACCGTCCACTCGTTTACACCGCGCAGAATTCTGACGACCGTGGCCATCTCCAAAGGCAAGCCGAGCGAGTACATGGTGTGGTTCGTAGAAGTCGAGAACGATGACGGCGGCATCTTGTATCTCGTGACGACCCGCGAGGTGGTGGCGGAGTGACGCCAGGCTTCTCGCGCGGGCCCTGATGGCTACCTGGATCTGGATCCCCATCACGCTGTTCGCGGTCGTCATGCAGACCGTGCGCACGGCGGGCCAGAAGCAACTCACGGCGCACCTGGACCCGATAGCGGTCACCCTGGTGCGCTTTCTCTTTGGCCTGCCCTTCGCCGCCGTTTATCTGGCGTGCGTCGCGGCCTGGTCCGACGCGAGCTTGCCACCGCTCAATGGAACCTTCGTCGTTTACACGGCGCTCGGGGGCGTCGCGCAGATCATCGCTACTGTGTTGCTCATCCATTTGTTCTCTCTCAGGAACTTCGCGGTGGGCACCACCTACGCGCGAACCGAGGCCTTTCTCACCGCCTTTATAGGCGCGCTGTTTTTTGATGAATGGATAAGCATTCAAGGTTGGGTCGCTATCGTCATCAGCGTCGCCGGCGTCGTCGTCCTCACCATCGCCCGGAGTCATGTGGACAGCGGTTCCGTCCTCGGGCGGCTGTGGAACCGGGCCGCCGCCATCGGCCTCGCGTCGGGATTGGGCTTCGCGCTCGCATCGTTGTCGATCCGAAAAGCAAGCCTGTCTTTCGGCATCGACGACTTTCTGCTGAGCGCCGGGATGACGCTGGTCCTCATGGTCATCCTGCAGACGTTCATCATGGTCGTCTACGTCGCCGTCAGGTCCCCGACGCAGTTTGCGATCATCGCGCGTCAGTGGCGGGTGTCGTTGTTCGTAGGACTCACCTCGGCGCTGGGGTCCATCGGCTGGTTCACCGCCATGACCGTGGAACGCGCCGCCTACGTCAAGGCTCTAGGCCAGGTGGAGTTCCTGTTCGCCCTGGTAATATCGACGCTGTTCTTCCGCGAGCGCACCACGCGCGTCGAGCTCATGGGAATGACGCTGGTGGCCGGCGGGGTCGTGATCCTGCTGCTGGCGGCGTGAGCGCCACCGATGCCCTTGGACTGCCGGCAATAATCTGATAAACCGGCCACCGGGCTCCAACTCAGAGAGAATCGCAACCCACATGTTCTATGAGACCAAAGATCACCACGGCCTCAAGCACAACCCCTTCAAATCGTTGGTGGTTCCCAGGCCCATCGGCTGGGTAAGCAGCCAGGACCGGAACGGCGTGGTCAACCTGGCGCCCTACTCCTTCTTCAACGCCGTTGCCTCCGAGCCACCCATAGTCATGTTCTCGAGCAACGGCGCCCACAGCGAAGGCGGTTACAAGGACTCCGTGAGCAACGTCCAGGATACGGGTGAGTTCGTCTGCAGCCTGGCCACCTGGGAGAATCGCGAGGCCATGAATACCACCTCCTCCATGGTCGCCCGGTCCGTCGACGAGTTCGAGCTCTCCGGCCTGACACCGGTGCCGTCCGAGCTGGTCAAACCACCCCGGGTCAAAGAGAGCCCGGTGCATCTGGAGTGCAAATACCTCCAGACCGTGGAGCTGCCCAGCGACAATCCCCAGCAGGCCAACCTGGTGGTGTTCGGGCATGTGGTCGGAATACATATCGATGACAGCATCATCAGCGACGGCATGATCGATATGGATGCCTTCAAACCCATCGCCCGCCTGGGATACTTCGATTACTCGGTGGTCGACCACGTATTCACCATGCCGAGGCCCTGACGGGACCCCCCGTCGCCGCCAGCCTGAAGGATGCAGTCACTGCAAAGCGCATTCGGGTTGCTGGTATTCGTGGGCTTCGCCTGGGCCATCAGCGAGAACCGCCGCGCCGCCAGCTTGCGCGTCGCCGTCTCCGGCATCGCCGCACAGCTGATTCTCGCCGCCTTGCTGCTGAAGCTACCGCCCCTGGCAGCCGCCCTCGCCAGCTTGAATGACCTGGTGCTGGTGCTCCAAGGCGCCACCGCGGCGGGCACATCGTTCGTGTTCGGCTATCTGGGCGGCGGACCGCTGCCCTTCGAGGAAACCCAGCCGGGAGCAAGTTTCGTGCTCGCGTTGCGCGCCCTGCCGCTGATCATCGTGATCAGCGCCTTGACGGCGGTGCTCACCTACTGGCGGATCCTGCCGTGGATAGTCCGGGCTTGCGCCCTGGCGCTGGAAAAGTCCCTGGGCGTCGGCGGCGCCGTCGGCCTGGGGGCGGCGGCCAACGTATTCGTCGGCATGGTGGAAGCACCGCTGTTCATCCGCCCCTACCTGGCTGCCTTGAGCCGCAGCGAGCTGTTCGTGATCATGGTGACCGGGATGGCGACCATCGCCGGTACCGTGCTGGTGCTCTACGCCACCATTATCGGACCCGTAATACCCAACGCGGTGGGCAACCTGCTGACGGCATCCCTCATCAGCGCTCCGGCCGCGATAACCATCGCACTGCTGATGATTCCCCAAACCGCTGCCTCCACGGTTGGTGCGCTGGTGCCCGATCCCGGCGCCAACAGCACCATGGATGCCATCACCCGTGGCACCCGCAGCGGACTCGAGCTGTTCCTGATCGTCGTCGCCATGCTGCTGGTGCTGGTGGCGCTGGTGTTTCTGGTCAACGCCGTGCTTGCCTTGCTGCCCGATGTGGGTAGCCAGCCCATTTCCCTGGAACGCCTGCTCGGCTATCTGATGGCGCCAGTGTGCTGGCTCATGGGCGTGCCCTGGAGCGAAGCTTTGACCGCCGGGTCGCTCATGGGCATAAAAACCATCCTCAACGAGTTCCTCGCCTATCTGCAGCTCGCCGCCCTCCCCGAGGGCGCCCTTTCCGCGCGCAGCGAGCTCATCATGACCTACGCCTTATGCGGATTCGCCAACTTCGGCAGCCTCGGCATTCTCATCGGCGGTCTGTCCACCATGGCCCCGGAACGCCGCGACGAGGTGGTGCAACTGGGCTTGCGATCCATTCTCGCGGGGACTCTTGCCACCTGTTCCACCGGCGCCGTCGTCGGTATCCTGACCCTGTGACCGACGAGGTCGAAGAGGAGAAAGCCCCGTGTCCTCGAATCCCGCCCAGCCGGCCGATTCCGCCTATGCCTTCCCGCTGCTGATCGGGCAGCTTCTTTACACGCCGCTCGCCACCTCCCCCCGCCAGAAGATCGTCTACGCGGACAATTGCCGCTACGACTACAGGACCTTCGCGGAGCGCATTGCGCGCCTCGCGAGTGCGCTGACAGGGCTGGGAGTAAAACCCGGCGACACGGTGGCAGTCATGGACTGGGACAGCCACCGCTATCTCGAATGCTTCTTCGCCGTACCCATGATGGGCGCGGTGCTGCACACCATCAACGTGCGCCTTTCGCCCGAGCAGATTCTCTACACCATCAATCATGCCGAGGACGACGTCATCCTGGTGCACGAGGACTTTCTGCCCATGGTCGAGCAGTTCCGGGATCGCCTGGAGCGGCCGTGCAAGTTCCTGCTGATCCAGGAAAGCGATGAGATACCCGCGACCTCGCTCGCCCTCGAGGGCGAGTACGAGCAGCTGGTCGAGAAAGGCCAGCCCGACCACACATTCCAGGACTTCGACGAGAACACCCGCGCCACCACCTTCTACACCACCGGCACCACCGGCAACCCCAAGGGCGTTTACTACAGTCACCGCCAGATCGTTCTGCACACTCTCTCGGTCTCGGCGGGAATGGCCATGGCCAGCGAGCATGGGCGATTCTGCAGGGACGACGTCTACATGCCGATTACGCCCATGTTTCACGTCCACGCCTGGGGCATGCCCTACGTGGCGACACTCGCCGGGGTGAAGCAAGTGTATCCGGGCCGCTACGTGCCGGAGAAGTTGCTGGAGCTGATCGCCAGGGAGAAAGTCACCTTCTCCCACTGCGTTCCCACCATCCTGCACATGCTGCTCTCGTGCCCGAACATCGACAGTGTGGACTTGAGCAACTGGAAGGTCATCATCGGCGGCTCGGCCTTGCCGAAGGGTCTCGCCCGGGCAGCGCTGGCTCGGGGAATCGACATATTCTCCGGCTACGGCATGTCGGAAACCGGTCCGGTGCTCACTATTGCTCATCTGGAACGCAGCATGCTCGACGGAGGCGACGAAGAAGTGCTGGACCTGCGCTGCAAGACCGGACGCCCGATCCCGCTCGTGGATCTCGATATCGTCGACCAGAACATGCGCAGCATCGCCCGCGACGGAAAGAGCACCGGGGAAATCGTGGTGCGCGCGCCTGCGCTGACCCAGGGTTATTTCAAGGATCCCGAGGCATCGGAAATGCTGTGGAGCGGAGGGTACCTGCACACCGGCGATATCGGTCACCTGGACAAGGACGGCTATCTCAAAGTCACGGACCGTCTCAAGGACGTGATCAAATCCGGCGGAGAATGGGTTTCGTCCCTGTCATTGGAGGATATCGTCTCGCGCCTGCCCGGTGTCAGCGAGGCCGCCGCCATCGGAATACAGGACGAGAAATGGGGCGAACGCCCCCTGGTGCTCGTGGTGCTCGAGCAGGGGCACGAGGAGAACGTGGACGAAAACACCATCCGCCAGCACGTGCAATCCTACGTGGACCGCGGAGAAATATCCCGTTGGGCCGTTCCCGAGCGTGTGGAAATCGTTGCCGGTATCGACAAGACCAGCGTCGGCAAGATCGACAAGAAACTCCTGCGCGCCCGTTACGACACGGGCAAAAGCTAGCACCCAACGACAACCGCCCGAAAGCGTCTATACTGCGCGAGCTTCCTGTTTTACACCATGCGCCCGTAGCTCAGCTGGATAGAGTACCTGGCTTCGAACCAGGTGGTCGGGGGTTCAAGTCCCTCCGGGCGCGCCATCGTTTCAAAGGTCAGAGCTGTTTCCCAGCCTGGTCCGTCCCATAGCGTATCCACTGCCCCATAGATTCCGGCGCTGCAGTGCTAAGTACCCACTCCTCGACAACAGTCCTTCATACACGACCTGGTCCTGGCAATGAATTTCTCTAAGCCCAAGAATCAACTGCGACAGAAACCATCTCTGACAGCACTTTTTCCATTTTTCCCCGGAACGACCACGCCTAATGTACTTGCCCTGGTCCTACAACGAACGCGCCCCAAACCTACAGACGACGACGCCCACCCCAGTTAGCTTGACTCTCGTCAATGAAGGACGGATATCAAGCAACAAACAAGTGTGTCTCCAGCGTGTGCGCCGAGTTGAAGTTGAAGTGAATTCGAGGAGACGGCTCCGCGGAGTCGTCTCCTCGAATTCACTTTAATTTCGATTCGGTGATGCCCACTCTTGCTTCGAGTGAAACGGAGTCAGAGACAGCTTCTCTGAGAGAGAGCTGGGCTCTGACCCCGATTTCCCGCGATTGCGCGCCTGTAGCTGAGCTGGATTGAGTATCTGACTTCGAACCAGGTGGTCGGGGGTTCGAGTCCCGACCGGCGCGCCAAGAAATCAAAGAGTTACGGTGCAGCTCTCGGCACTGCGCACAATCGAGTCACCAATAAGTCACCAAGCGGACAAACGAGCTAACGCACTTAGAGGACCGTCCGGTCCAGCAAGGAGTGAGGGTCCACATGTTCACCGCGGGTGGCCGCACCGTGGACTTAGGCGCCGCGCTCGTAGCCACTCCCGGCCCACTCGAACGCCCATTTTCGACTGCCAATTCAATCGGTCGATGCAACACTTTGTCGGAACAACATTGCTCCGCGAAAATGTATTTGAATCAAAGGAATAGTCAAAGATTCAAAGGTACCCCCGGGCCAATTGCCGGAACCACCGGCAGCCTGATTCCAGTGACAGCCCCGATCGCCTGTTAAGACGGTGTCCTCAGGCGCTGGCTTGCTTATCGAGGTA
>Ga0114948_10000708_pt1 | contig 13585 bp, 12 predicted proteins | sample CR04metaG_FD_83877 | JGI IMG/M metagenome (GOLD analysis project Ga0114948, IMG submission 83877) | Deep subsurface microbial communities from Mariana Trench to uncover new lineages of life (NeLLi) - CR04 metaG | ecosystem: Environmental > Aquatic > Marine > Ocean trench > Sediment | place...
AAGCCAACTTCGGCATGATCGGCCTGGCGGTCATGGGGCGCAACCTGGCGCTCAATATCCTTGACCATGACTATTCAGTAGCCGGTTACAACCTCGAGCCGGATCTCACGGAACAGGCGGTCTCGGAGAGCGGCAATCGGTTGCGAGCGACAGAAAGCCTCGAGGGGCTGGTCGGGGCTTTGGAGCGACCGAGAAAGATCATGATGATGATCAAGGCGGGCGCGCCGGTGGACATCGTGCTCAGCAAGCTCAAACCATTGCTGGACAAGGGTGACATCGTTGTCGACGGAGGTAATTCCTGGTACGAGGACACCCGCCGGCGCGAGAAAGACTATGCCGACGCAGGCCTTCGGTTCTTGGGCGTCGGGGTTTCGGGCGGTGAGGAAGGAGCCCGTCACGGCCCATCGATCATGCCTGGCGGCGACAAGGAAGCGTACGAGCACATCCGTCCGGTCTACGAAGCCATTGCGGCGAAGACCGATTCGGGGGCGTGCGTGACCCATGTCGGTCCAGACGGAGCGGGCCACTTCGTTAAGATGGTCCACAATGGCATCGAGTACGCCGACATGCAGTTTATTGCGGAGGCCTACCATGTGCTCTCCGCACTCGGTAGGCTCAAGCTAGACGCTCTGTCACAGGTCTTCGCCGAGTGGAACCAGGGGCCGTTGGAGTCTTTTCTCATCGAAATCACTGCGAAGATTCTCTCTGTTCGGGATGATGAGAGCGACGGATTCCTGATCGACAGCGTGCTCGATCGTGCGGGCCAAAAAGGCACGGGACGCTGGAGCGCGCAGGTTGCGTTGACTCTCAACGTTCCCATTCCGAGCATCACCGCCGCCATTGACGCGCGAGTGCTTTCGAGCATGAAAGATGAGCGCGTGCACGCTGCCAAGATCCTGCACGGGCCGGCAGCCGACGCCTACCAGGGCGAGACCGAGAAGCTGGTCGGGGCAGTCCACGACGCGCTTTATGCAGCCAAGGTCGTGGCGTATGCTCAGGGCATGGCCCTTATCGACGCTGGCTCGCGAGAGTACGGTTGGTCGATCGATCTGCGCGAGATGGCTCGGATCTGGAAAGGCGGGTGCATCATCCGAGCTCGATTCCTCGATACGATCATGAAAGCCTACGAGCGCCAGGCGCGCCTTGAGAATTTGCTGTTGGACGAGGGGATTCGCTTGAGCGTCGAGAAGTGCCAAGACGCCTGGCGCAAGGTCGTTGGTTTGGCACAGCGAAATGGGATCCCGGTTCCTGGTATGGGCGCCACGTTGGCGTACTTCGATAGCTATCGCTCGGCGCGGCTGCCTCAGAACCTAACTCAGGCACAGCGAGACGCGTTCGGCGCCCATATGTACCAGCGCGAGGATGCCCCGGACGGGCCCTTTGTGCACAGCAACTGGTTGGAGTAGGCGATATCGGCGCTGGTGAGCTGGTCAACAAGCAACGGAAAACTTATTTAATCCGAGAAGGCCGTGTCCCGAATACGAACAATTTCTGCCTTTGCCAACACAGGCCCAACGTTCAGGGCTAACGTAGGTTGGGCATAAACCGCGGATGGCACGCTGATGTCAGCCAGGTAGAGTTCTCCGACGTTTGCACGTACTGTAGGAGCGAGTAGACCGGATCCTTCTCATAGATAACGACATAATTATGCCATGAACTCTCATCCGGTCAGCTCCGCTAGCAGCTCGGGCAACGACACGAGGGCGAAGGTAGTCGAACGATCACTGATAGCGTAGGGAATCACGAGTTTGTCGTTGTGGATCATGCTGCCGCACGAATAGACGACGTTCGGGACGTAGCCAACACGTTCGTCTTCGGTCGGCACGAGCAGCGGTTCGGGGAGACGGCCGATGACTTGGGAAGGGTCGTCCCGGTCGAGAAGCACGACGCCGATCGTGTATTGGCGCATCGGACCCACTCCGTGCGTGATAACAAGCCACCCGGCCTCGGTCTCAATGGGCGATCCGCAGTTGCCGATCTGGATCATTTCCCAGGCAAACTTGGGCTTCATGAGGAGCTCGGCCTCGTTCCAGAAAAGAACGTCGTCAGACCTCAAGAGGAACAGATTCTCGTTGTCAAGCCGACCGAGCATCAGGTACCGGCCGTTGACCTTCCTCGGGAAGAGCGCCATTCCCTTGTTGAGGGCGTACTGTCCGCCCAGCGTACGGATCTTGATAGTCTGGAACCCGGTAGTTTCGAGGAGCTGAGGCAGGATGTTGGAGCCGTCGTACGCCGTGTAGACCCCGTAATAGCAAATTCCACCATCGTCGAAGCGGAATGACACCATGCGCATGTCTTCGATCCCGTGGCTCTCGGCGTCCGAGTTCGGGAAGATCACGAACTCGGTCGGGTCGTCGAGGTCAGGCATGTGAAGATCATAGTTCGCCCGCGTGAGTGCGATCATGTTGTCGGCAGTCTCGCAAAACGAGAGCGCAGAGTCGCGGGACTCCCGCACCGCATCGATCGCCAAGTTGAGCTCGGCGAAGTGGAAGGTCTCGCCCAAGCGGTTCAGGACTTCATCGGTCGATGATCCGGACGCACCCATCTCGATGAGCTGCTTGCGGTAGATTTTTTTCTCGAATTGTCGATTCTCAATGACTTTGAGCTGACGGCTATATTGATTGACAGGCTCGATCCGGATTCGATCATCGCGATCGATCACGCCTTGACGGAAGACGACCGACGAGATATGTCCTTCGCCCGTCGCCCGCAGGCTCATGAGAAAACGGGTGCTCCCCTCGGCGGCTGCGTCCTGCTCTATGGCCGGCACCATCGAGGGATTGAAAAGCGCTGCCGACTCGATCGCGTACTCCATCGTGAAGTACGCACCGATCAGGAGCTGCCGCTCCTCGTCGAGATCATGCTCGTCGGAAATGAGGTGTTTGACTGCACCGTAGTTGCTCCTGGCGATCGCGGCGAGATCGGGATGTTTCTTTCGGAAGCTCCGTTTGAGACCGCTCAACAAGTTGGAGGCCTCAGAGCGGTCAAGAGCTCGGATCCGTCCGATGATTCCACGCAGCCGCTTCTCGTCGCCGGGGCCGAAGAACCGAGGAATGACGCGGCTCGGGTCTGGGTCGAGCTGCTCGGAAACACGGTCGATCTTCACTCGTGAGCGGTACATTGCCTCGGTAGACTTCGGGACGTGTTGCACGGAACAGTGATTCTCGCTCGGCCTGGATGCATTGTCACCTCCTTCTTGTGATTCCCAGGCAAGTCACGGTCGTGTAGGTGGCAAAATCTAACTTCTATCAAGAAATCAGCGAGTTGAGGATCTTGCTAGATCCAAGCCGACGCCCCACCCTACCGCCCAATGAAGGACGTGTTGCTGTTGCTCGTTTATCTCCTGAGCATCCTGGCAAGAATGCTCAGACCCGGTGGCCTGCCTACCGGCACCGCCACTCCCCTAGTCTTCGCGACTACGAAGACGGTATTGGTGCTTGTCGTCCACCTTTTGGCCACTGTCGCCAAGTGCCTCGGGCCCAGCGGCCCTCAGGCTGTCGTTGCTGAGAATCTCCTCACACGACCAACCTGAGCCAGGCGATAGTCCGTCTTGGTTGACTTTCCTGGGTCACACCAAGGACAGTTTGTGGAGCATTGATCTCTTCCGATGTGAGTCGATTCTCCTGCGCAATCACTGGGTGCTGGCGGTGATGGACCAGTTCACTCGACGGGTCATTGGTTTTCGTGCCCACGCCGGTGATGTCGACGGTCCGAAGCTATGCCGGCTGTTCGACCAGACGATTGCTGACTCAACCTTGCCCCGACGAATCAGTACCGACCATGATCCGCTGGTTGAATTCCATCGCTGGCAGGTCAATCTCCGGATTCTGGAGAGCGATGAGGTCAAAACCGTACCCTACGTTCCTTTGTCGCAACCCTTCATTGCCACGGACTCGTCCAGCTCCCCATCGCGGCCTGATTAACTATTCGCGACGCACACCCTTCTCAAACAGCTCCCCCTCATCGCCCGCCAGAGCCTGTTACTCGAATTTCAAATTGCCGACATTCCGATGGCAACAATACGCATGATTCGGGATCCCTCCACGCGTGCGAGCCTTAGAGGATGGTACTAAATCGGCGCTGCGTCGGGAAGTCCTTCCAGACACCGCCGGCTCGAAAGAAACGCTATACTGGGTTCAGAATCGTGAATGCTCGAATCACGCCTGCTTCGAGGCTCATGCCAAAATCCGAACAACTCCCTGTCGATGCGGCCACGCTCGAGGAATGGGACCGCGCACCGTACCCGCTTCGAGTGCGTGGCCGCGTACAGCATTACTCCTGGGGCAGCACCGACGCGATTCCCGAACTAATCGGCCAGGCCAATCCCAAGCACGAACCATTCGCCGAGCTTTGGCTGGGGGCGCACCCGGATCTTCCGGCGCATGTGACTATTGGCAGCGGCGAAATCGCCTTGAATAAGTTGACGGAGGCGGCGGGTCCTGTGTTGCTGGGCGAAAGAGCGTTCGAGCAGTTCGATGGAGTCTTTCCCTTCTTGATGAAGATACTCTCCGCGGCAAAGCCACTGTCGATACAAGCGCATCCGAACACGGAGCAAGCCGAATCCGGGTTTGCGCGCGAGAATCATGCCGGCCTCGATCTAGACGATCCTCAGCGCAACTACAAGGACGACAAGCACAAGCCAGAGCTGATTTCGGCGATTGAAGACTTCTATGCATTGCGGGGATTCAGGCCACTCGACGAGCTTGGTCGAACAGTACACAACATGCCGGAGCTGAGTGACCTCGTGCCGGACGGGACATTGACCCACGATAGGATGGTCGAACTGTACGTCGAACTGATGCAATTGCCTCAGCTTGAGGTGAATCGACGGCTTATTCCGCTCATGCAACGGCTGAGGACTGCCAACGAGAATCGCGAATTCGGAAAAGCGGACCCAGAGTATTGGGCAATCCGGGCAGACGATGAGTTCTCGCGCGATGATGACAAGGATCGCGGGTTGTTCAGCGTGTTCTTCCTGAACCTCGTGCACTTGCGGCCAGGTCAAGCGATATACCTGCCCGCAGGCGAGCCGCATTCCTACCTCGAAGGCACGGGTGTCGAAATCATGGCTAACTCGAACAACGTGCTGCGCGGCGGTTTGACGCCTAAGCGGGTGGATGTCGAGGAATTGTTATCGGTGCTGACATTCGAATTCGGTAAACCGACGGTACTTGAGCTCGAACGAGACCGAAGGTCGGGTACGCGTGCACGGTACGTGACTCCTGCTTTGGAATTCGAGCTGTCTCGAGTTCAGCTGAATTCCGGTGAGCGCGACGTCGCCGGCGGCACTCGTGGTGTCGAGCTTGGGATCGTGCTCGATGGGAAACTCAAAATTGACTCGCGAGACGGCTCGAATCTGGATCTAGAGCGCGGACAATCGTTTCTGATTCCATATGGGATACCGTATGTGATGTCCGCTCGGGAGACGGCTACGGTATTCGTCGGTAGTGTTCCGAGCTAGAGTGGTTCGCCCGCTGGCGTGGGTTCCTACAGGCGATCGATTCGACGATCGTGGTGAAACATTCGCCGACTCGTTTACGAGGGACGATGCCTGCGGGATACGCGGCTTTCCCATTGGGTGACGGAAGATGATACGGACAGGTTTTGCAGATGACAGCACTCAGCCGTTGATGCATGCTAAGATGGCGTAAGCCATACATAGCAGATAAATGGACCATCGGAGCCATCCCAGCGTGCTGTCCTCGTTGAAATCGATTGCCCTGATCGGCACATACCTTCCGAGACGATGTGGCATCGCTACATTCACTGCCGAGCTCGCCGCCGCGATTCTTGACAACGACCCAAATATCGACTGTTCGATCGTTGCCATGAATGATCGTCCTGAGGGCTATGAGTATCCGCCCACGGTGCGATTTCAGATCCGCCAAGATAGATTGAACGAGTATGGTCTCGCTGCCGGTTTTCTCAACCTACGGGATCCAGATGTCGTCTGTCTGCAACACGAATACGGCATATTTGGCGGTCAACAGGGTGGCTTCATCGTTGAGCTCGTACAAGACCTCAAGATTCCGTTGATTACGACCTTGCACACTGTGCTAAGAGATCCTTCGTCGCAGGAACGCAAAATTATATCTCAGCTCTCAGAGCTGTCCCACAGATTAGTAGTGATGAGCGAGCGGGGTGCTGACTTTCTTCGAGATGTGTATCACGTACCCGAATCCAAAATCGCTCTGATTCATCACGGAATCCTAGATGTACCATTTCTGGATTCGGATCCGTGCAAGAGAAAGGTCGTCGCAAATGACAAGATCGTAATCCTCACATTCGGACTGCTCTCGCCAGGTAAGGGCATCGAGTATATGGTCGATGCCTTGCCGGAAATCGTCAGCTCACATCCGGAAGTGCTCTATTTCGTTGTTGGAGCAACGCATCCACACTGGAAGGCCGAGAGCGGAGAGGACTATCACCTGAGCTTGCACCTTCGGGCAAAGGAGTTGGGCGTCGCCGACAACATCGTGTTCCATGGCCGTTTCTTGGAGTGTGATGAATTGCTCGAAATCATTCGGGCCGCGGAGATCTATGTCACCCCGTATCTAAACGAGGCCCAGATTGTCTCTGGCACGCTGGCCTACGCTCTGGGGGCGGGCAAGGCAGTCGTATCGACTCCCTATTGGTATGCACAGGAAATGTTGGCCAATAATCGAGGAAAGTTGGTTCCTTTCAAGGATCACAGGGCTTTGGCGCACGAGATCAACTATCTGCTGGACCACCCGGACGAACGTCTCGCGATGCGGCGAGCGGCCTATCAGTACTGTCGGCCGATGGTGATGAAGGAGATGGGCCGTCGCTATCTGGAACTGTTCTCAGAAGCTAAGTCCCAACGTTCGCGTGCAACCGAGCTTACGGTGCTGGACACTCTAGGTCAGCGCGAACAACGATTGCCGCAGATCAATCTGAAACATCTCCGCTCGATGACAGATGACACCGGCGTACTCCAACACGCGAAGTTCACGGTTCCAAACCGCACCCATGGATACTGTGTCGATGACAACGCGCGTGCGCTGATTGTCGCGACCAGGGCGCACGATTTGAATAGAACGGATGCTTCTCTGGCAGACTTGTCTGCTATCTACCTCAGTTTCCTGGATGACGCATTCAATCCAGACACCGGCAGATTTCGTAACTTCATGAGTTACGGGCGCAAATGGCTTGAGGAGGTTGGGTCGGAGGACTCTCACGGCCGCGCGCTGTGGGCGCTGGGCGTGATGGCCGGTTGGGGTCCCAGTAGTGGTCAGGTTGCTTTCGCGACTGAGCTCTTCAACAACGCTCTGCCAGCGCTAGAGACCCTTGGCAGCACCCGCGCCATCGCATTCCCTATTCTTGGGATTCAAGCATACCTCCGGCGCAACGACGACGATCAGCGAGTTCGGGAGCTCTTGCAAACGCTTGGCGACAGACTTAGCAGCCGGTTCATGCAATACGCTACAGAAGACTGGAATTGGCCCGAAGATATATTGACCTACGACAACGCCCGGTTGCCGCAGGCTCTCATGGCCTGTGGTCGGGCCATCCAGAATGATGACATGGTGTCCCTCGGCATCGACGTCCTCGAATGGCTGAGAGACGTTCAGCTCAATCCATCGGTCGGATGGTTCGCACCGGTTGGTAACCAGGGTTGGTTCCCAAAGTCGGGTTCTAAAGCCCAATACGACCAGCAGCCCTTGGAGGCTGCCGCCATGATTGGTGCCTGCATTGAAGCGTATGAATGCACCCAGGGCGAGGAATGGATTCAATTGGCAACCACATGCTTCGACTGGTACTTGGGCAAGAACGATCGACAGTCAAAGCTCTACGACCATGCCAGCGGTGGATGCCGTGATGGGCTCCAGCAGGACGGCGTCAATGAGAATCAGGGGGCGGAATCGACGCTCTCTTACATCCTCTCACTACTCGCGCTATACAATCTCCGAGGATTGACGGCGAACCATAACGATGGGGAGAAGCCAGAGTTCGAAAGCGATACGGTTGATGGCTCTGGTATGCGACTCAAGTCTGTTGTTCCGCGTTAAGCTGGGACAAGAGTGCTGGAATCGGGAGAGTGGCAACTCTGCACCTTTGATCAGCGATGCCATATGGGACAATTAGCGTGCCATTGTGAGTCATGCTTCCACAGCTATAGACCACGTTGGGTACGTACCCGTCTCGTTCATGTTCATCGGGCGTCAGTATCGGACCATCGAGTCGGCCGATAATCTTCGACGGGTCGTCAATATCCAAAAGCTCGGCCCAGATGCTGTACTTCCGCATGGGTCCTACTCCATGAAACAGCGCAAGCCACCCCTCAGACGTTTCCACCGGTGACCCGCAATTGCCAATTTGAACGAACTCCAGAGGATCAACGGGCTCCTGCAAGAGAACCGCGTCATTCCAAAAACGCAGGCTATCCGAGAACATGATGTAGTTGTTTACACCGTCTTGGCGTGACAACATTACATATCGGCCTTTGATCTTCCTAGGAAACAACGCCATACCCTTATTCTGCACAGCGTTGCCGCTTAATGTATGGATCCTGAACGTCAAGAAGTCATTAGTTTCAAGAAGCTGAGGCAGTATCACAAATCCGTTATAGGCTGTATAAGTTGCGTAGTAAGTGACTGACCCGTCATCATCGACGAAACGGACAAACCGCGCATCTTCGATGCCTGCCGATTCGTTCTCCGACACTGGGAAGAGCACTCTCTCAGAGATTGGTTGATCAGGACGAAAAATCACTTCGTAGTTGGACCGGGCCAACCACAACGCGGTATCAATTGCGTGCTGTTTGTCTTTTAGTCGATACTTAGTCGACCGAAGATCCTTTATCTGGAGTTCTAGCTCATTGAAGGTGAATGTTTCTCCTAGACCTTCCAAAAGGTGATTCATGACTCGGTCGCGTGCTCCAAGTTCTTCGAGCTTGCGCCGAAAGTGAAGGCGTTGATAGACGGGGTCCGTATGCATCTCCGGCGTAGCCACATACTGACTCACGGGATCGAAGTAGATATCGTGGTTCTCGTCAACGATCCCACTGCGGAACTCAATGGAGGATATATGACCCTCACCTGTTCCTCTAAAGCTCATGACGAATCGCAGTGATCCCTTGTCCACGCCTTTCTGGTCAGGGTGGGGCACTATGGAGGGGTTAAAGAGTGCCGCTGCCTCAACCGAGTACTCAGAGGTAACGTACGCGCCAAGCAGGAGACGTTGCTCGGCGGTCAAAGTGAGGCGTGTTGGGACGTTCTCTGAGATACGTTCGAAGTTCCTCTCCAGAGCCTCTCTGAAGTTCCGGTGGCGCGCTGAGAATTCGTGGAACACGTCCTCCAGAAGGTGGTGTACATCATCGTCGCTAAGCTTCAAGACCTGCATAATTAATCTCTTGATACGCGCCCGATCGCCAGGAATATGCGGGCGCGTGATAACGCGTGAGCTCTCGGCGTTCATTAGGGTTGGACGCCGTGTGACCAGGGGTCTGCCTTGTTCCTTCACTCTCATGACTGATTGCGCATCCACGTAATTTGACTATTGAGCCTTACGTAATTAGGTGAACTCAGAACGCCAACTCTGCTTGCTTCCAGAACGCGCGTACGAGAGCGGGACGTCGTTGCATGGAACGCAATCGACGGCTAGCCAAGTCACGTACTTCGCCGACGTGTCGGGCGCACAGGTTGCCGATCTCATGTGTCTTCAAATAGCCTCCGATGTATTCCGTAGGGTTGAGTTCAGGCGCGTAGGCAGGCAAGAACTCCAGCTGGATGTCTCCTCTCTTTTCCTCGGCGTAGTCGCGCACCATGCGGCTGCGGTGAGCACGAAGACCGTCCCAGATGACCAGCAGCTTTCCGGGGATCTGACGACGCAACACCTTGAGGAACTCGACAATCTGGGGCGAACAAATCGCGCCTGGAAAGAAACGGAAATAGAACTGCCAGTAGGTGATCTCGGCTATCCCTGCGCAATCGCTCCTGCTTTGAGCTTGCGTATCAGGATGCGGCACTGCGCCGCGTCGAGACCCGCCGAGCGCCCACGTCGCCGCTGCGTCTTTAACGCTTACAGAGCGCCAGCTTCCACCCTTTCGGCCCAACGCATGACGCTCGTCACGCTCCCCCCCGTGTCGCGCACAACCGCAGCTTGCGATAGGCCGCGCAGCAACAGTCGTCCGCCTCGAACGCGGCGTTTCTCGAGATCCTTGTGTGTATCGTCGCCCTTCATCGCGTCCTCCAATGTACTGTCTGGAGGATCTGATCGGCGACGTGACCAGAAGTTCACTCATTTTAGGTAACGCTCAATAACGATGAGCCTAGCCGATTGATGTGAGCCAAAACTGATAATTATAGCAGAGTAATCCAGAATAGGCTTGCATTTTGAATCGCAGTGCCGAAAATACTCAGATCTGAGCATGTCCATTCGAATCGCTGTTCTCAGCCCCATTTCATGGCGTACGCCTCCTCGGTACTATGGGCCATGGGAATCCGTCGTCAACCTTCTCACAGAGGGATTGGTGCAAAGGGGCTTGGATGTGACTTTGTTTGCCACCGGAGATTCTCAAACTAGCGGGAAGCTAGTCGCCGTGTGTCCGCACCCTTACTCGGAGGACCCTTCAGTCAATCCAAAGGTCGCTGAGTGCTTGCACGTCTCCGAGGTCTTCGAACGTTCCGCAGACTTTGATCTTATTCATAATCATTTTGACTTTCTGCCGCTGACTTATTCGCGACTGATTGATACTCCAGTATTGACCACCATCCACGGTTTCTCATCTCCATCGATCATACCTGTCTATAAGAAATACAATGCCCATGGCCATTACGTGGCGATAAGCGAGGCAGATAAATCGCTAGAACTCGATTACGTAGGCACTATCCATCACGGCATCGATATGGCGCAATTTCCCTTTTCCGAATCCGGGGGAGAGTATCTTCTATTCTTTGGTCGAATCCATCCAGAGAAAGGCGTGCAGGAAGCTATTCAAGTGGCGCAACGAGCAGGAAAAAAACTCGTCATCGCAGGCATCGTACAAGATCGGGAATACTTCGAGACTCGGGTCGAGCCCTACCTTGACGGCGACAAGGTAGAGTATCTCGGGGCTATAGGGCCGGCGCAAAGGCCGGATGTGCTGGGCCGGGCGTTAGCACTGTTACATTTGATCAGCTTCGATGAGCCATTCGGACTGAGCCTAGTGGAAGCCATGGCGTGCGGAACGCCTGTCATTGCCTTTCGGCGTGGCTCAATTCCAGAAATCATCATGGACGGTGAAACTGGTTACATCGTCGAGGACATTGATCAAGCCGTGCATGCGGTAGCGGCAGTGCAATCGCTTGACAGATCCGCCTGTCGGGAGGACGTTGAGCAGCGCTTCTCTCATACACGCATGGTGAACGACTATGTGCGCGTGTACCACGAAATATTGAGAATGGAAGAAAGCCATGAGCAATAGACCGTTAGTGACGCGGTATAAGGATAATCCCATTCTCACCAAACACGACGTGCCGTACCCCGTCGAGACCGTTCACAATGCGGGTGCAACCAAGTTCGAGGGTCGCTACATTCTGCTTTTTCGGTCCCACCTGCAGAACGGACGATCTATTATCGGTATTGCGCGTAGCGACGACGGTTACAAATTCCATGTGGATTCTACGCCATTCATGGTGCCATCCACAGAAGGGGTCTTCTCACGATTCGAAGAGTACGGCGTCGAGGACCCGAGAATCTGCTCTATGGATGGCGTCTTTTACATTACCTATAGTGCTTATTCCAGATTCGGTGTGCGCATCGGTCTTGCAAGAACCCACGACTTCAAGACCGCTGAGAGAATATCGCTAATCAGTGAACCGGACATGCGCAATGTGGTGATATTCCCGGAAACTTTCAACGGTCGCTACGCGCGGCTGGACCGGCCGCACTCGGAGATTAACCCTTGGTCTATCTGGTTGTCCTGGTCTCCGGATCTGGTGCACTGGGGAGAATCAGAGCCGGTGATTAGCCCTGTGAACTATCATTGGGATCAAATGAAGATAGGTCCCGGCGCGACGCCTGTAAAAACATCGGACGGATGGCTCAATCTCTTTCACGGTGTCTTCCCCACCATGGACGGTTCTGTTTATCGGCTCGGTGTGGCGCTTCACGATCTTGCTAACCCAGCGACCGTGCTGGGTGTCGCCGATGATTGGATCGTGTCACCAGAAGATTCCTGGGAGTTGACAGGCTACGTGCACAACGTTGTCTTTAGCTGTGGGGCCATTGCCGAGGACGACGGTACTCTCAAGATCTATTGGGGCGCTGCAGACACTGTCATGTGTGTCGGCACAGCTAGGATCGCAGACTTGATTCAGCTATGCCGCGACAAGCCGAGAACGGCATTGTGAAGATTGCAGTGGCTGCCAGATCTGGTGATCACGGCGGGGAGAGCACCTAGCGGTGAGCCTCAGACCGGGGTACTGTCCCTGTGGGTCTCGAAAATCTGTAACCGTTGATTTGTTTGAAGGGTACTGTCACGTTGAGGTGACTTTCGTATTCTGCGTGAATTTGGCTCCTATGCTGACAACGTGACAGTACCGCGCCGACGAGAATTTCCATGGGAATTTGCGATTACGCTCGTTGGTGGGTCCATCAACCTGTGTATTTTTGCTGAACTGATCTCTGAGTCTCCGGGAATTCTGCTGGTAGAATACTGTAAGGGTCATACCTCGATTTCTCACGATAATTCCGCCGGTTTTCAGGAGGAGACGCCATGTCCGATCGCCGTCGATTTCTCAAGGGATTAACGTCACTGCCACTCGCCACCGTCCTCGCCAGTCCCCGTCTAGCCGCCGCAGTTTCCGCGGGGTTACAGGAGGTGAGGCCAAGCTCGCCGATGGGAGGATCGTCATGGGTGCCTCGGCCGTGCCGCAGGGTCAGGCTACCGGCAGCATCCTTCTGGTACATGAGTCGTGGGGGCTTCTAGATCACGTTGTGAGGAGACCATTAGTTTGGGACTTCGTCTGAGCTCGCATTTCTTGTATCGCTACTAGCGGTGGCACAGATCGCGAGATGGCAGCACCCTATTCTTCGCGATGCATTGCAACCAACGATTTCTCAGTTACTGACCTAAGTTTTTGTAACGGGATACCCCGAAGTGAAATAAGTCAAATTAGGAGCGCCCCATTTCTAACGCAATTCCCGCCCCGTCCTCTTTCCCGTGAGTGCCGCACTTTCGTCAGGAAACTTCCTGGACTCGTGAGGAAATCCGTAAAAGCGGTCGAGTTTCGGACTCGCAGCGTCGAAATATTGAACACACCCCCGAGTATTGAACGCGGCCCCGATCAGGGATAAATCGGATTGACATATAACCTATTGAATTAACGGAATTGTCTGGTGGGCCGTACTGGAATCGAACCAGTGACCACCTGATTAAAAGTCAGATGCTCTACCAACTGAGCTAACGGCCCAAATTCGGGATTCTACGGGAGAAGGGGCGAGATGATAGCGCAACGGGGGGCCGAGGCAACCCCAGTGTCAGTCTCCAGGGGCGGGCGCGGCTCCGGTCCCTCCCTGCTGCCAAGCGACCCTCTTTCGCTCGCCGATCTGCAGTACGAACACGGTCAGCGCGGGCAGGAAG
>Ga0114948_10000712_pt1 | contig 13568 bp, 11 predicted proteins | sample CR04metaG_FD_83877 | JGI IMG/M metagenome (GOLD analysis project Ga0114948, IMG submission 83877) | Deep subsurface microbial communities from Mariana Trench to uncover new lineages of life (NeLLi) - CR04 metaG | ecosystem: Environmental > Aquatic > Marine > Ocean trench > Sediment | place...
CATGTATTGCATGTAAAAACAATAATGTATCCCTTATTATCTGGGTTAGTTGACATGGATATGTAGTTCCCGTCAATATTCTTAAGCTTGAAATCGGTGGCGTTATCGCCTACTTTATAACCATATTTCATACTGGTACTACCACTCAATATGATTGATAACAGTGTAAGTAGAATAAAGATCTTTTTCATGATACTATTGGGTTTTATTTAACAATTCATCAATTAAATTACTGAGTTCTTCCTCTTCAAATTCATCTTCAAAAAAAATTCTCTGGCCATCTGTTCTGACGAACAGAGTAGCTGGAATTGATCCGCTCCATGAAGGATGCACTTTATCAATCCAGGAGTTGTAATCTTCATCTGAAAGCAAAATGACTTTTGCTGAGAGTCCTTGTTTTTCAACAAACGGTATTACCCGACTTTCAAGCATATCAGAAAAATCAAGGCTAACTAACAATACCTCTGCATCCTTTTCGTAGTCTTGTTTTATATTTTCGAAAAGAGGCAATTCCTTAATACAAGGACCGCACCATGTAGCCCAGAAATTTATTATTTTCATTTTCCCGGTAGATTCCTGGATGTACAATTCAAGTTTCTCAAAATCCCAGATTTCTATTCCTTTATTATCCTGACTAGTTGCAAAGCCGGCATGCAAAAATGCGAATAGTAAATACAAGGATCGCTTCATAGTATAAAAATACGATTTTATTAAGACTATGTTTCGTGAAGCAATAATCATATATAAGAATTGATCATTTATTTGCCTTTCATTAATTGTACTATTCTAATATAATAATTGTTCGAATAATTGCCTTTAACGAACCAGATAAGTTCAATATTCCATTAAAACACTCCCATAAATTATCTAAACCAACTATGAAATTAAATACAGATTACGATTTTCGGGACACAAGAAATTTCATATAATTGGCACTTTTTTATATCTTACTTTTGTAAACTTGAATTAACTTTTCAGTCTCCTGAATTCCCCTGTTTATACAAAATAAAGAATTGTTTTTTTTCGCATCTTTTTTTCCACATTTAGCATCAGTTATCCACACAAATTTTTAATTGTTGCATAACATACTGTCAGTCAGCACATTGAAAATATTATCTTAAATGAATTCTTTGTGGATAACTATCTCATTCTTAGTAACTTAAGATAAAGCTTCTAGATTTTAACTGTTCAAATGCAACGCAAGATACCGAAAAATAAACATGAAATACTTAGCAACAACCTTCTATTGATTACTCTTTATGAGCACGAATTAACTTTTTCCGATAAGAATTAAAAATTCTTGACTTTGACAAAAACCCTACATACTTTCCATCGTCAATAACAGGAAGGTTCCATGCCCCGGTAATTTCGAATTTACTCATAACGGATTGCATATTTTCATGAGAAGTAACACTGGAAGGCGGACTACTCATGAGTGATCTAATGAAGACGTTTTCCTGTGCTTCCTTGTCGAACATGACCTCCCGGATATCATCAAGTGTGATTACTCCCAGTAATTCGTTTGCATCATTTACTACCGGAAATATATTACGCTTGGATTTTCTTACCAGGTTCACCAGGTCGCCAAGTGTAGCATCTGGAGAGATGGTAAGAAGGTCGGTCTCAACAATCTTTTTTATATTGATCTGGTTCAAAACCTCCTTGTCTTTGTCGTGCTGGATAAGGTCCCCTTTTTCTATCAGATGTTTGGTATATAAAGAGTATTTCTCGAAGTAAATGATGGCATTATAGGAGATAGCCGATACGAGCATCAGTGGTATAAACAAGGTATAACCACTGGTAATCTCAGCAATGAGAAAAATGGCTGTAAGCGGAGCATGAAGAATACCACTCATTGATCCGCACATACCTACAAGCACAAAATTCTTTACCGAAAGATCTGCTCCCAAGAAGGAATTTGCACCTACGGCAAAAATGAAACCCAAGATTCCGCCTACAAAAAGCGAAGGTGCAAAAATACCTCCGCTTCCGCCGGCGCCAATAGTGATAGCTGAAGCAATCGGCTTAATGAGCAGTACCCCCGTCAAAAAAAGAATGATAAACAACGGATTCTCTATTTGGCTAAAAAAAAGGCTGTTGGCAAGAACAACACCTGATTCTGCCTCCAACAATGATTTAATTGTTGCGTAGCCTTCACCGTAAATGGGAGGAAATATAAAAATGATCACCCCCAGAAGCAAACCTCCGATCAGGGCTTTCGGGAATACGTTTTTAATCCTGTTGATTATATTTTCGGTTTTATAGGTGATACGTGTAAAGTAAACTGCAAACAATCCGGTTACAAGGCCAAGTAAAATATAAAAAGGTATATCGGTGGCAGTAAGAGGATCAGTGAGCTTGAAAGAAAACAATACATCTTTGCCTAAAAATAATAGTGAAATCAACGAACCGGAAACTGCAGCTATCAATAGTGGTATGAAGATAGCAACCGTAATGTTGGTAAGAAGCACTTCGATGGCAAATAGCACACCGGCAACCGGTGAATTAAATATTCCGGCAATAGCTCCCGCAGCACCACAACCGATCAGTATCGTCTTCTTTTTATAGTCCAGATGCATGAGTTGCCCGATATTTGACCCGATCGCTGACCCGGTTACTACAATGGGGGCTTCAAGCCCCACCGATCCACCAAATCCAACTGTAATGGCACTTGTGATTATTCTTGAAAAAGTTTTGGAAGCTTTCATCTTTGCAAAGCGCCGTGAAATGTCATACAGGATGCCGGAAATTCCGTGCCCGAGCTTTTCCTTCAGAAAATATTTGGTTAAAATTACCGTCAGGACAAGCCCGATAAGCGGGTAACTTAAATACAAATAATTTTCATACCGGATGTCTGATCCTCCAATGAGCAGGATATGTATAAAATGTACTGTCTGTTTCAGAATAACAGAAGCCATACCGGCAACGGCGCCCACAATGCTACCGAGCAGGATGATGAAATTTCTGTCGCTGAAATGTTTAATACGCCATATAAGAAATTTAACTAACAGGTCACGCATTAGAGAAGACAACAAGCTGTAAATTTATAATAAATGGATTCAGAATAGTTAATATTGGGCAATTTCTAAACGTATGCCCTATGAATAACAGAGTAACTCAGCTATTTGGGATCAAATTCCCTATCATACAGGCCGGTATGGTATGGTGTAGCGGATGGAAACTTGCCTCGGCCGTAAGCAACGCAGGAGGACTGGGAATTATCGGATCAGGATCCATGAATCCCAATACATTAAAAGAACATATTAAAAAATATAAAAATATATCCCGCAATCCCCTGGCCATAAATATTCCACTGTTGCGTCCTGAAATTGAAAAGCTTATTAACATAATCCTTGATGAAGACATCAAAATCGTATTCACTTCAGCAGGTAATCCTGCTACATGGACGCCTATATTGAAAGAAAAAGGAATTACCGTAGTACATGTAGTTTCGAGTCAGAAATTTGCCAGGAAAGCCGTTGAAGCTGGTGTAGATGCTGTTGTTGCAGAAGGATTTGAAGCTGGGGGGCACAACGGGCGTGAAGAAACGACTACTTTCTGCCTTGTGCCGCTTGTTTGCGAAGCAGTACAGGTTCCGGTGATAGCCGCGGGAGGGATCGGATCGGGAAAATCCATGATGGCCGCGTTTGCGCTAGGTGCTGAAGGCGTTCAGGTCGGCAGCAGGTTTGCAGCCAGCATCGAGTCATCAGCACATATCAAATTCAAAAAACGTGTAGCCGGTGCTTCCGAAGGGGAAACCATACTTACTATGAAAAAACTAACACCTGTAAGGTTAATTAAAAATTCGTTTTACGATCAGATTCATGAAGCCGAATCCCGCGGAGCAAGTCCAGCTGAACTTACTGAAATACTAGGGCGAAAAAGGGCGAAAAAGGGAATTTTCGAAGGAGATACGGTTTATGGTGAACTCGAAATTGGCCAGATTTCAGCATCTATTTCCAGTATCCAGCATGCAGCAGAAATTGTAAAGGAGCTTTGGGAAGAATTTTGCCAGTGCAAAGCCAGTATCTGCAGACCGGATCCGATCGCAGAATAATATACCGGACCATAAATCGATATTAATTCGTAGTGCCGATGTACGGATTCATCTCATACTGATTGCCTTTGCTATGCAGTCGTGAGGTGATAAAATTTATAGTGGATATAGTGCTTGTCGGTTTTTAGAATTTGCAGCACCTCATTCCATAACAGGTCAAAAGGATAAACTTCCAATTCAGCATATTTATCTTGAGGAATTGGCGTGTTTTGGAGTTTTTTTAAATAAATCTCGCTCTTTTCAAGAATACATTCATAGTTGAAGTCGTTCTCTAACACCAGGTTAAGCAATCGTATAAACACACTGTTGCGATAATTGCTTCGTTTATCAAGGTGAGAAGAATTGTAAAGGTCAATCTCATTCAATGTCAGATCCAGGCTCCTTAAATCGTTATCTCTTAAAAAATACAAAAACCGGATGGCCAGAACAGCAATACTATACCCTGCAAACTCTCTGGAATAGTTCAGTTTGCTGTTTAAAAAAAGATTGAAATTAAAGCCCCACCTTACCAGTTTTTCATCATTGAAATAAATAAGGTAACCTCTGTAAATTTTCCAACGTTCCCGGTCTATTTGATGCAGGGAATTAAAACGTTTGTCCGTTTTTGTACTTCGGAGATACTTTGCGGCAAGTTTGAATTGACCATCATGCATTGCAATTATAAATCTTAATTCATAAAAATCATACCACATATCCGTACCCAAGATGAAGGTTTTCTCTTTTTGTTCTGCAAATTCCAACCCCTTTCCATACTCCTTTAAATTATAATATGCCTCGAGCCGAGTTAGAAAAATTTTATTAAGATCAAGATCAACCCTGATCTCTCCGTCTTTACGGTGAAAATACCAGTCTTCTATCTGGTGGCACAGCTCATCAAGACGGCTGAAATTGTTATTGATCTTGTTATAAAGCAATTCAAGTTTTAAAGCAAGTATTTCGATGCGTGTGCTATTGAACTCTGCTGATTTTTTCCGTATCTGTTCGATGCTGCTGGGGATCTGATTCAGCGCTCGTATTTGTGCACTAAATGATTTGTTTATCAGCACCAGCTCACTGAAGTAAAATTCCTCAGACTCCCTGATAGCTTCCTGAAACTTCAGATAGTATCCCGACGCAAGCTCTACCTCCTTATATAGACTTAATTTCCCCTGCATTGCATAAATTTCTTTCAGCCAAACCAATGCCTGGCAAACAATATCAATTACTTCGCAAATTTTGGCCAGTTTTAATACATAAAGCAATTTTTTTGTAGCAAGGTCGATTGCTCCTTCAATCATCAGGATTCTGGCCTGGTGCAGCTCGTGATATGACTCATATTCATACTTCTTATAATGAGTGTATTCTTTCTTATCGTAGTCAAGAAAATAAAGGTGATTGAACAGCTTATTCCTGAGTTTACTTTTAGCATTTCGATAATTTCTGTTGTTAAGGTCGGCATTAAAGACTGTTTGTGCTGCTTCCTCATCGGTTTTCAGATCATTTTCAATAATGCTCTCATAAAGAAGATTGTCTTTGGAAATTTCGTTTTTTCTAAAATTCTGATTAAGAAGTTGAATGCTGCGATGTCCACGTTGTCTTTTGATTTCAATTAATTTTAGTATATCTTCCATATTTACGTAGTTCCGGCAGGTAAAAATCTAATTAATAAATAATTTAATAAATTTAGTACTTAAAATGAACATTACACACATAAAAGAGACATGTTTGTATATAAAAGACCTGAATTTAGCAATTGATTTTTATCATAAAAAATTAGAATTCCCGATAATAAACTACGTAGAAGACAAACACGTGTTCTTTCGGGCTGGTTTTTCTGTCCTGTTATGTTTCAATCCGGAGCACTCCAAAACAAAATCGCACCCACCCCCTCACTTTGCTTATGGAAAACAACATATCGCATTTGAAGTTCCTCCGAAAGATTATGAAGCCGCCAAAGAAAAAATAAAACTACTGGGAATTACGATAACCGACAAAGTTGTATGGAAGTCCGGCCAGGAGTCCTTTTATTTCAAAGATCCATTCGGAAATTTACTTGAAATTGTACCCAAGGGAATTTGGGGTGACTGATTTTTTTACCTAACTTGCAAATGAATAATGGTTCGATGTGGTATATCTGTTCATTTATCATTAGGAATGCCACGGATTAAATGGGAATCCCGTGAAATACGGGAGCTGTCCCCGCAACTGTAAAATCCATTTAAGGATGCTGATCTAATAGCCACTGTTCAAATGACTGCTTTGCAGGCATTGAATGGGAAGGCAACAGCATCAGGATAAGCCAGGAGACCTGCCATTATTTATCCTCATAAACTATGCTTCGGGAGAAAGCAGGATAAATAAATGAATACACATAATACAAACGTATCGGTACCTTTAGCGCTACTAAGTTTCCTTTTTCAGGTCGTTATCGTTGCGCCCGGGTTCAGCCAGGATTCCTTGCAGACTCATACACTTGAAGAAGTTGTGATTTACGGAATGCCTTCAAGTGAGTTTATAACCGGAAGCCATCGGCAGTATTTCGATAGCCTTGATGTTTTATTTCCTGTCTCCACGTTATCGGATTTACTTCAGACCTTGACTCCGGTATATATCAAAGAGTATGGAAGTTACATGCTGTCAACCATCTCACTACGAGGAACGGGCGCCGGGCATACTTCCACCATTTGGAATGGCTTTAACATTAATTCTTCCACGCTCGGCATCACCGATTTTTCACAGATCCCGGTAATTGCAGGTGACAGACTTGTATTACATTACGGTGGTGCAAGTGCTTTGTATGGAAGCGAATCAATCGGAGGATCAGTTATCATTCAGTCCGAAGGCCATTGGAATGACTCCCCCTCACTTTCCGTGTACCAGGATGCCGGTAGTTTTCAGACATACCGCTCCCGTGTAGGCCTGCGTATTGGTAACAGCCGTGTAGAAAGCTCGACACGTGCATATCATAGCTATTCAAAAAATAATTTTTCCTTCAACAATATTTTAAAACCCGGATCTCCCGTTGAACGGCAACAACATGCATCTGTCTGGCAAACCGGGCTTTTCCAGGATATTTACTGGAAAACCGGGACCAGAAGCCAGCTTTCAGTCAACTCGTGGTATCATCACAGCAACAGACTGATTCAGCCCACAATAGCCAATACAGCAAGTACGGACGTTCAGGAAGATGAAAATCTCCGGCTTGCCGTCTCATTTCAGCATACTGCTGATTTAGACAGAATCAATGTTAAAGCTGGATATCTCCACGATTATATGCTTTTTAACAACGTATTTAACACGACTTCAAATCAGCAGATTTTACAGGCAACATGGAGCAGAAAGATTACCTCTGCGGTTAAAAGCACATTGGGTGGTAGCTGGAAAAATGTGGCTGTAGAAACAAATAATTATGCCGGTAGCGTGATCGAGAATCACTGGGATATGTATCTGTGGATAAAATATACCCCGTTTCGTATATGGGAATTGGCACTCAATATAAGACAGGCAGGTGCATCCGGATTCCGGATACCTTTAGCCCCAGCCATTGGATCCTCGCTGGACCTGATGAAAACTAATTCACATCTTATTCTGTGGCGCTTAACGGCTTCTGGCAACTATCGGATTCCAACTCTGAATGACAGATACTGGAACCCCGGAGGGAACCCGGAACTGAAACCCGAACAAAGTTGGTCAGTAGAAAGCGGCTTCCGGTGGCAGTATTTGCACTCCACTGAAACTACGTTCACTTCAGATATTACCCTGTACAATATGTGGGTGGATAACTGGATCATCTGGCTTCCGCAAGGTAGCTACTGGAGCCCCCAAAATCTCAGGGAAGTAAGGTCTTCAGGATTGGAATTAACCTTTTCAGGAATACATCATGTTTTCAAAGGGACAATTGACTGGACTATATCGTACGCATTTACTCGATCCGTGAACAATACAAACCTGGATGAATACGATCGTTCTGACGGTAAGCAACTTCCATTTGTCCCCCTCCATAATTTATCAATGCTTGTTTACTATAATCTACACAACTGGAAATTTTCCATTTCAGAAAACTATACTGGAGACAGGTTCATTACTACGGACAATGAAGACGCCATTGATGGATACTTGCTTACGGATATGAAAATATCCAGGCAAGTAAATTGGATTAAAGAAAGTTTGCTGGTTTTATTTGAATTCAAAAATGTATTAAATAAAACCTATTATAATTTACCTCTCAGAGCCATGCCCGGAAGAAATTTCCGGCTTGGCCTCATGTATAATCTCAATTAATTATTTATTAAACTGAAAATAAAAATGATGAAACATGTCTTAATGATGCTGACAGTAATTCTTGTAGTGGTACATTTTTATGGATGTAATCAGGATGATAATGTGATGCCCTCAGGCAAATACGAAAACGGGGTGATGATAATAAACGAAGGCAACTTTTCCGACGCAGATGGTTCCGTAAGCTTCTATGACATAGATACTGAGGAAATACATTTAAAAATATTTGAAAAAGAAAATGGCAGGCCGTTCGGCGGCTTGTTGCAGTCGGTAACCGTTCACAACGGGAAGGCTTACCTCATTGACAACCTTGGATCGAAAATTGAAGTGGTGGAAGCCGGTACGTTTAAATGGATAGCCACGTTATCTGAAGATTTATCCTTACCGCGATTTTTTGCTGCAATTGATAATAAAGCCTATGTTTCAAATTGGGGGCCATACGCCCCTGACTTCACATCACCTGATTCCTATATTGCCGTAATTGATCTGGATAACATGATGGTTATAAAAAAAATAGTAGTAAACTCCGCGCCGGAAGGGATTATTGTTGTTGGCGAGAAATTGTTTGTTTCTTCGCAGGCTACTTCCGAAATATCGGTTATCGATACTGGAACGGATACTATTACAGGCACCGTACCAGTAGGTTTCGGTCCGGCACAATTTGTTGCCGATAGCCAGGGTCGTATCTGGGTGGCTTGTACAGGCGGGGCATTGTACGCTTTAAATCCTGTAACTGAAGAAATAGTGGCCTCTGTGGAGATCGAAAATTTGACCGGTAGGATCAGCATCAATCAAAATACACAGTCAATCTACCTGCTTACGAGCACATGGGCTCCGGATTATTCATATACCGAAAATACGGTTGTTGCATTAAACACAGCAAACCCTGATGAAGTTAGTAATATTTTTGCGACAAGAAACTTATATGGATTGGGTGTAGATTCCGCTTCAGGTGAAATTTACCTGGCAAATTCAAATGCTTTTCTTGGAAATGGCACCATTATTAAAATTAATCCGGATGGTTCCGAAATCGGAAACTTTGCTGCGGGAAGAGGACCGAACGGATTTATTTTCCGCTAGGAGAAAAATGGAAAACCCCGCTGATTTATTTGTCTACAGATAGATTATAAAGAGCCTCATTATCGGCAGGGATTCTTGCCTTCTCTCGTTTGTTAACTACCGGAAAAACGTTGTCATACCAGTTTCTATAATGATGATATTGCACACAATCGTGGGATATCTGTTTGTCAATCAATATTTTAATCACCTTGTCAGGTGATAACCATTGCTCAAAATAATCTTTCTGGTCATTCGGTAAATTCGAAATTCGTATAAAATGGATCCCTCTGTAAATATCTTCGGTAACTTTTTCACTCATCCTTTATTCCCATATTAATTATTACTTAATCTCCAAATTACTATAGAAGTAACCCATATCTGAAAATTAATTAAACATATTGTACCTAAATATGCAATAAATTGCGTGGAATCCATCTTTCCAGTCAATTTTTTTCCCTTCCTTATAGGTCCGGCCATAATAGGAGATCCCCACTTCGTAAATCCGGATACCCGGAATCCGGGATATTCTGGCGGTTACTTCAGGCTCAAATCCAAATCGTTTTTCTTTCAGATTTAAGCGCTGTATTATTTCTGTTCTGAACATTTTATAACACGTTTCCATATCAGTTAGATTTAAGTTAGTGAATAAATTTGACAGCAGTGTCAGCAGTTTATTACCAATTGAATGCCAGAAGAATAGAATACGGTGTGGATTTCCGCCTGCAAATCTTGAACCATATACAACATCCGCAATACCATTGATAATAGGCTGAAGCAACAGGTTATACTCATTCGGATCGTATTCAAGATCGGCATCCTGTATAATCAGCACTTCCCCGGTTGCTCTATTTATCCCGCTATGTATGGCTGCTCCTTTACCCTGATTTATCTCATGTTCAATCAGAATGATATCCTGCTCCCTATGATTATTGATAAATTCTATCGCGGCACTAGCTGATCCATCCACAGAAGCATCATTCACAAGAATTATTTCCTTTTTAATGCCATCGAGCAATTTCACGCCTGTTACCCTTTCAAGAATAACAGGTATAAAATGTTCCTCATTATAGAAAGGTATGATAATGGTCAACCGTATAACTTTCATAAAAAAATGGCTTCAGGGAAGTAATTTTAACAGGTAAGTGTCAGGTTGCTCAAAGTGCAATATAAGTTCAAACTGATCAGAATTATTTTGAATGGCAGGAATTAAATACCTGATTGTAGAGCTGTAACCTAACTGATCAATAACAACATAATCGGTTTTCCTGACTTTAAGATCAGCGATGAGGTCCTTATCATCCTGTGTATATTTATAATTAGTGGTAAAAGTACCCGAAAATAAATAAAACATTACAGGTTTTCTGCACGAAACCACAACCCCGGTTATTTCACGTTTTCTGAACCATTTTGCTATTGCAAAATAGTTATTCCACTTGGGTTCATATCTCTTTCTTGCCTTTTGATGTAGATTTCGAACATCTGGATAGAAGGCAATGAGTATCAACAATACTGCCCAGAATGGCATTATTTTAGTGAAAATTAATTTCTTGTGTATGGCGGTCAGCAGGTACTGTACTCCGTTTAAAAAACCCATCAACAGAAACGGAAGCAGAGGGAGCACAAAGCGTACCCCTACCCATACATCAGGCCAGAGCAAAAGCACCACAAAAGTGCTTCCCATATAACCTACCACAAGCTTTTTGTATCGCTTCAGATTCACGATTCCTACAATGATGATAACAGCGATGAGAACCCCTGTAATCCATTCTCCTATACTCGCTTCGTCCCGATAGTCAAATGTTTTAAAAGGAAATAGAACATCCGGAATCTCACGGGTGATGTACCGCTCAATGTTTTTAATAATCCTTACGTAAAGATCCCCGACATTTAGCCGACCCAGTTCCGGCCTGTAGGGATTTATCATAACCAGTTGCTTTATGTATGAGTTTCCGCCAAGGTGCTGGCTACGAAGCCACCAGGGAGCATAGGACAGAACGAATGCGGGAATAAAGGCTGCCAGTACCTTCCATTTTTTCTTCAAATCAAAAATGACTACCAGCCCAAAAGAAGCCAGCAGCGCGATACCAAGCGTACGAATATAAAACGCCACCATAAAAAAGATGAATGCAGCGATATAGTTAGTGATTTCCCTTTTCCCGGTTTGATTGTATGCTTTAAAAAAGAAATAAATGGAAAGAAGTGAAAAAAAGAGAAAAGGAATTTCCGACATCATAATGGTCGAAAAACGAAGCAAATGTGTGTTAACTAGCAGAAATGGAATAGATATCATTGCAACAGCATCATTTCCTGATATATCACGGACTAAAAGATATGACAGCATCAACGTACATAATAATAATATACCGTTCAATAGTTTAACAGCCGTAAATGAATCCCATACATGAAGTAACCCGCTTATTATTACCGGATAACCTGGAGGAAAATGATTATTAGGAGATTTGAAAACACTGTTAATACTTACATATCCTTCTCCCTGCCATAATGCTTTGCCTAGCATATAGTAGCTGGCATTGTCTCCATTCATGTCAATTTTAGTATCGAAGACGTAAGCGTAGCAGATCATAAACCCGATAAGGATTGCAATCAGAATGAACATATCTCTATTTAGATTTTTAGATAGTTCCATACGTGTTTTCGCCGAAAAACCTGAAAGATATAATGATTTTTAATTACATTAAAAGCAGCCGTGAATCTAATTACAATATTAATTGTTTCTTTCCGCAGGAATTTAACTATGAACCAACAAAGTATTTAACTTTGCCTGCAAAAAAATAGAGACAGTGGCTGACTCATTGATATACATTCCGGATATAAGTGGTTTTACTAATTTTGTAAACAACACGGAGATCTCTCATGCCCAGCATATTATTTCCGAATTGCTTGAAGTGATCATTGATGCCAATATATTGGGCATGGAAGTGTCAGAAGTGGAAGGTGATGCCGTCCTGTTTTATAAATTAAATGAAGTGCCGCCCGTATCCAATATTATTTCACAAACTGAAAAATTATTCATAGCGTTTCATGCACATCTGAAAAAGTATAACACCGAACGCATATGTCATTGTGGTGCCTGCTCGAATGCCTCAGCGCTAAGCCTGAAAGTCATAGTGCATGCAGGCGAGATCGGATTTACTATTGTAAAGGACAAAAGAAAACCCTTTGGCCCCACTTTGGTGCTCGCTCACCGGTTACTAAAAAATGACCTGGAAGAAAATGAATACCTGATTCTGACCGATGCAATTTTTCCGAATAAAAAAGCCACGGATCAGAAACTTTTCCCATGGGTTACGTTAAAAAGCAAAAATGCCGAATATGATGGCAATGTGGTACATTTCAATTACGTGCCGCTATCATCACTTCATGACAAGGTACCAGATCCTGCACCATTACCTCCACCAGCTAAAATTCCCAATCCGGTAAAAAAAGAAATAACTATTTCCAAGCCACTTAATTTTGTATTCGAATTGGTAACCAACCTGGATCTACGTCTACTTTGGCGAAAAGATATCAATGAGCTGGATTATGAAAAAAACCAGCTTAACCGTGTTGGTACAAAGCACAGATGCTTGTTCAATGGCGGATTTGCGGATTTAGAAACCATAGTGAATGATTTCGGTGACAATATAATGGTATATGGAGAACGTTTTACATCAGCACCTTTTGCAAAGGAAATCACTTTTTATTTTATACTGACTACGAATGATTCCGGAACAAAAATCCAGATGGAAGGACACTATCAGTTAAAACCATATTGGGGATGGATATTTATACCGTTGATACGGAAGATACTGAATAAGAATATGACCAATACGCTCCAGCAGCTCAAGTCATACTGTGACTCAACAGATGATATTGTCTATGCTACTATTTAGTGGTTAGCCACCACCGGAGCCTTCCCTTGAGAATTACCTGACAGTTTCGTTCTTTTAAGGAATATATTAGGTATCAGGTCTTATTACATTTTATTTTTGTTATAAATAGTTGCCATTTATCGGGGATCCTTAAAATTGTTATGATACATTGTCAGCGAGAATTGTTTAGCCTGCCGGAAGGAACGCGGTACCTGAACTGTGCATTTATGTCCCCTTTATTACATGCAGTAAAAAATGCAGGAATCCAGGGAATGAACGCCAAGAAAACACCTTATCTGGTCAAAGTTGAAGACTTTTTCGAA
>Ga0114948_10000717_pt1 | contig 13529 bp, 13 predicted proteins | sample CR04metaG_FD_83877 | JGI IMG/M metagenome (GOLD analysis project Ga0114948, IMG submission 83877) | Deep subsurface microbial communities from Mariana Trench to uncover new lineages of life (NeLLi) - CR04 metaG | ecosystem: Environmental > Aquatic > Marine > Ocean trench > Sediment | place...
CGTAGACGGAATTTCTTTTGGCCGGCGGCAGGGTGACGAACGCATAGTAAAAGTTGGACGAGGCAGCTTTAGTGGCATCTGCCACCGCTCTGTAGGCGCGTGCGATCTGCTCGGGTGTGGCGCCTGCCGCTGGCATTACCGTTGTTCCTGTCGTTCCTGGCGTGGTGTTCATGGCGTTCATTTTTGGCACGTCAGTTGCCGGGCCTTGCTGAAGACTTGAAGGCGCTTGCCGGTATGAGGCTCAACCTGAGCCTTGATCGCAACCATGTTGCAGCCAGGATTTTCGTCTTGTCGAGCTTCGACAGCGTTGGGCGCGTGCTCAAAACATCGTAGTCCCGGCGCTCGATCGCCTGCAGGACAGCAAGCCCGCCGCGGGTGAATAACGCGAGGTCGGCCCGGAGGGAACGGTCGAGGTGATCGCCCAGCGGGTGTCCGGCGACGAACAGTTTTCTCGCACGGTCGACCTGAAATCGCATTAGCGCCCTGAACCGGTCGTCGGTTTTGCCTTCGGAAATCTGCTCTTCCGAAACCCCGAACCGGTCGAGGTCTTCAAGTGGAATGTAGATCCGGCCGATTTCGTAATCACGTTTTACGTCCTGCCAGAAGTTTGTGAGCTGCAGGGCAGTGCAAATGTGATCGGACAGGACCTGCAGGCCGGGTTCTCTAACGCCACCCAGGTAAAGGACCAGGCGCCCGACCGGATTTGCTGAATAGGTGCAGTAGTCGATCAGGTCGTCGTACGTTTCGTGCCGAATGATCTGTTGATCGCGTCTGTTGGCTTCAATCAGGCGCATTAGCGGGTCGGCCGGGATATCGAATATTCGAATGGTTTCGGATAGCGCTACGAAATACGGGTGTGTTGGAATTGTGTTGCTTCGCGAATCAGGCCTGCCGGAATCCGGGTAGCAGGCGTCGAGTTGTTGCCCCCACAGATCGAGCAATGCCAGCCTGTCGCCGTCAGCCTCGTCACCGAGGTCGTCGACCCCGCGCGAAAAGGCGTATATCGAGTAGAAGTGGCGGCGCAGACGTTTTGGGAGGAGACGAGAACCGACGCTGAAGTTCTCGTAGTGGGTCCGGGCCAGGTCTTCGCACAGGGCGAACGCTGCGTCCAGGTAATCTGGCGAGTCGGGCCCGACTTCCATGCTCGGGGCCGGGAGCTCGACAGCCGTTGTAGCTGACTGGGTCATGGGCTGCCGCGGGTCTTCTGGCGGGCGTCCGGCGTGGCCCGGCTACGAGCTACAGCCCCATCACCTGAACGACGACCTGGCGGGGTTTGGGTTCGTCCAACTCAACCAGCAAAATACGCTGGAATTCGCCCAGCAGCGGGTTGCCGTCGATCACCGGCACGATTTCTGAAGTGCCGAGGATCATGTGCTGGCAGTGGGCGTGGCCGTTGGGGCACTCGTTCGGGCGCATGCTCACAGTGCGCTTTTCGAAGTCATTGTGTCCGTAGTAAATGTCTTTGGGGGCGCTTCGTTCGAGGAAGTGCTCCATGTCCTGCAGGAGCAGTGGCTCGCCCTCGTTGATTATCACCGAGAATGTGGTGTGGGTGCTGTAGACCGAGACTTGGCCGTGCTTTATTCCCGATTCAGTCACGAGTTGAATCACGGTGTCAGTGAAGTCGATTATCTCAGGAGCGTCAGTCGATTCGACCTTTACGATCCTGCTGAACACTTTGTAGTCGGCACCGGTCGTCAGCCCGCCGGGGGTGGTGCCGTTCAACACGCTAATTCTGCCAGCCTCAACTGCCGACAACCGACGTGCCTTTTCCGAATGCAAACTTATTTCCCCCTGACACACCAGAACCGGCCAGCGCTCGGCCCAGTTCTCAGCGACGCTAACTTACAACAATCCCACGGAGAATACGCGCTTCAACGCTGTCGAATTTCAGCCAATTTCCCAGCCAAACTCCCGGCCAAACTCACGGCCATAGACATGGTACTTGAACATGTGCGGTTGGGCATCTGTCAAAACAACTACCAGTAACGCCTGTGCCTGCTACCCGGGCAATGCTGTGCTCAACGGTTTATTTCGACAAACCAGTATAGCGATTCTGCACGGTGGTTCGACCCGGAGGCGGTCGAAACCTGGTTTGAGATTGTTTGTCTGCGGCGTTGGCAGGTGGGGCGGAAACGGATTCCATGACCCGGCCCATGCTGTCGCCACGGGGTGAATCACACCGTCACGATGGACTGATCTTCGATAGTGAGCGCCGAATGAGCTTCCATGAACGCGGCCATGAATATCGTCAATGAAGCAGTCGCGCGTTTCGAAGACCGGCCCAGTTGCAACAGGGACGACAGGTTCAGCGGAGACCTCGAAAGGTGTTTGAGGTATGCGGTTACCCCACGTTGGCGCGGCCCCGACCCGGCGCGGTCGATGATCGTCGGAAGGTCGAAGTCCCAGGCGTCGAGCACGCTTAATACCGATATCCAGGGTATTCCAGCCGTACTGGCAACGGCCGCCACGGCGTGGGTTTCGGTATCGACTGCGGCGGCGTTCATCGTTTCCCCGAGCCAGCGTTTCATTCCAGATGTTCTGGCAACTCTTGAGACTGTGACAACGGTCCCGTGGTGATAGTCAAGTCCTGCCACTTCGACAGCGGTGCGGGCTGCCAGCCGCAGGGTCCGGTCGGGGCCGAGCGATTCGGTTGTGTCGACCATCGACCACTCAAACGGTGTGCCGGGAAGGTCTACGACACGGGCTGCGATCACGATATCTCCAGATTGTTCATGGTCTCTCGTGGCGCCACAGAACCCGAAAGAAATGAACGCTTCGGGGGAAAACTGTTCGATGGCCCACTGCGTTGCACGACTTGCCCGTTGGGTCCCAGACCCACTCAGCACGACAGCCGGTATGCGTTTGGCTTCATGATCGGCCGGGGGATCCAGGGATTTCGGGCGGTACGCTATGAAATCTTCCGGTGCTTCGACCACGCTGTAATCTCCGGAACGGATGATTCCGGCTGCCTCGCGATACAGTGACCCAAGTGCGACGATCATATGAGTTGGCGTTTAGTTTTTGGCCTCCGGCATTGGACCCGTGGGTCTTCTGACCCCGGCCAATTTGAGCTCCAGGGCCCTGGTCTCGGGCACAAAAATAACCCCTTTACGACTCCCGCACCAGTAAGAACTCGCCCAGTTCGATGAACTCTGCCGCCGCGCTGCCAGAAAGATCGAGCGACTCTATCATCCGCTTGCCTGCAACCCACCTCTGTTCAGCCATGGACTGACAGTAGTCATGGGTGCCAAGTTCTTCCATGACTTCGAGGACAACGTGTACATCTTCTTCATGCAGGTCGCCCTCAGTCCGGAAAATCTCTTTCAGGCGTTTTGCACTGGCCCCTGTCGATGCGCTCAGGGCGTGAACGGCAGGGAGCGCCTTTTTCTTGCGTTTGATATCAGCGCCGACGGGCTTACCTGTTGCCGCTCCGCCCCAGACTCCCAGCACATCGTCACGAATTTGAAATATGCGCCCGAGCTCGTGTCCGATTGCCTTCAGGGCGTTAGCTTTCTGCCGGTCAGGTCCGGACCTGGGAGCCACGAGTCCGCCCAGGTACATCGAGGCCTCGAAGAGCGCCCCGGTCTTTCTCTCGATCATGTCGAGGTACTGCTCTACGGTCACGGACTCCTCGGTTTCAAAGAAGATATCGAGGTATTGCCCTTCCATCATTTTCAAGTAATGGCCGGTCAGTACGGACTCGGCCTCAAGCGCCACGTATTCCTCTACCCCCGCCGAGCGCAGTTTCCAGGCGGCGGCATCGGCGATTTTCAACATTGCATTGCCTGAAACGATCGCTGCTGGTTGGCCCCAGACGGCCCATACGGTCGGCCTGTGGTGACGCACGCGGTCCATGTCTTCGAGGTCATCGTGGATCAGCGAGAAGTTATGGACATATTCGAGTGCCACGGCGATCGGCGTCGCTCGGTCCAGGTCGCCGCCAACAGTATCTGCCGCCAGCATCGCCAGCGTGGGGCGCATCCGCTTACCGCCGGTCGAATTGGTGTGCGTGCCGTCGATCTCCTGCCATCCCATGTAATAACGGTGGATGTCGTAGATGGCAGGTCCGGGCCCAGTTCCGGGCCTGTCCGATTCGGGAAAACCAGACAACTCGGCTCGCAGCGCCGTGTCGATCCGGTACTGGTAACGAGCGAAGAAGGCGGGCAGCGAAGGGGGCTGTTGTGATTGGTCCGGGTTCACAGAGATGTGGTTGTAAGTGTGGGGTCGAGAGCAACACAGGTTATCGCGTTGCCAGCTGCGCCGGGGTGGTCAGGGCAGCGGGCGGTCGTCCGCGCCGATGTCTGTTTAAACGAAAGACCGCCGGTCATGCGGCCGGCGGTCTGGTTCGAGCGGTTAGCTCCTACTCCCCGGGGAGTAGCCCAGGTTGAGGGGAAGGTTTACGACAATGGTGCAGGTGCTTTCGAACGGGTGTTGCCTGCCCAGTAACTCTCCCCTCATCCGCGCCCCGATACCATCGGGCCACCCGTCACCCCGCGGGGAGGGGGTTTTGAGACGACCTCTCAGATGTTTCGATTATTCGCAGTATCAGGCTGCAGAGATTTCGAGTTTCCGCGCCTTATTCGCCTCAAGCTTTGGAAGTTTGATCGTCAGCACGCCATCCTTGAAGGTCGACTCAGCCTTGTCGTAGTCGACGGTCTCAGGAAGTCGCAGTGCCCGGTAGTAATTGCCGGTCCGTCGCTCACGGATCAGGTAGCCGTCTGATTCCTCCAACGAGGAACTCTTCGCTTCCGCACGAATTGTCAGGACGTTGTCGTCGACGGAGACATCGATCTGGTCCCTGGTTGTGCCAGGCACTGAAGCGGTGACCACCAGTTCATCGTTGTTTTGAACGACGTCGAGCGGAATGCTCCAGGCTTCCGGGCCAGAGTTACTCACGGTGTTTCTCACGAAGTTCCTCACGAGTGTGTTTCTGCCCGTAAAGAACCGGTCGAAGGGGTCGTCGAAAACTCGCAGGGGCCTGATCCCATAGGGATGCCATTTCACGATTGCCATTATTTGTTCCTTTTTTTCAGATAAGACACTGGCCTTATTGAAACCAGTGCTTGCTGTGTTCCGGCATGTTGCCTTTTTGAGGCAGCCGGCAGAGTTTTGCGGTATCGTCATCAAAACGTACACGGTACGATTATAGAAATCTAATAGGTATCTTGTCAAATCATATAACTGCTATCGAGTGAGATATGCTATCATCTACTGGTTGCACTGCGTCGATTTGGAACCGAACGCACGTTTCTGCGAATCAAACGAGTTATGACCCAGAACTACTACGACAGACTCGGAGTCAGCAAAAACGCCTCCGACAAAGACATCAAAGCGGCTTACCGCAGGATGGCGCGCAAGCTTCACCCCGACGTGAACCCGAATGATGAACGCGCCCAGGAACAGTTCAAAAAGGTGAACGAGGCGTACGAGGTCGTTGGAAATCCGGCGCACCGGAAGGACTACGACCAGTTCGGTGACAACTGGAAGCACGCCGATCAGATGCGGAACATGGGGGCTGGTCCCAGGGGCCACGCCGGTGGAGGTATGGGCTTCAACCTCGGCGACCTGTTTGGTGCGGGTGCCGACAACAGGGGCGGTGGCGGTTTTGGAAACTTTTACGACAACATGGGCGGGCATGCTGAGCGCCGGATGCGTCACGAGGGATCAATAGTCATCTCGCTGGACGAGGTTTACACCGGGGTCACGCGACAAATATCTATCGGATCTGACGGATCTGGCGGATATTCGGTGGCCGGCCGACGGGACCTCGAGGTCAAGATACCGAAGGGAGTGCCGGACGGCCGGCGCATCCGACTTCGCCCCGACGAAAACACCGAAATCACGCTTACCGTAAAAGTTCGCTCCGATAAGCGGTTCAGCCGCGATGGTGCGAACTTGCGTGCCGATGTAGCTGTGCCGCTGCTCAGTGCGATTCTTGGCGGGGAAGTGGAGGTCCCGACCATGACAGGCCGGATCGCCCTTCAAATCCCGGCCGGCACCCAGAACGGCAGGTCTTTCAAGATCAGGGGCAAGGGTTTGCCGAAGATGAACTCCGATGAATTTGGCGACCTTTTCGCCACGATCAAAATCCGGCTACCGGAATCGCTCACGGACCAGGAAAGAGACCTTTATATGGAATTGCGCGGCATCCGTTCAGGTGCGGCACACGTGTTCTCTGGCGACGCCGATGCCGTTGTTGACGCTGGCAGCGCCGGCGAAAGAGGGGGTGGCCAATGACGATGGGACACAACGACCCGGTCTTCGCCATTGGAATCGTCGCCCGGATGGTCGGTTTGCACCAGCAGACGCTTCGGAACTACGAGCGCTGCGAGCTGGTGGTGCCTCAGCGATCGAGCGGCGGGACCAGGCTCTATTCGAATCGAGACGTCGAGTTGATCCGCAAGATTCTGGAATGGAAAGAGGAGTTCGGTCTGAACCTTGCCGGCGTCGAACTGATGTTGACACTGACGCGGCGGATCAATGAGTTAGACAGTCATGTGAGGAACTTGACGGTCGAGGTGGTCAAGCTACGAGAAGGCCAGGTGAGACTGTCGGGTTAGGGACGCTCCAATTCGACCCGTTCGATGAAATGGCCGGAAACCAGGGCCATAAATGGCAGGAGAGTGAGAGATACAAGAAATGGTATTTGATCCAAGACAACAAGAATTCACGGCGCAGGCGCAGGCTGCCCTGGGGCTGTCACAGCAAATCGTCGTCCAAATGCGACAAAACCAGTGGGATACCGAGCACCTGCTACTGGGGCTGTTGCAGGTCGAAGGCTCGTTGGCTGCCAAAATTTTAGAAGAGTTGAATGTCAATGCAGCCGATCTGGTTGCTGCAATCGAACTCAAATTGAGTGACTCACCGACCGTGGGAGGAAACACCGGGCAGGTGCAGTTTTTTGCAACTGAACGCATCAAGGCGACGCTGGATTCTGCAAAAGAGGAGGCCACCCGGCTGAGGGATGAATTGATCGGTGCTGACCACCTGCTCGTGGCGGTCACCAAGAATGCTGATGGAGATGTTGCCGAGTTGTTCAAAGCACGGGACATCACGGAGGAACGCGTTTACCAGGCACTGCTGGCTGTGCGGGGTTCCGCGAGAGTCACTGATCCGCAGGCCGAGAGCAAGTACAGGGCCCTTTCCAAGTACAGCACCGATCTTACGGCGCTGGCGAGGGAAGGTCGTCTTGACCCGGTCGTTGGACGCGATCTCGAAATCCGCCGGGTGATGCAAACGCTTACGCGGCGCACCAAAAACAACCCGGTGTTGATCGGAGACGCTGGCGTCGGCAAGACCGCTATCGCTAACGGACTGGCCCTGAGGATCGTAGCCGGTGACGTCCCCGACACGCTGCAGGGGCGTCGGGTACTGTCACTGGAAATGGGGTCGCTAATTGCCGGGGCGAACATGCGCGGTGAGTTTGAAGACCGGCTGAAAGCGGTTATGGACGAAATACGCCAGGCCTCTGGCGAGATCGTGCTGTTTATCGACGAGATTCACACTGTCGTGGGAGCAGGCGCGGGTGGTGGTGGTTCTCTCGATGCTGCGAACATGATGAAGCCAGCGCTCGCCCGTGGTGAACTCCAGACCATTGGTGCGACGACGCCGAACGAGTACCGCCGTTACATCGAGTCGGACCCTGCGCTCGAACGCAGGTTTTCGCCAATCTGGGTCGATGAGCCCGATGCCGAAACCGCGATCGAAATGCTTGAAACGCTGAGGCCGCACTACGAGCAGCACCACGGATTCAAGATCAGCAAAGGTGCTCTTGAAGCGGCGGTGCAGTTGTCGGCCAGGTACATCTCCGACCGGTTTTTGCCCGACAAGGCTGTCGACCTCATAGACGAGGCAGCGGCCAAGAAGCGAATCGAGAATCCCACCTGGCCGAAAGAAATGACGGCGATGCAGGAGCGACGCCAGAAGCTGACGGATGACGAGAACTCTGCTTCGGCCCGTGGTGACAACGAAGCTGCCGCCAACTTCAAAGTTGAAATCCTGCGCCTTGACGAAAAATTCACCGACGCGAAGCGCGAGTGGGAGAAGACCAACGAAATCAGCGACACAGTAACTGAATCGGACATCGCGGCGCTGATCGGCGAGCGCACCGGGATTCCGGTTGCGCGCCTGATCGAGGGCGAGGGTGAGCGCCTCCTGAACCTTGAGGAGCGACTGCATACCCGGGTCATCGGCCAGGACCATGCTGTCGAGGTGCTCGCAGATGCCGTTCGCCGGGCAAGGGCAGGTCTGAAAGACCCGAAGCGGCCTATCGGGAGCTTTATCTTCCTGGGTCCCACCGGGGTCGGGAAGACCGAGCTGGCCCGTGCGCTGGCCGAGTTCATGTTCGATGATGAAGACAACATGATCCGGGTCGACATGTCCGAGTTCCAGGAGCGGCACACCGTATCCAAGTTGATCGGTGCGCCCCCCGGATACATCGGCTATGACGAGGGGGGCCACCTGACTGATGCTGTACGCAGGCGTCCGTTCTCGGTGGTGCTGTTCGACGAAATCGAAAAGGCCCATCCGGACGTGTTCAACACACTCCTGCAGGTCCTTGAGGACGGCCGGCTGACCGACAGTCACGGCAGGACGGTCGACTTCCGGAACACGATCATCATCATGACCAGCAACCTGGGTTCTGAAGGCATCAACCGGGAGGCGTTCGGGTTCCAGAAGCAGAGCCGTGAGGATACCGAGGACACGCGAATGCGCATGCACGTTGAGGAGGCGCTGGAAAAGCAGTTCCGCCCGGAGTTCCTGAACCGTCTTGACGAGTTCATTGTGTTCGATTCGCTCACCCAGGACGACATCAAGAAGATTGTCGACGAGTTCATGGGTGAGGTAGCCGGGCGTGTCGCCGACCTGAAGGTGACGATTTCGCTGACCGAGGAGGCGAAGGAATGGCTGGCCAGGACGGGTTTCGACCGGATGTACGGCGCCCGGCCGCTCAAGCGAGCGATTCAGCGTCATGTCGAAAGTCCACTTTCAAAACGGCTCATTGCCGGGGAGTACCCGGAAGGGTCAGTGGTCGTGATCGACGCGGTCGACGGCGAGTTGACGTTCAGCCCTGGTGATCCGGACAATATTGGGGAAGTCGACGCATCAGCGGGCCAGCCAGAGGAGCCAGAAGTACCAGAGGTCACGAAGTCTGGCGAGTCTGAAAAAGAGTCGATCGCTCGATAACTGTCCGAAACCGGATTGAAAACAGAATAGACCTCCCTCTTTAACTCAAGATGGGAGGTCTATTCGCGTCTGCTGCCTTACCATGCGAGGCGTGGCTGACCAACCGACACCAGAAATCGTGCCCCCGCCAGAATCCGGCCCGGCGCCAGTTCACGGACCTTCCGCTGGAGTCGGGTTCGCCGGTTTTATTTTGCGACACCGGCGTGCTTATCAGATAGTTATCTGGTCGGTAGTCGTGATCGCCATAGCCGGCGGGACGATATCCTGGCTGGTCGGCTGGCTCGACGTACAGGACGCTGGCTACTGGGGTGCGTTCGTAGTCAACCTTGTGGGCTCGGCTGCCGTGGTGGTGCCGATTCCCGGACTGTTTGCGGTGTGTGCGGCCGCGGCGCCAGAGCTCGGACTGAACTTCGTCTTGCTGGCGGCAGCCGGTGCCGTGGGTTCTACAATCGGGGAGTTGACCGGTTACCTGGCTGGATATGGAAGCCAGGGTGTCGTGCAAAAATCGCGGTACTATTCGCGTATTAGTAACTGGGTATCCAGGCGTGGCGGGTTCGCACTTTTCGTTCTCGCTGCGGTGCCCAACCCGCTGTTCGACATTGGCGGAATTGCGGCTGGTTCGCTGGGGTATCCGATTTCCAGATTTCTGCTGTGGGTCGGGCTCGGCAAATCGATCAAGTTCCTGGTGTTTGCCTACGCCTGCCGGCAGGGTATTTCGTGGCTCGCAGATCTTGTCTGAACACCATAATTCCAGCATGGCCGATTCTTCACAATCCGAGGTCCCAGAAGCGCAAGGTCCCACCGGGGCGCCAGGTGATGCGCCAGGCGCTGCGCCAGGGACCGCTATTCAGTTGGCCGGGTTCCAGCTGTGGCTGTCGAAAAACCGGGAGCGTGTATTCCGGCTCGGCCTGATCACGTTTGTTGTTGGCTTTGTGATCGTCGGCGTGACGCTGTGGTTGACCGGCAATTTGAACACGGAAAACATCGGTTACGGCGGCGTGTGGATTATTGGCTTTATTGCGGCGGGCTCGATAATCCTGCCCATACCCGGCCCTGCGGCTGTATGTATTGCTGCTGCACCGGACCTGGGACTTACCCCGCTGTATATAGGGGTTGTATCTGCGTCGGCTGAAGCCCTGGGCGAAATGACCGGCTACATGGCGGGACTGTCGGGCCGCTCCTTTCTTGAGCGAAACAAGTATTACCCGAAATTTCACTCGCTGCTGGTGCGCCGAGGGGGAATTATCCTGTTTGTTGGCGCGGCCATCCCGAACCCGTTGTTCGACGTTCTGGGGATCGCCGCGGGCAGTATCGGCTACCCGATCAAAAGGTTTCTGGGGGTTGTATTTATCGGCAAGGCAATCAAGTCAACGGGCATCGCCTATCTCTGCTTCTGGGGGATTGACTCGTTCGCCAGGTGGCTGGGATGAGCGACGGCGCTGGACGATTAGCGGTTGTTCTCGTCGCCGCGGGCCAGAGTTCGCGCATGGATGGAGTGGACAAGCAAGTGACTCTGCTCCGTGGCGAGCCAGTTATTTCGCATTCCCTTCGTGTGTTCGAGGAGTCCGACCGTGTCGGGCCAGTTGTGCTCGTGATGTCGGCTGGCAACCTTGAGGCAGGGAAGGCCGCGGTTGCGGGGGGCAAGTTTGCGAAGGTTGTCGCGGTGGTCGCGGGTGGAGAGCGCAGGCAGGACTCGGTGAGGGTCGGCCTCGATGTTCTGGCCGGGCAAGACACAGGTCCTCCCGAGTTCGTTGCGGTCCACGATGGAGCCCGTCCCTTTATCGACTCTGAGATGCTGGAACGCGGCCTGAGCACGGCTGAGAAAATCGGAGCGGCAATAGCGGCCGTTCCTGTAAAGGACACGATAAAAGTCGCGCCCCACCGGCTGGTTACCAAGACCCCCGACCGTTCGGAAATGTGGGCCGTGCAAACTCCGCAAATTTTCCGGTTCGACGTGCTGGAAGCGGCCTATGAAACTGCGACTGAAGATGTGACCGACGATGCCTCGATGGTCGAAGCCGTTGGTGGTCTGGTGGCAGTCTTCGATGGGTCGAACGACAACATCAAGATCACCACACCCGAGGACCTTGAACTGGCGGGTCTGATTTTCGACCGGCGTGCGGGTGGTTCAGCGAGCAGTTCTTCGATGGGCGTGGCCCGTGGTGCAGGTTCGAGGTCTGGCGTTGGCTTCGATGGCCATCGCCTGGTCGAGGGAGGGCCGCTAAGGCTGGGCGGGGTCGACATCGAGTTCGACCGCCACCTCGAAGGTCATTCCGACGGCGACGTGCTGCTCCATGCGATAGCCAGTGCGATTCTCGGGGCGGCTGGTCTTGGCGACCTCGGTGGCATGTTCCCGTCTTCCGATCAGCGCTACGCGAACTACGACTCGACGCAATTTGTTAAAGAGTCGGCCCGGCAGGCCTTGAAAGCCGGATGGCTGGTCGATCACGTCGATGCTACGATCATTGCCCAGCGGCCCCGACTCGCTTCGGAGTTGCCCCGCATGATGGAACAACTTGGCGCTGTCGAGGGCATCGCAAGCTCCAGCATCAACATTAAAGTCACGTCGACCGATCATGTCGGCGCGATAGGTAACGGCGAGGGCATCGCGGCCCAGGCCGTCGTCACCCTGGTTCCCGCAACAGCCTGAGCCTCCAACCGCCTTATTCTGGCAACTACATGATCAAGTTCTACAACTCGCTCACGCACACCAAAGAAGAGTTCGTCCCGATTGGCGACGAAGTAAAGATGTACGTGTGCGGGGTGACGGTATACGACGATTCGCACCTTGGACACGCTCTGAGCAGCATCGTGTTCGACGTGCTTCACCGGTACCTTGAATTCCGCGGGTACAGGGTCCGCAGGGTCCATAACTTCACCGATGTCGACGACAAGATCATCAACCGGGCCAATGCAGACGGCGTCCCGACAGAAGAAATTACCGCCCAGTACATTGAATCGTTTTTCGAGTCGATGGACGGGCTGAATGTGCGGCGGGCGACGGTGCACCCGCGGGCGACCGAGGACATGCCCGAGATCATCGGCCTGATTCAGCGGCTGGTTGACGGCGGAGCGGCCTACACACTGAACGGCTCGGTCTACTTCCGTGTCCGCAACGACGACGATTATGGGAAGTTGAGCGGGCAAAACATCGAGCAAATGCTCGAATCTACCCGCCACGAGATGGAAGGTGGGAAGGAACATGCCGCCGACTTCGTCCTGTGGAAAGCCGCGAAGCCCGATGAACCCAGGTGGGACAGTCCATGGGGGCCGGGCCGGCCCGGCTGGCACATCGAGTGTTCGGCAATGGCGTTCAAGCACCTGGGCGAGCAGATCGATATTCATGGCGGGGGACTTGACCTGATCTTCCCGCACCACGAGAACGAGATCGCCCAGAGTGAAACGGCGTCGGGTGCGGTGCCGTTCGCGCGGTTCTGGATCCACAACGGTTTGTTGCGTATCGCAGGCCAGGAAATGAGCAAATCGCTGGGCAATGCGTTCAACGTTAAATCTGCTTTAGAGGAGTTCAGTTCGGATGCTATCCGGCTGTGGATATTGCAGAGTCACTACCGGTCGAATCCGCTGCTCGATAAAGATCTGATCGCTTCTGCTGAGCGGTCGATGCGCCGGATTCGGCAGGCCGTCGAAATCGATTCCACAGATTCTGATGATTCAGTTGATTTTCGGCCGTTCGAGAAACGCTTTGTCGAGGCGATGGACGACGATCTCAACACGCCGCAGGCGATCGCTGCGATATTCGATCTCTGCCGCGAAGTGTTCCGGGGCCGCGACGCAGGCATCGACGTTTCAGATGCTGCCGAGGCTATCCGCGACCTTACGGGCGTGCTGGGACTCACGCTGGAAGCGCCGCCCGATAAATCAGGACTTTCTGACGACGAAATCGAAGCGCTGATCGAGCAGCGAAAAGAGGCCCGTGACGCCCGGCGCTGGGGCGATGCGGATGCTGTTCGCGACCAGCTTGCGGAGTCGGGCATTTCGATTGCCGACGGTGCTGGCGGCACTACCTGGTCTCGGGATTAGGGTGCCAGTGGCACGTTTTCCCCGACAGGTATGGTATTGGCTGAATCGATAAGGCCAAGCCGGCGGACGCTGGTTCCCGCGTCGGCCTCCGGCCTCCCCGGAATTACATTTGCCGGCACGTTGCCGGCCGGTTAGTCCCAGAGTGTCTGCAGCAGGTCCCGGCTCCTTACAACGGCATCTTTGTTGTCGACTATGCGCGCTGAAGTTTCGAGGGTGGCAACAAATGATTTTGATCTGATCAGGTCGCCGGTCGATCGAAAGTCGATCACGCCGGTCCCGATTTCCATGTGCTGGTCCCTGAC
>Ga0114948_10000719_pt1 | contig 13486 bp, 12 predicted proteins | sample CR04metaG_FD_83877 | JGI IMG/M metagenome (GOLD analysis project Ga0114948, IMG submission 83877) | Deep subsurface microbial communities from Mariana Trench to uncover new lineages of life (NeLLi) - CR04 metaG | ecosystem: Environmental > Aquatic > Marine > Ocean trench > Sediment | place...
AAGACACCCAGCAAGCCGCGAGTCAGAATAGTCGGGCCCGCGGGCCCAGCAAGCGATCTAGAATCCACTCGAACAGCTGCGATGACTAGATAATATCGCGATAATGTAAAGACACTGTACTTTACATACAGACACATAAACCATTGTTATTAAACATGATAGAGGAATTTCCACAAATGTTAGCAAGCAATGTAGATAATTCGTTCGCCCTTGATACCACCCCTCCCGCTGAGTGGGACCGTGTGCGATGTTACCAGGGTGATGGCGCGGCGAACTGCAGCACCAAGCCCACCCGTTCTGTTAGCCGACGACGACGCGTTGCAGTCATTCGTCGGGAAACTGCGGAAGCAAAGTTGCGTCGCCTTGGACACCGAGGCGGCGTCGTTCCATCGTTACGTCGATCGAATCTATCTTCTCCAGCTTAGCTCGGACTCCGAGACGGCAATCATCGATCCGCTGTCGATCAAGAATCTCAAACCACTTGGTCGGCTACTCGCTGATTCATCGGTCGAGGTCGTTTTTCATGATGCCGATTACGATCTGCGGGTGCTGGATCGGGACTATGGATTCCGTGGCAAGCGGCTTTTCGACACGAGAATCGCGGCGCAGTTGTTGGGGGAACCCGCCATCGGGCTAGGACCGTTGCTAGAAAAATATTTCGGCGTCCGCGTCAACAAGAAGTACCAGCGCGCCGATTGGTCGCAGCGCCCCCTGACGCCCGAAATGATCTCGTATGCGGCGACCGACACTGCCTATTTGTTGTCCCTCCGGAACGAGCTGCGCCGGCAGCTCGAAGCCCACGATCGGCTCTCGTGGGCGGATGAAGAGTTCAAACGATTGGAGTCGATTCGGTGGTCTCCGCACTCAGCCAATGGAAACGGGTTTCTGAGGCTGAAGGGAGCAAAGTCGCTCCCTCCCAAATCGCTCGCCGTGCTGCGGGCGGTGTACGAATGGCGTGAAAAGCGCGCCGCGCGTCTCGACCGCGCTCCCTTCAGGATCTTGGGAAACGAATCTCTTTCGGTGCTAGCCCGCGCGGCACCCAAGACGGAGGCCGACCTCCAGGGGTTGAGCGGCCTGCCCGCGGCGTCGGTGCAGCGCTACGGCACCGAGTTACTGAAGGCGGTACGGGCGGGCCTCCGCACGCCGGCGAAGGATTACCCGAGATTGGAAAAACCGCCGAGGCCCAAGATGAATCGACCGGGGATGGAACGATTGGATCGGCTCAAGGCGCTGCGACGGCGCCGAGCCCAGGAGTTGGGAATCGAGATCGGCGTGCTGTGTCCAAACGCCACGCTCCAAGCCATCGTCCGTGCCGCGCCGACCACCGCAACAGAACTCCGCAAGATCGACGACACCAAGCGATGGCAGGTCGACGCGATGGGCGTCCCGCAAATCATCGAATTGTTGAACGGAAAATCGGACGCCGCAGCCAAGCGCTAGACCTCGCCCGAATTCACATCAGTGACCGAGAAACGACCTCACCTTGGGGTTGATACGCTCCGGCGTCCAAAAGGGCTCCCACACCAGTTCGACATCCACACCCGTCACGCCGTCGAGCATGCGGCTGACCTGATCGACCTCCGCCAAGATCTCCGGACCAACCGGACACCCCGGCGAGGTCAGGGTCATCTTGATGTGGACTTCGCCCTCCTCGACCTCTACGTCATATACCAAACCGAGATCCATGATGTTGAGCCCGACTTCGGGGTCTTTCACCTGTCGTAAGACCTTTCGTACTGCCTCTGCATCGACCATGAACCACTCCGCTGGTGTCGGTCCAAACTTAGCCGTCCTCGGCCGACTCTGCCATTCCCGACTCACAGTGCTTCCCCCCACATCCGATCCGCGAGCGACGGGCCGCCACCAAACCATAGATTCGTTCGGCGACCAACATGACGCCGGGTAGGCTAAACGCGGCTCGAGGCAACCATCCCCATGGCACGAATCGCAGCAGCTCTTGCACCGCGCCGGCGCCCGCGAACACCCGCCCGTCGGCCGCCACGAAATGCATCGCCCGTTCGAGTTCGGCTCGCGTTTTCCCCGACACGGTGCCAGCCCATGCGTCATGCAGCGGTATGGCTCTCACCGTTTCGTGCCGGTTCCACCGCTCGAATCGAGCCACCCACCTGCGACAAAACGGGCAGTGGTCGTCGTAGATCAGCACGGAATCCGATCTGGGGGCGCTCGTCAGCAAGAGCCACTCCTCCCAATCCCAGCCAGCAGCCGGCACGAATGCTCTTTTAATCGCACGGCGGCGTCGGCGAGCTTTCCCCGCGTGGCTTTGAGCCGGCCAATCGATCGCGCGGCGCGAGGTGCATAGACGCGATTCGTCAGCAAGACGACGAATAGATCCGTCGTGGGATCGATCCAAATCGACGTTCCCGTAAACCCGCCATGTCCGAAAGCCTCAGGCGATAGAAGCGCACCTGAGTTGTCGGTACTCGTCGTATCGCGTATCTCCCATCCCAGGGCGCGTCCGCCGCGACCGTCAGCGGTAAAAAGATCCATCGTGGCTGGCCGTACCAGCGCCAAACCGCTGCCGGTTACGCCTTTTGTGAGGTACCACTGTGCGTAACGCGCCAGATCCGACCCGGTGCTGTAGAGACCGGCGTGTCCGGCAACTCCATTCAGACGGGCCGCATTTTGATCGTGGATGACTCCCTGAATCACGTGGCCCCGCCAAACGTTGATTGGAGCCGCTCGAGGGCGGAGCGATGGCGGCAGATTGAATCGGGTCTCCATCATCCCAAGCTGTTCGAAAAGATTGCTTCTCACGAACTCGTCAAGCGGCTCCCCCGCCGCAGCCTCCACGGCCCAACCCAACAACATCGCGTTGAGGTCGCTGTACTGGACGCGGCTGCCCCTCGGCCATCGCAGCGGTTCGGACATCACGCGCGCGCGGGCCTCCTCGAGGGTTTCGGTCAGCGTATGGAGAGGTAGGAACGCCCTCAAGCCCGACGTATGGCCGAGCAGGTCTCTCACGGTCACGGTCTCTTTGCCATCACCGGAGAACTCGGGTAGAAGGTCTTGAACCGGCGCATCGAGATCGAGAGAGCCTCGATCCACTAGTAGCATCGCCGCCGGCGTCGTCGCCACGACCTTCGTGAGCGACGCCAAGTCGTAGAGGGTCCTGTTCGGAGAGGGTACGGCCGTCTCCGCCGACCATGTCAGGTGCCCATACCCCCGCTCGAACAACACGGAATCTCCCGTGCCGACCACAATGACGGCCCCGGGGTACACTCCCTCCCGAATCCCGTCCCGAATGGTGGCGTCAATCTCGGCCACGGGGTGCACCTGCGCGAGCACCGCGAGGACAACCGTCAGGTTCATTGCCGAATCACCTGCATGCTCGTCCCATAACTCTTGAATCTTAGTCGGGCCCTCGATGCCGTGAAAGCGAACGGAGGGCTAAGGGAAGTAGCGAGCGCTCGCGCGAGGGCCGGGATTCGACTCGCATGCCCGCTGCAATATTGGTGCGAGTGGGACTGGCTCAGCGACCGGCCGGCGCCTTCAGCGAACCGATGGGCAACGAATAAAGCAACATCGCCGTACGCCGATCGCGAGTTGTGAGATCGTGGACCGAGGTAGTGGGATACATGACGTCGCGTGGTTCATCGGAGTGCCCCAGTCCGATCAAATGGCCGATCTCGTGCAACGCGACCGTGGACACCTCTTTGACCGTGAGCGGGCGTCCGGCCGGGCCCAACGTTGCCAACGTGAGCGTGCCTCGTTGCAGCACTCCGTCACTCCGCCACACCAGATCGGCCTGACCCGCCCGCCGCATCCCGAACCTGTCGATCCACCGAACCACTACTTCGGCTTCCTCGGGCGCGCGCACCACGACGAAGTCGATGGAGATTCCACCAACTCGACTCCACCGGGCAAACGCATCGCGAACCGCCCTGCCCAGGGCCGGCGTCACGCCAGAAACCGTGGTCGGCTCGTAATAGACGCGTAACGGTCGGCCCTCTCGGTCCACCCAGCGCCGCACTATTGAGTCGGCCTCGGTTAGCGTCGCCGCCATGTATGTGTTGCTCTGGGCTATGCGGCGCAGCCGGGCCTCGCGCGCGGCGTTCGCTGCGGAGTCTGATGGCTCCACGCTGCCACCCAAATCCACGCCTGCCGGGGGTGCCGCCCCGTCCGACGCCGGTTGCCCCGGCACTCGGCGGCCGAGGTTGAACGCCAACGTGGCCCCGGCAACGAAAAACGCCAACATCAGAACGCGCCGCATCGGGCAAATATTTCACGACGCCCTCGATTGGCGCCAGCCTTTGGGTAGCGCGAGAGAGCGGTCGCGCCTATGATTCTGAGCTTTTTGCCGTTTCGGCTCTCGTTCCCATCACGAACGCCCGACGCGGCTCGGTCATCACACCCGGCACTTTGGAGGTTGGAGCTTGACAGCGCTCTCGCGCGCCGTCGTTCGTTTCCGGTACTACATCATCGCGTTTTGGTTGATCGTTGCCGCCCTCGCCATCCCGAGAGCGGCACGGGTAACCGACGTGCTCGAAACAGGCGGCCAATTACTCCGTTCCACCGAGGCGCAACTCACAAGAGACATCATTCTGGAAAGCTTCGAGCGGCCAATCGTGAGCTTTATGGCGGTTGTGGTGACGGGACCCGTCCCGATAGACAGTCAAGCTTACCACCTGGTGCTCGAAAATCTTTCCGCCGCAGCCCTCCAGGAACCCTACATCGATCAAGTCGTATCTTATCTCACCCGGCCCGACCCCGGGTTCGTCAGCGACGACCGCATGACCACGTTCTTCATCGCAACGGTTGCCGAGCCGTATGCCACGAACGCAGGCCAAGTGACCCCGTGGTTGCGGGACGCCATGAATCGGCGCGCAGCCCGGACTCCCGGGGCAGAGGAATACGAGATTCTGGTGACGGGAGGGCCGGCTCTCGACTTCGACAGCCGCGCCGTTACCGCCGAGGATGCCAGACGGGGAGAGCGACGATCGTTGATTCCCGCCGGCATCGTGCTGGTGCTCGCCTTTGGGGCGCTGGCGGCGGCCGTGCTTCCGATCATCATCGGCATGTTCGCCATTTCCTGCGCCTTGGCGGCCGTGTATGTGGCCGCGGCCTTTCATGGGATGTCGATATTCGTCCTCACGATCGTGACGATGGTCGGCCTGGCGGTGGGGATCGACTACTCGCTGCTGATCGTGACCCGGTTCCGCGAAGAGATGAACCGTGGCATGGGGCCCAAGGAATCCGCGGTGCGGACCTTACTCACGGCGGGGCGTGCAGTAATCACGAGTGGGCTCACCGTCATCGTCGGCTTTGCTTCGCTACTGCTCACACCGCTCATCGAGACGAGATCGGTGGGCATCGGAGGTATGCTCGTCGTGACCGCAGCGGTGCTTCTCTCCGTCACGCTGCTGCCGGCGGTACTCGCGATCGCGGGAAGGTCGATCGATTGGCCCCATTGGCTCGCGCGCCGGCTCGCATGGTATCACAGACCAACGGCGTGGGAGCGTTGGGCCCGGTGGTTGTCGCACCACCCAGGACGGGCATTGGTAATCGGGCTGGCCATCACCGGGCTCCTGACATGGCCTCTGCTGCACATTGAGATCGGCCTTCCAACCAGCGGATGGTTCCCCTCCGGTACGGAATCGAGCATCGGGGCAACCGTCATCGAGCGCACCGGCTCGCGAGGAGCATTACTGCCGGTGCAAATCACGTTCCGGGCACCCGAGGGACAGCGCATCGTCAGCTCGCGCTATATCGGTGGGCTCATCCGTTTCTCCAACTCCTTGCTGGCAGAGCCCCGGATCTCGAGTGTGCGCGGTCCGGTGAATCTCGGCACTGGCATGTCCCGGCTCGGGCTTTTGAGCCTGTACGGCAACCTCGAACGGGCCCGCGACCGTTATCCGGAATTCTTCCAATCGTACATCGCCCCGGACGGCCGAACCACGCTTATGGACGTAACGTTGGCCGATACGACGTCCCTTCCCGGTGCGATGGAGGTAGTCAAGCGGGTTCGAGAAATGGCGGCAGGCGATTTGCGCGGTCTGGATTTGGTGGAGATTCACGTGGGCGGATTTGCTGCGGCCAGTCTCGACCTCCAGGAAGACCTGTTGAAAAGATTCCCCACCGTGATCGGTTTGGTCTTGGCGATTACGGCGGCGATGCTGTTGGTGGCGTTTCGGTCGGTCCTGGTGCCGCTGAAGGCCGTGGTGATGAACTCCCTCTCGGTATTGGGGGCTTTTGGCATGCTCGTGCTCGTGTTCCAAGACGGGATCGGCAGCGGGATCCTGGGGCTGGAGGGACCAACGCAGGCGATTCACGTCGTGATCCCGGTGCTGGTGTTCGCCGTGGCATTCGGGCTCAGCATGGACTACGAGGTGTTCCTGTTGTCACGCATGAAAGAAGCGTTCGACCGAACCCACAAGAACGACTTGGCGACCATGGAGGGCCTGAGTGTCACGGCGTCGGTGATCACCAGCGCCGCGGCCATCATGATCATCGTGTTCGGTACGTTTGCCTTTTCTCGCGTCTTGGCCGCGAAGATGATGGGGTTCGGATTGGCGGTCGCCGTGCTGCTGGACGCCACGCTGATTCGGATGGTGCTGGTGCCGGCTTTCATGCACATTGCCGGTCGGTGGAACTGGTGGCCCGGTGTTCGCATCCCGGCTGAGCCCGAGGGACCGGTCTAGGACGGCGGACCCACACCCACCTCATCACCCGTTTCAACTTCGGCGCCCACCAGCTCCAATCCCGCAGCCAGATACAGCCCCCGGAGATCCCAGTGCCACGCCGGCACACGCCGGCCGCTTCGCGGCTGCTTCAGGGGTTTGTATTGCAACCACTGGGGCCGCATACCAAGCACCTGCCCCACCCGCAGCAGGAGTTGCTTGTCTGAAGACACGATGTGAGCCATCGGCTCGCCACTGTGCAGGTGGCGGTGGAACCACAATCCACCGTCGAGCGCGTGCTCCATCCCCTCACGGCGCATCGCGAACTCGAGAGGCCTCGAATCAGCCACACTCGATATCTCCTTCGTCTGTCGCCGCTCCCACGGGTGCAGCGTTCCCAACGAAGAGGCTGCATTGCACCGGCGCCGACCGATGAGCCGCGATGGCCGACCAACCTGTTGATGTCGCCTCTTGGACCGTCACGGTGAGGTTCGGGTTCGCAATGAGAGCCACCAGCTGACCATGCGTACCGGCGTATGCCGCGTGGTCGTAGAGATAGGATTCCTGCTGCGTCGCGACCGCCGTCAGGTAAACGCTCAGTTCGTCCGCGTATCTACGGTTCCTGAGGATGCTACGAAGCGGCATCGAGACGGCAAAGAGCAACGCGACGCCGACGACGATCACCGCCGTCTCCAGTGGGGTGAGATCAAGCAAACGAGATTTCACGCTCATCGTTTGGCGTCCAGCCAGTTCGGACCCGCGCCAACATCCACGACGAGTGGCACTTTGAGCTGCGCCGCAGAGGACATTTCGTCACGCACGATCTCTTTTACCGCGTCCACGTTCGCCTCCGGAGCCTCCAGCACCAGCTCGTCATGCACCTGGAGCAAGATCACGGCGCCGGTATCCGCTTGCCTCAGGGCGTTATCTACCTTGATCATGGCTATCTTGATGAGATCGGCCGCCGAGCCCTGTATCGGCGAATTCATCGCCGTCCGCTCCCCGAACGACCGAATGTTGAAGTTCCTTTCTTTCAACTCAGGAATGTAGCGCCGCCGCCCAAACAAAGTCTCAACAAACCCGACCTCACGGGCCTTCTCCACGGTCGCATCCAAATACGCACGCACGCCGGAGAAGCGCTCGAAATAGCGTGTGATGAAGTCCTTGGCTTCCTCCTGGCTGACCGCAAGTTGGCGTGCCAAGGCGAAAGGCCCCTGCCCGTAGATGGTCGCGAAGTTGATCGTCTTCGCGCGGCTACGCATCTCGGGCGTCACGTCGGCGGCGGCTACGTCGAAAATGAGCGCCGCCGTTTCACGATGCACGTCGCCACCGCGCTCAAACGCGTCGATGAACGCGGCGTCGTCGGACAGGTGTGCGAGCACGCGCAATTCGATCTGCGAATAATCAGCCGTGACGAATTGCCACCCGGCTTGGGGGACGAAGCAGCGCCTGATCTCACCACCGCGCTGCGTGCGCACCGGAATGTTTTGGAGATTAGGGTCGGACGACGAGAGCCTGCCCGTTGCAGCACCTGTTTGGTGAAAACTGGTGTGCACTCGCCGAGTGTTGGGATTCACGCTGCGTGGCAACGCGTCGACATATGTTGAACGTAGCTTGGCTAACTCCCGGTATTGAAGCAGCAACTTCGGAACATCGAACCCTGAGGAGGCCAACTGTACCAACACGTCCGCATCGGTGGACGGTCCGGTCTTGGTGCGTTTTATAACCGGCAGCTGCAGCTTTTCGAACAGGACGTGTCTGACCTGAGGCGTGCTGTTGATGTTGAATTCCGTGCCCGCCGCACTGTAGATCGATTGCTCCAGGGTCTGCAGTTCGGCGCGAAAATCTCCTGACATCGCGGCCAACCGATCGGTATCGAGGGCGATGCCGTTCCATTGCATCTCGACCAGAACGCCAATGAGCGGGATCTCCACATTCACGAGGAGTTCATGCAGCCCGGCCGACTTGAGCTGCGCGGCAAAGTGATCGCGCAACGCGAGCGTCGCCGCTGTGTGGGAGCAGCCATACTCGCTTGCTCGCTCGACGGAGACTTCCGCGAACGGGCGCTGAGACTTGCCCTTTCCCACGATCCCTGCGTAGGGCGGCAACCGCGTCCCGATGTGCTCGAGCACGATCCCACTGAGCGCGTGGCCGCGCTTTCCCGGATCGAGCAAGAAACTCGCGATCATCGTGTCGTAGACGACACCGCGCAATTCGACGCCAGCTGTGCGTAGCCGAAGCCAATCGTTCTTCAGATCGTGTCCTGCTTTGCGCACGTCAACATCTTCCAGCAGTTTGGTAATCGGACGCATCGCATCGTCCGACAGCGGCGGAAGATTCGCCGGTGGGTCGTCGTTCAGGAGTTCGCCGTCGGGCAACCGATGCTGTAGCGGGATGTACCACGCGCGGTCGGCGCTTGCCGCAATGGCCACTCCGTCGAGACCCGCCGCACGTGCGTCACCGAACGGACCGTACGTCCCGATCGCGACAATCGGCGACGCACGACACGCTGTGACCAAGTCGTCGAGTTCGGCGGGGGATCCGACCACACTGAACTGCAGAGCCACCGGCTCTGCTTCGACGCTGACTCGATCGACCAATGAGTGGAATTCGAGTTCGTTGAAGAGAGATCGGATCGCGGCCGCGTCGCCCGCACCGAGGCGCATGGAATCCAGATCCAGATCGATCGGCACGTCGCGGAGAATCGTGACCAACTCGCGGCTCAACAGCGCCATAGCGCTCTCGGCCAGCAACGCTTCGCGGGCCCGCTTGCCCTTCACCTCGTCCGCCCGCTGCAAGATCGTGTCGAGATCCCCAAACTGCTCCAACAGCTGCACCGCCGTCTTGGCGCCGACTCCCTTCACCCCCGGCACGTTATCCGATGAATCTCCGACCATCGCCAGGTAGTCGACAACCCTGTCGGGCTGCACCCCCAGCCGGTCGGCTGCGTTGTCTACCGTCACAACCTCCTCCTGCACGGCCGCGGGCCCGCCGCGACCCGGATTCAGCAGGGAAACGTTTGGTGTGATGAGTTGATAGAAATCCTTGTCGCCCGAAACAATGACGGAGTGCACACCGGCTGTCTCGGCCTGGGCGACCAGCGTCCCGATCACGTCGTCAGCTTCGTACCCCTGAACTGCGACGGTGCACATCTCGAACGCCTCGAGCAGCTGATCGATGCGCTCCATCGAACGGTCGAGCACGTCCTGCAACTGGTCGTCCAGCTTTTCGCGGGTGGCTTTATACTCTGGATACCTGTCCTTGCGAAATGACGACCCCGCATCGTTGACCCACACGACATACTCCGGCTTGTATCGGTCGCGCAGGCGGAGTAAGAAGTTCGCAACACCCCAAGGGGCCGATGTGTTCTCTCCGTGTGCGGTGGTGAGGGGGCGGGCGATCATGGCGAAGAACGCGCGATAGATGACCGCGTACCCGTCGATCAAGAAGATCCTAGGTCTCGGCAGTTGCTCCATAAACACAAAGTAGCATGGTATGAAAAACCCCACCGGGAGGCCGGCGGGGTTTTCAAGGGATGGCCGGCGTACTCGCTACGCGGAGGGTCGCACCACGCTTGAGGCGTGCAGGCCCTTGTCGCCCGACTCTACCTCGTACTCCACTTCCTGTCCCTCGGCAAGAGTCTTGAAGCCGTCCATTTGAATCGCTGAGAAATGGACGAAGACATCCTCACCGTCTCCTTCTTGTTCGATGAATCCATAGCCCTTCGCGTCGTTGAACCACTTCACCTTCCCTTTAGACATCGTAATGCTCCTCCTGCAAGTGACTCGTACGGGGTTGAACGCCGGTCGATCCTAACCGGCACTGGCTATTCTGTAGCAAGAGCGTCCGATGTGTCAAGATGGCCTGGTGGGGACCCCAGACAGACGGGAGTGAGACCGGCAAGGGGAGGCGTGTTTCGGACCGCTTCGGTCAGACCAGCAGCCACGTGACGGCCGCAACAGCCGGCGCTACAACGAGATTGTCATCGAAGGGCCGCGGAACCCTTTCGGCCACCGCAGCGGCGAAGGCTCCGGCCAGGGCAGCATCCAGCGGGAGCCTGATGCTCATCAGCACGGCAGCTGCCGCTGCCCACGCCGCCACGGTGCCCACCCAACTCTTCCGCCCGGCCTCCGTGCCACCACCCCCACCCCATCGCGTTCCGACAATCGAGGCAGCGGGGTCCGCGAACGCCGCCGCAAGAACACCGGCGGGCGGACCTGGGAAGGGCACCCAGGACGCGACCGTGTACCCGACCACCAACCAAAAGGCTCCACTGAGTCTCACGGATTCCTCCGGCCGGAACACAGGGAATGCCCGCGCGAGCGCGCTACGAAATCCGGCGTGCCCCAGCCTCAGGCCCTCACCGACAACCGCCACGCCTAGAAGTACGTGAACGGCGAGCCTGAACGTTTGCCAATCGGCCAACAACCCTATGAGCAGAATCGACGACGTACCTACGTGAAGGAAGCGCCGCAGGGCGGCTCTGTTCACGGTGCCTTCCACTCGCCGTAGAGGCCCGCGTAGAGAGCCCGGTTCCGCAGCAGGGTCTGGATGTATCCGCGGGTTTCGGGGAACGGGATTCTTTCGATGAACGAGAACCAATCTCCAGCCTCCGGGAACCGAAGCCACCTTCTCACGCGAGACCCCCCCGCGTTATAGGCCGCGAGCGCGGGTACCACCTCGCCGTCGTACTGCCGCAACATCGTCGCGAGGTGCGCCGACCCGAAGTGTACGTTCGCGTCAGCTACTCCGAGGAGGCGGTCGCTCCACTCAACTTTGAGCTGTCGCGCCAAGCCGCGGGCCGTCGCGGGCATCAACTGCATCATACCTCGTGCTCCCGCTCGCGACATCGCAGCCGCGTCGAACGCCGATTCTTGGCGGATGAGCGCCGCGATGAGGTAGGGATCGAGATCGAATTCCTTGGCTTCCTGCTCCACCAACGCGCGATTGGGCCATGGGAAGATGATTCGCAGCACGCGCGGATCGTTCAAGCGGTGCAGCGACGCCACCCGCCAGCCCAGGTTGATCGCCAATCGAGCCCGGCCCCGCGCAATCAATCCTTCCGCTATGTCCATGATTTGACCGAGCTCCCAATGGGTCGGGTCGGTCAAGAAGGCGAGAAGGGCCTCCAACTCCGGCTCCATTGCCGCAGCGTCCATGAAATCCAACGCCGCTAGCTCGCGCGCTACCCCGCGAGAAACCGCTGGGCGCGCGGCATCGGCGAATGTAGGCTCGGGGAGGCCCGCTTCCTGGCGAGCCGCGGTCCCGTAGTAGCCAATGGAGTCCCGGTGCGCCAAGGCGGTCCACTCTCGAATCGCCGTCGCCGAGTCGCCGCCGTTTCGCGCAATCCGTGCAAGCTGGAAATGGGCGGCGCGCGCTCTCGATCCTCCGTGCTCGACTTCGGCTCGGAGGATCTCCATCGCGGCCGTGCTGTCCTTGTCGAGCAGGGCCCGGGCAGCAAGACGCGTGCGGGCACGCGACGCGAACGCATCCCCTGGCCACGCTTCGTGCAACGCCCAAAACAAGCTGTCGGCTTCCCGCAGGCGGCCTTCGTCCTGACGAAGGTCACCCATCAGAAACAATGCAGCCGGAGCTCTCTCATGGTGGGGTCGGTTCTCGAGAAATGCCCGAAATGCCACATAGGCCACACTGCGTTCGCCCAGGCGGAGGTGGGCACGTGCGCTGCGATATTCGGCCTCCCCGGCGTCGTCCCCAACCGCCCGCACGGCGGCGTCATAAACCCGAATTGCTCCCCGCCTGTCCCTACGGGCCTCCATGAGTTCGCCCAGAAACAGCCGCGTCGCCATCGATGAATCGCCTGCCTCAAACGCCGCGAGCGCCTGCGCCAAGGCTCCCGCGGTCGTGCCGAACCGCCTCAGGGCACGAGCCAACATCAAGTGCTCCCGTGCGGTGCTTGGAGGGAAGTCGGCCAGTGCCGCCTCGATTCCCGCCGTGGCCTCGTTTTCTCGGCTGGTCGCGACCGCACGGTACACTAGCTCGCGGGCGCGCGCCGAATCGCCCGCCGCGAGCGCCACTCTTCCTGCCGCGGCATAGCGCTGCGCTTCGGCTAGCGTCCGAATCGCGGCCCCCGAATCACCCATCGCTTCGAAAGCGGCGGCCCGTATCTCCGCGGCTATAGTGCGACCGGCCAATGGAGCCGAGTGCAGAAGCTTCAGGGCCATGACCGGATCCTCAGCTACACTGGCCCTCCTTAGTGCGAGCCACCGGCGTACTTCGGGCATCTCCTCGCCAGCCTGCTGGTACAGTTCACCCGCCGGAGCCGGCAAACCGGCTCGCTCGTATGCGCCCGCTGCGCGCGCGAGCAGGATGGCACGCTTGGTTCCAGTCGCGTACGTCGCCGCCTGCAAAAAGGTCTTGCCGGCGTTTTCGAAATCGCCGCCCAAGTACTGGGCTCCGGCCAGCGCGCTGAGGGGGGCTCCACCGACGAGCGAATCGGGCAAAGAGTGGCGGGAAAGTATCGAGAGCGCCCTATCACCGTTGCCAAGAGCAACCTCGGCCTCCGCGGCCCGTAGGATCTCTATCGGATTCGGCCTCCGTTGGCTCACCCCGTCGCTAAACGCCACGGCGGTGTGCCAAGGCCGTTGGCCCATCTCGCGCTCGCCGGCTATCTCCTGGGCACCGAGGCCGCTACCGACACACGTCCAGGCAGCAAGCAGTGCCACCCACCGCCAGCGCGGCGATTCGTAGTCTCGGTTTGGTTTCGGCGCTTTAGTCACACCAACCCTATCATCGAATTACCAAAGACAAACTCTTTACGTCGAGGTAGCATCCACCGCTCCGGCGAGCTTGCCGAAGCCGAGAACCGATTATACTTTCGCCCACCTCTC
>Ga0114948_10000722_pt1 | contig 13473 bp, 11 predicted proteins | sample CR04metaG_FD_83877 | JGI IMG/M metagenome (GOLD analysis project Ga0114948, IMG submission 83877) | Deep subsurface microbial communities from Mariana Trench to uncover new lineages of life (NeLLi) - CR04 metaG | ecosystem: Environmental > Aquatic > Marine > Ocean trench > Sediment | place...
CACACGCGATGGGCAACACACGGCGTGCCGAACGAATCCAATGCGCACCCGCATATGTCGGAGGACGCCATTGCGATCGTGCACAACGGCATCATCGAAAACTACGAAGAATTACGAGACGACCTGCTAGAGAAAGGATTCGAGTTTGAATCACAGACCGATACTGAAGTCGTTGCACATAAAATCAATTACCACCTCAGGGAAACCGGAGAATTATCGGCGGCAGTAACGGCCACTGTCGCCGAACTCGAGGGTGCTTATGCGCTTGCGGTAATGAGTGCCAGCGATCCCGACAAACTGATTGTCGCGAGGTCCGGTTGCCCCGTCGTCATCGGTCTCGGCATTGGAGAAAATTTCGTTGCCAGTGACATCGCCGCGCTGCTTCCCGTAACACGTAAGTTCATGTTCCTGGAAGAGGGTGACATTGCTGTCGTACAGAGGGAGGACGTTACGGTTTACGACGCGAACGGCAACGAGGTGGCGCGTCCGGTCAAGGAAAGTAAATTGTCGGCAGATGCTGCAGAACGGGGCGAATTTCGGCATTACATGCAGAAGGAAATTCACGAACAGGCACAGGCAGTCCGCGCGACGATCGAAGAGCGAATCGCGAACGGGCGGGTTCTCGATGCTGCGTTCGGGCCGGAGGCCAACGAGGTACTGGACAACACCAGGGGCGTGCATATTGTCGCCTGTGGGACGAGTTATCACGCCGGATTGATTGCGAGGTACTGGATCGAACAACTGTGCAGGTTGCCCTGCATGGTCGAGATCGCGAGCGAGTATCGTTATCGCTCGCCCGTCGTGCCCGAGGGCACGCTGTTTATCACGATCAGCCAGTCCGGCGAGACCGCGGACACACTCGCGGCGCTGCGTGCTGCGAAAGAGCTGCCTTACCTGTCATCGCTGACCATCTGTAATTCGCCCGAGAGCTCAATCGTGCGGGAGTCCACCCTGTCGCTGATGACACACGCGGGCCCGGAAATCGGCGTAGCGTCAACCAAGGCGTTTACGACGCAACTGGCCGCACTCGCGCTCCTGACGATTTCCCTGGCGCGCCGCAATGGGCTCGAGGAGAAACAGGAGCGCATCCTGGTTGCGCAGTTAGCCGAGATTCCCGGTTTGATCGATCAGGTGCTGGCGCTCGATTCCGCTATCGAGACGCTTGCCGAACATTTCGTCGATAAGCAGCATGCACTGTTCCTTGGGCGTGGCGTACAGAACCCGGTTGCGATGGAAGGCGCGCTGAAGCTCAAGGAAGTTTCCTATATTCATGCCGAGGCATATGCAGCCGGAGAATTGAAGCACGGACCCCTGGCGCTGGTGGATGAAAACATGCCGGTCATCGCGGTGGCGCCCGACGATAAACTCCTTGAAAAGTTGAAAAGCAATCTGCAGGAGGTGCGCGCGCGCGGAGGCGAGTTATACGTGTTCGCAGATCCGCGTGTGCAGTTCGGTGACAGGGTCGGCATTCACATAATGCGCATGCCCGCACTGATCCAGGATTTTCAGGCGCCGATCATCTACACGGTGCCGCTGCAGCTTCTCGCCTACCATGTCGGCGTGCTGAAAGGCACCGACGTCGACCAGCCCAGAAACCTCGCGAAGTCAGTAACGGTAGAATAGACGGACTATCGCGTTACTCTAAAAAGCTAGTAATCAGCGAGCAATTTTTCGATAGTAACGGCATCCTGGCCAACCATTTCTTTGTCGATTGTCAGAGCAGGAACAACGTGTCCTGCTTTAGCGAGAGCGTCTCTGAGAACACCGAGAAAGCGCGGCGCTGAAATTACCGCAATATCATCACAGGTGCCCTCGTAAACCGCCTTGTTAATCCGCTTCGCTATATCCTTGGCAAAAGCAACAGCCGCGCGTTTTTTCGGGCCGGTCTGTTCTTTTACCATCGTGTGCCGTCCGTGGCCGTGACTGTCGAAACTGCGGCCGCCACGATCCGATATCAGGTCACGGATCTTTTTTCGCCCCGCCTCATTGGTCAGGCTAAACAGTTCTGTTAACGGGCCGCGCCGGGATTTTCGGGCGTAAACTGTAGCGGCAGACTCATCCGCAACGATTATCCAGGTTGTCTTCTTGGGGAGCAATAATTCAGATGTCACAATTAACTCGCTTCGCCGTGGGCTACCTGATCATAATCATGGGGCAAGCAACGGGTCAACGCAGCAGGTCGATATACGCATTGTACTAAGCGGTAACCTGCAGCATTAAACTGGTTGAATGACTATGTTTCCGACATCGGCAGGCGGGGTTGGTTGTGATACCGCCTGGAGCAAAAGCGTAGCCGAGGCGCCGGCAGACCTTCGGGTCGACCCCACAGGTCTTGTGAGAGTTGTGGAAGTGCTATCCTCGCCGCATCTCGTGTCCTTGGGCGGCCGATGTATTCATACCCGTCGAATCATTCTTGCTAACGCTCGACGCAACCGCAGTCGCCGTGGCGCTGCCCTACGATCAGCTGATCGATGCACTGGCAACCGCGTTCGGCGGTGAATTCGAAGTACCGCTTCGCGCACATCACGAGGTAGCGCTTGCAGACGGTGGTCCGGGAAAATTGCTGTTGATGCCGGCGTGGCAGTCGGGTGGCAGCATGGGAGTAAAGATTGCCACCGTCTTTCCAGATAATGCGGCGCAGGGCTATCCCGCCGTCTTCGCCAGTTACATCCTGATGAGCGCGCAGACCGGCATGCCGATCGCGGTCCTTGATGGCACGGAGATTACACTTCGCAGAACGGCGGCTGCATCTGCACTTGCATCGAGCTGGTTGTCGAGAAGCGATTCGACAAGGCTGTTGATGGTGGGTACCGGCAACCTTGCACCGCACCTCATTGCTGCACATGTGACAGCCCGGCCAATCACTGAAATCTGCATCTGGGGACGGCGCAAAGAGGCCGCCGGGAAGCTGGCAGCCACGCTTCCCAGATCGTCGTTTTCGGTCAATGTATCTGACGATCTGGAAGAAGCCGTCGGGCAGGCGGATATCATCAGTTGTGCGACGCTTGCGATCGATCCATTGGTCCAGGGCGCATGGCTGAAGCCAGGTCAGCACCTCGACCTGGTAGGTTCGTATAAACCGGACATGCGGGAAGCGGATAGCGAGGCCCTGTCGCGCGCCGATGTTTATGTTGACACCAAGGCTGGCGCGGTTTCAGAAGCGGGTGAAATCGTTCAGGCCGTCAATGACGGGTCAATTCATTTGTCGGACATCAAGGGTGAGCTTCGGGACCTTGTTACAGGAATTGCCCGCGGGCGTACATCCGACGAATCGATCACACTGTTTAAGTCGGTTGGTACCGCGCTCGAAGATCTGGCTGCCGCAGAACTGGCTCTGGAGAATCATCTGCAGAGTAATTAATTTGTAGGAGCGGCTTCAGCCGCGAATAACGCGAACCTGGTTCGGGGCTCGTCGCTCCCGCACATCCATGTGCTCCGCGACATAGGTACATCCTGTACGTAAAGCCCCTCCTACAAGCCCCGAATCCCTATCGTCGAACCAGGCCATCCTTCAGAATTTCGGCAGAGATGGCGGCCGCCTGCTCCGAGACTGCGGATGTGACAGTTTCGCTGTCAAATATCAATGACTCGATCGCCCAGACTTTTTTCTCAGTACGCGTATCGTAGATTTCGACAACAAAGGAAATGGTCGATCCGGCCTTGATGCTTGTGGGAATATTCAGCTCTTCATAGTCGTAGCCATACCAGTCAAACAGTGCGCCGGTCGGTCGATTCGCTACCAGGTCTGCCCGGTCCTGTCCTTGCATGCGCGTCAGGATAACCGCATCAAAATCCCTGGCTCTGACCACGTTGCTCAGGATATTGCGCGATAATTGTGGATTGCGGCCGACAACAGTGTAATAAGGTGTAGCCAGGGCTTCGTCACCGGAAATCGCTGCTGCAACCGCTTGTTCAAACTGTGCTCTTGTCGAGAGGTCGCCGGCCACGCAGATAACCAGTATGTTGTGGAATGGCGCCGCACCTTCGATATCGTAGACGGTTTTGATGATGTTGCCGCCTGACGTTGTACCGCAGGCGCTGGCCATCGCCATCACAGCGAACAGGGAAAGCAGGTTGAGGCGGCTTAGTTTCTGCACTCTGGCTTACTCATGATGATGAAAAATCGAGGCTTCGTCGCTGCTCGCACATCCATGCGCGCAGCGACATAAGTACATCCATGAACAAAAAAGCGTCTTGTGAGGGAAAATATACCATTAGAAGAGAAGGTCCTTCCGTGACGCCGGTAACAGCTTGTTACCGTGTAATATACTGCGCTGATTGAAGCGGCAGAACGGCTTCGCCGCCAACCGTGCATGTTCCGACTACCACAAAAACACTCACGAAAACAGCCTGATACGGGACCCAGACCCGATGCCACGCTAATCCTGGCACAACAGTCCGTCGGGCGGGCAATCGCGGGCGGAATTGTGATCGTGATGGTATTTGGCTGGATCTGGACGACGATATCCATGGAAACGGGGCGGGTCCTTCCCTGGTTCTCCATCCTGATGGGTATGATCGTCGGCCTGGCGGTACAAAGAGCCGGACGTGGACTCGACTGGCGATTTCCGGTGATTGCCGCGATCCTCGCATGGTCCGGCGCTTATGCAGGCAACCTGATGATCGGCATCGTCGAGACCGGGCGTTACATCGAGGCCCGTCCGTTCAGTGTGCTTGCCGGTCTGTCGATGGATACGATGGAGAACTTTTTCGCAATTACCATCAGTCCTATTGATCATATCTATGCGTTTTGTGCAGGAGGCGTTGCCTCGTTCCTGGCCAAGCGGCGGCTGAACAGGCGTGAGGTTCTGGCAATCAGGACATTGAACAAGGAAAAAAGGTGACCGAAGGTGGATTCGAACTTGAAGACTATCCCGCGACCCGAGGATGGATCGAACGCATTGCAGGGCCTTCGAATTACGTGCCGATGACGAAAACATGAGCATGAAAATTGAATATTTTTACGACTATGTCAGTGTGTATTCCTACCTGGCAGACAGCCAGTTGAGTCAGTTGACAGGGGCGGAAATCGTATACCGGCCGATGTTTCTGGGAGCCGTCATGGAGGCTACCGGCAACCGGCCACCCGGGACCGTCAAAGTGAAAGGGAAATACCTGCGGACGGATATCGAGCGCTGGGTAAAGCGTTATTCACTGGCATTCAATATGAACCCGCTGTTTCCGCAAGACACTCTGAAGGCACTGCGGCTGGCGTTGGTGGCACAGAAACACGGGACGTTCGAGCCCGTTCACCGGGCCTTGTTTGATGCGATGTGGGTACATGAAAAGGACCTCAGCGATGAAAACGTACTTGCAGAGATTGCAGCAAAGGCTGGTCTGTCGCTCGAAGAAATCGAAAATGTGGCAATCAAGGATGAGTTGAAGGCAAACACCGGGGAAGCCGTCGACCGAGGTGCGTTCGGCGCACCCACATTTTTCGTCGGCGATCAAATGTTTTTCGGCAATGATCGCTTCGAATTTATCGAAGAGGCGATAAGGAATCGCGGCTGAAGCCGCGAATCGCTGACTCAAGCGGTCACATACCCCGGCGCTGCGGCGTGTTTGGCTGGAATCATCGCGAGTTGTTTGTGCACCAGGTATTCCACGCTCTCGATCGCGTCGCTCACCCCAAGAAAATACGGCGGATTCCGTCGCAGCAATCGCCAGTCACTTGTTTTGAGAACTCGCAGCAGATGCATGAGATTCATCTTGATGGCTTCGACGTAGGGATTGGCACCATCATAGAGAACCTCGACATAGCGATACGCCCGATTGAATTTCAATTCCAGCCGTTCTTTCGAAACCTGCTGATAAAAGCCGGGCGTCTTTTTCAGTAGATCGATACCGGACTCATAACGAACCACGTATTCACCGGGGCCTACGCTTTCAACGGCGATGCCACCCAGGACGAATTCCTTGTAGAGCCGGTCTCGGCACTTTTCGAGGTAGCAGCGATCCGCCATTTGTGCGATCAGATCCGCGGTGCCGAGCAGATGCCCGCATATTGCGTCACGCGGATCGTCGAGTTCTATCTGGTCGAGATCGAGTTCAAATCCTGTGAAGTGAACGATCATGCTGCTGACGCCGACGTCCCGCGACATGCCAAGCTCTGGCAAATAGCGGCGCAGAAAATCTGCACTTCTTGATACGTGATACAAGGTAAATTCGGCACCATTGTGGAATTCGCTGTCACGTTCCTCATGCCGTATGTAGCCGGAATCGTGAAACAGGGAGGTGACGATCGCCATTTGTACCCGCGGCGCGCCAAGACGCTCGGCAGGATCAACACTGCGTTCATAGCCGACGACGAGTCGGACCAGGGCCAGCGTCATGTCGAGGGTATGCTGCAAGTCGTGATAGGTCGTGTCGCAGCCAAGGTAGCCGGGATACTGGCCGGTGAAGAGCCGCTCGAAGTCGTGGAACGCAAGCCACAGCGTGTCGAATGAGGCGCCGGGGAAGGTAGAGGCGAACAGTTCATGGACAGCGTCGCGTACCGCGGCAGGTTTGCTCACCTGCACGGCGTTGGTCACGTCAAAGTCATTGCGCCGATCCTGGGACACTATTCTTTTCTTTTTACTGCCAGGGGTCAGGGTAGCCGTGTTGCCATGGCCGAGTTTCTTGTAAGTATTCATGCTTTTACCCGTCGCGCTTAGCTTAACGGAAAGCTACCCCTGATTCGGCCAATAGTTGGCTCAATGGCGAGAAATGATACACGCTGCACGGCAATTTTAGAGACATTGTTCCGGAAATATGTCAAATCGGCGTACGCTACAGGGAAAATTCGGCGATCACTGGCGCATGGTCGGACGGGCGCTCCCAGGTCCGCGGTTCACGATCGATGTAGCTGGCCTGACAGGTGGCGCTCATGACCTCGCTGGCCAGGATCAGGTCGATACGCAGGCCGGCGTTCCGTTGAAATCCGGCGCGGCGATAGTCCCACCAGCTGAAAGCTTTCTCGGGCTGTTCGAAATTGCGGTACACATCCGTCAAGCCCAGCTTCAGGAGTTTGCCCAGCGCTTCGCGCTCAAGCGGACTACACAGAATGTCATCGCCCCACTTCGCGGCGTCGTACACGTCACGGTCATCGGGCGCGATATTGAAGTCGCCGAGCACGACGAGCTTGTCGTGGATTTTCAGTTCCTCTTCGAGAAAGTCTGTCAAGGCAGCCAGCCAGCCCAGCTTGTACTCGTATTTTTCCGAACCTACGGATTGACCGTTGGGTATGTACAGGTTGATGATGCGCACGCCATCGATCGTCGAAGCCAGTATGCGGCGCTGTGGATCTTCGAATCCCGGAAAATCGCTTACATGGTCCGCCGACGGTTTGCGGCTGATAACGGCCACGCCGTTATAGGTTTTCTGTCCACTCGCGACCGCCTGATAGCCTGTTTCCGCAAACGACTCCTCCGGGAATGCCTCGGTAAGCTGTTTGATCTCCTGCAGTACGAGTACATCGGGCTTCGCAGCGGCCAGCCATTCGAGAACGTGCGGCAGGCGGACATTCAGAGAATTCACATTCCAGGTTGCGATTTTCATGCCGCTTTACCAATGCCGGTCTGACGCAACAACGCATCCAGCGTTGGCTTGCGGCCGCGGAATGCAACGTAGGCTTCCATGATGTCCCGGCTGCCTCCGACCTCCAGGATCTCCTTGCGAAAGCGCGCAGCAGTGGCATTGTCAAACAGCCCTGATTCCTCAAATGCGGAAAAGGCATCGGCTGCCAGGACCTCGGCCCACTTGTAGCTGTAATAGCCGGCCGCGTAACCGCCGGCAAAAATATGTGCAAAACTATGCGGCAGACGATTGTACTCAGGGTAATTGATCAGCGCGACTTCCTTGCGAACTTCCTCGAGAACAGTGAGCGTCTGTCCGCCCTTGGCGGGATCGTAGTTGGCATGCATGCGAAAATCGAACAGTGCGAATTCTATTTGACGCAACATGGCAAGTGCCTCGCCGAGATACCGGCTACGGTGCAAGCGGTCAAAGATTTCCCTCGGTAATGATTCGCCTGAGCGGTAATGAGCCGAACACTGTTCGAGTATTTCGTGATGCCAGGCAAAATTTTCCATGAACTGGCTCGGCAACTCGACCGCATCCCAGGGCACGCCATTGATTCCGGCGATGCTCGGAAAATCTACCTGGGTCAGCAGGTGATGCAGCATATGGCCGAATTCATGAAAGAATGTGAGTATGTCGTTGTGCGTCAACAGTGAAATGCCCTGGGCATCGGGCGGCGAAAAGTTGCAAACGAGATATCCAACCGGCGGGGTTGTGTCACCGCCCAGGTTCTTACGGATAACGCATTCGTCCATCCACGCACCACCGCGCTTGCCTTTCCTGGCGTAGAGGTCTGTGTAAAAGCTGCCGAGTAATTGCCCTTCCTTGTCTCTTACTTCGTAATAGCAGACGCTCTCATGCCAGGTGCAAACGTCGGATCGATCAGTGACGATTATGCCGTAGAGCTTCTTAACCAGGTCGAATAGACCCGCCCGCACAACAGTCGCCGGGAAATATTTCCGAAGCTCGTCATCGAAAATCGAGAATTTCTTTTGCTTCAGCTTCTCGAGATAGTAGATGACGTCCCAGGCTTCCAGCGGCACGTCCGCGATTTCCTGGATCGAATCAAGTTCCTTTTGTGCCCCGGCCCGGGTCTTGCCGGCGAGTTCTGTCAAAAAGTCCAGTACCTCGCCAACCCCGGCTGCCATCTTGGTAGCCAGTGAATACTCTGCATAGTTTTTGAAGCCAACCAAAAGAGCAGCCTCATGCCGCAGGGCGAGGATTTTCTCGATGATTTCGCTGTTGTCCCATTGTTCGTTGCCACCTTCATCTGAGGCCCGCGTGGACCACGCCCTGTAGAACGTTTCACGGAGCGTCCGATCGTCGCCATGTGTGATGACGGCGTGATAAGTTGGATAGTCGAGTTTCAACCACCATCCATCCTGATCCAGTTCGGCCGCCTGTTGACGGGCCCGGTCGACAACTTGCTGCGGCAGGCCGGCCACCTGTGCCTCGCCGGTTGCGTGAAAATGCCAGGCGTCCGTCGCGTCCTGGACGTTTTGATCGAATTTGGCTTGCATCGTCGCGAGCTCTTGCATCAACTCCTTGTATCTCGCTTTCTCTTTGTCCGGCAGCGCCACACCGGCAAGCCTGAAGTCCCTCAATTCCTGCTCCACGAGCATGCGCATCGCGGGCGTCGCGTCCTCTGGCATGGTGTCGGCGATTTGCTGGTAAGCCTGCTGGAGTTGCTTGTTGTGTGACAATTCGGTTGCATGTTCGGTCATTAATGGCAGCGACCCGTTGTAGGCCTCGCGCCATTCCGGATCCTCCAGCACGCTTTGCAAGTGGCTGACAGGCGACCAGACACGGCTGAGTTCATGGCTCATTTCTTCGAGCGGCGCGATCAGCGACGAGAAAGTTCTTGCTGCGGGACTGTCAAGCAAACACTCGAGCTTTCGACGGTGTGCTGCGATAAGCTCTCGCAGCGCCGGTTCTGCGTGTTCAGGCCTTAAGTCGTCGAAGCGCGGTAATGAGGATGTGTCCAGTAATGGGTTCGACATAAAGAGTTGGTTTTTTAAACAGGCGGCAGGATGTTAGCACACGCCCACTGCAGGAAAACGGCAACAAACTGTCAAAAGGATTGAGAAGTGAACACAAGTTTTGACCTGATTGTTATCGGCGGCGGCAGCGGCGGCCTGGCCCATGCACAGCGCGCGGCAGAATACGGCGCGAAAGCAGCAGTGATTGAATCGGGCCCGCTCGGTGGCACCTGTGTGAACGTTGGTTGCGTGCCCAAAAAAATCATGTGGTACACCGCGCACTTTGCGCACATGCTCGAGCATGCAGGGGATTTCGGTTTTGATGTGTCCGTGAGAGGACACGTTTGGTCAGACGTTCGGAAAAAGCGCGACGCGTACATCTCACGACTGAACGACATCTACGAGAAAAATCTGTGCAAACAAGATGTTACCTACCTTAAGGGTCAGGCTAAATTCCTGGACTCTACAACGGTCGAGGTCGATGGGCAGCAATACACTGCAGAAAAAATCGTCATCGCAACAGGCGGTTTTCCAATCATTCCACGCATCCACGGTGCGGAGCACGGCATAACTTCTGACGGGTTTTTTCAATTGCCGGAAAGACCGCAAAAGGTGGCGCTGATTGGCAGCGGATATGTTGCAGTCGAACTCGCCGGCATATTCAACGGGTTGGGATCGGATACGTCACTACTGGTCCGCAGGGATGGAATCCTGCGAAACTTCGATTCAATGTTGCGTACCGAACTCGAGGCGGCAATGAGATCAAGTGGCATGACACTTGAAACAGGGGTCATTCCGCACGAGCTGAAGAAATCAGCTGACGGCATCCGCCTTATCGCAGAAGACGGCCGCGAATTCGGTGACTATGACGCCGTGGTCTGGGCGGTTGGACGGGTACCGAACACGAAAAACCTCGATCTGGAAGCTGCGGGCGTAGAAGCCGACGGCTTCGGATTCGTGCCCACCGATGAATGGCAAAACACCAACGTCGAGCATATTTTCGCGCTTGGCGATGTGACGGGCAGAGCGGCGCTGACGCCGGTCGCCATTGCGGCGGGACGACGGCTAGCGGACCGTCTTTATGGCGGCATGAACGATCGCCGCCTTGCGTACGAGTTGATTCCGACCGTTATTTTCACGCATCCACCGATCGGTACCGTAGGGCTAACCGAGGACCAGGCGCGTGAACGGTACGGCGATGACGTCAAGGTTTACGAGACGCGCTTCGATCCGATGGCCTACGCCTTTAGCGAATCGAAGATCCCGACCGCGATGAAGCTGGTGACTACAGGCACGGAAGAAAGAATCGTTGGCTGTCACATCATCGGCGACGGCGCGGATGAAATGTTGCAGGGTTTTGCGGTTGCTGTTCGCATGGGTGCAACCAAGCAACAATTCGACGACACCGTCGCCATTCACCCAACCAGTGCAGAAGAACTCGTTACAATGCGTTGACAGAAAGCTGTTTCAGTACCTGAGCAGTGTCTGGCCGCACGCCACGCCAGAGTTGATATGACTCTGCGGCCTGCTCGACCAGCATGCCCCAACCCATTACCGAGCGGGCAGCGCCGTGTTCCTTGGCCCAGCTTGAAAAAGGCGTTGTTCTCATTGAATAGGACAAGTCATAACAAATCGTGTGTTCACCGATGGCGCCTTCGGGATATGGGGGCGTGTCGCCGGTTAATCCGGCAGAGGTTGCATTGATGATGAGATCGTAAACTGGCGGCGTCCGTACATCCTGAAAACGGCACGCGGTCACGGGACCTTCAGAGGAAAAATGTTGCGCCAAAGCTTGTGCTTTGGAGATGGTTCGATTGGCAATCATCAATGACCTGGGGCGAGCGTCAAGGAGCGGCGAGATAATGCCGCGGGTCGCGCCACCCGCACCGAGGATAAGGATGTTTGCATCTTCGAGTTGCAAGCCGAGATTTGATTGCAAATCACGCAGCAGGCCGACACCGTCCGTATTGTCACCGAAAATTTCGCCATCCCGAAAAACCAGTGTATTCACTGCGCCGGCGTTGCTGGCGCGCTCACTCATGTCGTCAACGAGCTTCGTCACCTCGCTCTTGTGCGGTAACGTAATGTTCAGACCCTTACCGCCGGTTCTCTCGAATTGCTTGATCGCGGTTTCCAGCTTGTCCGGCGGCACCTCCAACAGTTCGTATTGAAGATCCTGTCCGGTCTGCTGGGCAAAGAGACGATGAATGACGGGTGAGCGGCTGTGGGACACCGGAAAGCCCATGACGCCGTATCGATCGACATCATTAGCAGCCACGTTTGTCAACCCCTCATTGTGCGCTATTCCGCCAGCCAGCGAGCCGCCTGCAATGAGAAGTAGCTCAGTATGGCGCAGGAACCGGCCCGCTTGATTGAGAGCAGTGCTTCCAGCACTGCTGATCGTTCGTCAAGCCAGCCTTGGAGACCTGCCGCTTTGATCATCGCGTACTCGCCACTGACCTGGTACGCCAGGGTCGGTACCTGGAACTTGTCCCGCACTCGCCTGATGACATCCAGGTAGGGCAGTGCGGGTTTGATCATGACCATGTCGGCACCCTCGGCAAGGTCCAGGCCAACCTCGTGCAGTGCTTCATCGCTGTTCGCAGGGTCCATCTGGTAATTTCGCTTGTCGCCACCGGCCAGGTTGGCGGCGGAGCCTACCGCGTCGCGAAACGGCCCGTAGTAACAAGAGGCATATTTGGCGGCATAGGCCAGGATTACCGTATTGCGATGCCCCCTGGATTCCAGTTCACTGCGAATCGCGCCAATCCGCCCGTCCATCATGTCCGACGGTGCGACTACGTCCGCGCCGGCATCGGCATGTGACACGGCCTGACGTACCAGCATATTGAGAGTCTCGTCATTCAGCACGTAGCCACCGTCGTCGATAATGCCGTCCTGTCCATGCGTGGTGTAAGGATCCAGGGCCACGTCGGTGATCACCGCAAGTTCAGGCAGTTCGCTCTTGAGTGCGCGTACGGTCCGTTGCACGAGTCCGTCCGGGTTGGCACATTCCTCGCCGTTGAGGCTTTTTTGGGCGGCGTCAACCACCGGAAACAGGGCAATGGCGGGAATTCCGAGCGCGTGGGCAACTGCTGCCTCTTTCAACAGGCCATCGATACTTTGGCGAAAAATCCCCGGCATTGATTCAACCGGCTCGGAGCGATCCTCGCCATCGAGCACGAAAACCGGGTAGATCAGATCCGACGAACCGAGTCCGGTTTCGGCTACCAGCCGGCGCAAAGCTGCACTACGGCGAGTCCGGCGCATGCGAGTTGCGGGGAACAAAGCCCTTGTGAATGGTCTCATATCAATGTCTTGCGCCCACGAAGCTTGGATTTTCCCTGTATTTCGGTAGGGTTTCCACGTCTGAATCACAAAAACACCAAGGGCGGGTAATAATTGCTTAGGGAAACGGGTCACCTCGTATGAGTAGCAGTAATGCGGACTTGAAGCGCAGACAGCGCTTTGACAGGGTTGTCAGCGTGCTTCACAAGGATATGTACCGGTATGCGGCATGGTTGTGCCGAGATCCGGGAATAGCCGAAGAAGTCGTCCAGGAGTCGCTTTTCAGGGCCTGGAAGTCACTTGATGCGCTACGCGAGGACGGTGCGGCGAAATCGTGGTTGTTGACGATTGTGCGCCGGGAAAATGCGCGGTATTTCGAAAGGAAACGTTTGGAAACTGTCGATATCGACAGTCTGACCCCGGGCCAGTCGGCCATGCTGGCCGAGACCGAGGACCCGACTGTAGCCGAAATGCGCGAGGCGATGTACCGGCTCGAGGACGACTACCGTGAACCGCTGGTGTTACAGGTCCTGATGGGAAACAGCACGAAAGAGATTGCAGAGCTGATGGGCATCAAACCGGGCGCAGTGCTGACAAGATTGCACCGGGCGCGCATCAAGTTGAAGAAAGAGGTGGAAAAGGAGGCAGC
>Ga0114948_10000726_pt1 | contig 13424 bp, 9 predicted proteins | sample CR04metaG_FD_83877 | JGI IMG/M metagenome (GOLD analysis project Ga0114948, IMG submission 83877) | Deep subsurface microbial communities from Mariana Trench to uncover new lineages of life (NeLLi) - CR04 metaG | ecosystem: Environmental > Aquatic > Marine > Ocean trench > Sediment | place...
CATGATGCCGGCGATGATGAGTTCTGCGGCGTCGGTCCAGCTCAGGTAGCGGAGCATCATCGCGCCGTAGAGGATCAGGCTGTCGTGGTTGACCTTGTCCTGGCCGGCGTACTTGGGGGCGGTGCCGTGGGTGGCCTCAAAGATGGCGTGGCCCGTCTCGTAGTTGATGTTGCCGCCGGGGGCGATGCCGATCCCACCGACGCAGGCGGCCAGGGCATCGGAGATGTAGTCGCCGTTGAGGTTCAAGGTGGCGATGACGTCGTAGTCGGCTGGACGCGTGAGGATCTGCTGAAGGAAGGCGTCGGCGATGACGTCCTTGATGATGAGATCGCAAGCGACGGAGCGACGACGCGACGAAGCGGCGAAGGGGACCTTGGTTCCCGCCTTGATCACCTGCCAGGGACCGCCGTCGAGATCCCTGGAGCCGAAATGCTCCCTGGCGACCTGGTAGCCCCAGTCGCGGAAGGCACCTTCGGTGAACTTCATGATGTTGCCCTTATGGATCAAGGTGACGCTTCGGCGCCCCTCGTCGATCGCGTGCCGGATGGCGGCCATCACCAGACGCGCGGTCCCCTCCCGCGAAACCGGCTTGATGCCGATGCCCACCGAATCCGGGAATCGGATCTTGGCGAATCGATCAGGGAAGTTCTCGCGCAGGAGCCTTTTGAACAACTCGCACTCGGGCGTCCCCTCGGCGAACTCGATGCCGGCGTAAATGTCCTCGGAGTTCTCGCGGAAGATGATCATGTCCGTCAGCTCCGGGCGTTTGACGGGCGAGGGGACACCAGGGAGGTAACGCACCGGCCGCACGCACACATAAAGGTCCAGGACCTGCCGCAGGGTGACGTTGAGCGACCGTATCCCGCCCCCCACCGGTGTGGTCAACGGACCTTTGATTCCCACAAGATGCGTGCGGAAGTCCTCGAGGGTTTCCGCGGGCAGCCAGGAGCCGACCTGGTTGTGGGCTTTTTCACCCGCCAGTACCTCCTTGAACTCGATCCGGCGATCCCGGTAGGTCTTCTCGACGGCTGCATGAAGAACGCGGACGGTGGCGGCCCAGATGTCGGGCCCCGTACCGTCGCCCTCGATAAAGGGAATGATCGGGTTGTCGGGAACGTGAAGGCCCTTCGGGGTCATGCGGATCGATTCGGCCATTGTGGGGGGGGCCTTCCTAGTGGTTGTCTGGTTGGAGTATTCGGTCTTGGGTTTGGGGTTGGAGGTCTTGAGTCTCGGAGCTGTGGCCAGCCTTTCCAACCTGGTCAAGCCACTGCTGCACGCCGGCGAAGTACAGGTCGGCCTCCATCAGCGCTTGCTGCGGCACGCCCCAGCCCCGGCTGACAAAGAGGGCGCCGGGCGGGTCAAGCTCCTCGAGGCGGATATCGAACCGCCAGTGGCGCTCCTCATGGTAGCGCCGCTTTCCCGGCCCACGAACCACCCTACTGAGCCGGCGGAAAACACCAATCCGGCGGGCAGGCTCATCGATCGTGACATTGTTGGAGTCGACGCTCCAGTACTTGTACTGCGGGTGCTCGGCCATCTCCACCATCGCGGCCCAGACCTCGTAGGCCGGGCTGTTCGGGAAGCTCCGGGTGACGGTCGTACAACCCCCGAGCACGAAAAACGCACAGGAGAGGGCCGCAAACAACAAGCGATTCGTTCCGAGAAACATGTCCGTCCTTTCATCGCCAATCAACCCCTGATCCCAAACCCCTCCATAGTCCCCGTCGGGGCTGTGGTCTTGATCACCGTGTCGGTGACACAGCCCGCCATCGCGCGTTGCACGGACTCGACGAACGAATCGAGCTCCGCCTGCTCCCCTTCGACCACGCACCTGACCGAGCCGTCGGACTCGTTTCGCACCCATCCTGCCACGGAGAACTTTTGGGCGACGCGGCAGGTCGTCCAACGGAAATTGACCCCCTGCACCCGTCCGGAGAATCGGATGTCGTAGCGCGACGACAACATGTCACTCAGCATGAATCAGCTGGAATAGCCCCTCTCATCCCTCAACTTCCCGAGCACTTCCCTCGGAATCTCCGCATTGTGATAGACCTTCTGTGTGTCGTCATGATCCTGAAGTAGATCGATCAGACGCAACACCCTCCCCGCCGCGTCCGCCGGGATCTCGACCGTTATGCTCGGCAACATCGTGATCTCGGCGGAGTCCGGCTCGATCCCCGCCGCCACGACCGCACCCCGCACTGCAGACAGATCCGACGGCGTGCAGGTGATCTCCCAGGCCCCGTCCACTTCGGATACATCGTCCGCCCCGGACTCCAGCGCCAGTTGAATCAGCTCGTCCTCGCTCGCCTTGCACGCCTCGATGAGAAGGAGCCCCACCTGCTGAAAGCCGAAGGCGACCGCGCCGGGCTTGGCCAGGTTGCCGCCGCTTCGCTCGAAGAGCATTCGCATCTCGGCCGCGGTGCGGTTCACGTTGTCCGTCAGGCAATCGACGATGATCGCCACCCCGGCGGGACCGTATCCCTCATAGCGGACCGGCTCGTACGCCGCGCCCGCCAACTCGCCCATGCCGCGATTGATCGCCTTGGTGATCGTGTCCTTTGGCATATTGGCGGTCTTTGCCTCATCGATCGCGTAGCGAAGGGCGAGGTTGTACTCGGGATCGCCGCCACCGTTTCGCGCCGCCACGATGATCGCCCGGCTGCATTTGGACCAGGTCTTGCCCTTGGCCGCGTCCTGCCGCGCCTTGCGATGCTTGATGTTGGCCCACTTGCTATGGCCGGCCATTGTCCGTTCCTCTCACCGAGCCCGGCGCGTTCAGCTCGGCAAACGTGGCGGCCACGCCGGGCCGGCCGCCTTCAGCCATCTCGCGCAGCTTGCTCCGGACCCGCCTCAGCACCGGGGCGTTGCGCCGCTCATACAGTTGGGCGGGATCAGCGACGAGAAGACCCCACCGCTCCAACTGAACGCGCCTGAAGAGCTGGTGCTCCTGCTCCCTTCGCCCCGCATCCTGTAGCACCTCCACGGCACGACGCCAGGCCTCGGCGGCGCCGGGAGCGTCGCCGGTCCGCCATCTGGTATCGCCGAGGTGATCCAGCACCTCAGGGCTTGTCCCCCCCCCGCCCGCCACCGCCTGCTCGATAAAACGCATTGCTCCAGGGTTCTCGGCTTCACCCTCGAATCGGCCCCGCTTGTAGTTGAGCCAGCCGATCGTGTCGAGCACGTTGGAGTCGTTCGGGACCAGCTCGTAGGCCTTTTCGATCCGCGCCCGCGTCTGCGCATCGGAGACACCGGCCTCGATGAGCGTATAGCCGAGGTTGTTCAACGCCATCGGATGCTCGGCATTCAGCGCCAGCGTCTCCTCCAAGAGCTGTCGAGCACCGGAGTCGTCTCCCAGAAGCGAGTAAATGTTGCTGAGCCAGTAGTACAGCTCCGGTAACGCCGGTGGGGCGTCGGCGGCGGGACCCTGCGGCAACTGACCGCGGCGGTCGAGGGTCTGAATCAGCTGAATCGAGTCGACGACCCGGCCCGCGGCTGCGTCGGCCACGAGGGCGACCCACGAAAGCAGCGCCAAGGCGGGGGGCTCCAGCGGTTGGCCGGCCAGAAGCCTCGCCCGCAGCGCCCGCGCCGCGGCGGCGGGGTGGCCGGCATCCACCAACGCCTGGGCAAGCTGCCGCCACACCTCGGCGGCCTGTGGCGTCGACCCCACGGCGCCCCTGGCGTTGGCAACCGCGCGGGCGGCCAGTTCGTCAAACCGCCGGCCGAGCTGACCCATCCTGGCCAGCGCCCGCAGACCGGTCCCATAGATTTGCAGCGGCGAGTCGGGAAACCGCTCCACGATCCGCTCGGCGAACGCCAGGGCCAGGGTGTCGTCCCCGTCGCCAGTGTCGCTCAAGCGGCTCGCCTCCCCCATCGCGCCGACGAGGTGCTTGAAGCCGGTCGTCTCCCACCGCCCAAGGATCCACCGCAACCGCTCGCCCGCCGCCTCCCGGCGACCGCATTGAGCGTAAATCACCGCCAGCTGGAGCTCGCGCCCGGCCGCACGCGGACGCGACAACAGACGCTCCTGGGCAACGCGTAGTGCCTGATCCAGCTGACCCTCGCCCAGGTAGAGCCGCTGGAGCAGCCGGCGGACCCCGTCGTGGGCGGGAATCGCCACAAGGATCTCTTCGAGACGCGTGACCGCCTCCTTCTGCTGGTTGAGCCGTTGCTTGATCGCCGCCCACTCCGCCAGGAGTGCGGGGTCGGCGGGGCGGTCGCTCAGCCTCTCGGCAAGCCATTGGCGGGCGGCCTCGGGGCGATTCAGCGCGACCCAGGCTGCGTTTGCCACCGCCAGGCTCTCCGCGTCACCGGGGTTGTCATCGCAGAGGCTCAGCGATAACTCCAACGCCCGCTCATAGCGTTGCTGCCGGAGGTGCCCCTGGGCTTCCAGCCGCCGGCCGAGCCTGCTGCCCGGCAACGTGCGGTTGAGCTCCCCGCGGACCTCGACAAACAGCCCCCGGTCACTGACCAGGCCACCGGGTCCGTAGAGGGCCAGGAGCACGGCGTACGCCTCTTGGGCTTTCGGATCGAGCTCGATCGCCTTGCGTGCCGCGGCCACGGCATCGTCGGCGTGTTGCCGGCGTTCAGCCGGCACCATACGGGTCCCGGCGTGGGCTGCGTGCGCCATCGCCTTGGCGATGTAGAGCTCAGCGTTGTCCGGCGCAAGCGCAAGGCCGCGGGCCGCGGCGGCCACGCCACGCTCAGTCTCGCCAAGTACGCGGTGGGCCTGCGACCTCGCCAGCCACGCCCAGACGTCGTCGTCCACCGCGGCCCCCGACGCACGCGCAAGAAGCTCCGGCTCGCCGAGGGCTGCGGCAAGATCGATCTGAAGGCGGACGAGCAACGGCGAGCCGGGCCACTTCCCGAGCCCTTGCTCGGTCACATCCCAGGCCCGCCCCAGCCCGCCGATATAGGCAAACAGCCGGGATTGGACGGCGGTGCCAGCCGGTGTCGGAGGTAGGTTGGCCGCGGCATGCAGAAGCCCGCCCGGATCCGGCGCTGCCAGCGCAAGCCGGTGGGCATACCGGTCGCTGCGCTCGGGGTGCCCTTCGGTCAGCGCCACCGTCAATGCCACCGCAGAGTCCCTGTCGTGCCCTGCGAGCCAGCCGACAAGCTGCGCAAACGTCTCCAGGTCGTCGGGCCGTCGCTCAAGGATCGACTGCAGCAGCTCCACCGCAGCGTCACGGTCCAGCAGCATGGCCGCCGCCCGGGCAAGACCCGGCTCCCCGGGGCGACTCCGGCTCCGCTGGACCACCGCCTCGGCCAGCAGCGATCGCTCATCGACGTGATCGGCGAGGTAACCGAACAAGCGGATGTCCCCCTCATCGACCGGCGAGCCTTCATCCAGCGCTCCCAGGAGCGTACGTTGCGCGCTGTAGACGCGCCCCAGGCAGAGGTTCGCATACATCACGCGAGGCCGAAGCGCGTCGCGATCCGCCGCAAGGGGTTCCGCGTAGCGATAGACTTCCAGAGCGCGCTCATACTCGCCAAGGCGGCAGTGGGCGTCACCGACCGCCCGCCAGATCTCTCCCCGCCTCAGGTACAGCGCCTGAAGCCTCTCGGCATACCTGGTGGGGGTGCCAAGCGGATCGGGCAGACTCTCAAGCAGCCGACGATTGAGCCCGATCGAGGCGCGCTCGTACCCCAGACGGCGAAGGGCCGAGGCGAGATAGAAGTCCGCCAGGGCGCCAGCGGCGGGGTCATGCCGAAAGGAACCGCCCTTCAGCCGGGGCTGCGCCAGGTAGGCCGCGGCCTGCTCGAATCGACGGCGGTTGAAGGCATCCAGTCCCAGGCTGAAGAGGGCCTCGGAGTCCTCCGGTTCCACTCGCAGCAGACGCTCGTAAAAGCTCGCCGCGTGGAGCGTGTTGCCCATTGCCAGATAGCTGCGGGCCAGCTGCCGGAGGATGGCGGGGCTGCCGGGATCAAGCTTCAGTGCCTTGCCCAACTCGTTAATCGAAACCAAGTGGCGGTTCCGGGCGGCGGCGTCGCGGCCCCGAACGTAGTGCCGCAGCGCCTGATCACGGGTCTCCGGCGTAACCGCGCCGGCCCCCGGAAGCGGAGGCGGGACAGCCGAGTATGCCCGGGAAACGGCGCGAAGCGCCACCGAAAGCTCCAGGCCTGCGCGGTCGAGCGCGTCCGGAGCCTCCTTGGGCCCCATGAGCACCTGCGGCTCGACCCCCGGCGGAACGGCGACCCGTCGCCAGCGCTGGCGGACACGCCGGGACTCCGCCTCGGCCAGCTGGGCGAGGTTTCGCTCCGCCGACTCCCGCCCCTCGAGGTGGGCGGGGCCCAGCGACACGGCGCATCCGACCGGCACAGCGTTGGCGGCCCACAGAAGCACACCCGCGGCAAGGAACCGCCACGCGGCGGCAACGCCACCGGCGGAGCTTGAGCGGCTCCCGCCGGCTGCTCGCTTCAACGTGGACCTAGTCATACGCGGAAGTCTTTTCGCCGGCAGCGGGCCGGGACTACTTGGCCCTGGAAGCTGCGACCTTTGCCTGCGAGGCGCTGGCCGCCTTGCGTCTGGTGCCAGCCGCGCCCTTGGCGGAAGCGGTGGCGGGGGCTCGATCGCCAACTCTGTCGACCCATGCCTGCAACGCGTAATGGGAATCGAGGGCGTCGGCCGCCTTGACCCGGCGGGCGAGCCATGAGCCCAGGGCGATGGTCTCCATCGACTCCTCACAGGCGTCGGCCCTGACCAGCGCCCGGCGCAGTCGATCGTCTACGGGGATGCTGTGCGTCCCGAAGCACAGCAGGGTCATTCTATCGGCGACGTAGGGAGCGATGCCGTCGAGGGAACGCGCGTAGTTCTTGATCTCCCGCTTCGGCAGGCCGGCGAGACGCTCAAGGCTGACAGCGTGCTCGCGTTTGTAGGTGTGACGCAGCGTCGCCCGCATTCGCTGGCACCGCTCCAACGCCAGCGGGTACCGCGAGCCGATCAGCTCGACCATCTCGTGGGGCAACGAGACACGCAGGTCATTGAAGTCCACAATACGATCCATCAGCCGCTTGTAGGCGGTGACGGCCTTGCTGCTCGTACAGTCCCACATCAGGAAGGACATCACCAGGACCGCCACGGGGTCCCCCACGTCCTGCGGTGGTTTGACCGGGGACTTGGTGATCTTCTTGAGCAGTCGAGCAAAGTTCCTGGCGCGGTCGTTGGCTCTGCTCACGGCCCCTCACCCTCCGTCTCGGGGTCCCCGGCAGCGTGGCGATCGGATCGCCGCGCCTCGCCGAGGGCTCGATCGAACTCGGCTTGCTTCTTCAGCGAATCGTCCAGCCGGAACTGAAGGCGGGGGATTCGCCGAAGGCTCATTGACTTGCCCAGTAGAGCCCGCAGCCGCGGTGCCGCATGCTGGAGCCCGTGCAGGGTCAGCTGGGCGTACTCGGCCGGCAGCACTGACACATGCACCGTCGCCTCCCCAAGATCTTTGTCCACGGTCACTTCGGTCACGGAGATCAAGCCCCTGATACGGCGATCGTGCAATCCGCGGCTCAGCGCCGAACTCACGGCTCGTCGGATCACCGAAGCGATCTGGTCAACGCGCTGTCTCATCGGTTGTGGGACCTCGACCCTCCAGCCATTCCTCTACAAGACCCGGCGAACCTCCAGCGTCTTGTAGCACTCCAGCACATCGCCCACCTTAATGTCATCGTAGCCTTCGATCTTCATCCCGCACTCCTGGCCGTTGCGAGCCTCCTTGACGTCTTCCTTGAACCTCTTGAGCTGTTGCAAGCGGCGATCCTTCTCGATGACGATCCCATCGCGAGTTACACGGATCTGAGCGTTTCGCTCGATCAGACCGTCCGTAACATAGCAGCCGGCGACCATCCCCACCTTGGAGATCTTAAACACCTCGCGAACCTCAGAGTGACCGAGGACTTCGAGCTTGTGCTCGGGCTCGAGCAGACCCTCCATCGCCTTGACTACATCATCGGTGAGATCGTAGATCACATCGTAGAGGCGAATATCTATGCCAAGGGAGTTGGCTTCGGCACGGGCCGCTACGGATGTGGTGACATTGAAGCCGATGATGATCGCCGCGGCGGCGTCCGCCAGCACGATGTCGGACTCGTTGATACCACCGACGGCCGCGTGCTTGATCGCGATCTTGACGTCGTCAGTTGAGAGTTTCTCGAGCACCGCCGTCAGGGCGTCGACCAACCCCTGTACATCGGCTTTGATCACCAGCGGAAGCTCCGTGGCCGTACCCTTCTCAAACTGCTCGAAAATGTTGTCCAGCGAGATCTTTTCGCGGGCAAGCTCGCGCCGGCGATCCTGGTCAATGCGCTCCCGGGCCGCGGCTTCCGCGTCCTTCAGCGATGGGGCGATGTAGAACTTGTCCCCGGCGTCGGGCACGTTGCTGATGCCGGAGATCGCCACCGGCATTGAGGGACCGGCCTCGTTCACGCGCTCGCCGCGGTCATTGACGATGTCGCGGATCCGGCCGAATGCCCTCCCCACCACGACAAAGTCGCCCTTCTTCAGACACCCCTGTTCGACAAGCAGGTTGGCCACAGATCCCCGTCCCTCTTCCATCCTCGCCTCCAAAACCGTGCCCTGGGCGTCGCCTGCGAAGTCCGCCTTCAACCCCACCAGCTCGGCCTGGTAATCCAGGACATCCAACAGGTCCTGTGTTCCCTCGCCCTTCAGCGCACTGGTCCGCACCACCTCCGTCGAGCCACCCCATTCTGAGGGGTTCAAGTTGTGCTCCGCCAGCTGCCCGAGGATCCGCTGAATGTTGTCCTCGGTGGCCTCGGGTTTGTCGACCTTGTTCAGCGCAACGACGATGGGAACGCCCGCGGCATTGGCGTGGCTGATCGACTCGATGGTCTGGGGCATGACCCCGTCGTCGGCGGCCACGACAAGCACGACGATATCGGTGACGTTCGCCCCCCGCGCCCGCATCTCCGTGAACGCCTCGTGCCCAGGCGTGTCAATAAAGGTGATGGTGCGCGTCTTGTCGCCGGCCTTAACGGAGGTTTCAAACGCGCTGGTCGTCTGCGTGATCCCGCCCGCTTCACCGCCGGCAACATTCGTATTGCGTATGCGATCCAGCAACGATGTCTTACCGTGATCCACGTGGCCGAGAATGGTGACGACGGGACTACGAGGACGCTCATCGCGGACCTTGCGCTCCTTGAAACGCTCGACAATCTGCTGCTCGGAGGTCTTGAGGTGGATCACCTCCAACTCGATGTTGAACTCCAGCATCACCTCCGACGCGATACCGGAACTGACTGTCGAGTTGAGGGTAGCCGGATTGCCGGCCAGGAACAGCCTCTTGAGGATCTCAGGAGCCCGTATCCCGGTGACGGCGGAGAGGCCCTTGATGGTGATCGGCTCTTCGATCCTGACGGTGCCACCAACCTCGGCAGCGGTCACCGCCCGCTCGCCGCCGGCGGCGCGTTTGAGGCTGTCGCGGCGGTGGGCCTTGAAGAACCCGCCGGAGCGGTTAAGCCTCGCCTCCCGCTCCCTTAGATCCTGGGTCCGCCAATTGAAAGGTCTCGCTTCGACCACGGTTGCGCGACCCACTCGACCGGCGTCGTCACGTGCAGCGGCGGTACGGCGTTTGTTCCGCCGCGACGTCCGGCCGGTGCGAACCGGCTCGCTGGGGACGTCCGTCGGCTGAGTAAAGGTGATCCCCGCCCCTTTGCCCGCGCGTGGACCGCCGCGCCTGATGCTGGAGTCTGGACGCTGGCCGATCGTCGCCAACGGGGGGATGACCTCGGGGCTTTCCACACGGATGACCTTCGGACCGGTCAGCGTGGTGCGGGTCGGCTGCTGGAGCATGGGGCCCGCGGGCTTGATCACCTCCGGGCGGCTGGGCACGTTCATCGCCGGTGGCCCGGGAGGCGCCGCGGCGGTCTCCGGTGCTGCCGCCGCCGCCGACACGGGCAGCTGCGGCGCTGCAACGGGCGTCGTGTCGGGCTCCGATGGGCCGGGCACGACTGGAGCGGTTGGGAGGGGGGAAGCGGGTGAGAGGGATGGGGGGGTTGGCGATGATGGGGGGGTCGGCTCCACCACCGCTTCCTGGGCGGGTGCTTGAGCAGCCGCCGGCGTCTGCCCGGCCGCCTTCGCCTTGCTGGTCACCTTTTTCTTGGCCTTGGCCCGCACCCGGGCCACATCCACTGGTTCCGCCGTCTCCACGGCTGTGACCGCAGACGATCCCGGCTCCCCGAACCACTCGCGGACGGTGGCGGCCAGCCCCAGCGAGACCGTGGACATGTGGTTCTTGATGGAGGGGATGCCCTCGGCCTCGCACTTGGCGATGAGGTCCTTGGAGGTGACTCCAAGGTCCTTGGCCAACTCGAAGATCCTGATTGTGCTTGCCTTCTTTGCCAAGACGCTCTCCGGAGTCTCACATGGTTACGAGGTTGAGGGCGTTGAGCCCGACGCCTCAACCCGCGAACTTCCCTCACCGGCCTCTGGTTCCTCAGCGGAATCCCCCGCCGCCGTTTCCGGCGCGTCGGCCGCAGCCGTCTCCGGCGCTGTGTCCGACATCTCCAGCTGCGAAGTGCCCTCACTGGCTTCAGACTCCTCAGCGGAATCCTCCGCCGCCGTTTCCGGCGCGTCGGCCGCGGCCGTCTCCGGCGCTGTGTCCGACATCTCCAGCTGCGAAGTGCCCTCACTGGCTTCAGACTCCTCACCGGAATCCTCCGCCGCCGTCTCCGGCGCGTCGGCCGCGGCCGTCTCCAACGCCGAGTCCGGCACGTCCGCCGCGCCGGTCTGGCCGAGGATCGCCGCCGCCGTCGCAGCCGCCTTCTGGTCGGTGTCGAGGTTGGGGAAGGATCCGGAGGCCTCACCGAGCACGGCGGCGGCCGCCGCCGCCTCCTCGGCCTTACGACGCTCCGCTTCCTCCTTTTCCTTCTGCTGCTGTTCAGCGACGATCTTGGCCTGCTCAGCGCAGACGGTGATGACCCTCGCGGCAACCTCCGGGGTCATACCCAGTTCATCCTCCAGAACCGCGGGCCCGACCTCTTCGAGATCAAAGACGCTGATCATGCCCATGGCCCCGATCCGATCGAGGTTGCTCTCGGTGACCCCCTCGATGGGCTTGACTGTTTGCTCGAGGATCTCCAGGCTCTTGGCGAACTCGGCTGGGGTGAGGATGTCGATGTCCCACCCGGTGAGACGAGCCGCAAGCCGGACGTTCTGCCCGCGGCGGCCGATGGCCAGCGACAGCTGGTCCTCCCGAACGATGATCGTTCCCCGGCCCAACTCGAAACAGAGGCTGACCTCCTCGACCTCGGCGGGCTTGAGGGCGTTGGCGATCAGGATCTGGCTGGACTCGTTCCAGCGAACGATGTCAATCTTCTCACCGCCAAGCTCATCGACGATGTTGCGAATGCGGCTGCCGCGGACCCCGACGCATGCACCCACGGGATCGACCTTGGAGTCGATGGAGCTGACGGCGATCTTGGTGCGGAATCCCGCCTCGCGGGCCATGGCCTTCATCTCGATCACCCGGTCGGCAACCTCAGGGACCTCCGCCTCAAAGAGACGGCGGATGAAGTCGGTATGGCTACGCGACAGGACGATCTTGACCTGGCTGCCGACATCGCGAACATCGAGGATCAGGCAGCGGACGCGATCACCGGGATGAAACTGCTCACCGGGGATCTGCTCGGATCGCGGCATGAAGCCCTCGGCCCGGTCAATCTGCACGACCAGCGCCCCACCCTCGTAGCGGTGGGCGGTCCCAGTGACGATCTCCCCCTGCCGCTTAGAGAACTCCTCCAGCAGGCTGTCCCGCTCGTCCTCCCGGAATTTCTGGATCATCACCTGCTTGGCCGTCTGGGCCGGGATCCGGCCGAGCTTGACCAGGGGGATGTTCTCGCGGCTGCCGTCCTCCTGGTTGCGCCAGATGGAGATGGCGCCGCTGGTCCGGTCGATGTGACAGCCGAACTCCTCGGCGTCAAGCGAGTTGAAGTGCTTGCGGGCAGCGCTCACCATCGCCTGCTCGAGGTCCTCCAGCAGCAGATCGCGGTCGATCTTTCTGTCTCGTGCAATCGAGTCAAGGATGCGAAGGGTTTCGGGGTTCATGGGTCTGAGTGTTCCAACGGGTTGTTGAGTTGTTGAATTGTCTTGGGTGCCTAGCTGCGGCTTCGCCGTGTTCGTTGAGCATGTCAGTCGCCCCTCCCGTTTGTGGGCTCCACTACCTCCAGCGGAGCCCGCAGCCAAAACAACAAGGCCACGAGGCCCGCCAAGGAGACGTCCCGTGACCCGCCAAGCCCGGCGTTGATCGCCGGAGGGCCGCCCTATGGTGCTCGGTCAGGTCACGGCCGCTACCTCACTGGGGCAGACCCTGACACCGGGGCGGTCCCCGCGGGCACGCTCAACGGCCATGACAGCACGATGGGTGAACAACCACGGTCATCACGGGCGACTCCGACACTCACAACGCCACCGACCCAGCAGGACAGCGGACCCCACACAATATCGTCACATTTGCCGCCCAGTCAACATGGCCCCCCCACCCCCGGCCCGGAGGCCTGCCAAAGATGAGCAGCCCCGCGGCCCAGAGGGCCGCCAAACAACAGCGGCCCCGCAGCCCCAAGGGCTGCCAAAGAAGAGCGGCCCCGCAGCCCCAAGGGCTGCCAAAGAAGAGCGGCAAGGACGCCGCGACGGAGCGACGGAGCGCTAAGAAGAGTGGAGCCGATCAGCGGCGGCGGATCGAATTCGCCGCCGCGTACCAGAGCGAGTGTGCGGCCGGAGGCCGCTACGGAGCGCTCGAAATCACAAAAAAGCCGCCCCTCCGGGGCGGCCTGTCGTTGATCTTAATGCAGAGCCGAATCGTTCAGTGATCCGGATCTTCGCCTCCCTGCGGCTCAAAGAAGAATGACGGCAGCGTCATCCGGATCCGGATGTCGTCGAGGTTGCGAATGTACTGCGCGTTGAGCACCTCTTCGATCAGCACCTTGGCCTCGGTGAGGTGGGCGAGGCTGTAAAGGTCGATCCGGTAGCCGGCCTGATCCAGCGTCTCTTGGATCTTGCCATTGAGCTCCCGCAGCTTGAAGAGGCTCAGGTTCGAGATCGGCCTGGCGGACGCCCCGAACCAGGTATCGGTCATCGTCAGGTCGATCAGCCGCTCGAGGTGCTCCGCCTGAAGGTTGCGCCGCAAACTCGAGATCATCGGCTGGCGGACGGTGTAGGTTCCGTTGTAGGTATTGTCGAGCTCGGACCAGATCGAATCGGTCACCCCGTGGATGATCTCAGGGAGCGTGAAGGCGTCCTCGTTGGACGGGAGGCGGAACTCGTTGTCGAACACCCGCCGCAGCGTGGTGGGGTTCATGATCATGGTGATGGCCGCGGCCTGGATGGCAATGATGCGGTCATGCACCGGCCAGCTGGGGTCCTCGAAGAGCAAGTGTCTGGCCCCGGCGTCCCACCACTTGTCGACGGTCATCTTGGCCAGCAG